>Ga0228710_1000646_pt1 | contig 46385 bp, 27 predicted proteins | sample MedpolnodulmetaG_FD_177995 | JGI IMG/M metagenome (GOLD analysis project Ga0228710, IMG submission 177995) | Root nodule microbial communities from Medicago polymorpha collected in Santa Monica, California, United States - pink nodules | ecosystem: Host-associated > Plants > Roots > Nodule... | reverse complement strand
TGCTCACCAATTCCACATTATTTCATTCAATGGGATCCAGGAGGGTGGTCTCTTGTTCATTGGAGGAGCCAACATGCATGAGAATCTCTTTATTAGAATGAGAACTCGGGTCGAGTTCTTTAGAGGTAGAGGAGACTGATGCAGGAGGGTTTTATTAGTAATTTTGTAGTATTTATTATTTAGCCAAATCTTAGTAATTTTCTATTATTATTTCGTTTTATTTTATTTTGGCCCGCGGGTTTGTTATTTCTTTCATTATATAAGCAGAACTTATGTAGCCCAAGAGACACACTTTTATTCATTAATAATATTCGAGACTTTTCTCTCAATTCTGGTGGATTCCGGAAACCCTTATTTGATAGGTTTGTTGCTTGCAACCCTATTTTCACAAGTTTGTCGCTTGCAAACTTGTTCTTTTCTATCTAGGTTTAGCGCTTGCTAACCCTACGCTTCCATACTGCGTCAATTTATAGGTAGGATCCTTTTTGGTTTGGGTTCGTTGGGTCATGTAGCTTGTACTTTATTTGGACCTATGTGTCGCTAGCATTTCTCTTGTACTTAATTCCCTCTCCGTGTTTTTATATACAAGTTTGCTTGTTTTTATATGTTGATTAAAAGTAAAAGATAATAGGAACTTATTTTTCTATAAGACTTTAAATAGATATTATGTAATAATGCTGTAGTATTATTGTTTTTATAGAAAATTTCCCTATTGGATATGCTATTTTTTTTTAAAAAGAATTAGTAAATATTTTTAAAAAAATACAAAATGTCTAATATAATATACTCCCTCCGTCCCAAATTGTATGACGTTTTGAACATATCACACGTATTAAAAAATATAATTAATTTTGTATGAGAAAGAGATATTCAGAGTTGTTTTACAAAATTATCCTTGATAAATGGTATGTGAAAGATAAATTAAAGAATTGAAAGAAGAGAGAGTAATAAATAGTTAATGATATAATAGGAAAAATAACATCAATGTTTCATTGGTATTATAAAACGACATTTAATTTGAGACAATTTTTTTTCCAAAACGACATACAATTTGGGACGGAGGGAGTATTAGATAAAAATATATATTTACTTAGATAGACTACTTTGTAAGGTTTAAAAAATAGTTCAAAAAAACTTATCCTTTTTAGTTAAGAATTAAATAGGTTATTAATTTTTTTTAATATTGTTTATCTAATCAATAATTCAAGAAAGTCCTATATTAACCCTGATAAACTACCTGATCAACCATATCATTAAGAGCTGTAGCCAAAAGTTCCCAAAGGTAACAAAACCCATTGCTTAATGGATCATCACTTTCTCTTCCTATAAATGTCAGAATCATGCAACCTCCTTCAACCAATTCTTTGGCACGACACTTGAGAAAAAGAGAGAAATCTATACGAAATTGTTCATAATATGCCTTGAAGACATTTGTTGGGCTTGTTTTTGCTATGTAAATATTGCCCTTGTTGTTGTCCACACCCTTGGGAACCTATTTAATCACCGATCGACAAAAAACAAACATATTAGGGTTTAAAATTTGATTAAAGCACGTAGAATTAGGGGTGGGCATGATTCGGTTCGGGATGAAAACTGAATCGATCAAAACTGAACTGTTTGTTGAATTTCAAATAACTGAACTGAACCGAACTGTTTGCATTTCGAACTAAACTTAACTATTTCAAACCGAACTAAACTGTTTCGAATTGAACCGAACTGTTATTATTGATACAGTTAAAAAAACAAACGTAATCGAATTCTAGTTATTGAACTGAACTGTTCTGAACTGAACCGAATTGAACTATTTCAGTTCGGTTTCAGAACTGTTAGTAATAGTTAAGTTTTTTTTTTTTGGTTCAGTTCGGCAATTCAGTTCGATTTTTCAGTTTTTTTGCCCGCCCCTACATAAAATAATAACTCCATATAGAATACAAAAAGAGAGTCATAAACAAACCTTAGATAACCAATGAATGCTATAAGAGGAATGAACTAAATGTAAACTCTTATTAGGGAAAATCCTGCCATAAAAGGAACCGGGAACACCAGAGAAGTAGCAAGGACCCATTTTAGTTTCCAATTCATCACTAAGTTTTTCTTTGAAGGTGTCAAGGGACTTAAATATGCTGTTGAAGTCATTTCCAGATAGATCGTTCAAAGAGATATCATATTCAGGAGATTCTTGATTCAATTCTATACAAAGCTTTTCCACAACCTTGATAATTTCTGAGATCACCAACAAGGTGTTTGGTCCAGAAGAGCAACCCAAGTCTGCAATTGCGAATCTTCTTGGATATAGACTGCAGTAGAGGTTGGTTATGGCTTTGTCTCTCAAAGATTTTGCCGCATAAATTACCTTTTGCTGTGTATATGCAATCATTGGAGAAAATTTAGTGTCAACTAGTAAGAGACGTGTGCAGAAAACATTCGATTTTTAGGTTGAGATTTCCGTTGTTTTGTTTTTTGAGTTTTTGATATTTTAAAAATCAATAATTAATTATTCTCTTGTCGGAAAGTTCTAATTTTATTTTGAAAATCATATTTTTAACATCTAAACTTATATGCAAAAAATCATGAAAAAATTCAACTTCTAAATCACTTTTTTCGACTTTATATATACTGATAACAATAGAAGGTCAAAAATATATATAATGAATATCGTTTATTTTTGTCAAAAAAAAAATAGAAGGTAAAAAATATAATGAATATCAAATTACAGAGTTAGTATACATATATTTTTTAATACAATTCAACAAATATAGTTAAGAAATATTTCTAATACAATTTTGGTGGTTCTACAAATGATTGATGTAGTGGCAAAAAGAACTACTTGTTTTTGTTGGTATAGAAACCAATATATACACATACCAACCCATTTGGGGTAGGCCTAGTGGTTGACTTTATGGCTTGAGATCTTGGAGTTTGCTCCTTTCAAGGTATAAGGTTTGATTCCCTCTAGTGTCAATTTCGGTGAACAAGTCAAGCTTTAGCTTTAACTGGGGTTCCCACAAGTGGGTGGTGGGATTGATCCTTTCGGATTAGTCGGTCCTTCATCAGATACCGAGTTTAAAAAAAATAAAAAATACACATACCATTCAACAATAAATAAAATACACACACCTGAATCAAGGAGTATTTTGCATAGCTTGCTTCTTCGACGTCGCCTCCATTCATGTGCAGTATGTGTGCTAGATCCATTCTTGTTTCTGTTATCTTTCTTAATTAATTTCAGGGTACTTTTCCTTTTATGATTATGTGTTTAAGACACATCTCATAGCACACATATATAGATGAATCATGTATGAAAGTTACTATAAAATCCTTCGTTTTCATTTATAAAGTTTTTTTAAAGGGATTTTTAAAATAAAATATGTTCACCAAAAGTGCAAATGCTGCATATTATGTCCTCCATCTCAAGTGGGGTCTTTGAAAAGCTCTATATATAGTCAAAAATAAGAGCCGGCAATGTTTTTCTTTGGTGGTGATAGCCGGCAGTGTTTACCTTGATGGCAAATATATTAATTTCAATTATTAATTTTAAAAAACCTACAACTTTTTTTTGTTTATTTTTTTATTTATTTTTTGATTTTTTTTTGACTTTTTATTTTTATTTTTATATATTCTTGTGTTGGAAAAAACAGATATAGATAAAATAAAATAAAAAATACAACATGACACAAGAATATAATGTTAAAATTTTATAACTAGAGAAAAAAACACGACCATTGTCTAATGACAATCAGACGATAACACTATGTGAAAACTGTTACAATACATATACTACCTTCAACCACTCCACAACCCCAATACACCTACACAATTCATAGAAATTTTTTAACATGTCTGTAACAACTCTCTAACACAAGAATATAGAGAAGAAAGAGAGAAAGTGGGAAGATAGAGAGCAGAATAGAAGAGGAAGAACTTGGAGAAGAGGAAAGCTAGAGCTAAGGAGCTAGAGGGGAGAGTGACGCCTAAGCTAGTGAATTTGAAGGTTTAAGGTAAGGGGGATAGTTCTATTTCATCAAATAAGCTATAATCTTCTTTTTCTACTTATGGGTCATAATTGCTTGTGTGTATTATCACTTTGAATGTGATTTTCGTGCTCCTAGTTAAGTGATGATTTAGAATATGTGAAATTTGTTAGAAACTTGTTGTCGGTATTTAAATCTCATTGTTGAATTATGTTGAAATGGTTATTTTGAAGTTTTGGCTTAAATTGATGAAAAATGATGTTGTTGTTGATTGTTGGTGAAATCATGATTATATGATATGAATGTTGTTGTGATGTGTTGGTGATGATAATTTATGCATTGGGTGTTGGTAATTATGTTGTTGTGGTTAAGTTGTTGTGTTTTTATCACTTTTATGAAAATCAGTTGAAGTTTGATTTTGATGAATTTGAATGAAACGATGAAGTTGTTAGGATGAATTAGAATGAATAAAATTTTTGTTTTGAATCATAAGCTTTGGGTGTGGGATTGTTTGGGAGAAAATGGGGTTTTTGAGTATAAAGTCGTTTTAAGTGTTTTTGAGAAATAAGTGATTTTGGAAGAATTGGATTAAGTTGTTTTGAGATAGGAACACATGATTTTATAGTAGAATATGATATGTTTAAGTGATTGGAACGCGTAGGAGAAAACGAAATCGAAAACGGATCGATGATCGGAATTTTATGCGCGAAATGGCGAAAAAACAAAAATTGGAAAATCCTTTGCTGTCACAGAGGCACAACCGTGCACCCTGGAGGAACGGACCGTGCGGCTGGTTCGCACTTGGTTAGCACAACCGTGCGTGTTCTGCAGGTGCCCGAAAACCCGATTTCTCGTGTTTTTCGGGAGTTTTAAGCATCCATATGAGTTCCAAATACCTAAACCTACCTAATTTAAGTGTAATGAGTAGTTTATCATGGCTTTGCTTTGAAAATGAATTGATTGTGAAATGTGATTAAAAATAGACGAACTTTGAGATTTTGGGAAAAACAAGGAATTTTGTGAAACAAATATGCAGTGATTGATTAACATAGATGATATGTAGGGATGTTTTCATGATATGTAGGAACATTGAATTATACTTTTGTTCAGTAAACTAGAAATAGACGATTTTTTGAAAATAGACGAACTTGGTCAAAATGAAGTTTTATGATTGGATAACTTGCAAATGACTTTAGAAACATGATAATATGATGAAATGATGATTGTTGGGTGTTTGATATGTTGATTATCATGATGTAGTTATATGTCGTCTTTTATGCAAATTGTGTTTTGTCAGACAATTGTGTTTTACTTATGGTGATAAATGTTGATGTTGAATATGATAATGACTCTTTGTTGATTACGACTTGTTGATTGTGTGGATGTAAATACTTTGTAATGCAAATGGTGGTGTTTGTGAAGATATTATATGATGGTGTAAATTATATAATATAGTTTTTGGTGAAAGGTGCATTGTCGAGTCTTTGCTTCTAAATCCATGCATTCTTAGTCATATCGAGTCTATGGTGAAGAACAGTTTCTGTAAGGAATGACGTTGGTTATGGTGAAGAACGTAATTTGTCAGTGTTTATTACGTTGGTAGATTCACACGGTAAAATTATCTCTGGAATCCAATTGGTACCACATGCATGTAGAAATGTCTAGAACATTGCATGCACCTGAAGTTGTGAAACATGTCATACTTGATTATGTGAATTGGTGATTTATGTTCATTGGTGAAACCTGGTGAATGTTGTGACTTTGTGGAAATGTGAAACCTGGTGAATGTTATCATTTGATTAAGAATTATTTAATGAACATTGTAAATGAATATGTTGATTTGTTCTTACTTTGATTATATGCTATTATTTTCGAAATATAATATAACCCCCAGTAGTTGTTTGGTTGACCGTCTGCCTCTTTGTATGAGTGAGTAGACGACTTGCATGATTGATTTGCTTTTGCTTGTGAGTTGCTTGAGGATTAGCTTTAACGCTGCCTCTTTTTCCTTATCCTCGAGGTCTAGTTTAGGGCTCTGAATAGGGTGTCAAATTTTTGCTATTATTTTTGTCTTGTTAAGACTTGTTGCTCATTTATATTTGAGATTTCAGATTTTATTTGGTGTTGAATTGTAAGACATATAGCATGGTTATGGAGAATTTTTTTATGTTGTTCAGATAAATGTGTATGATGATTTTCCGCTGCAAACTTTTGAAAGCATAGTTATGCATATTTGAAATTAATCGAAGATGTAGCATCTAAATACTTTTGAATAATTGTATTATTTGCATGATTTATTGCGTTAAAGGGTTTAGGGTGTTACAAAGTGGTATCAGAGCCATGTCGGTCTAATACAGACCAAAACTGGGTGATTGTTCCTGTTGTATGCGAATGGCATAGTGATACCTTCGGTACTTGTTCTGTTGTTCTTACCTGTTGGTTGTGGTTTTGTTTAGGATTGAGATGACTGGAGGATCTGGTAGCAATGATGAGGCGGCAGCGGCGCAGGGTCAGCAGGACCAGGGGAAGCAGAGGAGCGAAGGTTGAATTGTTTCATGAGAAACCATCCTTCGATGTTCAAGGGTCGGTGTGATTCTGATGGAGCGCAGACTTGGCTACAAGGTGTTGATCGTATCTTTCGTGCTATGGTGACCAGTGATGATCAGAAGGTGAGGTTGACTCACATGCTAGCGGAGAAGGCTGAGTTTTGGTGGGATAATGCAAAAAGGAGATTGGAAGCCGATGTGCTTCCATGAGCTTCGTGATTTTGACACTTTGATGAACAAGTGTATGATATTTGATGAAGCGGTAAAGGCTAAGGAAAGTTTCTACAAGGCTGTGAATGAGAAGAAAGGAAGGGGTAAAAAGAAGAGCTTTGGTGGTGGCTCCAAGCCAAGTGAGGAAGAGGTGAGATGCTATAAATGTAGGGGTTTGGGTCACTATGCTAGTGATTGCAAGAAGGGTGAAGTTTGTTTTAAGTGTGGCAAAGCAAGTCACAAATCATTCGAGTGCAAGGGAAATGAGATTGTTTGCTACAACTACGGAGAGGCCAGACATATTAGCACCTAGTGTACTAAACCAAAGAAGGCTTGAGGAAAGGTCTTTGCATTGAATACCGAAGAAGTGGAGCAGCCGAATAACTTGATTCGAGGTATGGGCTTTATGAACAGTACTCCATTGATTGCCATAATTGATACAGGTGCAACACATTCTTTTATCTCGCTTAGTTGTGCTAAAAGTTTGAATCTTGCTATGTCTTTGATGTTGAGAGGAATGGTCATTGATACCCCGACCAATGGCTCGGTGACCACTTCCTTGGTGTGTGTTAAGTGTCTTGTTAATTTTGGAAATGTGGATTTTGAATTGAATTTGGTTTGTTTTCCTTTGTCTCACATGAATGTGATTTTTGGTATGGATTGGATGTTATCTTTTAGGGTTAACATTAATTGTTCAACCAAAAGACTGACATTCTCTAAGGTTGATCGCATAGGAGAGAAGTTCTTGACCGTTGAGCAAGTGAATAAGTATTTGGATGGTGAAGCTTGTGTATTATGATGTTTGCTTCATTGAAAGAAGGTGATGAGAAAAGAGTTGGCGATTTTCCGGTAGTGCGAGAATTTCCATAAGTTTTTACAGATGACATTTGCGACTTCCGCCGAAAAGGAAGGTGGAGTTTGCGATTGATTTGGTACCAGGAACAAGTCCTCATACGACGGCACCTTATTGGATGTACGCATCGGAATTGGGCGAGCTGAAGAAGCAGTTGGAAGAGTTCTCGGAGAAGCAGTTTATCAGGACGAGTGTTTCGCCATAGGGAGCATCAATGTTGTTGGTTAAGAAGAAGGACGATAGCATGAGGTTGTGTGTGGATTATCGACAGCTGAATAAGGTGACGATTGAGAATCGGTATCCTCTTACGAGGATTGGCAACTTGATAGATCAGTTGGCTGGTGCAAAAATGTTTAGTAAGATTGATGTAAGATTCGGATATCACTAGATACGAGTAAAGGCGGAGGATATTTCTAAGAATGCATTTCGAACGAGGTATGGGCACTATGTATATTCTGTGATGCCATTTGGTGTGACTAATGTGCCGAGTGTCTTAATGGAATATATGAATAAAATCTGCCATCCTTATTTGGATCAGTTTGTGGTTGAATTTATAGACGATATCTTGGTGTATTCGAAGTCAGAAGAGGAGCATGCAGAGCATTTGAGGGTTGTGTTGTACACTTTGAAGGATAAGAAGTTGTATGCTAAGTTCTCGAAGTGTAAGTTTTTGTTGCATGAAGTGAGTTTCCTTGGTCATGTTATTTCGAGAGGTAGGATGGCAGTTGACTCGGAAGGGACAAACGTTTGTTTGAGATTCTAAGTGTGAGGAAAGTTTCCAAGAGTTGAAGAAAAGGTTGACTTTAGCGCTAATGTTGATTTCGCCGAATCCTAAAGAATATTTTGTTGTGTATTGTGATGCTTCTTATATGGGTTTGGGAGGTGTGTTGATGCATAATCGTTAAGGTTGTGGCTTGTGCTTCGAGGCAGTTGAAAGTGCATGAGAAGAATTATCCGACTCATGATTTGAAATTAGCAGCAGTTTTGTGTGTGTTGAAGATTTGGCGGCATTATTTGTATGGATCTAAGTTTGAAGTGTTCAGTGATAACAAGAGTTTGAAGTATTTGTTTGACCAGAAGGAGTTGAATATAAGGTATAGGAGGTGGTTGGAGTTTCTTAAGGAAAGACGAATGTGGTAGCGGATGCTTTGAGTAGGAAGTCATTGCATATGTCAGCTTTGACGGTGAAAGAGTTGGAGTTGATTGAGTAGTCTTAGGACTTCAGTTTGGTAAGTGAGTTGACGCCAAGTGGTGTGAAGTAGGGAATGTTGAAGTTTACAAGTAACATTTTGGAGGAAATCAAAGAACGTTAGAAAGAGGATTTGGAACTTATGGACCGGTTGGTGTTGGTTAATCAAGGTAAAGGAGTGGACTTCTGATCTGTCCAGTGAGAACGATTAAGTAGCAACGGTGGCCGAGAATTCTCCGATGGATTGGTAACGACTTCCGGTACGACGGCGATGAGTCTTCGTGGTGGAACGGAGGGTGCCTGCAGGCACATTAGCCCTCAACGCTCAAGTCGGTAATGGAACTCAAAAAGAGTGTGTAATAAGTGTTGTGAAAAGTGATGTGTACCTTGATGGTGAAGCAAGTTCACCTTTATATAGGCGTGCGTTGGTCATAACCGTCTGTGGGTTATGCGGCGTGTGATTAGGAGTGGGGAAGGACACGTGTATGGCGATCCCTGCGAGGAGGCGTTCTGCTGTGAGGCATGGTGCACATAAGCTGGCGTGCACCTTTGAGTGCGAAGCCGTAAGGTGGTGTAAGTTAGGCCACGTGTAAACATGGATTGGTCTTGTGACCGGTCCATAACAGTAGTCCTCAAGCCGTTGATGTCTTTATGGCTTTAGCAGCAAGAAGAGACGTTAGATAAGGGCGCTCGTCGACGGCTTAGTCTAGCGGTCCTCGATGCGTTTTGTTAGGGAACTTAAGTTCACCCGCTAAGAAGTGGCGTTCGATTGATCTAAGCCGGAGGGCCTTTTATGCATTTCGGCAGGAAATTTTGATTCCGCCCGTGAATGGGCGGTGCTTGACTGGGAGTTAGTGGGGGCAGTTGGCATTTAATGCTTTAGGCGGAACGTTGGCAACATGATGACTGTTCAGTTTCGATTTCCATATGTCTTGTTCGTGTGCTGCATGCGTTCCTAGAAGAACGTTAAACGCGCGCGTAGCCTTAACCGTGTTATGTTTTTTCCAAGGCCGCTGCCAGCCGTTCAGATAGTGGCTCTTTGCTTTCGCTCGATCTGGTTCGTTGATGTGCACGGTTTTGAGGCTTTTTAAGGATGATTTCCCTTTGCTTTTCTCTGCAGTTCATCGTTTTCTTTTGTTATTGTTACCAGAAAACGCTTCTTGTTTTTCACCTAAAGGTCCTCTTGCTTTTTTTTCCCTTCGAATTTCGAGTGTGCCTTTAGTTTGGTGTTTAAGTTTAAGCAAGTAAAAACCTTCTCCTTCGTGGGTTGTGAAGGTAGATTTCGTGGGTTTCTCATGGTAGTGAAGGAGAAATTAAGTTGTTTAAATGGTTGAAAATTATATCACTACTTACCAAATGAACAAATACATGTGAAGAATAGTTACTATGTATCACATTCCAAGTAAATAAAACCAAAGATATAATATTATTAGCACTACCTATCATTCTTAGAAGGACCGCTGTTTAGGCTTGTCACACACCTACAACACATGAAAAATGTTCAGAATTCAAATATTGGAGACAAATGGTAAAAAGAGAATAAGGGTAAGACAACAACAATAGCTAGATAATATTATATCACGGAACTTCAGAAAATCTCTTAATATTATAATACAATATCCTAAAACATAGTAGTTTTGAGATTAATGACAATTCATCCATTTTTTACTTATGTATCACTTCATCTCATCTTCAATATATATTTTTTTATTTAATTTGATAGCAACTTACCATAATCCTTGGCGAGTTCATTCCAGTCAAGCGAACCTTCCTCCCTTTCGATCCTGCCAATCTATGGTGAAGCAAAAAAATCATCATTCAGGGTGCGCTTGTTTTGGATTATTTTAGAAAATAATTTTTTTTTTATATAAAAAGAAATCATTTTTCTCATTTTTAAGTGTATGTTTAGGATTTTTATAAAAATCGTTTTTATCAAAGGAAAAGCTATTACAATTAGCTTTTTTTAAAATCTATTTTTTCAAAAACAATGAGGTAACACATGAAGTAGTTAAAAATCATTATTTAAAAAAAATGATTTTTTGGATAGTAGACAAACACAAATAGCTTCAATTTTTTTTTAAAATCTCTAAAAAAAAAAACTCTACATTTTTCAAATACAAAATCTATTTTTCTTAAAAGCTAAAACAAACCACCCTCAATCACTTATCCCTGTTTCTAGGTTCTTAGAAATCACATGATATTCCTTTAATCCTTTCCCTATTTGACAATACAAATGCAAAACATGAGATAAGTTATATCATGTCTTACTTCAGCCTCAAAATCCAGGGGATGTAAGCTACAAAGCAATCAATCAATGAGAATAAACTTACTCATGAATCAGGTACTATCATTGTTATTATTGTTAAATGCAGAGCCAAAAATAGAAGAAATTAAGTTCTTCCATACCAACAAAACCAATAATACAACAATCTGCAAAATATGAATAATTCCTAGATTTAATTTATGTAATCAACAAACAAAATAAAGCAAGACATGAGATTGAAGTTGAATTGAGAGTTAGGGTTTCGAGAAATTTGAGGATTTTCTCATTTAAAAACAGTTATAAGTTGAGGACTCGCCAAAAATGTGATAAATATTGACAAAAAAACAAGAAGAATCATTCTCATATCAACACAACACAACCGTGATTATCCTAAAAATATCCCGTCTTTCCGCTCTTTTTATTGCACTAACATTTGAAAATAATGAACATTGTTTTTCTATGAAATTTGAAATTTTAATTTTGATTAAAAGTAAAAATATAAATGTTTTTTACTTTCAAATTATAACAAACCAAACTAACCGTGATTATCTTTTTATTTTATTTTGGTGGTTTCCGAGGTTCGAACCCCAGATCTTTCATATATATTATGCATTGTCCTTACCAACTGAGCTAAGCTCACTAGGACAACTATGATTATCTATTTTAAGGAAACGAACAATATAACAAAAAAATATAATCTAAATTATTATTTTTTAATGACACTAACAACAATCTTTATTATAGAAAAAACGGTTGTTTAATGGTATAACTGAGATAATGAAAAGTAAGTATAAATATACTCATCTAGTTTGTTACACTCTTTAAATTATAAAGGAAAAAACTGGACATTTTTGTTTATTACACTTTTATTTTAATATTTAAATTTATTTTTATCTATTTGATAAATGTGTTATTTGTATTGGAAATTGAGGGCATTTTTGAAAAGAAAAAATTAGCCCAAACGAGCTGAAAGAGGTTGTTTTCTTTATATATAGTATATATTTAATATAGTGCTAACAAATCATTTTCTAAAATATTTTTAGTCCTAACCTTTTTTTTAGAGGAATTAAAGTCCAATCTTTAACATTATTTTTTGCTCCCGTTTGTTACTAATATTTTTTTAGAGGATTTAAAGTTCAATCTACAAAATTATTTTATGCTCACGTTTGTTACTAATCTTTTTTTTAGAGGATTTAAAGTCCAATCTTTAACATTATTTTTTTCCCACGTTTGTTACTAATCTTTTTTTTAGAGGATTTAAAGTTCAATTCTTAACATTATTTTTTGCTCAGGGTTGTTACATTTGTTCTAATATTTAAATTTATTCTTAATTATTATTATTATTAACGACAAGCACGAAGTATATGTCTGTCCACTCTTTTTTCTTACGCTAATGTGCGTAAATTATAAACAATTTTTTTATGAATAACAATAAATCATTATTATAGAAAAATTTATTTAAATGTATAATAGAAATAATAAAAATCTAGACCAAAAGACAAAATAGTAAATAAAATACTTTAAAAAAAGGGTAAAATTGGAAAGGAAAAAAGTCAGTCTAAATTCATGTATTTTCTTTATGAGTTACAGGTGTGTGTGTGTCTATATATATATATATATATCTTTGTGTGTTGGTGTATGTATTTTTATATATTTTACGTTGGAAGTGCATCCCCAAACAAATTATGGCATAGGAGGAGAACGTTTTTCGCTTCTTTTTTTATTTTACTGTTGTAGATAGTAAGAGTAACTATAACTTCTTGAAATCTCATATAGTTTACTTTTTATTTTCAATTATTCAATTCTTTTAATTTGAGTGATAAGTAATACACTTAAAATAAACATTGAAAGATTATAAAATTAGTTAACAAAAATGTAAGTTTTCTTAGGAAATATTTTATTAATTAAATTGACACTTCTGGCCATTTTACAATCATCCTCCACTGTAATTTGAAAGAGTATCTTAAAATTACAAGGCTAAGCTCTTACATCCATTAATTGGATATTTTTATTAAAAGGACGACACTCACCGTTCAAACATCCTCCATCTACATTTATTTTCCATGAGCAATCTTTACAAGTGTCTTTGTTTTCGTCGTAAACGTCAAGATAATGAAGACTCGGGTCTTGTGGCCATGTAAAACTACAGAAGAATAACGTAGCTACCTTAATTGGGAATACTATTGGTTTGAACGAAAACACGTAACTTTGTCCAAACATGACCGTGTGATATCCAAGATCATCATTTTTGGATTTGCAATGAACAGTCATGGTTGTTGGATTTGGAGCTCGTACATTATTTTCAATAGTAACGTGTACCCTAGCACCAATAGCGATAGTCTCTCTAGCCTCAAATGCAAGTAGTATGATTAGGAGTATTGATAATTTTAAGGTGATTGCACTTGGAATTGCCATTGTTGTATGCACAATGCCTACAAGACTTACATCAATCTTAATTTATAGAGCATTGAAAGGTCGTTTATTTAAGTTTTTCAAAGTAAATTTTTTCTTATAAAGATTAATTTTAAGATAATACACATGCAACATTGGATTTGTTCATTGACTTTTGTTCATTGACTTTTATTTATTACATGTTTGACCAAAAAGAAGGATTAATTGTGAGGAAAACATTTTGAATTATTTATCATTTTGGGACCCTTGCTTGTTACTACTGTCTTTGTTCAAAATACTTGTCGCTTTTAAGGATTTTACACATATCAAAAAATCAAATAAATTTTGTTATTTTTGATCAAGTTCTGTGCCTTTTTCTATAATATCCTTAACCATTTATTATTTCATTCGATTTTTTTTCTCTCTTTACAATAAATAAGTAAGGGTATTATTGACAAGTCAATAATTAATGTTGCATTGAAACTTTAAAGTGACAGGTAATGTGAAACAAAATTATTCTTCAAAACCAACAAGTATTGTGAAACAGAGGGAGTATAAGAAGAAGAAAAAACAACTTTTTGAATATGTTTACAAATATACCCTTGTAGAGAATTGTGAAACATTCAATACATCCGTTAAAATTGAAAAAGTCAAATATTAAACTGTAATTTGAAAGAGTATCTTAAAATTACAAGGCTAAGCTCTTACATCCATTAATTGGATATTTTTATTAAAAGGACGACACTCACTGTTCAAACATCCTCCATCTACGTACATTTATTTTCCATAAGCAATCTCTACATGTGTCTTTGTTTTCGTCGAAAACGTCAAGATAAGAAGGCTCCCTGAAGCTCGAGCGTGTCCCTCCAAGAGACACCGCCCCCTAGCAAGCATCTGAAAGCACAATAAACTTATATAAGTAATCAACCTCATAGATTCATCACTTCGCCTTGTCCCAAGACTCATGCTTGGGGGGCTGTGGACCGTCAATATATTTCTAAGGGCCTGAAAGCCTTCTAGAAAGGCTTAGGCGCCCTCCATAAGGACTCCTGAGGCTTAGGCGCGCCCTTCCAGAGCCGCCGCCTTAACTAGTTTCTAGAAGTATCTAGAGCTTGGTAAAATGACTTAAGGCCCAACATGCTTGGGGCTTAAGTCACACGAAAACAAGCCCACAAAGGGTTGTAAGTGCCCCTCTTGGGATCACTCTCAAATCATCACATAAACAACCTAGACCCTAGTTTCTAATATTGTACTCACTGCAAGTACAATGAAAATGTGGATATATCTCACCCTGATTGCATCAATGCTTTTAAGCATAGTTGGACTACTTTTATGGTTGGTTTCCCTATGTTCATTTAAAATCAAAATCCTAAGTTATTCAAAGAGAATCTTAAGCTATCGAACAAGAACACCTTTGGAAATGTTCACTCTCAAGTCAGAATTGCTATAGATAACGTTGATGCTATACAAGAAGAGATTAATAGATTAGGTCACTCTTACTCTTTGATGGAACAAGAAAAGATTATGTTGAATTTAGAAAATGCTTTGAACATTGAAGTTATTTTCAGCATTAAAAATATAAGGTTAAATGGCACAATGAAGGTGATAAAAAATGCTTCTAGTCTTAAAATTACCATAAGAAATGGTGAGGAGTTAATTACTTATCGAGATGAAGTTTCAACCCATGATGTCAACAATTTCGTTGCTCTTTATAACCTCACTACTTATAGGGTCAACAACATGTTGACCATGTTACCCTCTCATGATGATACTTATAATGTTGTTTTGCTCTAAAAAAATTATGCTGTCACTGGTCTTGATGGATTTGAAAAACTATTAACTATTCTATCAAACTTTTTGGAAAATAATTAATCAAGCATGATGTGTTTAAAGTTGTTTTGCAGTTTCTTATCTCTGGCTGGTTATTGCTAGTTTTTAATTCTGACAATCTTATTCTTATTCCTAAGACTAACAAACAATGCCTGTTGCAATTGCTAATTTGAAATTCAAAATCATCTCAACTTTTCTAGCAAACAGGTTGGATCAAATAAATAACTGCCATAATTTATGCTTAACAAAAGCTTTTGTTAAAGGAAGAAACATCAAGAATTGCATATGTTTAACACCTGAAACCATCAATGTGCTACACAAGAAAACTTTTAGAGGAAATTTAGCTCTGAAGATAGATATTGCTAAGGCTTTTGAAACCATAGACTGGAACTTTCTTCTGAAAGTTTCGAAGACTTGATTTCAGCACTACATTTTGTTTCAACACCAAAATAAAAATAATTTCATTTGATAAAAGCCATATAGACTTACATTTTACATTAAGAAACATAAATAATCAACCACGCATATATACTTATTACATCAAAAAATGGTAGCAAACAACCACACACATATACCACCTCGACGAGTAGACAGCAAACATCAACATCCGAAAGACTTTATTTGTCTTACCATATATAGTAGCATATTATTATTTTTAGAGTTCATGATGAACTTATTATTGATCTGAGTTTCGGCATGATGATTAGTTATAACGAGGTAAAATGCCACGAAGAGAAGGCCAATGATCGAGTATTTGTTTCACGCCTCCGCCAATAATGTAGTCATTAGTAGTGCCTGGGGCAAAGTCAATGAGTGTATAGTACTGTCCTTTGAAAATATAAGCTTCATCTTTTCTATGAGAAGCAAAAGATGCATCAATTCCACTTTCAAACACCGTGCCAACTAAACTTGGAAACCCTTTACGAATATATTGGATATTCTGAATACGATGTTTAGATTCATAATTTATACGAGCATAGAAGTATCCTTTGAATAAGTAAGCTTCTTTGCTCTTACTTGAGCTAAACGCAGCGTCTATTCCATTTTCAAACAGGTTCCTTTGAAGAAAGGAAACATGGAGGTGATATTCATGGGACCTGATTTGATTCGATCTTCCAGAGAATGTGGAGCAAAGTTTATGTGAGCACATTGGTTCCCAGAGAAAATGAATGCCACAGAATTAGCTTTGTCAACGGCGCGAGTACAATCTCCCGCAGCACATCCATCCCAAATGTGGTCAATAATGCTGTCGGGGGCCTCACAATCGAAGGCACAATCTATCCTTGTTTTCCAAATGTGTGATCAGAAAGCGAAGGAAATCCATCGCGAATGAGAAGAGGCCCATTCACAATCCTATCATCTTTGCTTCCTGGAGCATAATTCACAAGCACATACTCATTCTTCATGAACAAATAAGCTTCATTTTCCTTAGTTGAACGGAATGCAGCATCTATGTAACGAGGTAGTGACATCTTTCTAATAGGGTTTGTTTTTGAAGGAAAGTTAAAAATTTGTGAGCAAGTATGGTACAACAGAAGGATAAATATACAAACACAAATGCAATACTTGATTTCCTGTGAATCACTCAAAACAAAATATAATAATAAACTTCAGTGTGCATACAGCTATAAATAAATTATTTTGATACGTTTATGGTCCATGAATTTTGGATAGCTAAGAAAGAGACATATAATAATTATTTCCTACCCTCCACGATTAAAAGAATTTGTTTTTAAATAATAATATTAACATTTGTATTTAGTAAAATGTTATTAATTTTCCCTGGAAAAACTTAAGATATCAATTTTTGTATTTTTTATTTTCATTTATTAATGAGATTTATTTTTGCTAAAGATTTTTATCATATATTTTTTTATCCATACATAGAATAAAAAATACAACTCCAAATGGTTAATCTAATGATGTAAAATAGGTTCCGACTTGTTTGAATCCCACTAATCTCCTTAAAAAGAATTAGACATGAATCATTTCATAACTGTTTTTTGACATTAAACTGAGGCATCATCCTTTAACCATTAATTTATTATACAGTTATTCACAATTTCATTAAAAAATATAAGTTTACTTTAAAATAGAGATCAAAAGTGGTGATTGAAAATTTTATAGGAATTAAAAGTCAAAGAAAAAATTTAAAGAAACTAAAACGAAAAGTTAATATATTTACAAGAAAAAAAAAACATATTTAACACTTTATCTTATAAGAAAAATGCCAAATTGTCCTTTAACCAAAAATATCATTTGTTGGAAATTAGACGGACCCTTTTATCCCATTATTAACCAATAGGGTCATTAAAACTTGTGTTTTGAGGGCACATATTAAGGAACCTTAAAAGAGAAACTTTGCATTGGAAAACATAATATTTTAACTTTTAAAAAGTTGAATGCCAGGATAATAGATGAAAGTAATGTATTCCAAAAAAAAATTATTCTTATATCCAATAATAGATGAAAATTGTTGTTTATATTAGGATAAATTTTATATTTGGTCCATTAACTCATTTATTAGTTGTATTTTGGTCTTGTAAATAATAGTTGTTAGTTTTGTAAGTACAACTGCCATATTTTCTGTATACTTAACAAGATCAACATACATTTGTAGAACATAAGTGAAGTTGTCCACTTTTTCATACGTCGGAAAAGTAAAACTAACAAAATATGTCAAAAGGTACTGATTGGTTGTATATGTGGAATCCATAAAAAAATAAGTAGGAAAAAAGTTAAACAACTTATAGTGGTTACCTTGGTCACCACCGTGGTTAGTTCTTGTACTGCCAGGATGTGGCTCATTCATGTCGTGGGGGATTATTTTCGTCGTGCTAGATCTTGAGTCGGTACAGTTTTGTTAGCACGGAATGGTATGTTTGTGAATCCCATGTTGGATGCATACCTCAATCTGGATTTATGTGTTTATCATGTTCATACCTCGCTATTATGTTGCCAATTAGATTCAGTTGCCGATTAGCACGAAAGGGACTTTTTGCTTGATGTTATTTTTTGTAGGGGTTTTTGTTACATGATTTATTTTATGTGTTGGCGGCCAGATCATTCGCTAGTTAGAACTAGGGTCGGTGCTAGCTAATTTTCAATCATCGTTAATTTTTTTTATTTTTTTGCAATCTAATTTTGAGCTCATACATGGGTTCTTTGGGTTGTGCTTGTGATAAATATTTGTTTATTAGAAGTTACTAGAATTAAATTTACTGTGAGCGGCTTTGTGTACCTTTATTACCTATTAGAGTTGACGACACTTTTTATTTTTTGAATTATCTGGATCAGGTTTTATGTCCATGTGCCTGTATATACTTTGTTTTATTTTATTCTACTATCGTTTTGCCAAGAAAAACGTAGGAGTGAATTCAAAATTACATATACGTATGATCAACATGCAAATTCTTGTCAAATTTAGTAACCACGTTAACATTCAGACACATCGGTACATAATTTGAATTCTAATGAAAGACTTGTGTAAACACTTCATATGATCAAATAAGCATCAAACCAAAGATTAATCTATAACTATTAATAAAGGCAAAACAATGTTTTGGTGTGGCATTTTTTCCATTCTAAAATTACCCTTCACCCATAAAACACAAGTAAAAGTAACTTTTGGTCAAAAGAGACATTTCAGCAAGTTCATTCATAATTTACAACTTCCTATGGGAGGTTAACGTTTCTTTCAAAAGAAGGGGGGTTGACATTTTATACTTTTATCAAAAAAGAAAAGAAAACGAAGTTAACGATTTTCCTCCTAATGCAATTATGTGACTATTAATTTGATTTCTCTTTAGTCTATCAACTAGTTAAAAACTCATGCTTCGCACGGGTTGAATATTGCGTTTTCGAAAGACTTTGTTGTATACGAATAATGAGCAAACTAAGAGGAATAGACGTATCCTTGAAAGAAATAGCTTCCTTTTTTTACATTTATCATTATAATTATCATGATATTAATTGGAACTGATGAATGAACCAACAAAGTGCATAGTACTATTACATAATAGTTTACTAGAAGAGCTTGTCATTGTCATATACTAACCAAAACGGGATTTTTGCCAATATTTACAGTAGGCCAAATGGACAAAACAAATGGCATCCCAAAGACAAAACAGTTTAAGATTAAAGTTCTAGTGATACGCCAAAAAAGCAGAAGGTCAAATAGTTCATCGGCAAGGATTTACTTTGGAACAATTCGGACATGCAAATTCTTAGGTGACTTTTTGAGATCAAAGATGAGCTTACCACCTTCTTCCATCACACGTTCTCTACAGAAATTGAACCACTACCCACCCAAGTATTTTTCATAGCTTTCTCTTTCGGCGGTAATGAGGCAACACTTATACTTTCTCTGTGTCTGGTCATCAATGAGGGTGATTGTTTCGCACTTTCCTTTCAGAATTGTTCTTGACACCTCATTTGAGAAATGCTAAATAAGAAAATAATTGCAATATTAATCTAATGCATATTAACATGGATTAGATGTATGCGAATATAGTTACATATAATTTATAAAATGAAGAAAGTGTACCATGACTTGTAATACTCTTAAATATTAGGTCAACAGACATGGTAATCCATCTAATCCACTCTTAACACAGAAGATATTTTGAAGACATTCTAAAACAACACAATCATGAAAATAACATTGAGAATTTCTTCGGGAAGCACTACTCCCGAACATAAGCATTTGAAATTTGAAATTTGAAATTCATGTATAGACATATATGATGGGCAGTTTCTATCCAAAAATTTCTCAGTAACATTACCCCTTACTCTTTGACTACCAAAGCATGAACCATTTAGGATTAGATCAGAAAAAGTTAACTTTGTCATCAATCATCATACATCAGAGTTCCTGACTTTTTGTCTATAGCTAAAATTGAAAAATAGACCTGCTTGCAATTATTATTTGGAATTGAGAGCCAACAGAGCAAAAAAATCACAGAAAAACAACTTGTTCCCAACATTTCCTCAATAATCACTTTTATATCAACCTGTTAACATTGATGTTTCTAACTACAAAAATACAATTCAATGCTAAAGCCAATAATATAATACTGCCCAACCATTTTCAAGGCAAAAGGAGCTGTTACGAATACATTGAAAACCAGAGCCGAACCCGTGGAAACTAAAGATCCAGCCTCTCTCCCACTTAATTTGATTTCAAAACCTCCAAAGAGAACGACTGCACTGTTAACCTCACTGTCCCTTTCAAGTTTTCGATCTGGCAGGCCTTCCAGGTTTGATCACTTTACCAGGAAGGATGATAACAATAGGTAGAACAGTTGCAGTAAAATACACGCTTCCATATGAGGCAAGAGTTTCATGCAGACTTAATACCTATTCAAACACACCACACAAACAAGATAGAAAACTTGTAAAAAAATCTCTGAATTCTTGTAAATCTGATGTCCCAGCTTAAGTGCATAACTGAATTACCTTCACCACATATAACACAAATCGTTCCAGATCAAGACACCTGAGCAAAAAGTGAGCACGCGCAACAACCATGACGGGACGACCCTCACTGTCTACACCTCCACGATACCTGGAAAACATAACGATCTCAGTCACTAAATGCAAAGACGAATAAAAGAAATCACTTCTGGTGTGCCCCTGACCTTGAAATGGGGCAACCCCTTCTCTCCCTTAACAATTTTTCCCCAGGAAAAAAAAGCAAAGATCAATCTGAACACATGCATGAAGCATTCACATTGATTGGCTAAGGAAAGAAAGAATAAGTTAAGTTTTACATAGAATAAAACTTCATTATTCATTTAATGATGGTTGATGTTTTTGTCATAAGTCAGATATCCCAAAAGCTTAAGTTGTTGAGTGAAAATACATGAATGGTTTTTTTACTTTTGTATTTGAAGGAATCCACATGCAAGAGCCCATTGGGGCTTCAAGCATTGACAATGCGTTGGCTAACTCCACCATGTAATGGAAGTTAAATTTTTTTTAGAAGAACGAAGATAGAAATGGTTAAAACTGATTTATTAGAACTCGGAGTAGTGCAATTAACGCAAATTGTGAGGAATTGACTGACAACTTGAAGAGAGAGCACAATTTATCATTTTATTTCACTCTCTCCTTCCCTCCGAAATTTGTTTTTCTTTATTATCAAGTCAGCAACTCATTTTTCCGTACACCGGCGGCATCAGCGCATCGTTACCGACAACTTCCTCCACCACCATCTTCGTCAACCACCGCTCAAATTCACCGCTATAATATTGTTCAAAGATAGTTTTACAATAATGGATAATCATCCCAAATTCTATAACATCATGACGTGCAGATGAAAAACTATCCACCATTTTTTTGGCATCAAGCTCAATCGATAGGTCCCAAGTGTAATTGATGAACCCATTTCAAAGTTGATAACAATCCAAGAGTTTCGCCAACATGTACCTCACAGACTGGAGTAAACCATTCAGTTTTTGCCAAAGCAAAAGTGCATGTATCATCCCTTATACAAACTCCTATTCTCGCTCTATTAGAAAGTTGTGAGAAAGAAGCATCAATATTGCACTTAAATCTTCCTTCAGTTGGTTTGATCCATTTCGCATTTCCTTCTTGTCGCAGATGTGCACAAGATGTATTATGAAACCTACATGCATTTTTCCAATCATGAAGTATAGCTTTTGCTCTCTCTACAACATAAACTTTTTATTTAGATAAGTTTCTGTATTTTCTTTTGATAGGAACAAGGCATGGGTTAAAATTGAAAGAAAGGTAACTGCTAAATATGATGATGGGTGAAGATAGTAGATCAACGTTAAATGATTCTAATGTTGATTCTTCTTGGTCTTTTTTTTTCCGTAGAATTGAGATCCTTCATTTCATGTTGGACAATGCAATTCAGTGGTGTCACTTGTTGGTTGCTACGAAAGCAACGACTTTTAGGGAATAGAAGAAGTTTAGGTTTTTCTTATTCAACTCTTGAAGACATATAACAATGGCTGAGTTGCCGAAATTAGGTGTTTTTTTTTTTTTGAGCAAGAAATTAGGTGTTTTTTGTTACACGTAATTAACTAATTTTTTTTATTTTATCTTGCATTATTCAATAATCACTAATTTGTTGAGGAGCAAATTAACGGTAGTATCAACAAAAAGACGACGTGATAAGCATATTCTTTATATTTGGTCGGCATCGTTTGAAGGTACCGATTGAGTTAACGGTTTCTATGGTTAGATCTTTACAAAATATTTGGAAAAGTTTTTTCAACCTAAAACCTAAGAAGAAATTAGGGTTTGCATGGATAGACAGGATGGAGAATTAAGTTTGGTTGATTTATGATTTTGTTTGTGTTTTATTATTTGTTTTACGTTTTTTAACAATGTTTGTTGTAATTGTATTGTTGACATTGTTATGTTTAATATATGTTGTTGTAGAATTTAATTCAATGATAGTTTTTTTCAATTTTATGTGTCTTGGTCACGGTTCAGACAAATACAATTTGAACTTCGTCAAACCTTCCAACACTCAAGTTTTTTTTTTTTTTTTTTTTAAGAATTTAAAGCTCAAGTTTTAACATTATCTAAGTATGTTTCATATTATATAATTCGAACCAATCTGAGAATGATTTTAGATTATATTATTTGAAGCAGTCAAGAATGTGGACATTGACATTACACATAATGTTTGCACAATTTGTGGTGTATTTAATGCACTTTTTACTGGTTAGAACATTTTCATTGTTAGTAGCTATAAATAGTCTTGCAATGATGGTTTTGTAACTATAAATAGTCTTGCATTATTCTACATTTTCATTGTAAATCCCCTCTTCATTCCTTCTTCACTTTTGTTATGATACCATGATCAATGCTGACAATTTATACCATCTCCAAAATTATTGTGTAGTTTTTATGTGATGGTACAATGATCATTAAAGGCATTCATATCCATTATACAAGTTTTGGATTATGTAAGCTAAAATCATGAAAAAAAATGTTCAAATTATATAATTCGAACAATAATATTTTGAAAGAGCACATGAGAAAGTTGGTAAGGTGGTAAAAGAAAAACCCTGCATTATTACTATTAAAATTGTCCCAATTTTGTGGTAAAAATGCGCTATGTATTGGATTTTAGTCCTCCTTGTAATAAAAAAAAACATTTGTGTTCAATAAATATACATTTAAATATAATATATTCTATATAAAATCACATTTTTTTATTTTTTTTATTTAATCTTAATATTTTTAATTAAATTTAAATGATTATCTATGATATAATTAAAATATATAGTTTTAAATACAATTAGAATCTATTGTGGTAAACATTGAAAAGTAATTTTCATCCAAACAAGATAATTGATGAGAATCTATAATTTTACAAGAATGTATCCAAACATAAATCAGATTAAGTTCAAATCACTTTTAAACAAAATTGAGTATGTCAAACTCAATTCTATCAAACTCAAAACCAAACACTCTCATTTCTAAGCATAGTGGATTTTCAGAAATAATGAAAACAATGTTTATATTTTCAAAATCTCTGAGAATGTTAAATCAGTTCAAAAATTGAAAAACAAACTAACAAAAATACTGAATCTATATCTACTTGTGTACATTAGTTGAAATCTAAAAACATGGAAAGTAAATGAAACCAGATTCATATTCACATACACAGCATTTCCTGCTGTTGGGAAATCCCACAAGTATTCAATTTTTCAAAATACTTTCACAAAACAATTATGGCAGTCCTATAGAAATCCTTCAACACCATGTCCTTCTCTTACAGTCTTATATATAGTAAGAGCTTCATCCATCACCTGAGCTTGAGCCAGTAATTCTGCTCGTTTTCTTCCAGATGGATGAGTAGCAAAATAATCTAAAAGCTTAGAATCACCAGAGATTTTTCCCAATTTCTCGTAGACTTTAGGTGCCACACGTGGATCATAGCCGGCGGATGCAACTAATAAAAGACCAATGTAATCAGCTTCAATTTCCATCCTGAAAAATTGTGGAAAAAATTGGGTTAATTCACAGAAATAAATATAAATAAATATATTACCATCATTCACCAAATTTGTGTTTAGTTAAAATTACATTAGTTTTGTTTATACTTGTGGCAATGATGGTAATATATTTATATTATATTTAAAATCATCATGCTTAAAAGTAGCGATGTCAGGACATGGTTGGTTAGATAGTCCAAATGGAATGTGAAAAATAGATGTTGATGCATCCACAAAGAAGTTAAAATGAAGCACAACAAGGATATTGAAAAGAAGATTAAACGGAAACCTTAGACTAATCCACAGTCCAACAAGAAACAAATGTAAATGAAAAACTTTATATAAAATTTGTATATATCTCACAAGCTCCGAAATCAGACTAGTGATAGTCATAAAATGTACAAATTTAAATTGGCTCGAATACAATTGAAACTAGTACACAGTAACATAGAATATGTTTCTTATTCTATAATATCATAGAAAGTAAGCATAATAACTACAAGAACATTTAAGTATTCATATGCAAATGAATTACTTTGGTCTATCTCGTACACATAAATTTTGTTGAGTTATTATTACTAACTGTAATTCCCTTCATTGAATTACATATTTTCTTTCTAACGAATAATATGGCAGAACTTTGTTCTTTATCTGAAACGTTTTATCATGATACCTTTCTACTAAGCATGGAATTAATGCAAATATGGATGTAATTAGGGAGTAGGCAATTTTGGATAGCACAAAAATAACTGCAGAGTTTATGTATCAGGTAAAATAGTGCAACTCAAAGGGATCAATAACAATGATAAGTTTTTATAGAGAAGGCATTACGCATACTTGGTTATGCCATTTGGGATAATGAATGTTTCTACAACTTTCCAATAAATGATAAATCAAAATGCTTCTATCAAATGCCCTTTATGAAAGGTCGCATAATGAATGCCCTGTTTTATCGATCAATCTTCACAGTTCAAATTATTTGAAACCATTTTAACCAATAGTATCTTAATCCATTGTGATTCAACCAATTTCAACTGCACAATTCAACTTTGAAAGCAATTATAAGCAATTATAGTTTCAGAGTAGGCAATTATCGATAACAGTAAAATTACTAGCGAATTTATGCATCAGGTAAAGCAGTGCAACTTAATGGGATCAATAACAATTATAAGTGTTTATGGAGAGGGCATTAAGAAAACATGGTTATGCCATTTGGGCTAATGAATACTTCTACAACTTTCCAATATATGATAAATCAAAATTCCAATTCGTATTTAAAGGTTTGTCATGGTATTTTTTTTATGGTATTCTTGTATAAATTAAGGTTGAACAGAATGACACATACATAATAAAACACCAACTAAAATAAAATTTCCAATTTTATATTGCTTAATAAAGTTGAACAAAATGAACAGTAATTGATTACCAACACTGAACAGAATGAGAGAGCAAACAACACTACACAGAATGAACCATAGCAATAAATAAACAAAGAAAAACATTGGTTACCAACAAACACACCGAACAGACAGAAAAAAAGAGCACGAAAGAACAACAAACGCAGCAGAGTATCGCACAACAGTGCAAAATATAAAAGAGAAACAGAGAAGAAGAACAGATCATCACACAGCAAACATACTGAACAGAGCATCTCAAACCAAACAAAAACAATATGGAGAAAACCTGACACACAAACGCAAGAGAAGAGCAGTGAAACACAACGCAACACTCAGCATGCCAGAGAGCAATGCCGGAGATGATACACAGCAACAGCATGTCACACAGGAATAAGAAATAGTTGCAATTAGACTTGTATTGTACTGAAACGCAACAAGAAACATGAAGGATATATGGATTCACAACCCTTGATTTTAAGAAACGGTTGCATTTTGGCCTTTTATTATTTTTTTTGGCAAATTCGTCAACTCACACCAGAATCTTAAGTCATACCAAGTCCATACAGGGCATCCAAGTCTGTGCAGAAAACAATTCTGCTCTCGAGTTAACTCATTTTGGGAGGTCAGAGTCAGAGGTGTAAACTCGGCTGAATCTACGATTTGACTCATGAGTTTGACAACCATACTCATACTACATTCAAATTGATGAAAAATGATGTGTTTGATTTGGTCTTAAGACAGGAATAGAGCCAATTCATTGGGAAGGTCAAAAACAACATTGCTACATGACTCGACGTATAGGGTAGCATTTTTCATATGAATAAAACAAAATATAACAGAACAATCTATTCTAATACCTCTAGTTCTACTAATTCACCTAAACTTTATTCATCTTATACCTAATTTCATGTTTTTACCTTCTCTTAATATTTAATGTGCACTCCTATTCTAACCTGTCTAACAAACATTACCTATATATCAATGAACCGATTCTACTATTATTAAAGATTATTAAAGAATAACACAAAAATTCAATTGGTTACAAAGAGAGAAAAGGAGGAATCATTACCTTCTGGAGAAAGGTAGCCGTAAGAAAAGCGATGACATAGTGTTGACAATATCAGGTGTGACGAATTGATAAAGTATGAAGTTTAGAATAAAAACCCACATATTCTTTGTCATCGTCTCAGCACTGTGTCTGGCCACAGCATGTCCAACCTAATTACCAAGCAGCAAAGTGTTAGACTTTATGTCTCCTAGACGTATTAAACTGCAAAAACAATTGCGCTGTTTGCATAAATAGCTTAAGTAAGCACTTTTAGCATAAGCCTTTATCATATAAGCGCTTAAGTATAAGCTATTTCTATAACAAAAGATGAAATAAAGTCAATCTGTTTGCATGTAAGCTATAAACATTTATCAAAAACAGAAGTGCTTGGCAAGTATATAAGTTTAAATAAGTTAATCCAAACAGGCCTAATAAGTTAAAGGAATCAAACAAATACCTCATGTCCAATAATAGTGGCTATCTCTGCATCACTTCTAAAATGTTCAAGCAAACCCGTAAATACAACTATCTTCCCACCAGGTAAGCAAAATGCATTAACCATAGGATCATTCACCACCAAAATCTCCCAATTCAATCCATCCAAATGCGACGTATAAGGTTCCGACCCTCTCTCCTGACCCTTTTTCCTACTCTTCTGAACCCATTTGTCATCAAGAACCTCATCTTCCCGGTGCCAATTCCCTCCAACTTTCCCTTCATTTTCAGTCAACGCATTAATTGTCTCCTTCCCACTTTCTTCACCAAACACAGTCTTTTCTGAAGCATAATCTATATCACTCCACACATTCTCCTTACTCAACCCTCTCTTCAAAGCTTCAACAATATCATTCGCTATCATCCTCACTCTCACACTTTCAGGATGCATTGCAGGCAACAACTTCCCCTTAAAACCCGCCTTCATCTTCTCAAACTCACTCTCCCCAAGACTCTTCTCCATCTCTTTCGGCATCAAAATCAAATGTGTTCGCTTCGTATAAGGAACAGTTTCCATATTCCCAAAATACACAGTTATAAAAACACCAGAACCAACCACTATACCAATCATAACATGCCTGGGATTCTGAAACCAATTCTTTGACCCTCTTGGCTTAAAATGCTGCACATTTTTTGGATCAACATAGTAAAATCTCCTAAAACTCTTATTAACTTCAAAACCCCTTGTCTCTAATCTCCTAAAATTCTTAGAAAACGACGAAAACCCATTAAAGCTAACACCTTTAGAACCCAACCCAATATTCTTATTAATCTCAAAACCCATTTTCCCTAACCTCTTAGAAATTGAAGAAAACGAAGAAAACCCATCAAAGTTACCACCTTTAGAACCAACCCTAACATTCTTATTTATCTCAAAACCCATTTTTCCTACTCTATTAGAAATCGAAGAAAATGAAGAACCCCCATTAAAGCTAGCACCTTTAGAACCCAAGTTCAAATACCCAGATTGCAAAATTCTCGAACTAGGTTGACAAATTGAAGAAAATGAAGAAAACCCATTACAGCTAGCATATTTGTTACCCAAATTCAAATACCCAGATTGCAAAATTCTGTTACTAGGTTGAAAAATTGAATTTTGAGATGAAACCCTAGAAGCCAAGGTATGAAAACCATCAAGAACAAGCTTTCCTCTTCTATACCAAGCCATGATTGAAAGAACCCAAAAACTAAATTGATGAAAAAGTTGAAATTTTGTGGTTTTGATGAGTTGAAAAATATGGGTATGTTATGGATTGAAGCATGAAAGGAAGATGAATAGTGGAAGAAAATGGAAGGGTGTAGAAAGAGAGTTCACGGTGACACACACACGTGGGTGTGTGATTCATGAAGAAGGAAATTGAAAAAATGCTTACTTGTGAGAGGAGAAAGGCGAAGAACAATGTGATAGTTTTTGGATTTCTGCTCTCCCCCGGCACACAACACTCGCACCTTGCAGCAAATGTCCTTGCGTTAGTTAAGTAGCGCAAGTGTTAATTGTTGCGTCACTTAATTAACGGTTAACTTGCGCGTGCTAGTTAACTCACGCTACGTGTTGTCTTAAAGAAGGCAAAACTCCTCATTTCCTCATTTTTCATCTACAATCTCAAAATCTCTCTCAAATCATCCAAACCCACAATTCCTTCAAGTTCAAATCAAACAACACTCCAATAATATGTAAGTCTTCATAATCAAACGTCATTAATCTTTTACGTTTATATGTTAAATTTTTTCTCTTAAATTAGAAATTTTTTAAAAATATTTTAGATTTAGGGATTGTTTAAATTTTGGTTTTTTTTGCAAGAAATCATACAATGTGTACATGAAAATGACTTGTGTTGCTTAAATGTTTAGATGTTTGCATGTGTATGTTGTATTTTATTTTTTTTATATTTAGGGTTTGTTTAAATTTTGATCTTGCTTACAAAAAATGATACAATGTTACATGTAAATGACTTATGTTGCTTAATTGTGGTTAGATGTTTGCATGTTAATTTTGTAATTTTGAGTTTTAGGGTTTATGTATAATTTGCACTCCAAGTGTTTGATGAAATGTTTGAATGAGTTTTTCATTGATTGTTTTTAATTTCTTACTATATAGATTTGAAGCAATGGCGGGGTGGATCGACGTTCATGCACAATTCAACGACGGAGAACCTTAGAGGTTGAAGGTTCGGTGCCTTGGTGTAACGTAAAGAGGTCTCAAGGATCAACTTAATGAATTCAACCAAGGAGTCAACCCCAGAGACACAAGGAGGGTGAAATACGTTCGGTATAAACGTCCAACGTTCGACGAGTGGAGAATATCGTTCACTTGGGTGGAATTAACGAACGACGAAAACGTGAAGAGCATGTTTTGGGAGCACAACATATTCCAGTGGATCGATATGCGGGTAACGTTGTTAAAATCAACTGAAGATATAATCAACAGTCTGATTCCGTCAGAAGATCGTGATTAGGTAGGGAATGCATCTTCCAACTACAACAATTATCTTCCTCTGGATGAGGTAATTCAAACTTGTTAAACGACAGGACTCCAGCATTAGACCGACATTTCTACTGTTCCATTCAAAAGATTAAATTTGTGTTAGGCTTGTTTAAATGAAGGTATTGAAGTGTCAAGGAATGGACCTTATTCTTTTGACGCTTGAATACCGTCATTTAAACCATGACTAACCAGAATTTAATCTTTTGAATGGAACAGTAGAAATGTCGGTCGAATGCTGGAGTCCTGCTACTTAACAAGTTTGAATTTACCCCATTCAGAGGCAAGATAATTGTTGTAGTTGGAAATTACATTCCCGAATGTAATGTAATGACTCGTCTATATAATGTAATGTAACTTTTATTTGAATTTATTCAATACGCAATTTTTATTCAAATCATGCTGAATTTATTCTAATTCATTTATTTACTTTATTCAATATGTTGTAACATAGGTTATATCTGTAACACCCCGATTTTCCGTTAGATTTATTTAATTATTTTAATATGTGTTTATATGTAATTAATTGCCTATGTGTGTATTTTAGTGGATTTCGGTGTTAGAAGGGTATTATAGTCATTTTAGATTCATGGGTATTTTGGTCATTTTGTGAGCAAGGGTAAATTAGTAATTTTATGGTGAGGATTATTTTTAGTGTTTCAAGTGAGAACCATTATTTTATTAGGTTACTATTCGGTGGAGGTAATTAGTTTTGAACAGGTAATTATTCGGTAACTTTTAACCGTAAGTGGATAGAAACTTTGGGAGTTAGTTTATAAGAGTTTTGAGCCCATTAGACTTTTAAGGGTTAAGCCCATTAGTGTGGACACTATTTAAGCTCTAGTCTTTGTAGGAAAATAGGATTCACATTCATTTTATAAGATTTTGAGAAGAGATAGAGAGAGAAAGAGTAAGAGGAAGAGAAGAGGGTTTGAAGAGAGAAGCTTGAGGAACCAAGAGGTGATAGAGATTCTAGGAGCTTAATTGAAGCTTTTGCTAGGATTATTGCTTATTGAGGTAAGGGTGCTAGTTTCATTCATAATCCTTTGTATAATCTCTTTTTCTCCTCAAATTCAAAAGTGCTTATTTGTGAAAAGTGATTATTGATAGGAGAACCGATGTGAATTTGAATCTTGTGAATTTAATTGGTGAAATTCGTGCTTAGGTTTTGATGTAATGTTTGGGTATGTGAATTTAATGATAATTAAGTTGTTGATGATGAAATTACATGCTCAAGATGTGTATATATGTATACTTTGTTGATTTTGTTCAATTTAATGAAAAATGATGTTGTGGTGGTTGAATGATGGTGAGATCATGATTATATGATGTAGATGTTGTTGTGTGATGATGTTCTCAATTTATGCTTTGGGTGTTGATGAAAGTATTATTGTGATTGAATTGTGGTGATTTTGCAACTTTTGTGAAAATGGGTTGATAATGAAGAAGTTTAATTTTGATGATGTTAAATGAGTTAAGGAAGTTGTTAGAATGATATGATTTTTTGTTTTAATCACTTGGTTTTGGAGAGAAATCATTTTGGGAAGAAATCGGGTTTTTGAGTAAAAGTCGTTTTTAAGCGCTTTTGCAAAATAAGTCATTTTGGGATGAGTTTGATTAAGTTGTTTTAATGTTGAAATGTCAAATTTTCAATAGTGGTTTGTATGGTCTAAGTGTTAGGAATGCATTGGCAAAAATGGAACAGAAATCGGATTTGATAACAAGATTTTATGCGCGAAAACGTAAAAATGCATTTTGTTGTACTGGTGAGGTGACACGACCGTGCCAATGTCTCATGTAAGGGATGAAACGACCGCGTGTCCAGATGACGCAACCGTGTCAGTTCTGCGGAATCCTGAAACCTCGTTTTTTCGTGTTTTTGTGTACTTTTAAACATACCAATGAATTCCAAATACCTAATCATATTCAATCAAAGTATAATTAAGCTCCTAAGAGTATCATAGCTTGATTCTACCTTGGTTTACAATTGGTTCTCATTTATGCTTGGTTAATTTTGTCTTTGAGCTGAGAATTGTCGGATTAGCGTTTTAATCACAATTGGCCGGTGAAACACACATGTATATACAACTGCACTCATGTGTGATTTAAGTGTATACATAGTTGAGGCACTAGAACTTGTTTGCTTTGTTTTGACTCAATTGTCTCAATTGTTTTAAAGATGTAAAATGAGAGACGGACTTTGTCGAAAATGGTCTTTAAAGCCGATTGCTTTGCCAATCTTTTGTGAATAGCTTTATATGATTACATAAGGATGTATGGATGATTGTTAGGTGTCGAAAATGATATTTATCTTAATTTGATGTATTTTCTCCTTTATTTGGATTGTGAGAAATAGTATGATGTTATTGATTGATTGTGATGTTGTTGCTGAATACATATATGTGATTGGTTGTGATATGGTCGATGACAAAGACAACACATAATGTATGTAAAGTTTGGATTCAAACCAGACCACCATAAAAAATAAACTGAAAATACATCCCAAATTATAAACAAAACAAAAAAAACAAATAAAAGATTGACTTTTATCATATTTCTATGTTGTTTTAAAAAATTATTTTTTTCAAAGTAAATTTTATTTAATTTGTTATCGGGTTAAATATATTTTTGGTCTCTATAAAATTTGGAACTTCTAAGTTTAGTCCTTACTTAATTTTAATAACTTTTTTTAGTCCTTATAAAAGTAATTTACATGTAGATAAATGCCAAAAAACTGAAGACAGAAATACAAAACTCTACGACTAAAATTAAGAATATTCTCAAATATTCCCATCCACTTCTAAGTTTTAGTTTGACATTGAGGTGTAGTCGATTATGCATATGTGTGTATATGAGTCAACTCTCGAGGCAAATGAGTCAAACAATATATAGTTTAATTTCAGCTCATTTAGAGTTAGCCAACATAGTTTTCAACTCAAACAAAACTCATTTGGTTCATGAACCAATTTGAACGAGTTAATTGTGTTTGATTCGTTGCAAATCTTCGGTCATAAAAAAAATATCAAGGCTACACCCTAAACTGACTAAAATTCTCTCAGGAGGAAATCGATTTCAAATTGTATTCAAAGCTCTTTCATTTGTTTCTCTCCTTACCAGAACGTGTGTCCCCAATTATGTTTCGGACTGGGCTTCTTCCCATATTGTCGACCTAATACATAGAGGTTCATTAACCCATCATTTCCCTATTTAGGGAAACACAACAGACCTCTTATACGCCTCACCGCACATGAGCATTTCTCATCAAATACAGATCGTTGAGTTAATCTGTATCAGCCTCGTATGCCTCGCGAGTGGATTTCTAGGAGACGGTTACAACTTCCCTAACTATATAAGTGTGAATTTACATCACACTCAAGGTACGATCATATTTACCAAATTTTTGCACATTTTTCCCTCCTTATTCTCGTATTGACCTGAGTGTTGGGGGTATAACCTCTTCTGCATGTTTCTTCCCCCTCTTCCACCACACCGAAGAACAACTTCATTTGGATCAAAACTTTCTCTCTCCTCCGTGTATGGTTCTTCTCTACACGAGCATTTGCACCAATTAACCGTCACTCAAGTCCACTACAGATTATTGGCTGGTTTTGGGGACGATTTATTAATTCCCTTAAATTTCTTCAAATCCATCACCGTAAGCGTTTTCTCTTACACTTTCCAATGGGCGGAACTCGTTTAGATCGTTCTAAAAACACCTTTATTGATAATCACAAAACCACCGGGGCTCTCCATTGCATGGTGCAAAAATCTTGTAACATCACACTTTTTCTAATATTTCTCTCGTTCTTGAAGGAAACACCAACGTAGTCATTTCTCTGGTTTGTAAATAGCGTGTCATCCCTTTTCCTTCTCTAATTCACCAATGTGAAACTCTTCCTCCTCCCAGTGATAAAATAATACCTATAACGTCAACCATTCCTCCTCCTTTAGTTCTGCCATTATTTGTTCCACGAAATCATTAGTCTTATTTCTGTCCCAAGACGATGTCGTTGATGTTCATTTAACATAAGATGTGCGTAACACCCTATTTCTCAACGATAAATATTAAATAATAAGAATATCTTTAATAATAAGGATGTTACAAAACTCAACATTATGTTACTGGACTTTTCTCAACATAGTTTTCCAGAGGTATGTTACTGGACTTTCTCTCCCAAATCAATGCAAGACTTTATGCTATAGATTCTATATGGACACAAGGAATTAAATTTGACAATTATTACAAGTATACACTCATACACATAATCCACATATTAATGCAAGACTCCTCCATGCACAACTCTAATGCAAGCACGCAAATCATCACCACTCTTATCATCATCATAGATAATGTAACAACCTGTTTTTAGTTAGAATTATTTTATTTATTTATTGTATGTGTTTATGTGTGATCAGTTGTCTTTGTGTGTAGTTGATTTGGAAGTAGTGGATTTTTTAGCTTAAAAGGGTATTTTAGTCATTTTTTAGATTAAGGGGTATTTTGGTCATTTATTAAGAAGGATATTTTAGTAACCTTAGAATTGAGATTATTTAAGTATTTTGAGGTGAATAATTATTTTTAGGCTTAATTGCACTTTTGACCTCCTAGGTTTGTAAAACTTGCGATTTTGGCCCTTATGTTCAAAATAGCACTATTGGCCCCCAAGTTTCAACCCCTTTGCAAAAGTTAGGCCCCCCTTAATTTTGACCATTCAACGCTGATATCATGCAACATGGTGATTATATAAATAGATTATTTGACATTTTATTATTATTTAAGTATAATAATAATTCATTTATCAATTAACTAAAAAACATTATCGAATCAAAGTTGTTAAAAGAAGCAACATAAGGATTGATTAGTTCCATCCAAATGGTGAAAGGGCTTTCTCGATTCGAATAAGGGCTATATGTTCTTGCTCTTGCTATTCCATCGGCTACAACCTTATTTTAGGTTTGATGTTTGAAGAATGATGATTTTCTGAATTTTGTTGTTTGTTAAAGGTTGATGAACTTTTGTATTTTTAATTTGTTTTTTTTATTGACATTTAGGGCTGGACATCGGTATTTCGGGTGAAAAAGTCACACCATCTCCGTCCGATTGTTTACACGGTTACGTCGGGTTTCGGTTTAAACAGCCACCGCTAGAAAAAGCAAAATTAGGGAGGGAAATTAGTAATGGAAAAAATAAAATTCCTCACAAATTCCTTGGTCGCAAAATTTAGTGACGGAATTATAGAGGGATTTCACGTTTTCCCTCACTAAACTTCCCTCACTAATTTTTGTTTTTTTAGTAGTGAGTGTCGGCTTGGATGGGTGGGTTCAGGCGGGTTTGAATCTGTTAAAACATAGAATTTGCATGTCCAGAGAAAAAAATCACCAACAAGAAATAGCAGCAATTAGAAAAATCCAGAAACGTCACATTAACTTTCACTATGTGAGAAAACATAGACACAATCATTTATTTATTTTTTGAAGGCATGAGCAAAACTGTATTACGAAATAGGAGGAGAAGCACTGGTTGAGAATTGAGATAACATGATGAAGGGAAGAAGAAGATACATTGATGAAGAAGAGATGGTGGTTGGTGAGAAGCAAACTTATCATGGATAAAGGTAACAAGGGATAAAAAAATAGTGACGGTAAGTTATGGGGAAATGAATTGAAGAATAGTGAATAAATTAATTATGAGTTTCTCGAAAAATTAAATAAATTAATTAAATATTTGTCCACTTGTTTTGGTGATAAGCTCAAGCTGACAAACTTTTTCATGTGATTCGACTTGACAAGTTAATAGATCCGCGCATCCCTACATGTTAAGCCAAACAAATAACTATTATTTATAAAGGTTAAATAAGTTTTTCGTCTCTATAAATATAACGAATTTTGATTTTAATCTTTATAAAATTAAATTGAATGTTTTCATCCTCACAAAATTTTTTATTTTGTTTTTCATCCTTAAAAGATATAATTTTGATGTGTTTTTGACATTTTTTCAACATAATATGAATATATAAATGTTGAATATAATAAACGAACATAACATGAATACAATTTGAACATAAAAGAGTTATAATTTTGCCATTTACATGAATATAAAATGGCCATTAAGGACGAAAAATAAAATAATTTTTTTTGTGAAGATGAAAACATTCAGTTTAATTTTTTAGGGACTAAAATCAAAATTCACTATATTTATAAGAACGAAAAACTTATTTAACCCTATTTATAATGTATACGGACGGGTTCCATTTCCAGCAGGTTCGGATAATCCATCCGCAACCGACATTATTAACCCTTCTTTACCCAAGTTTGGTCACCCGAGTAACCCGACCCACCCGTTTCAACTGACCCGTTCACCGACGGGCCTTGCGGATTGGGCAGTTTGGGTCGACCGGTGTTTTTTGTCCAGCCCTATTTATTGTGATTTAAAATTTTGATTTTAAATTAATGATAATTATTTTAAATCCAGGTGGATTATAAAAATCATAGGTGGCAATTGTTTTTTTAAAAAATAGTGTCCACATAAGCGCCACATCAGCTTTGACCAAGTCAAAATCAAGGGGGCCTAACTTTTGCAAAGGGGCTAAAACTTGGGGGGACCAATAGTGCTATTTTGAAAACAGGGGGGCCAAAATCGCAAGTTTTGCAAACTTGGGGGGCCAGAAGTGCATTAAGTTAGAGGTATCTAGCTGTAATTATTTAAGAATGGTAATAGTTATACGTTTTACCAAGTTAAGTGAGTAGAATCCTTTCTAATTAGATGCTGAGTGTGTTAGGCCCAATATGAGAGGATTTAACCTAGCCCAATTAAAAGGTGACTATATAAGCTTAACATAGGTTAAACCATTAATTATTTCATTCACAAACTTAGAGAGGTAGAGAAACAAAGAAGAGAAGAATAGAGAAAGAAGAGGAAAGAGCTTGAAGAAGGAGAAAACTAGGAGCTAGAGGGGAGATTGAAGCCTAAGCTAGAAGGAATTGAAGTTAGAGGTAAGGGGGATAGATCCGTTCCATTAAATAAACAAGAATTCTCATTTTTCACTTTTGGGTCATAATCACTTTTGAATGAATTATGATTTTGTTGATTTTAAATGATGATTTTCGTGCCCATGTTTATGTGGTAAATTTGGATATGTGAAATTTGTCATAAACTTGTTGTTTGTGCTTAAGCTTCATGGTTGTTATGTGTTAAAATGATTATGTTGAAGTTTTAGTTTAAATTGATGAAAAATGATCTTGTTGTTAATTGTTGGTGTATTCATGATTATATGATATAAATGGTGTTGAGTTGTAATGTTAATGATAATTCATGCTATGAGTGTTGCTATATGTGTGGTTGTGATTAAGTTGTTGTTGTTTGATGAGTTTTGTGAATATGGGTTGAAAATGGAAAAGTTTGATTTTGGTGAATTAGAATGAAATGATGATGGTGTTGTGATGAATTAACATGGGTAGATTTTCTGTTTTGAGTCATGAGTTTTGGGTATGAGATGGTTGGGAGAAAATTTGGGTTTTGAATGAAAAACCATTTTAAGCGTTTTTGAAAAATAAGTGATTTTGGGAGGAATTAGGATAAGTTGTTTTGGGATAGGAAAACATGATTTTACTGTAGAGTGTGATAGGTCTAAGGGATTGGAACGTGTTGGAGAAAACGGAATCGAAATCGGATTAAAGATCAGAATTTTATGCGCGAAAGGGGGAAAACAGAAAATCGGAAAAATCATGTGTTGTTAGGGACACATGACCATGCGCCTCCCAGGCACGGACCGTGCGTGTGGTTCGCAATTGGCACACACGACCATGTGTCCAACAGGCACGACCGTGCGCCCGGAAACCCTATCTAATTGAAGTATAATTGGACCTTTATGAGTAGTTTTAATTGGTCTTGATTTGAAAATGAATTGGTTTTGGAAAGTAATCAAAAATAGACGAACTTGGCAAAATTGGAACCTTAAGTGAACTTTGTGAAGAGTATATGCTATGTTTAAACTTCTGGACTATTAGATAACATGTAGGAATGTTGTGAAAGGTTGTTGATAATTGAAAACATTATCTTGGTGAAATACTTGAAAATCGGTGTTTTGTGGAAAATAGTCAAACTTTACCGAAATTGGGTTTTAAGATTTTCAAAACTTGTAGATGGATTGTATTAATGTTTATATGATAGAAATATGATGAATCAATGATGATTAGGAGTTTATTATGATGAATGTCCTGATGTTGTTGCTTGTCTGTCTTTTATGCAAGATGTTAATTGAAACAGTATATTTTCTTTAAGGCAATAGTTGTTGATGGTGATTTATGTTGATGATTATGATGATGATTTATTAATGATGACGAATTTTTACATGAAAAATGATGAAGATATTGATGGTGAATGCATGTATGAAAAATGTTGATGTTAATGGTGACGATTTGTTGAATGAACGTATGTATTATTGAGTCATATGTTCATGCATTCATAAGTGTCAAGTAGGATATTTATATCCAATGAAGACGATTAGGATACCTTGTATCCATAGGCGACGACTAGAATACTTTGTATTCAACGAGACGACGATTATGAAACTGTTTTGTATCAAGAGGCGACGATTAGTACCACATGCATATAGAGTCGGGTATAGAGCGCATTACATACATTCGATAAGTGTCATACTTGACTATGTGCTTGGTGATTATATGCATTTGTGAACTTGGTGATCTATGTACTTCGTGAAATTTGGTGACCATGGGAAGATGTGAAAGTGTACTTGTTATATTATTATGCTTGTATGCTTGATGCTTAATAATGATGTTGAATTCATTATGAATTATTTAATTAAATTTCATTAATCATTTGAAATTATGTATGTCGTTTAATTTTCATTTGATTATACTTTATTTGTGGAATGTTATCTAACCCTCAGTGGTCGTTGGTTGACCGTCTGCCTATTTGTATGAATGGGTAGACGACTTGCAGGATTAATTGCTTTGCTTTGTGATGAGTTTGCTTGAGGCTAGCTTTGAAGCTACCTTGTTTTTTGTTTTGGGAGTCTTAGTCTAGGTCTCTGATTAAGACGTCAGTCTTTGTCGTTATTTTGATGTCTTTATGAGATTATCACTCAGTATGTTGAGATTTGAGATTTATATTTGGTGATGTATTTTGATATATGTGACATGGCTACTTTGGAGATTTTATTTATCTGTTGACGAGATGTTATGATATTATTCCGCTGCGAGCTATGAAAAATTAATTATGCATGTTTGGACTTATAGAAGAAGTAGCATCTAAATCTTTTGTCTGATTGTATTATTTACGTGATTTATCGCTTTAAGGGTTTAGGGTGTTATAGATAACATCATAACTTTCATCATCATCATAAATCAACCATCAATACTCTCATCATCACAACAACATATACATCTTCATTCTCATCATTATTATAATATAACATCACTATTTCACATCGTAGTTACTTCGTTATATATATATATAATACCAATTGTTATCACTCTCTGTCGCAGTTATAAGATCCCTCGTCATTAGTCTCTATCAACCGTTTATATCACCACCTTACATCTTTATTGATCCAACTCTTACGCATAACTCATTTGTACGTCAACATCCCTCTAAATTATTTTATTATTCATCTTACAGACATAATCTACCCTACCATATTCCTCATTCTTAATCTCAAGATGTTTTCTTATTCATTATCATTAAGTATAATGTCTCCTCTCTATACAACTAGGTTCTTCCTCACCATCTTCACTAACCCTTTCATTCATCACCATCCTCCTAATATTAACTTCATTCTAATTTAAAGTTATTATCTCATCTTATCATCACTTTCGACTTCAACCATTTTCCTCACTATGACTTCATTATAATTTAAGGTTTTATTCTCTCGATTCCAGTCGTTATTATTATCGTCAAACATTATAACTATTGCCGCTTATCCGCTTTCCTATTCATCTTGCCATCTTCTATCTTCCATTTCGTCTACAATCATCTGATTCGACTACACTATATTCTTTATTCGTTTTTACACTATATGCGTTCCTATATAACATTCGCCTTAAGTTCTTTAATTATTGATTTACGGAGATTATGTTTAGCTTCGTCAGTTACTCGAAAAACCCTTACCTCATGTTTTCCCTTATTATCGTCCATTTTCACTTCTTCATCTCCTTCATATTTTATACCCTCTTAATCGACTTACTACATTAGACCTTTTAAATATCCCAAGGCTTACTCCCGTCGTTACCTTTCCACCGTGAACTACCATATTTATATATCTTATATTTCTCCTTCTACTGCTTAAACTACTCCATCGTTTTAGGCATCATCTCTAATTCAAGGGACCTATATTTACCTTAGTCATCTACCTTAAACGTCTCACTTGTTCCCTCCTATCATTGTATTTCATTCCCTATTGCTAGGCCATCTTTAACATCATTAGATTCTCATAGGTTACTATCTTCGGTTAATATCTAGACTTGTTTTTATCTTGAGACAACCGCTTCCATTTATACTTGACCACACTCCCTCATCTAGATATGTAGTTTAGGGATCCTTACTTTTACTCGACACTAATGACTTTCGTAAAACCACCATTACTTTTTTAGATATTGAAGAGTCCACTAGAATGATTGTGCTAAATATTTGTTAATAACACAGCATGACTCAGACGTGGTGGTTAAATCATAACTCAAGTCCTAGAGGTTATAATGGATTCAAACCAAGGGTAAATTAAAGTTAATATCCATATCTAAAACTTTCATTAAGACACCTAAACCCAATTCTGAACAGAAAGTGGTGGAAAAGTTTATTTTCTTAAGGTTAGGAGAGATACATGACTATGCTGACCTATGTGGGGTATTTTGATCATAACGCACAATGTGGATGTATGAATGAGGTAAGACTAAAACCTATGAAAATCTAACATCCATACCTACAACTTTCATGAAGACACCTAAGCTTGATTTGGAGCATAAAGTGGTCAAAAAAGTGGTTTTCCTATGCTTGGACAGGGTGCACGACCGTGCTGACTGGAGGAACAACCGTGCCCCCTCCAAAACACACAAAATCCTCATATAGGGCCATGAGGTGCACATAGACCGTTCTACCAAGTGGCATGACCGTGCACATGTGTCAAGTTACAGAATAATCACAGATTTTTTTGAATGTTAATTTTCGTGCTCATAATTGAATGATGATTTTGGGTATGTTAAATTTGTGGTAAATTTGTTGATTCTTAATTTTCATTGTGGAAACATGTTGAAGTGATTACTTTGAGAATTTGGCTTAAAATGATGAAAACAATGGTGTTGTTGTTGTTGAGTGATGATGAAATCATGATTATATGCTATGAATGTTGTTTGGTACATGTTGATGATGATAATTCATGCATTGGGTGTTGATAAATGTGTTGTTGTGGTTAAGTTGTTGTGTTTTTATCACTTTTGAGAAAACTGGTTAAAAGTATAGAAGTTTGATTTTGATGAATTTGAGTAGATTCATAGAGTTGTTATCGTGATTTGAATTGAGAGGATTTTTTGTTTTCAATCAATGTGTTTTGGTGAGAAATTGTTTGGGAGATTATCGGGTTTTGTGTAAAAAGTTATTTTAAGTACTTTTGTGAAATAAGTCATTTTGGGGGTGAGTTGAATTATGTTGTTTTGGATTGTGAAACTATGTTTTTAAGTATAGTTTTAATGATCTAAGTGTTTGGGACGCGTTGGCAAAAACATAATTGAAAACGGATTGAAAATTGAAGTTTTACGCGCGAAAATGAAAAATAAGCATTTTCTGTCTTTCAGAAGTGGCACGACTGTGCGCCCTTGTGCCACGATCGTGCGCGTTTTCTCGTGAACGGGTGGCACGGTCGTGCCAACCCCTCTGTGTCCGGAAACCCCGATTTTTTGTATTTTTGAGTACTTTTAAGTATACGAATGGTTGCCAAACACCTAAACCTAATTTAATGGACTATAATTGAACTTCTAAGAGTGATTTAACAAGCACTACTACAAAATATACATTTAACATCAAGGGGGGTTTAGTTTTCACATCACCACGTAAATTATCTGAAGGGAAAGATACACATTGTGAGTTTTTACATCAGTTGACATAAGCACATGAGGTGAATTCCTAATTGCATATAACATTTACATCAGTGGATAATAGAAATGAGGGGAAAAACACGTGGTGGCATTTTCTCAATTTCAGTGAAAAATTTGGCTAATTTTTTTCACATCAGTGGGTGAAAACTGCCTAAGGTAAAAACAAATTAGGTCATTAACCTTATCTCTTCATCTATCGTACAAAGCATCAGTGTATACAAAGCATCAGTCAAAAGCTCAGTCACCGTCCAAATCTCTATTAGCCTTATACCCATCTATCGTTCACCGTCCAAATCACTATTATCGTACAAAGCATCAGTCAAAAGCTCTCACCGTCCACTTCCGATGGCCATTTCTCAATTCGTTCGTCGAACGCCCTTCACTTTCGGTGGCCATTTCTCAGTTCTTCCAGCGGCCCTTCACTTCCATTGTCATCGTTCACTACGCCCTTCACTTTTGCAGTTCGTCCGCCGAATGCCTCCACGTCATTCACCTTCGCATGATTAGGTTTGTCCATTGAACCTTCTGCTTCGTGATTCCTTTTCATTCCTTCGCAGAACCCTATTTCTTCTTCCATTCATACATTGCTTTTGTCCTCCATCATTCTTCTGCTTCCCGATTGATTCTTCATTCTTTTGAATTATTGATTTGATATATTTCTGTGTAGTAAATTTAATTGTTCATTTGCTTTGTTTGTTAATTCACTCAATTGTTAATTTTTTTTGTTATTTTTGTTCCTTATGCTTTGTGATTCCTACGGGTATAATTGACACTGTTGTTCGTTGTTTTTGGATTTGTGAAATTAATGTTTTTTGAGTTAGCTATTTTCATTATGAGTTTAAGTTCATAATTCATTTGTTATATTCTTCTCACATTGCGTAATTTATAGTGATATAAACTATAGGTTTAAATAAATACTTATATGATCGATGACCTTTATATCTGTTGCGTTATTATTATTTTTTTGGTAGGAAATATTTGTTGCTATCTCATTTTCAGGCTGAAACTATTTGCTAATAATGAATTGAAAATAAGTTGCTTAGTTAGCTTACTGTCTAAACAGGACATAGGAAAGAAAGACAAAAATGTTGAATTCTTAACTTCCCATATGTTGCTTAGCTAGCCCACTATTTGTTGGATAAAATGCCACTAAAACCCAATTTCTCTTGTGACAATCTTAAAAGCTTGTTATGTGGGATTCAAATTCCTGCATCTTTTGCACATGATGAGATTGCCAGGCCTGGTGTAGTGGGACCTATCATGTTTCTCTTGAATGGAAAATTAGATGGTGCTGCCTTTGATTTCCTTCAACATAGTGGGATTGGGTTAGATTTCAAATTATTTGACATTGTTGGCACACTGTTCTCTCATGATAGTTCAAGTGCTAAACTTGTTTGTAGGTCTTGTAGGTCTGTTGGAGGGGTTTTGTTGGATGACAGTGCCTCTTGCTGCTATAACCATTGTAGTGGACGAGAGGTGCTGTTATGCGGTTTAGTTCTGCTGCTTTTCTGTTCAGCTGGGCATTTAGTTGTTAGAGCAACAGTTTTTTGTACTCTTTGCGGCGCTGTTGTGTAGCGCTGCCGTGCAGTTTTTAGGAGGTTTTTTGTGGAGTTTTGACTCTTTTTGTATTCTCGTTTCCTTTTTGCTATGCAGACTTTTGTGTATATGAAATCACCAATGGGACTGCTTTTTGTTGTCGCTGCCTGAAGGTTCTTGTAGGTATTGCTCTTTTAGATTTAAAAGGTGCATTATCACATCAACTTGTTACTCAAATCTGGAAAGTGCAATTGCAGTGTATTGGAGGTAATCCATATAAAGTTTCAAAGCTTGCAAATGACCAACAACTAAATATGAGTAGTAAGCCATGGGTTTTCACTAGTGATACAATGGAGATAACACTCAATATTGGCTCTACTTGTAGTTTACTTAGTCATGGCATGCATCATATCATAATATATTCAAACACTCCACAAATAATTTTTTTGAAGGAAGTTGAGGACATGTCTACTGCTGCTAATGTGTGCCTCATGCAAAGAAGAGTGACTATTCAAAAAGGGGTTATGGTATGTTTCCGCCATAGGTAATGTGTGCCTCATATCATAATTTGTCACTTTATAACTATTCATTGCTTTTAAAGTATGTTTCCACCATAGGTAAATTCAATGCACTAGTAATAAAAACCCTTTTTAAGTTGGTTAAAAAGGGCTTTTTAAGTCGGGCGCGTGGCCGACCTAACAGCTCTTGTAGTAAGAAGTTTCTGCCTTTTAAGTTGGATATAACAACCGACTTAAGGCGTCATTGTTTAAGTCGGTTAAAAATGCTTTTTAAGTCGGGTGCGCGTCTGACCTAACAGCTCCCGTAGTAAGAAGTTCTAGCTTTTAAAGTCGGATTTAGCAGCCGACTTAAGGCCTCACTGTTTAAGTCGGTTAATATTAACCCGACCTAAGATATTAACTTTGTAAGTCGCACAGGTTTAACCGTCTTAAAAAGTTAATACCTTTTTTTTTTTATATATAGCACACATGCAGAATATGCTTCCATTTTTTTTTTGGTCCACTGCATACATGCAGAATGTCCAATGCTCTATCTTGTAGTAATAGAAAGATACATTAAAGTGATGGATAAAAAATACATGTACTAGTCAATACGAAAATCCACATCTACTAATTAAAATAAACCATATAACTACGATGTCATACGAAAGTAAATATTGCCACTGTGCACTGCAGGATTAAAGTACATGTTAGAACCAAAACGCAAATAGTACTAAAACTCAAAACAAGGCTAACACTAAGCTAAAACCCCAACTTCTAAAAAAAAAAACTAGTCTCACTAAACCTTACTCCCCCCACCTGCTCCAAAAATCAGTCTCGCACTAAGATGAATCCGCATTTGCTTCTACAAGCTATTGCGCAATATTCAATTCTAACCATACATCAAAATCAAATGATTTACATGAGAAATATCAATCAAATATATTAGTACAGGTTTGATTTATCCCTGATTTATCAGCACAGGGATAAGTGTGACATGTATTAAATTGTCCACACGTTATAATATGAGTGGAGAACAACAATGTTTTGGAAAATTGTGATGCTACACTTGTCTAAATTCTCTTATAGTAAGGTAGGTATATACAAGTAATTAATATGATGGCCAAGTTTATTTTGTGTGACTACTTATACCATAGATACGTACCACTGCAATTAAAAGATTGTTGGACCATCATTTTCCCTTTCTCTAATATATATATCACTGAAATGTTAATGAGGCTTCTCAAAAATAGTCTGATCAATCAAAAGTTGGAATGTGGTGTGCAGGTTCTAAAGGAGAAAGAAGTTCCAAGCTTACATGTGTAGTAAGTTAAACAGAATCAACTAATTATAGAAGAAAAGTGAAAGTTAATGTGTCAAGAGAAAAACTAGTTACTATAATTTCTAATAATTATGCTATTTCTCGAATGGCGTCATATTCTGTTACTTCTAAATAGGAAGGGATCCAAGCCTAGATACTTGAGCATTCTAATTTAATTAGTGAGTTAATTTCATGGAAAATTCTAGGCCGGGTCACTTTGATATCAGGGAATGATATAAAACAAAAGAACTAGGTAGCATTAGTTGTGTATTATGTGTTGACAAATCAATACTTTGTTAACTACTCGTTCAATTCATGGTATAGTTTGAGAAGTATTTTATTCTTTGTGGATTACCAAATTACTAATTAGTGAATTCCAAATGAATACCAATTATAATAATACCCATGAGGACTCCTTTGTACTCATTTGGAAACTTGTAATTCTGAAATAGAGCTCTATCATGTTGCTGGTGTAACTAATGGTTCCCTTTAGACTAAACAAGAACAAAAAACTACGGTAAAATCATCTTTCCTCCGTTAAAATTTCTTTAATTAAGCACAATTTGCTTATGCATCCCACTTTACAGTATCTCCAAAGTCCAGATTAGGGTGATATTTCATAGATCAACAGCACACAAGTCTTTTGAAAAATCAAAAACATTCTAAGAACCCTAGCCAAATACTATCTCATCAAAACTTTACAGACTTGGAAATTGGAATAACAATATTCTTACTATTATTTGAGCTGACTACCACAAAATGGTAGATTCATCCCAAAGTTAATAGTGTCCATTTAGGGGCGTTTGTATACTCAATTTAATCAAGTATTTATTGAAAAAGCACTTTTCATATATAACATGTTTTTACAATCTCAAAATTTATAGGAACTAACAAACTCCAAGTAAACTTTGTATAATTATTTTTCGTAAGCTACTTATGAAAAGAAGATCAAGATTAAGTCTAGGAGAGTGAGCTAGTCTCAGAATTTCTTTTTTGTATAAGAAATTCCATAGAGAATTGCTTGTATTCTTGTTATATCTATTGGGTGCTAATTAGAGGTTTCAGGGTGTTCTTCTCCGTTAATTAGTATTAAGAAAGATTCTACTATATGGTTAAAACATAATACACATAGTGATTCTTCCGATCAAAATCCAAAATTGAAAATCAAAATTAATAATATGAACTTAATCAATTTCATGAGCTAATACAAAATATTTTTCAAATCAAACACATACAGTCATGGTTATTGCCCAGAAAATTTTCAATGTTC
>Ga0228710_1000645_pt1 | contig 46390 bp, 23 predicted proteins | sample MedpolnodulmetaG_FD_177995 | JGI IMG/M metagenome (GOLD analysis project Ga0228710, IMG submission 177995) | Root nodule microbial communities from Medicago polymorpha collected in Santa Monica, California, United States - pink nodules | ecosystem: Host-associated > Plants > Roots > Nodule... | reverse complement strand
AACTAAAAGAAGTCAGCAATGGTTCCTAATTTAAAGGATAACAAAACAACCTTACTTCCTAATTAATAGGATTTATTAGACAGAAAAGCAAAAACAAATAAAAACAAACAGCTACTAACTTCAACACCTATCCCTCTCTCCCTCTCTCTCTCTCCCTCTCCCTCTCCCCCTCTCCCTCTCCCTCTCCCCATCTCCTTCTCTCCCTCTCTCTCTCTCCCTCTCTCTCCCTCTCTCCCCCTCTCTCCCTCTCTCTCTCTCGCATTTTTCAGTTACGTCCACTCATCTTCTGTCCTCTTTCCGTTGTTGTTTGCCGGCTTGAACATGGAGTCACCTCGTTTTCAATTGAAGTTGTACTCTATTTCAGTTGTAGATAGATGTAATGACTCCTGTTATATAGTCTGATTGAGGCATGAGTGGTTTGAATCCACTCCAAGCGTTTCAAAAGAAAGTGGTAAATATAGATGAAATTAAAGTATGTTTGATTCTGAGTTAGACTGAAGTCATATTGTTAGTGAGCCTTGGTCAGGTCTCTGATACTGAGGTCTCTAGGTTTCTAAGACCTTCAATAAAGCTAACATTGTTAATTTTGGAACTAATGTAGCAGCCAGGTGATAGAGATTAGACATTTGTGTAGTCATCTTAACCAGAGAGTCCACAAGTCTTAACTCAACTGATAAATGTCGAAATTGTTAAACTGTGATCTGGGTTCGAACCCAAATTCCTCCACTTATGTGTGAGTGTTCAAATGTTATTGTCATTTCGTCTATCTAACAGAAAAACGAAAGGATAGTGATGATGGCATTGAAGTTAAAATTTTCTGCAATTGAAGAAACAAACATTAGCTGAAATTGTAGTCTACTTCTCTTATATAATACAAAGTCGCGACTATTTAAAAGTGATAAATCCTTTTTATCATCTTGATCGAATTTGTCTAAGTTAGGTCATGCTGCTAGCATTTGTTACTTCCATAACTTCACTCTAGTGTCTGCATCATGATAAGGACCACCTGCTCGTGGTTGTGGTCCTCCTAACTGGAACCAGTGGCACTATAATCTGAATCAGTGGCAAAATTCTCTTGGTCCTTCACTTGGATTTGCTTCTAATGGTGCTCAATCATCTTCTTGTCCACCGGTGCAGCCAACCTCAAACCTACCTCACTGGATCAGAAGTTCAATCTTCTGACTCTGAGGGTCAAGCAACCAAGTGCTTGCTTTAGGCCTAAAAAAAAACTATACTTTAGATTAATCTTAATGCATTACTTTAGTCCAATCTTGATGGATTAAATTGGAATAATTGTAACATACACAACACATTCAAAAATGAGTTCTTAATCAAATAGTTGAGCAAACAATTAGGCACTGCAGTCCCCAATAATGTGAATATATGTAAGATCGATATAAAAGACCGCGTTTTTATTTAACATATCAATACATTGTAGTATCTAATAGTGAAACTTGATGGATGAACTTTTTTGAGTAGTGCGTTACAATTTTAGGAATGAAAGATACAAATTCCTAAAAATTTAAAACTATTTTGATCAATAACTACAATTTTGATAAAAATAATTTAACCAATCATTCAAGACTTAATAATATAATATTGATGGGCAAATTCCCATATCATCACAAGTCATACAATCTTAAATGACAAGAAGTCTATATTTGAGTTGCTTGTGACACAAATATAAAATAAACACCTCGATGATTGCATCACAATCTCTGTAGTACTATTTTCTTAATGCATTCAAACATGGTCGTGCTTCAAAATCTTCACTCTTCACTTTTCCAAGGTGCATTATGGAAACAATCTCTTTCCTTAGCATCAACAACAACCTTTCTCCACACAGAGTTACTATTATTAACTAAGGTTGTAGCATTTCCTACAATCCAAAGACAACATCTGCAAAAAGTAATAAACAAATTTTAAATCAACATGTGCATATATGTCTACATTTCATAAGGATGTTTTTGCACTTCAAATTTATTTTTTTTTCTTTCTTAAAATGTGCATATATATACAACATACCTAGCCCTAGTGATTGCAGCAACATTTGCTCTTTGGCTATTTGTAAGTTACTAGATTTGCCTAAAAAAAACAACAAATTAGGGGCATATCAAGGGAGAATGACATTTGTGTATGAGATTAAAACATAGGTTCAGCGAGTCGTGTCATTCACACGTGCCTTTGTTATGTGTGTTCCCTCTCTCTTCGTCGCATTTCTCAGTTACGGCCACTCATCTTCTTTCTTCTTGCTGTTGTCGTTCGCCAGCTTGAGCACGGGTCACCGCATTTTCAACCGAAGTTGTAGTCTATTTATGTTTAGATAGATTCCAGTTATATAGTCTGATTGAGGCTTGAGTGAATTGAATCCACTCCAAGTGTTTCAAAAGAATGTGGGTGAATATAGATGAAATTTAAAGAGTATGTTTGATTCTGAGTTAGAGTGTAGTCATATTGTTAGTGAGCCTTGGTCAAGTCTCTGATACTGAGGTCTCAATAGGTTTCAAAAACCTTTAACAAAGCTAACATTCTTAATTTTGGAACTAATGTACTGGCTAGGTGAATGAACTAATGTACTAGCCAGGTGAATGTGGACCCTATGAACAAGAAGGAATTGTTAACTATGAGGCATTGTTTTGGAACTTAGTAGTACATGAAGAACTAGGGGGAGGAATCATTTTGAGGAAAAAGGAAATACATGTTTGATTTAGAATTAGAACCATTCCAGATTGTTAATGAGCCTTGGTGTATAGTCTATGATGGCATTGTAGTAAACAGGGTGACTCTGCTAAAATGCAAGGTAGAGACAGAAGATAGATTGTTAAGTTGATATATACTAGAATATTCAGACACTAATACCTTGCATCATGTTCAATTATATTCACGTTTTCAAGTCATCTGTACCACAAATTCCGCTGATCCTCATGTTGTTTGCTGTGTTCATGCACCTCAAGTTTGGGATGAGATTCACAAGTTTTATCATGCCAAGTCACGACAGTTACAATTGAAGCTTAAATCTATAGCTGAAAGTATTAAATCCCTTTTTTATTATCTTGCTCGAATTTGTCTAAGTTTGGTCATGCTGCTAGCATTTGTTACTTCCATAACTTACTCTAGTGTCTGCATCATGATAAGGACCTCCTGCTCGTGACTGGAACCAGTGGCACTCTAATCCTAATCAGTGGCAAAATTATCTTGGTCCTTCACTTGGACTTGCTTCTAATGGTGCTCAATCATCTTCTTGTCCACCGGTGCCATCTGAAGCCAACCTCAAACCTACCACACCAGAGCATAAGTTCAATCTTCTCACTCCGAGGCATCTTAGTTGTAATATTCAGATTCTGGTGTGACTCATCATGTGCAACTGTGTGGTGCCGGCCCAAGGGTCAAGCAACCAAAGCGCTTGTGTTAGGCCTCACACAAAAAAACTGTACTTTAGATCAATCTTAATGCATTACTTGAGTCCAAAAAAAATCTTTGGATTATATTGGAATAATTGGAACATACACAACACATTAAAAAATTCTTAGATAAGAATATAAGGTTATTAACTAAAATTAATTGTAAATTGAGGGGATAAATTGTAGTTACCTAGTATTTTTGGTCACTTGTTGACTTGATGCAAGATAATGTCTCAATATACAAAATTATTCCCAAATACCAATTGAAAGTTCTTATCTCATATAATCAAACTTTAGACATCTAAAGAGTGATACTTAAGATCAATTCCAATGGGCATAACTATTGGTCATACAATTCAAAAATGAGTTCTTGATCAAATAGTTGAGCAAACAATTGGGCACTGCAGTCCTGATGTCAATATATGTGAGATTGAAATTCGATATAAAAAACCACGTTTTTAATTGAACATATTAGTACACTGTATTCTCTAACGGTGAAACTTGATGGATGAACTTTTTTGAGTTTTGTTACAATTTTAGGAATGAAAGATACAAATTCCTATAAATTCAAAATTATTTGATCAATATCTACAATTTCGATAAATAATTTAACCAATCATTCAAGACTTGATTAACTCAAGCTGGCGTAAGACCACACGGAGCTTAGTAAAAAAGAAAACAAATACAAGGTGTCGTATATATGCGGAACACCAGCCCAAAAACCGTTCCATATACATGAGAAACCTAAACCCAAAATAAACCACCAAAAAGCTACTGCTAGCCCACCAAAACACGCCAACAACCCCAAAGAACTCAGTAATAGAATAGTAACCGATTCAGAAGAGAACAGCCCCACCTGAACACAACAGAAGGCTAGCAAAAACCAGAAGGAAACTGCACACCTATAGCAGAAACAGCACCAGAAAGCCTGACCAAATTAGTGATACAGTAATGACTGCAGACAACAGAAAGCGATTACAAGCCGGAACTAACTAATATAATATTGATTGGCAATATTCCCATATCATCACAAATTTCATGATTTCAAAAATTGGTACTTTTTACCAATTTATAGTTTCAATTACAAGGCTAAAATAAGGAGCATAATCAAGACCATGATACGAGTCATACAATCTTAAATGACAAGGAGTCTATTTTGAGTTGCTTGTAACACAATTATAAAATAATTAACACCTCGATGATTGCATCACAATCTCTAAAGTACTATTTTCTTAATGCATTCATACATAGCCGTGCTTCAAAATCTTCACTCTTCACTTTTCCATGGCGCTGACAAACCGAACTGTAGTAAATCCATCAACCATTATTACTCGCTCGTCGTCGCCATAATTTCAATGGTTTCCTATGAAATACAATCATGCAAATATTAGTTTGTAAATTTGAGAGACTAAATTGCTCAGAGTTTACAGTTTGTAGTATCAAAATGCTGATTTACACGTTCAGCATTATACAATTAACATGAATATATGAAAAGATGTGATGGCTTCTTACCTAGAGAAAGTAGATGTTTCTGACATGACCCTTATGCTTAGTTTATTAAATGCTGATGCAGATTCATCTAGTAGTTCAAATTCAAAGCATGCATCCTCAATAACTTGATCCAATTTCTTGTCCTCGTCAGCATTATGGAAACAATCTCTTCCCTTGGCATCAAGAACAACCTTTCTCCACACAGAATTACTATTAACTAAGGTTGTAGCATTTCCTACAATCCAAAGGCAATATCTGCAAAAAGTAATAAATAAATTTTAAATCAACATGTGTATATATGTCAGCATTTCATACAAATGTTTTTGCACTTCAAATTTAACCTTTTTTTTTCTTCCTTAAAATGTGCATATATATACAACATACCTAGCCCTAGTGATTGCAACATTTGCTCTTTGTCTATTGGAAAGAAAACCAACTTTTCCACTCAGATTTGATCTAACAGTAGATATGATTATGATGTCTTCTTCGCCACCTTGAAAACCATCAACAGAACGAACACTAACAGAAAAGTTAGGATCCGAAACCATGTACTGCTTCACTTTCTCTTGGATTTCATGAACTTGTGCCTTGTACGGAGATATGATTCCTATGCTGACTTTATTCCTTGCCCTTACAAACTCTGCCACATAAATAAAAGATTAATATAATGTATGGTATATTATATATATCATATCATGAGACTAATTGGGAGAGACCGTATAAACAGCTTATGACATGTCTACAATCTATTTTCAGATTATTTTCATAAGCTCTCCAAGATAGCTTATGAGAACAAACTCTGGCAGGAAAATAAACTCCGATAGAAAAATAACAGATTACATAATGTGTATCGTAATATTATGACCCTGTTTGGATAAAGAGCTTAATTAAGCGGCATAAAAACATATCATATGTCTTTATGTCTAAGCTATTTCTATAGAAAAAGTTAAAATAATTTCAAACTATTTATTTTCACAGAAGCTATTAACTGTTTTCATAAGTTATCATGAAGAGCTTATGTGTATAAGTGATTATAAGTGTTTCTTTCAGTAAATAAGCTCAAATGTGTCGATCCAAACATAGTATATTATATTGCTAAAAAACGGATTAACAAACTTATTGAGTGAAGAAAAAGAGGAAGAGAAAGCAACCCTTTTTAAGTCTTCCAATAATCTCAGAGATAGCAGCAGCTTCAATCACATTCTTCAAACTATGATCATGATTACACTGCTCTTTACCCTTAGATATGTTAATGAAAGAGTAGGAACCGTACATTTTTCCTTCAAGGAAACGTTTGTTATAGCTTATTTCTCTTACAATGTTGGCATCAGAAAGTTGACCATCATAGAACTCTTTACTTGGAAACATGCTTATGGATGGATGCATTCTATATTGAATATCAAGCATATGCTTCTTGTATCCCAACAGTACTAGTCTTTCAAATAAGCTTCTTCCAAATTCAGCCCTGTCGGCAATCTGAAACAAAAACATCATAATATAAGTCATAATAAAAATTTCACTCGGAAAGTTAATATCTTCGTCTCATTTTATCTGTCATGTTTGAAACACTAAGACTAAGACTTTCTTTTCCAATGATACCTTTATTTGTTGATTTGTATCGTAAATTCGTAATTTATGTTAACTAGTTTTGATTACATTTGTTGTCCCTCTATTTTTTCTCACTCGCGAATTTAGTTCAATATTATCTAAATTTGGATTTTTTTAGTCCCCCTAGTTCAACAAATTTTTTTTTATGAAATTTTGCCTACGTGAAAATTTTGGCCAAAATATTACTAATGTACTAAGTTATCTATTTATACAAAAATGAAGTTGATGATGTTGCCTAATGCATGTGGATTTAAATTCACCTACGCCGCCGAGTTAAATCCACCAAATAACTTGCCACATCACCAAATATTTTCCCGAAATTTTCAGGTGGACAATAATAAAAGACATTTTATTAAAAACAGGTTGCTTTAACTTGAAGAGAAGTAAAATTACTGATTTTCAAGTAAAATTAAGCAGAAAATAATTCTCTAAGTACCTTGCTTTTGACCATTGCAGGAAGTTGTCTTTCATCACCAATGAGAATGCAACGTTTGAGGCCATATAATTGCAAAGGAATAGCTGATTCACATTCTTTAAGCTGAGCAGCTTCATCAATCACTAAAAACTTAATCTGTTTCATTCCTTCTTTGTACAATTTTGAAGAACTTGATGCAGTACAAAAAAGAAGGCATGCATTTTTCAAGCAAAATTGTGATATACCATATTTTGATGTAAGTTTAGGAAGCTTGATAGTCTCACAAAGAAAACAAAGGGTATGAAGGAACTCTTCTTTTTCAAAGCTTAACCATCCAAACCAAGAAAAAATTCTCTGTCCAACTCCAAAATGATCATTGAAAGATTGTTTTTCCTTGCTTTGACTCAATGAAACTTCAAGAGATTTTAGCAACTCAAGTACTCTCCAAATTTTCATCGCCACCTGAAGTGAAAGGAAACTTGTTGGCAAGTGAGTACACAAAGTTTTCATGAATGCCTTCAACTTCCCTCCGAAGAAACAGAACTTTTGTCTGAAAAACTGTTCCATAGTCATACCAACACTTGACTTTTTATCATCTTGGTATATATCATATTGCTCTACAATGTAACCATATCTCTTCTTCACAAACTCCTCCAATGTCAAAAGACAATGATACTTGCATCGTTTCTTGTATGAAAAATATGCATGTTTTACATGACTATAATTTCCAACGGCAAATTCTTCCAATGACATAACATTTTCATTATGTTTACTGTTCAAATACAAAGCGTATTGCTCTTCAGGATCCTTTAGTAACCTTATCATTGATTCTAAACAATTTTTCCATCCTGTCATTGGAGAAAAACAGTACAACAAATCATCAACTCTATTATCCAAAAACACTTCACGAAGACCCTTATAAGAATCTATTTTCATTCTTTTACTATTTCCAAATAGTACTATGTCACCGAGACCATATGAACCATGCTCAAGTGAATCCTTAGCTATGCTGTGAAGGTGCGACACCACTGCCAACACTGCAGTGTTTGTTGGAGCACATGTTAGTGTTCTGATTCTTAACTTGAGGAGACAAAATAGCATGGATGCAACTGTTTTTGTTTTTCCAGTTCCTGGTGGACCCCATATGAGTTTAATAGGATCATTGTGATGACAGTTCTTCATATGAAGACAACTTAGAATAGCATCTTTCTGAGACTCGTTTAGTTTTTGAGCTTTGATTATAGTTTTAACTCTGGAATTGGATTGACCGAGATTTACTCCTGACAAGCAAGTATGACAGTTTTGCTCCATCTGTAAAATATAATGTAAACATGAAAGTTTTTATGACAGTTTAAATAGAGTAGTAACAATATCATAGAACAAGAAGTAGTCTTGTTAAACAAGGTTATAAAGCGAGGTTGTAGTAGCGTTGCGATTGCAAAAAAATATGGTTGAAACAGCCACAATAGCAGTCGCAAAAACAACAAAAACGTTGAGGCTTACGAATGCAATCTAATCTATGGTATTAAATTTGTTATGTCTTTATAGCAATATTGCAATTGGGGCAATGTCAACTGAATTTGATCATGATTCTCTGCAATACGAAGAATCGCAATGCAAATGTGATTTAGAGCTTTGATTACATAAAGACCTAAAGAAAGGTCACAGAAGTCTAAGATGAATAACTAATTGTGATTCTTACCCTTGAATAAGGCTGCAACACTTTCTGAATTATATTGATGTTGGATCCCTCCATCTCTGAGTTCAAGGCTTTCCAAATACGAATATTAGTAGTCATGTTAATGAGACAAACTGCGTAGAGTTTATGTGCTTTGCTCCTCCTCAAGTCAAACTTATCATGCATCTCCATGTACTTTGACAACAGTATAGGAATCTCATCAGTAAATTCATCTTTTGATCCATGAATATAAGCTATATGACAGTATCTTTTGATCCGACTCAAGTCATACACGCTTCTTGGTCGAATATTTGTGAATGCAATGAGATCACCAACCTCAGGTTCATACTTTCCTACTCCGTAGACTTCATCAGTAATGTTCTTCAATGTAATTTCATAGAACAAGTCGTGCGGAGGATTGAAGTCCTTCGATATTTCCATTGTTCTGATTTCACAAAAAGAAGCTTGAGGAACACTCATCAAGCTTGAATATAGATCACTATGTGTTTCCTCAATCAATGCAGGAAAGAATGAATTCATGTAATCATTTGTTGACAAGAATGTCTTTGGAATCTTCGGTACCTACCAAACATTGAGAAACATTTCAAGCTACCTTAACTCAGACATCGAAATATTTATTGTCTTCTTTCAAGCTAGGATTATAGACGGTGAGATACTTCATTGTTCTGTTTTGATGAAATTTGATTACTAGAAATATACTTGCCATTTCAAAACAGAAAAATGAAAAGACATAAAAAAACCAAAGAAAAAAAAAGGGACTTATTATATATTGAATTGGACCTTTTTCGACCATCTAACCAAATTTGACCTATTGAGGCAGAGTGTTGGGAACTCTCTCTTACCAAAGTATATTCATTCTGACACTCACTTTTTTATTAGATAAAATTAATGTAGGTGTCATATTTTTGAAATGGATCCTACATAAAATTATGAGATTAACATAAATTTTACCTAAAAAAAGCGTGAATATTATGAGCTTTCAGCAAATTTAAAGAGTAACCAACATTCAAACAATACAAATTACACTACCTTTCAGCAAAAATATTATGAATATAAAGAGCAAAGGGAAATGAGCTTCTAAAAATATTTTTCAAATAATTAAATGAAAAGGAGAATAAAGTTGATAAGGTGTTAAAAATTGGAGGCGTGAGTGATTAAAAATTTGTAAACTATTGTATCTTAAAGGTCTCTAATGTGTTCTTCATATATGAGTATTGAAAAGTGAAAAAAGAACCTGGTATTTGAAAAGACTTTCGTTGAGAAGATCATCTAGAGTCCAAGAGAATACAACACTTATTAAGCTTGCTTGATGAAGACATTCCTCCATTGTATTATTGCATCTCTTCTCCATCCTTGTTACTTAATAATGACACCTTTTAATCAACTCTAAATTAATCTGCATAAAAAGAGAGTTGCTTTATTACAAGTTAACTAAATAAAGAGTTTATGTAAAAAAGATTAAAAAATGTGTCCAAAAGCTAAAGCACATTTACATATCCGTATAAAAGTGAAAAAGAAGAAATTTTTTATCATGAACTTGATGATGAAAAATTAGCAATATAAACAACAAAACCATAATACTAGTAATTAAGCAGTGGAATGTCATTCAACCTTTGAGAACTTAAAGAGCACAAGTATTTGGAGAGATACTTTGCAGAAGTTTTGTAGTAGCTAGAAAGACACTCTTTAAATACTCCAAAAAACATTAATTACTGATCCAAAAAACTTGTTTATTAAATCCAATCGTTGTTTGTTTTTTAGTAAAGTTAGTGGAAAATAATATTTGTAAATAGAGAGTGATAGGAAAAGAGTATAATGTTTGATACTTCTCACACTATGAATCTTTTCCGATTATGCTTTTTCCCCATTTAAGATTCATTGTAGCAACAACAACAAATATTGATCAGAATTCAGAATGTAAATTGTAAATGACTTGCTTACATGGTTTGACAAGTTTGAATTTGATGTATGAAACAGAAAGACTAAAGAGTGGCGAGCTTTTTTCATAGAGTCTAAGCTATGTTGTGTTTCTTCTAGAGTAAGTCTTCTTTTTATTTTTGACAATTCTTCTAGAGTAAGTCTTAATAATTGTCACAAACACAAATAAAAAATATTTATACATACACATAGATAAAAAAAATTAAAAGATAAACGTAAAAAATAATGTGACTAATTTACTTTTTTTTCTGTGTTCAAATGTTTTTGATTTAAAGTTGTGACTGGATAAGATTTGCTTGTTTATTCTATGTAATGTATTGATAGTAATAAAATAATTAAGAGAGAACCATATTTAAAAATAGAAATAGAAAATAATTATTGATAATTTTTTTATTTTGTATAAATAAATTAGAATAATTTCATAGACAATTTCCACATTGAATTTTTTAACATATTATATTAAGAGAAATGATAGTTGTTCAACCAATTTATGATATATTTTTTAATAATTTTTTCTCTCATACTTATAATATATTTTTATTTTCTTTCTCTATCAATTTAGTTTTCGTGTTAATTTTTACTTTTTTTTATTGTAAATTTATGATTGTTTTATAAATTGTTACACAAATAATTTTTCAAACAATATATCACATCTTACCATTTTCTTTAAAATAAACGTAAAAGTTAAAAGAAGTAGTACTAAAAAGTCAAAATATATGTGTCTTCTGATGTAGTACTAAAAAGTAGACAACTTGCTTTATCAAAGAAAAAGTAAACAGCCAATGCTTGTACTGCTGATGCGATGCGATGACAATTCTTCGGTGCAAAGATATTAGAATTGAAACACACCTATGGATGGATGGACCAATATTTGGATAAGAAACCTTCCTTTTATAATTATCTGAGTTAAATATGTTTAGCGTAAAATTGATACCTTTTAATTTTAATCTTTACTTAATTTTAATATTTTTTTAGTCTCTTTAAAAAAATTATGCACTCAATATTAGTCATGCTCAATTCAAATTTGTTTAATTTATGCTTAAATTCTTAAGTTTTTGAACAATTTTGTGTAGACGTGTTAAGAACATTATTAAAAGTTTCTCCACAAAGAATCATCGCAAAATTTGATTTCTACGTCCAGATTTTATTACTTTTATCTTTAAGTTTTGTCGTTTTAAAATATTCATATTTAATTCGTTTCATGTTAAAATTCTAAATTTTAGTAAATAAACATTTCATAGTGTTCTAAACTTGTCTCAAAAAAATCGTTCAAAGATTTAAGAGTTCAAGGATAATTAAACAAACTTTGTAGAGACTAAAAAAATTATTAAAATTAAGTAAGTACTAAACTTAGAAGTTTCCAATTTTATAAGGACCAAAAACATATTTAACCCTAATAATTTTATGACAACTTTTCTTTTCATACTTACTTTATATTTATCTCTCTATTATTTTAGTTTTTGTATCAATATATATTTTTTCTTTGTAAATTTAATATTGTCTGATAAGATATCAATCAAATGATTTTTAAAACAACACATCTCTAAAACTCGACCACAAATACTCATTTTTTCCCCTCTTTAAAACCCGACAATCGGTTGTACCCACCTCTATCATGGATTTCGATTTGGATTTTGGCGTGTCTCGGGTATATACTCACCCCTGTTTTGTGAGAAGCATAATCAGGGATGAAGTTAGTACAGACCGGCGGATGCTATGGTCCTCGAGTTAAGATCTTCTTCATTTATAAAAATAAATGGAGAATGAAATTTAAAAAGAGATGCACACATAAAAAAAGGTTGTGGATCTTATCGTTAAGTGGATTCTACCAACATTAATTATTTTTTTATTTTTTTATGTGTATTTATCTCTCCATATAAAATAAATGGAAAAAGAAATAAATGGTGAGGATGTTATCTTATGGTCCTCCTTCAATTTCTTTTATAGTATTATGCTTTTTTTTTTTTTACGGAGATCTCTAGCTAGCCACTTTTAACTCTCGAGGACATTTGAAGATTGTTTCAATTGTCTATAACCATCTCTAATGAAAGGGTCTTACACATTTAAGATTAAATACATATTAGGTACCTCCATTAACAAGAATCTTTTTCAGAGTCTTACAAGATTCGGGTCTTACTTAAGACCCACAACTTTAAAAGGGATTCACACTCTTTTAATATTAAAAAATTAAAATGTAGTTATATAAAGTTATTAATAGTTGATTAATGGATTTCATTTAAGAATTTTGTGTGAGATATAGGTTGGAAGGAATGAGTACTTATTAAAAAATTATAAATGAGTTATGTGTACGCGTGAGACCCCTTTAAATAATATTTAATGAGTGTCTTCATTGTGAATGTTATAAGCCACATTATCACTTGTTTGAATTAAGGATTAAGGAATTAAAGTTCCTATATTCAAACTCGAACAAATGAATAAATATTAATCAAATAATTAATTACAATATAAATAAACAAAAACACATTGCAGTGTTGGCATACTTCAACGGTGAACTTCGTAAAAAGGACAAAGATTAATGATTTTTTTTTTGGTTACATAGCTAACAAAGGAAAAGATAAGATTAAAGATTAATGATTTGAGGACAAGCTAAGAATTACCATTGCGTCTTAAAAATAAAATAAAAATCACCGTTGCAAATGCTCAAATGTATTATTTGAATTTTCAACTACGTAATTGTTTATTTACGAACATACTTTTAATTATTTAGCTTTGTAACCAATAAAAGAACATACTTTTAATTAACTCTTTCTTCTCAAATATAGTAATAAATATAATGGTTAAATATATTTTTGATCTCTATAAATATATCAAATTTTCATTTTAATCTCCTTAAAAGTTTTCAATCACCACTTTCGTTCATACTTTAAATTCAACTCATGTGTAATTTTTATATTTTAAAATACAAATTGATAGAAATGTTTAAAATATAATAAGAATCTCAAAAAAATAGTTTTTTTTTTAACTAAACATGAGTCAAATATGAACTTTTTTAATGTTTTGGCTCTTAAAATTCATATTTTGAAACAAAATCTATTTTTTTTGGACATATTCTTTAATATGTTCTAAACATTCATGGAAATTTTCATACAAAAATATGAAGTCTACACATGAGTTGGCTTAAAAGCAGTGACAAAAAAATGATGATTGATAGTTTTTGAGGGACTAAAAGTGGAAAATAAATATTAAAAAGACTAAAACGACAAATTGATATATTTATGTTATGTTCGATAAAAATAGTGGATAACTGATAAGCTAACTGATGGCTGATAACTTATAGGAATAGGTGATGAGTGATAGGTTATAGCGGATAGCTGATGACTTATAACTAATAAGTTAGTTGAAGTGTTTGATAAAATTAACGATTCAACTAACTTATAAATGTAAAATGACATAAAAGAACACTTATATATAAGTGTTTATAATTCAATATATTTTTTATTCATTATTATTAGAAAAATATAAAGAGTGTCTACTAAGGAAAAAAATCTGAAGAGTAAAAGATTTGGTCGTAAAAAAAAAAGTATGGCAATCAAATATAAAGAGTTTAGTGAATTTAAGCATAAAAAGTATTACAAATGTGATTATTCTAACCAGTGTTTTAGATGATTTAGACGTAAAAAAAATATAGACGTGAATTGATATATGAGAAACAAATTAAGCCTAACACCCTTCATAAAAACAATTAAAGCCTAACAAAAAGAATTTAAACGTCACCAAAAAAATTAAACATGCTCTTTTTGTGAAAAAATTATAAGATAATTCATGAAAAAAGTTATTTAAACGGAAGGCGATGGTCATTTTTATTTATGAAAAAAAAATTATATTGCACCGAAGGTATATTGCAATAGGCAATGGATATTTATAAGGTCGTTATAATAGTTAAACTATAATAAAAGGTAAAAATGAATTTTAGATAAAATAATAAGGGTAAAAGTGGAAGAAATATTGATAAGCTATAAACTCAAACGCTACTTAAAATAGGGTCTGAAAAATAAGCTACAAGCCCGTGAAATAAGTTATAAGCTTGTTATGAAAAGACGGTTGCCAAACGTAACATTTTTTGTCAGACGAACATATAAATTATCTGCTATAAACTAGGTTTTTGGCTTTGTGAAACATAACCTAATTCATCATTGAAATCAAACAAGGGCATTTATGTAGCTCATTAATACAAGTGGGTATTTAGAGAGTCTTGTATTTAAGGACATAACAAGTTTTATAATTAGGGAGAGGAGGTGTATCGAAAGATTATTTTTAAATATTCTCTAACGCTCATTCATTTATTAGGTGAAATTAACATAGTTTTTATAGGTCTCGTATGAAGTTCTGAGACTCATAAATCTCATTTAATAAAATAGAGTGTCTTAAAAATAGAGTATTCCATTTCTAAATAGTACTTCTCTTGGGGATAGAGGAGTAATATTTTCATCACAATTTTTTTTAACATGTTTGTGACCTTATGAGCCATCAGCTTGGAGTTAAGATCCTCTCCATTTGTGATTCAGCCATAATTCAGTCCATGCATCAGAAGGAGCTGAAGGAGCTGTAGAAGTTAAAAAGACAATGCATCTTGACATCTTTTCCTAAAAAAAATAAGGTTATGTTAACTTGTATCCTTAGGGCACATGTTAAGCAATTTAAAAAAAGCAATTTTGCATTAAAAACATAATATATCAACTTTTAAGAAGTTGAATACACAACTTTTAATACGTATACTCCCTCCGACAATGGCGGAGCTAGAAAATAAGAATAGTGGGGGCACCATTATATATATATACACACACATATTATTGAAAACATAAATATATATCACACTAAGGTAAAGAATTTGCAAGAAAATGTAATTGCAGTTTTTTATACTTCAACTGTAGAGGTGTAACACACTGAATCGAAGCGAAACAACACCGGTGCGCAACATTTTTTTATCAATAGAGTCTGGTTTTTAAACATGCCGAACGAAATAAGCATCTTAAGTTTCACCATTAACACAAATTTAAGCTCAACAAATTAATAAAATATGTCCCGTCTCATTACATTTATAAATAAGTTATAAATTATAAATGTATAAGATTGGAAATGTAAAATTAGAATTTACAATAGGGGTGAAAAGTTTCTAACATTTCAATTGGATGATAGATAAGTGTGGGCTACATGGTCAAAATTTCAACATATAAACATCCTGAACTAGATAATTTCATAAAACTTGGTGCAGGCATGTGCACCCACTAAGCTCTATGTGCCTCTGCCCCGCCCTCCGGTCACATTTATAAACAAAAAATAGCTTTTTAGATTTACAAAAAAATTAATGTATTTGGTCACATTTGTAGACCAAATACATTAGTTATTCAATGAACCTAAAAAATTATGTTTTATTTATAAATGTGATTGGAGAGAGTGTTTTTATAATGACTTGATTAACATATGCCCTTACAAATTACCAGCATTTGCCAAAAAATAATCATCTTGATATATTGTCATTTCCGATGCAACTACCCTCATGCGCCGTATTAAAACTAGCATTTCTATAATTAAACTTCACTTTCATTAACTATTCTATTAAAATAGTATAAATTTCTCCCCGTCACATATCACAAAGTACATTTTTCTTTCAGATAAATCACCAAAGCTTTGTACTAAAAAAAAAAAAAATTCACCAAAGCTACTTAACTGTGCACGAGGCTCTAACCTTTCATATTCTGCGACACAATGTTTTTTCCTTCTAGCTTGGAAAGTTGGTCGTATTTACTTGAAAGGTAGAACAAGACATATTTTAACTGTTTAGTTCCTTTGTAGTTCAACTCTTCTTTGTGTTTACGTTAATTTGGTGTATGTATGCTGATTTTTTTCCTTAATGTTTAATTGCTTTAGCGTTGAGAACAAACAAAGGATGGAGACGACTAGTAATGCAATTGAAGTGGATGCTAGTAATAATGCAAGCAAAGAGGTTGTTCCTCTACTCGAAGATGTTGTACTCTCATGGACCCTCAAGGATGTTCTGAACGAAAATCTTTACAAAGACAAGGTTTCTTTTATCATCTTTATAAAGTGCACATTTTATATAGTCTTTCCAAACAAAAATAAACACTTAGATGTAATCTCATTCAAGTATTGTCCGACACTAATATGCTGCTTGAAAGTTGAACCCTCAAGAATGTTCCACCATTTTCATCTCCTATTTGTTTATTTATTTATGGATTCTATGTTTAATTATGCAACTATTGCATGTTCTAACTTCTAACACTAGAAAAACCTATGTTCTCTCAGGTTCATAAGATTCCAGAGATGTTTAAGTCACCAGAAGATTACAAGAACACTTTTATTCCTCTATTGTTTGAGGAAACACGAACAGATTTATCTTCAAGCTTGTATAATGTGTCTAGAGCTCCTTTTTGTGAAATCAAGAAAGTTATACAAAGCCAGCAGTTGACGTTTCCCATTTCCGAATCTCAAAATCAATTCATAAAGTTTCATCATATCATAGGGTTAAGGAGTACAGCTGAATCTGATGAAGTTGAAAATGTTGCAAATTATAAACCTGTGGCAGGAGATCTCATTGCTTTCACACACATTAGGCCTAAAAGCTTAAATGACTTGAACTCACTCAAAAGTCCCTACCGTATCGCCTATGTTAAGGAGGCAATGAAAGAATTTCCTGGTAGAATCTCAGTTCTGACATGCAAGTGCATGAAGATGGATATTGAACATAACTTGTGGAACAACAAAGTGGTATCATCCAAATATGTGAACACGGATGTTGGATATAACTTGTGGAACAACAAAGAGCTTAAACTGTATGCAGTTTACCTTATGAACATGACAACAAATGTTCGTATTTGCAAAGCCCTGAAATCAATCTCACACATGAACATAATTAAAACAATGTTGGGACCGCGTCCAATTGTAAGAGTAATCTTTTGATCTGAATAAGTTTCTCCTTCATTTAGTATATATAGCATACTGTGGTATACTGACATACACAATAAATCAATGATGTTTATTTTTCCTGCATGGGAAATTACTTTGAATTACAGGTCCATTATGTCCTTTAAGATACTTTTGCAGTTAAATATATAACCTGATTAATGCTTTTTGTATTTCAGAGTGGTGAAAACTGTCAACTTTGCCTGTCTGAACCAGATAGTCGATCTACCTTCATCAAAGATGACATGATAATTCGTTCTCAGAATCTAAATGAATCCCAAGAAGACGCTGTTTCAAGCTGTGTTAGTATGATGAATTGCAATCATGCTGATATCAAACTTATATGGGGACCACCAGGGACAGGGAAAACTAAGACAGTTGCATGCTTGTTATTTTCTCTACTCAAATTACAAACCAGAACATTGACTTGTGCTCCAACTAATACTGCAATTTTGCAGGTGGCAAGTCGGTTGAATAGGTTAGTTATGGATTCACTTGAGCATGATACATATAGTCTGGCTGACATTGTGCTATTTGGCAATGGCAAGAGGATGAAATTCAGTTCTCATCAAGGCCTTGTCAAATTCTTTCTTGATTACCGTGTAGAGAATCTCATGGAATGCTTTGATCCAAATACCGGATGGAAGACTAACTTGCTATCAATGATACAGTTGCTCAAGTCCATGGAGAAATCTGCTAACAAAAAAGAGAGTAGTGAAGTATTTGAATACAAGCAAAAATTTGTTCAACAAAAAGAGAAGCTTGAGTTCTTGATGCAAACTTTATACACACACATGCCAACATCTCTCATTTCACTGGAAATGGTGAAAAAAATGTTTCAAGCTCTTGATTTGCTAAAGTCTCTTGGAATTTCCATCGGGCAAGCCAAATTCAAGAAAAGAGATGAAAGCATTCCTGCTTACTTTCAACTGTTATACGTCAAAAGAGATGAGTGCCTTAGCATACTAAGTTCGCTTTCTGAAACAGTTTCCCTTCCTAATTTTGAAACTGACATGAGAGGTGGGACCAAGAGAGTTCAAGTGGAAAAAATTTGCTTGTCGAAGGCTTGTCTAGTTTTGTGCACTGTATCAAGTTCAATTAAACTAATTAATACAACATCATGGTTGAAACCAGTGCAATTTTTGGTAATCGATGAAGCCGCACAGCTAAAAGAATGTGAATTAGCAATTCCATTACATCAGCTGCACGGTCTCCGCCGCTGCATCCTAATTGGAGATGAGAGACAACTTCCTGCATTAGTAAAAAGCAAGGTACTTGATCATTGGATTTAGTTGTTGATTTTTCTCTTCAATTGAAGATTTTCTCTAATATGTTCAAAACAATTATATTTGTAGATTGCTGATCAGTGTGAATTTGGACGAAGTATGTTTGAGAGGCTTGTAATGTTGGGATACGAAAGAAAAATGCTTAATGTTCAGTATAGAATGCATCCTTCCATTAGCTTGTTCCCATGCAAAGAATTCTATGATGGAAAGTTATCTGATGCTCCCATTGTCGGGGAACAAAGCTATAATAAGCTTTTCCTTGAAGGAGAAATGTATTCTTCCTATTCTTTTATTAACATAGCTAATGGCAAAGAGCAATTTGGACATGGGCAAAGTCTGAAGAACATGGTTGAGGTTGCTGTTATTTCTGAGATGATTAAAAGTCTTTATGAAGGTCAATTTCTCTTTTCTCTTCAACCATTATGTTGTATTTCATGGAACCAGAAATCTTCAGCCTCAGTATGAATTATACATTTATATGTCTTACAGTGTATTTTGATTTGTTCTGCCAGTATTCATGAAGACAAGGAAGAAAGTTAGCATTGGAATCATATCTCCATATAATGCTCAAGTTTATGAAATTCAGGAGGAAATTGAGCAGTACACTCGAGTTGCTAATTCTAACTTCTCTATAAATGTTCGTTCTGTTGATGGTTTTCAAGGTGGTGAGGAAGATATTATAATAATATCTACTGTGAGATCTAATGGGACTGGTGATGTTGGTTTTCTTTCAAATAGACAAAGAACAAATGTGGCTATGACTAGGGCTAGGTATGATGTATATAATGTTCATTCTGTTATGCTGATTCTATGTTTACTGAAAACTGAGTGCATTTTGTGCAGATACTGTCTTTGGATATTAGGAAATGCATCTACTCTAATCAACAGTGACTCTGTTTGGAGAAGTGTAGTTCTTGATGCTAAGAATAGGGGTTGTTTCCACAATGTTGAAGAGGACAAAAAATTGGCCCAAGCTATTAAGGATGTCTTGCCTGAGCTTCAAAAACTTGAAGAATTTGAGTCGCCATTCAAGAAACCGCGTTTAGGAGGGAAAATGGAAAATCATAAAATATCAACTACTTCCTCTAGGCGAGTGGGACCAAATTAATTTGGGTGTATGTTTGGATGAGCAGTGAGTTTCTCAAAATCATGGTGTCAGTGTACCTTTGTTTAAGTTCTAAAGTGTAGTTTTTGCCAAAACTGTGATGGCCCAACGCGATACTGTTAATCAAAACGTGTTTATGTTACAAATGGTTAATCAAGTATCATGTAGGGTGGGGACATCTTGTGAGACTTTTTTGAGGAGATCTTGAGTTTTATTTGTTAACTTTTGTGGTGAATTATCTGTGCTTGTTGTTGTGATCATTGTTTTATGCCATGCATTTAAATAAAAACTATTCAAAGCACAAATTAAAACCAAAATCAGATATTAGCACAATTTAAAACCAAACACTACAATTTTAAATTAAAAATTAAGCAAACATTTGAGAGCATATATAATTACAAGTATCAAAAGTCATCAGCAAAAGGAAAATAAACACCGGACTATAAAACTGTCATTAAATCACATCAATTCGCCGCACCTGCAACTTGTATTATTTGTCTCCTTGCCGATGTTGTTGCCTGCTACGTCGCCATTGTCAAGAATGGCGCTGTAGCTGAAAACGTTGTGATAGAACTCGCTGTTTGGTTCATTAGGGTTTTTTATTTTTGGGGTTTTTCTCTAACTGGTTTTTGTGAAAAAGAAGTAGTTGTGCTTACTAGTACTAGTCTATGATTGCCAAGTTATGCTTATGGTTATTATGTGTGACTAATTCAGTCACTAGAGAGATTTTATGAGTTGTGTTTAGTTCAATTATAAGAGGGGAATTTTTTTGTCATTTAACAAGTGAGAGGAATCCGGTGTTCGAATCTCAACCATGTGCGTTGGGTTTTCCATACTAACTAAGCTATGCTTAGATGACCGATAAGTGAGGAATTAGTTCAATGTTCAATATGCTTATTCTCTTTTACACTAAAATAAACTTCATTTTTTATAAATAATTTTTTTTTTAACTTCATTCATTTTAATGATAAAACAGGAATAATACAATCCACATGATCATTAATTGGGGCCTTTTCAATCTACATAAAATTTGAGATTGGTACAAGTAATTAAAATAGCTAAATATACACCAACGATGCATATAAAAAACTCACAAGTCAATAGGGTGATAATAAACCAAAATTCTATTCGAAACAACCAAACTAATTTCTTCTACCAATGGCCAAAGGTCATTTTAAAACTAAAGGAGAAGTAGCAAGTAAATCCAGTTGAGCAACTCTCACTCTAAAATCCTCTAAACACCTAAATGAAAATATCAAAAAGACTTTATAAGTACTAAATTGAGTATCACAATTTTCTTATAGTATTAAAATTATCTCAAGTTGGGTTTTTCTTCTTTTTTATTTCATCATTTTCCATATACTACACTAAGAAGTCACTTAGGTCTATTTAATTTCCTTTGATTAAATGCCACCCACTAATCCTTATGCGCCATACGTTCGTGCATGAAAATGAAAAGGGGTGCAGAAGTCGAAAAGGCAATGATGCATCTTGTCATTTCCTATAATTAAACTCCACTTTCATTAATTACATAAATGTCCCACATCACTAAAATTTCTAAACTGTGCTTGAAGCTCTAACCTCTCATATTCTAGCATACGGTTTTTTACACTTTGGTCTTGTTCTTTAACTTTTTCTCTCGTCTTTATATTATGTTTTCATTTTTGATCATGTGTACTTGAAATTCTTGAGCAAGCCATACACTTTAACTGTTTCCTCAGGTTGTTCCATTCTCTACATCTTTGTGCTTTTGTTAAGTTGCATGTATACTAATTTATTTTTCTCAATGATTGCTTTAGAGTTGGAAAAGAACAAAGGATGGAGAAGACTAGTCATGCAAGTGAAGGGGATGCTAAACCTAGCAGGCTTTTAGATATTGTACTCTTATGGCCCCTTGAGGATGTTCTCAACGAAAATCTTTACAAACACAAGGTTTCATTTACACCTTTTCAACACTCATAGAATGAAAACTTGTGTTGAAATCTTAATATAATGATTTACTATTTTTGTAGATTCTTTCCAAATTTGTTGACGGTAGTTTAAAGATTTTCTCCAGTAGGGCTAATCTTATTCGAGCAAAGTGGAAAAATGAGTACATTTTATCCATTGAAGAAAATAAGTATTAAAACTGCATTTCATACATTTTTTTACCTTTCCTCAAAAAAATACATTTTTTACCTAAAAAGTAGTGTTCATACGCTTGTATGATTTTGATAAAAATGCTAATCTCGCATGCTAATGTTTAAGATGCAAAATATATTATTTTATCTTTTATTTTTACAATAGTATTTACCAAAAAAAAATTGAGTTACTTTATGGCTATGTGAAAATAATAAAAATTAAGGAATTGCTTGATCCATAAAACATTTCTAAAATACTTTGCTAATGAACAATTTGTTTATTTTTGTTGGTAATGGTTGTCTACCTCAAGAGATGACATTGATTAGATATAATAAGCAGTATGGACTGCATTTTTGACATTGTAATGCACTTAGATTTAAATAAAAAAGTTGTCATGTATGAAATGAAAATTGCTCTTTCCTTCCATTTTCATTTATTTATGAATTTATGTTTAATTATGCTACTATATCCGATGTTACTAACACTAGGAAAACCTATATGTTCTCTCAGGTTAATAAGATTCCAGAGACATTTAAGTCAGCAACGGATTACAAGAACTCTTTCATTCCTCTGTTGTTTGAGGAAACGCGAACTGATTTATCGTCAAGCTTGTCTGGTGTGTCTCGAGCTCCCTTTTGTGAAATCAAGAAAGTTATAAACAGCAAGCAATTGCAACTTCCCAAAGCTCAAAAGCATTTCAAACAGTTCCGTCATAACATACAGTTGAAGAGTACAATGTATAGTGTGGAAGATGGTGGAAATTATGAACCTGGAAGTGGAGATCTCATTGCTTTCACAAACATTAGACCCAAAAGCTTAGATGACTTGAACACACTCAAAAGTCCCTACCATATTGGCTATGTTGATCGGCCAAAATATCGATTTTCTGACACGGTTTCAGTTCTATCATCCAAATGCCTGAAGACGGATATTGAACATGATTTGGGAAATAGCAAAGAGCCTAAACTGTATGCAGTTTACCTTATGAATATGACAACAAATCTTCGTATTTCAAAAGCACTGAATTCACCCTCAGAGGGTGAACACCTCAACATTATTAAAACAGTGTTGGGACCGCATCTCATTGTAAGAATTTTTTTTTATACGAATGAATATCTCCTTCATTTATCATGTAGCATACTATGGAACACTAACATACACAATAAATCCACGGTCGGTTACTGTAAAATACATGTGCATTGTGTCGTGTAAAATGTTTTTGCAGTTAAAGAATTAACCTGTTTAATTATTGCTTTGATTTCAGAGTGGAGAAAACTGTCAAAATTGCCTTTCGGAAGAAAATAGTGAAGCTTCGCTCACCAAAGAAGACACCATCATTCGCTCTCAGAAACTGAATGAATCTCAGGAAGATGCTGTTTTTAGCAGTGCAAATATGATAAATTGTCATCATTCTAATGTCAAACTTATATGGGGACCTCCAGGGACAGGGAAAACGAAGACAGTTGCATGCTTGCTATTTTCTCTACTCAAGTTAAAAACTAGAACATTGACTTGTGCTCCTACTAATACTGCTGTTTTGCAAGTGGCAATTCGGTTGCATAGGTTAGTTATGGATTCACTTGAGCTTGAAACATATGGTCTAGGTGACATTGTGCTCTTTGGCAATAGTAAGAGAATGAAATTAAGTTCTTATCCAGACCTTGTCGATGTCTTTCTTGATAACCGTGTAGAGTATCTCATGGAATGTTTTGATCCAAATACTGGATGGAAGACTAACTTGGGATCCATGATACAATTGCTCCAGTCTATGGAGAAATATGCTAACTATAAAAAGCGCAGGGCATTGTTTGAATACAAGCAGAAGTTTGTTCAACAAAGACAGAAGCTCAAATTCTTGATGCAAACCTTATACACGCACATGCCGAAGTCTTTAATTTCACTTGAAACAGTGAAAAAAATGCTTCAAGCTCTTGATTTGCTAAGGTCTCTTGGAATTTCTTTGTGGCAAGCCAAATTCAAGAAAAAACATTTTAATTGTGAAGATGAAACCATTCCTGCTTACTTTCAAGCATTGTACGTTAGAAGAGTTGAGTGCCTTAACATACTAAGTTTGCTTTCTAACACAATACCCCTTCCTAAATTTGACAAGAGAGGTAACAGGAGAGTTGATGTAGAAAACTTTTGCTTGTCAAATGCTTGCCTAATCTTCTGTACTGCGTCAAGTTCTGTTAAACTAAACACAGATGAGGTGAGCCCTATTCAATTTTTAGTAATCGATGAAGCCGCACAGCTAAAAGAATGTGAATCAACAATTCCATTACAGCTGTCAGGTCTCCGCAATTGCATCCTGATCGGAGATGAGAGACAACTTCCTGCATTGGTGAAAAGCAAGGTAGTTGATCATTGCATTGCATTTAATTGTTGGATTTTATCTGTAATTGAAGATTTTGTCTAATATGTCCAAAACTATTATATATTTGTAGATTGCAGATAAATGTGAATTTGGCCGAAGTATGTTTGAGAGGCTGGTAATTTTAGGATACAAGAGGCATATGCTAAATATTCAATATAGAATGCATCCTTCCATCAGCTTATTTCCATGCAAAGAGTTCTATGATGAAAAGCTATCTGATGCTCCTGTCGTAAAGGAAGTAAGCTATAACAAGCTTTTCCTTGTAGGAGATATGTATTCTTCTTATTCTTTTATTAACATAGCTAAGGGTAAAGAGAAACTTGGACATTGTGGACAAAGTCTGAAGAACATGGTTGAGGTAGCTGTTATTTCAGAGATGATTAAAAGCCTTAATAAAGGTCAATTCCTATTTTAAATTTTATGCTGTATTTTGTTGAATAAGAAATCTTTAGCCTCAGTATGAATTTTATGCATTTATAAGTGTAACAATGAGTTTTTTGGTTTGCCAGTGTTCATGAGGACAAAGAAGAAAGTAAGCATAGGAATAATATCTCCATATAATGCTCAAGTTAATGAAATCCAGGAGAAAGTTAAGCAATACACTTGGGATTCTGATTCTGATTTTTCTGTTAATGTTTGTTCTGTTGACGGTTTCCAAGGCGGTGAGGAAGATATTATAATAATATCTACTGTGAGATCAAATGGAAGTGGTAATGTTGGTTTTCTCTCAAATAGACAAAGAGCAAATGTGGCTATGACTAGGGCTAGGTATGTTAAATACTGTTTTCGTTTTGTTATGCTGCTCCTATGTTTACCGAAAACTCAAAGAGTTCATTTTGCGCAGATATTGTCTTTGGATATTAGGAAATGCATCTACTCTAATCAACAGTGACTCTGTCTGGAGAAATGTTGTTCTTGACGCTAAGAGAAGAGATTGTTTCCATAATGCCGGAGAGGACAAGAAATTGGCCCGGGCTATTAACGATGTCTTGTTTGAGATCAAACTACTTGAAGGATCCGAGTCTCCATTTATGAAACTAAGTTTAGGTGAAAAATCAGAAGCATCAACTACTTCCTCCAGGTTAGTGGAACCAATTTAATCTATAATATTAATGGCTATGTTTGTTGTTACAAATGGCAATGGGAAAAATCAAGTTTTAAGTGGGGCAATCTTGTTAGTCCTAATTACAAATTGATTGTTCTTGTTGTGATCATATTTGTTGTTTTAGATATTTATTAACTTGATGAATTATTATGAAATGGTTATCATATTATGAAATGAATGAAAGAGGGAAAATTCTTATTGATGATTGAAAGAGTACATGAGTATTTATACAAATGGTTACATAAGCTAAGTAACTAATTGTAACTGAAACAAAAGAGAGGAAAGTAAAAGTCTAAATTGTCCTCTAAGCTTATTTCTTGTATAGCAAGTTATCTACTTTGCTATCATTCTTTTCTTCATTTTCTTCATTGTTAAATATGAATTGTTCTCATGCTAATATCAAACAAGTTTTACAATAATGTCCACCTAGAATTTTAAAATATGTAATATACTTCTATGCCATGCATTTAAATAAGAACAATCATGAATTCCCTTGCATATATTGTTTAAAATAAATAAATTAGCCAAAATCAAATCTTAGCACAATTTTAAACCAACACTACAATTTTCAATTACAAATTAAGCAACAATTTGAGAACACATATTTGTAAGTATCCATACTGTGTACAGCGAAATAAAAATTAACAACTCGCCGCACCTGAAACCAGCTTGATCAGTCTCTCACCACTATTGTCAAGATGTTGGCGTGGTAGCTGGGAACCGTTAGGAGAACTCACTTTTTAGTGCACTAGCTAGGGTTTTGGATTTTAGGGCTTTTCTCTAATTGGTAAACTTATGTTTATGGTGTATCCCTAATCCGGTTTCTATAGTAATTTTTTGTCATAGTTCATTGGCTAGAAATTTTTTTGAAGAAGCTATCATTGTCTAGAAATTTACCGGCGAAGGAATTCAGGTTCGAAGTCCAGCCCTGCATACTAGAATGTCTCTATCAATTGAGCTGCCCACGAGAATTGTGTCTTTATATTGGATTTATGATCAAAGGTGTCTTACTCTTATTTGCGTTCATCCCTAGGATAAGTACTAATATGAGGAATTGTTGTGTTTTTGTTGCAAGGCCTAGGAAACCAAGGTGGTGAAGAATGATCAATGTTTTTCTCTCTCTCTTGGAAAGGGATTATTTTGAAGAGTGGACCTTCAAGAATTGTTTAGATAACTTAGTCCTGAAGATATGTACCAGCTGGTTTTGTAAGGTCAAAAAAAGCTAGCTTTATGTTCCATTGATGATTGTACAATCCGCTTCTATTTTTTTTTTGTTTGGCACAAGATAACAAACACGACTCAGTCCTCGTGCACTTTTCTTGGTCATCTATAGAGAGGAATACTTGTGATAATTAGCTTGCTTCCTTTGGAATCATCCTAAAATGTAACTCTTGGTGCAATTTAATTCCTCCTTCTATTGACTCAAATCTTTACTTTCACTGATTTAGATTGTCTTATTTTCATTTCATGCTATTTTTATCTTTATTTTTGTGTTTGATTTATGTCCTCTTATTTTAATTTCTTTATTTTTCTTAATATATTTTTAAGTTCGTGCAAACCATTGTTTGTTTGATGGAGTACCGGCATTCTTTACACTTTCGATTTTACTTAAAAAAATATAACAGCAATATTCATAACATTTGCTTAAATTTATTGCTTTTAAACAAAATTCAATATTATTAAAAGAAACTAATGGTGACTTTATATAAAATAATATTGTGTTACTGAGTAAACTTTTTTCTTCCAATTTTACGTAAGAATGTCAATGAACCCTTAATGGATAGGATACTATAATGTTTGTCCCCATACCCGGATTTATAAAAAATATCCGTACCTGAACTCATTGGGTAACTTTGTTGTCTGTCCTCATGCTCTACGAGTATTTAAGTGTATGTACCCGCGCTCATATATTACCCTAACTTTAATACCAAAAAAAATAAAAAACAACAAAAGACGTAACAATTAACAGATAATATAGAGATGATTCAACAAATTTTTATTTAAAAGCATATGTAATCATAGTTTCTTGAAAGAAAGAATATCTATCCATAATTGACTAACAATATAAACAAGACCAAAAAAAAAGGATTCACAAAAGAAGAAGAGATGTTGATCAGTAGCGTATAAAAGATGTAGTGTTGTGAATTCGTTAAAAATCACACCAATAAAAATTTGATGTGTGGAGCAAATTAATCAAGCAACCAATAATATCAATGTGGATCACAATTATAAACACAGGCAAAATTAGAAAACAGTGAGAGATAGAGAAAAGAGAAAGAACACAAGCATGTTTGCTTCCTCAGTTCGGTCCAATACTGACCTACTCTGGGGAGAAAGCAATCCTCTGTTCCACTATAATTTTTGAGTAACTTTACAAAAGATTCCAAATGGTTACAAGAATCAGTCTTCAAACTTAATTCTACCCAAAGTCCTGAATCTCTTCCCGTGACCAAAAGATTCAATCCTAATAGTGTTTCTCCAAGATGAATCATTGGTGATTCAATCCCAACCCTAGTGTTGGTTGTCAAGAGAGATCTGTGTAAACCCTAGTTTTGTTGTTGACTTTTAATCCTTGTTTTTCTACTCTCTCATTATTCACAGAATGTGTGTTTATTGAGAAATATAACTCGTAAATTTGGAACCGATATCACACCGAAGATACTTTTTTTTTTCTTTCTTTTTCTCCTTCAGTGCAAAATATTTTTGAATCAAATATTCCTTTTAAAAGTATATTTGCATCAAATCTTCCTTTATACGGTACAAAAATATATTTGATGTCCATAAATATATTTTCAGCAACAATCTTCTGGAAGCACAAAATATATTTGAATCAAATCTTTTATATTTTTAGCAAGAATTTTCTTCATTCATCAAATTTTGAGTCAATTCTAACATGTAGCAGCAACCATTGTTTAAGTTTAGGTTTAAACACTTCTAAAATAGATTTAGGTTTAATATAAAGAAAACAACATCTTTCAACTATTTTGGGCTGACTTTTTCTCTTTTCAAAAATGTCCTTAATTTTAAATACAGATAACACATGTACCAAATATATAAGAAAAAGTTTAAATATTAAAAAAATATAACAAACACGATATATATATATATATATATATATATATATATTTGTTTTTTTTCCTTTATCATTTAAAAAATGTAACAAACTAGATGAGTATATTTACTTTATCATTTAAAGATTGTTGTTGGTGTCATTAAAAAAAAGAATTTAGATTTTTTTTTTGTTATATTATTGGTGTCATGGAAATAAATAATCATGATTAGTTTGGTTTGTTATTACTTGAAAACAACAAACATTTATATTTTTAGTTTTAATTCAAATCAAAATTTCATAAAAAAAGACATCGTTAATAATTTTCAAACGTTGACGCAATAAAAAGAGTGGAAAGACGGTTTACAATTAATCAACTTCAATAGTATATAAATTTAAATTATATATAATATTATGAGTATATGTGAGGATTAGGGTCATTTGTGAGTAATTATCCGAGCCAAAACCCAAACCAATTGTGAATATTTTTCGGGTGTCCGATGAACTTGAGTCTATTTGTCATCCTTAATTTTACTAATAAAATACAGAAAAAGTTTTGTCTGGTGTCAAAAAATAAAAATATTAGATCCATCAAAAATTAAAAATATTAGATCCTTCAAAAAATAAAAATATTGCTCTCAAAATTATAGTTACACTCTCGTATACCGTGGAGACAATGGAGATGAAAGTGGAAATTGCAAAAAGTGAAGCGGAAATTTTGAAAATAATAAACGAAATTGGAAAGTGACAAAAAAGGACTATAAATTTGGCTACAATCGCGTGAGTTGATTCCATTGATTATTTATAACCTCTCCGAAAGATACAAATTTTATTTTAGTTTAGTTTTAAAAAGAAGAAACTACACGCACAAGTGAAAATAAAATAGGGTTAGGGGAAGAAAAAAGAAGAGAAGAAGAATCAAGCTCCAAGAACACTCACTCAAAGCAAGCTTAAGAGGTACGTAACTTGCTTTGATCATTCTTTCAATATAGATACCACTTTTCTTCTCTTCCCTAGTAACGTTTATGTTTACACCACGATATCCCTTTCCCCATCCTATTTTTTGTTGCGTGTATGTTTGGTTCTACCGTAGAAAAGATTGATTTTGAGTCTAAGACAAATCATTCGAAAGAATTTGAGTTTAATTTCTAGTAAAAACAATTTTTGATCAGATTTTATTTAACTCTCAATCAAACTCAGAATTATTATGAGTTATTTTCTTAATAACTTGAGAGTTAACATACAAAAAAGTAATAAATTCAATTTTAGAATCAAAAACTCTAAATTCTAGTTTTAGGTAGAATCAATTCTATTTGAAAATAATCAAACATGTCAAAATCGTAAAAGTGAAATCAAACTTAGCTGTTTTGCGTTAAGGTTTAGATTTTCTCAACAACTAGAGTTTGATAGGATACCAAGTAAAAACTAGCCAAATATTTTGATTCGACATTCTTTCTCTATCTTAAGTGCCTTTGATTTGAGACTTGGAAAATCTCTTCATAGTTTTTTTGGTGGTGTCTGGGTTCGAACCCCGAACCTTGTATATATTATGCATTGTCCTTACCAACTGAGCTTATCTCACGGAACAAATCTCTTCATAGTTGATACACTTGAGTTTGGTTGACTAGCAAAATTAATTAAATATAAAAAATAATGATACTGTGACAAATTGGATGGATGTTTGGTATCATTGTCAATCAAACTTTAATCAGGTACAAGAGTGTTTTTACAATATTCAGTAACAATTGATGAGCATTACACTTTAGGTTTCTCCAATTTCTATTTTTGTCTTCTGTTGCTAGCTTCAATGATACTTAAGTATTGTTCGGCTTTTCAACAAAAGTTAAGTGTTGTTCAGCATTTTTTATAGTGGTTCAATCACTTTTTAAATCAGTTAAATTGATTTAAAACTCTATCCAAACGACAGTTAACTGATGTACGGGGTATATGGGTAATTTTGGGGTGGCTTGAAGAATTATTGGAAGCCTAAAGAGCCATTTCCATAATTGATTAGGAGTGTTGGGTTGGTATGGCGAAGGCTTGGATTAGGAGTGTGTTTGTATTTAGGTTTCGAATTTAAATCACTCGGAGCCAATGCCAACAATTCATGCGATGAATTTTCAAGTAGGTCCTACTAGTGGATTGAAAAATTGGTTCCCAATTAACTGGTCATTGGATCGGATACCGAGTTCCTAAAAACCGTAGACATAATTGAAATAATATAGGGTAAATTTTCATTTTGGTTATTGAATGTGTAACGAGTAGTCACAATAGTCTCTCGCTAATGCTGATATATTAACTATTATCATATAGGAACTGATATGATAGAACAAGTACTTGTGGGAGTTGATATACCAATAAGTAAGTAAATTAATGGATTGATATGATGATATTAACGAAGAATTTTAATGTAAAAGACTATTTTCACTAACGTAGTGGACAATCTAAAACAATTTTAAAATTCCAATACATTGAGTACTAGTGTGGTTACTTGTTACATGTTCGAGGACAAAAAGATTATTTGCCCAAAAAGATGTTTGAACGAAAAAATTTGACTTTTTCAACTTTTAATTTAACCACATTAATATTTGGTCAAAAACAATCACATTAATTATTAATTATAGAAATATATTAATTAAAAAACAAATTAAAGGTCACATTAATTAAATAAATATAATTAGTGTGACCTTAAATAAATATACTAATGAAAATACTAATTAAAACAATACAACATTAATAATAATAATAATTATTATTACTATTTTCACTATCGTAGTGGACAATCTAAAACTATTTTAAAATTCTAATACATTGAGTATTAGTGTGGTTACTTATTACATGTTCGAGGACAAAAAGATTATTTGCCCAAAAAGATGTTTGAACGAAAAAATTTGACTTTTTCAACTTTTAATTTAACCACATTAATATTTGGTCAAAAACAATCACATTAATTATTAATTATAGAAATATATTAATTAAAAAACAATTTAAAGGTCACATTAATTAAATAAATATAATTAGTGTGACCTTAAATAAATATACTAATGAAAATACTAATTAAAACAATACAACATTAATAATAATTATTATTATTATTATTTTCACTAGGCTGCCATTATTTATCGTCTATAAACCAAAATAATTTTGTATGATAAAAGAATATGAGATTATAAGTAGCCAAAAATTTTTTACAAGTCATACATTACAAAAACTAAATTAATAAATTTGAATCCTCACCAAGGCTTAAAAAAACCGGTTAAGATTTACAAACTACTAAATATATAAATTAAAATTAAAATTTTAAGTTACTAATTTATTTAAGGGTCAACATTTTCATTTATTTAATAATACATTTTCAAATATAAATAAAAAAAACTAATTTATGTAACAAAATTCAATAAACACTTTTTTTCTGTAGTTAATATATGTTATTATTAGTCTAGTCTGGTCAATAGGGTCTTACTACTCTAGTTTGTTGCAGTTAGCTACAAAAGCTTTGAGGTCTAGCTTCTTCCCAAGTTAATATATCAGCAAGTATTTTGGTTATGTAGCTCATGATAATTTTTTCTTTTTCTTGTTTATCATGCATATGTAAATGTGCTTAGCTTTTTAATAAGTTTTTTTTTGCATATTTTTTTATTGTTTGTTCATGTGTACAAAACAAAGAAACCATGGATGGTGATATTGGTTGTTGCATGCAGATTGATTAGAGTTGATCAAAGGAGATAGTTAAGGAAGAAATATGGAGATGAGATATAATGCAATGGGGGAATGTCTTCATCGTGCAAGCTTAATAGATATTGTATTCTCTTGGACTCTAGAGGATATTCTCAATGAAAATCTTTTCAAATACCAGGTTCTTTCTTGATACCTTGACTTTATTCCATTTTTCATTGTGTTAATTACAACATCCAAGTTTTATTTGATTAAGTGGATTGGCTATATCGATCAAATTACGTCATAATGTTCTATCATAAATCATATCTGAATCCAACTCATTGATCTCTAAATTTGCTCTAATAGTTTCTCTTATAGTTTTTTAGGTCTTCCTCTACCTCTTGTAATCTGATTATCCTTCATCTGATCTGCTCTCCTTACTACAGAATCCACATGCCTTTTCTTTACAAGTTCAAACCACCTAAGCCTATTTTCTACTTCAACTCTCTCCAATGTTGACATTTCTAAGCCTATCCCGCTTAGTCTTACCATACATCCAACGCAACATCATCATCTCCGCTACGTGTACTTTATTCTAATGATGGTTCGTAACCGCCAAAAATTTTGTTCCATACAACATCGTCGGTATGTCAATTGTCCAATATAATTTTCCCTTCAACTTGAACGGTACTTTCGTATCACATAAAACACCCAACTTGAATACGAAATGGAGAAGAGCCTCAAGTGTTTTATGTGATACAAAAGTACCCTTTAAATTGAAGAGAAAATTCTACCGGACTATTGTTAGACTGGCGATGTTGTATGGAAAAAATGTTGGGCGGCTTAGAACCAACACGAGAATAAAGTAAGCGTAGTGGAGATGGGGATTTTTCATTTTGTTAATTAATTGAAAGAAAGTAGAAACACTGCTGATTTTGCTTTTTTTTTGCTCTTGATCTTGTTATCATTTGTTTTTGTTTTATTGTGAGGAAATTGGATCAAGAAAATACTTAGAAGAATTAGATGCTAGTCACATTTTTATTTGTTGCAAGTTAGATTGGCTACTAATATAACCCCTTCTGTGTTGCCAACAAAATCGCATCTCAATCGATAGATTAATCTAATGGATGAGATTTGGCTGGACGACACAGGATCCCTTTATAAGAAAGATATAATAAGTACTTAAATTGTACTAGCTTTTTTGCCTAGTCTCTTCATTTTCTGTTGTGACATGTTAAACATATTTGTAGAAAGAACTCTCTGTCTCAGTAAAGGCATCTTGAAGTGCTCTTAATTTTGCGCAGGTACCAAAGATTCCAAAGACGTTCTTGTCAACAAATGAATACGTGAATTCATTCTTTCCTGCATTGATTGAGGAAACACATAGTGATCTGTCTTCAAGCTTGTGGAGTGTTCCTCAAGCTTCTTTTTGCGAAATCAGGACAATGGAAACATCCAAAGACTTCAACTATCCCTACTCCTTGTTCTATCAAACTACATTGAAGAACACTACCGAAGAAGTGTACGGTGTAGGAAAATATGAACCTGAGGTTGGTGACCTCGTTGCATTCTCAAATGTTCGACCTAGAAGCGCGTCTGACTTGAGCAGGATCGAAAGATATTGTCACATAGGTTATATTTGTGGATCAAAAGATGAACTTAATGATGAGATTACAATGCTGTTGTCCAGGGAGATGCATAACAACATTGATTTGAGGAGTAACAAAGCCCAGAAACTCTACGTTGTTTATCTCATTAACATGACAACAAATATTCGTATTTGGAATGCTTTGAACTCAGATATGGAAGAATCCAACATGAATATAATTAAAAAAGTATTGCAGCCATATTCAAGGGTAAGAATCACAAATATTTATCGATCATAGGTTTCTGTTCTGTGTTATACTCAAGAAACTAATGTTTTTCAACTTACAAATTTAACAAACGTCAACTTGAATACTATGAGAAAAGTTTTTCCGCATTAGAATTTGTTTTGAAACTTTCATGCATATATTTCTTCAATTGATAAGATGCCTGCTTGTGTTTATTTTCAATCCTTGTGAAATACATCCTTCCTTCAGGTCTTAAAATCATAGTTCTAAATCACAGCCGTGGTTTTGTCACGATTCTAGGTATTGGAGAGAATTGTGCTCAAATTTGGTTGATGTGATCTCAGTATCAGTTGCGTTACAGAAACATAAAAAATCTTGATGCCATAGTTTTAATCTCATTCCCAGGCCATTTTTAAAATCATGTTTATAGTGCGCTCAATTATAAAAAAACAGTAGCATCCTCGATTGTGGCAACAACAAGGTTTTCTGATTTTTGTTTTTTTGCAACAGCAATTGTGGCCATATCAACTATATTTAGCCTCTTTTTTTTTGCAATATAAACGATCTCAATTGTAACGCTCCTACTCTATTTAAATCCTTGATAACAGGACTACTTCTTGTTCTTTGATATTATCATAAAAAGTTTCATGTTTTCATTGTATTTTACAGATGGAACAAAACTGTCATACTTGCTGGTCAGGAGAAAATCTCCCTCAATCCTATTCTCGAGTAAAAAACATGATCAAAGCTCAGAATCTAAACAAATCTCAAGAAGAGTCTATTCTAAGTTGTTTTCATATAAAAAAATGTCATCACAATGATCCTATTAAACTCATATGGGGTCCACCAGGAACTGGCAAAACAAAAACAGTTGCTTCCATGCTATTCTGTCTCCTCAAGTTAAGAATCAGAACACTAACATGTGCTCCAACAAACACTGCAGTGTTGGCAGTGGTGTCGCGCCTTCACAGCATAGCTAAGGATTCACTTGAGCATGGTTCGTATGGTCTCGGTGACATAGTTTTATTTGGAAATAGTAAAAGAATGAAAATAGATTCTTGTAAGGATCTTGGTGAAGTGTTTTTGGAGAATAGAGTTGATGATTTGTTGCACTTTTTTTCTCCAATGACTGGATGGATAAATAGTTTGGAATCAATGATCAAGTTACTAAAGGATCCTGAAGAGCAATATGATTTGTATAATAATGATGTGAATGAAGGCATTGTTATGTCATTAGAAGAATTTGCAAATGAAAATTATAATCATGTGAAAAATGCATATTTTTCGTACACGAAACACTGTGAGTATGATTGTCCCATGACATTGGAGGAGTTTGTGAAAAAGAAATATGATTATATTTTCGAGCAGTATGATATGTATAAAGATGATAAAAAGTTAAGCATTGGTATGAGTATGGAACAGTTTTTAAGACAAAGATTCTGTTTCATTGGAGGGAAATTGAAGTTGTTCATGAAAATTTTGTGTACTCACTTACCAACATGTTTCCTTCCAATTAAGGTTGCGATGAAAGTTTTTAGAGTTCTTGAGTTGCTAAAATCTCTTGAAAAAGAAGCTTTACATGAAAAAGAAGAATTACTTCACACTCTTTGTTTTCTTTCTAAGACTATTAAGCTTCCTAAAGTTACATCCAAATATGGAATATCACAATTTTGCTTGAAGAATGCATGCCTTCTTTTATGCACTGCTTCGAGTTCTGTTAAGTTGTTCAATGAAGGAATGGCACAAGTGGAATTTTTAGTGATTGATGAAGCGGCTCAGCTTAAAGAATGTGAATCAGCTATTCCGTTGCAATTGAATGGCCTTAAGCGTTGTGTTCTCGTTGGTGATGAGAGACAACTCCCTGCAATGGTTAAAAGCGAGGTACTTAGAAAATTATTTTCTGTCTCATTTTAGTTGAACATTATTTGTTATAGTTCTTTTCAAGTTAAGATAATCTGTTTTTTTTTCTATCTTATCAAAAAACTATATTCTGTCTTTAATTAAATATCTTTAATATTGCTTTTATTTTCTGTTGTAAGTTTTTGGTAGAAAAACTAATTAACATAAAGCAAGCTACATAACAATAAACATGTGTTTTATTGCTAAAATTTTGCTGTTTAGTGACTGTGACCGGAATATTTCGATGTTTTAAGCGATAGATTTAGCAACTGACTTTTCAAATTAGTTGATAAATCGGTGTCTAAATCGACTTCTAAATGAGCTTGTGACAAATATAGAGACTAACTTGGAAAATGCCGTTAAACTATTAGTTGCTAATGTTAGCGACCAATTTGACATTTTCGGTCACTAACTTGTTTACTACGTCACAGTTTTTTGTAGTATTGTTGGAACAGTAAGTCCCTGATATTGTAAAGTGCTGAATAGTCTGTGATAAGAATAAGATAATGTTTCTATCATGACAGATAAAATGAGTTGGTGAAATATTTATTATCGCTTATAATATGATGTTTCTGTGCCAGATTGCTGATAGGGCTGAATTTGGAAGAAGCTTGTTTGCGAGGCTTGCTATGTTGGGATACAAGAAGCATATGCTTAATGTTCAATATAGAATGCATCCATCCATTAACATATTCCCAAGTAAAGAGTTCTACAATAAGAAACTTTCTGATTCTCAGATTGTAAGAGAAATAAGCTATAACAAGCGTTTCCTGGGAGGAAAGATGTTTGGTTCATACTCTTTCATTAACATATCTAAGGGTAAAGAGCAGTGTAATCATGATCATAGTTTGAAGAACGTGATTGAAGCTGCTGCTATCTCGGAGATTATTGGAAGAATTCAAAAGGGTTGATTTCTCTTTCTTTTTTCTACTGCCTATAAGTTTATTGATCAAATTTTTAGCATTGGAGTATAAATATAATACAATGTAGGGTTAATTATCGTTTAATCTCTATGAAAACAGAAAAGGGACTGTAATTAGACAAAATTAATGTAGGGGTTAAACTTGAAAAATTATGTATTTTATAGAAACCAAATACATATTTAACCATATGATATAATATACCATATACATTATGTAATTTTGTTATTTTTGTGGCAGAGTTTGTAAGGACAAGGAATAAAGTTAGCATAGGGATCATATCTCCATACAAGGCGCAAGTTCATGAAATTCAAGAGAGAGTGAAGCAGTATATGGTTTCGGATCCTAACTTCTCGATTAATGTTCGTTCTGTTGATGGTTTTCAAGGTGGCGAAGAAGACCTCATAATAATATCTACAGTTAGATCAAATTTGGGTGGAAAAGTTGGTTTTCTTTCCAATAGACAAAGAACTAATGTTGCAATCACTAGGGCTAGGTATGCTATATTATTTTGTTGCAGTCAAGTATTATTTTTTGGTCTTAACTATTTGGTTTCCAAAATAAAGGAATCAGTTAATATGTGTGTGTGTGTGTGTGCACACGCGCATGTTGATTTAAACTGGTTTTATTTGTTGCAGATATTGCCTTTGGATAGTTGGAAATGCAACAACTTTGATTAATAGTAACTCTGTGTGGAAAAAAGTTGTTATGGATGCTAAGCAGAGAAACTGTTTCCATAATGCTGATGAGGACAAAAAACTGAATCAAGTTATTGAGGATGCCTTGTTTGAGTTTGAATTATTAGATGGATCTGAATCAGCATTTAATAAACTAAGCATAAGGGACAAGTCAGAAACTACCAACTTCTCTAGGTAAGTGAAGCCATCACATCTTTTCATATATTCACTTGTATTGTATAATGATTGGATTGCAAACAACTCAAGTGTTATATTTGGAAGATGACAAGTTCTACTATAGTCAACCTTCATATGTGGTCTACTCTTGGCCAATAATTGAAAATTGACTCAAAATTCAATGATATCTAAAGATGGTTTTCAGAAGTAAAAATTCATGGTCCTCTTCTTATTGTAATGTTTGAGAAAGTGACATGATCAATGTCAATTTGACAAAAACAAATGTAATTGTCTCAAATTAACCCGTATTTGTTTTCCTTAGTTTTTGTGAAATCGACACTAATTAAGTAACCTTCTCATTGATGATGCGAAGAGAACCATGAGTTTCTACTTATAGAGAGTGACATCTCTCGGTGTCACTAGGATTACATATTAGGATCCACCTAATTTGTGGCATAACTTTTGGGAGAAACTAATATTTACCTGATTGTATTTCACAGCAAACCATTGACATTATGGCGACCAAAAAGAAGTGATATTTGATCGATGGCTTCATTATAGACTTATAGTTCTGGTTGGTGTGGTGATGCAATGCAATCAATCATGTTCATGGAGGTGTTTATTTTACATTTATGGAACTGAAATATTGACTTCTTGTCGTGTAAGATTGTATGACTCAAAGCCAAAATGCATGTTTGTGTTTATGCTCCCTATTTTAGCCTTGCAATTGAAACTACCAATTGTTCAAAAGTACTAATTTTTGAAATCATGAAATGTTAGGTGATTTTGGCGATCAATATCATATTGAGATTTGAGTGAATAGGTGAATTGGTTATTGAAATTGGTTATTGATCAAAATAGTACTAATTATTGATCAAAATAGTCAAAGCCAAAATGCATGTTTGTGGTCAATTTTTTTGCTCGTTTGTTTTCTTACCTAATTCTCTCTTAAAATGTGACCAACTAATTTCACAAGACTACAGTTCAATTTGATTAACAATTCACTTTTTGAATTATCTAGAAAGCATTATGCATTTGATAAGTATTGTATATATGTTGAAATTGATTTTGAATTTATACAATTTCTCACACAAATAATCTTGTACTCATATTTTTTTACTTGGATTTTTTCTTTAAACATTTTAGTGAGACATCATCTTTAATGGACATTCAATGGAGAGTGTTGTGAATATCCGTGGATGTCCATTTTCTCTAATCCTTCCACGTTTCATAGAATGGTCTATAACTTCCGTAAATTTTGTCAACAAAAAAAACACTTCCAATGAGTAAATGACTTTGCTAATTGTTATTTGTTCTTTTTTTGTCAAGAATTGTCATTTGTCTTTACTTCTAAGGTTAGTGAATAGTGAGATTATTCACACACTTGCAACTTGTAAGACTTGTGTTAGATAGGATCTTGAGAATAAGAATAATGACTCGCCTAATTTATTTTTAGAAAGGGTTTTTTAGACGTATTTTATTAGTTAGTTACAGAGCAATCTTATTGTGTTGGTTTTATAGTTATCTTACAATGAGTATGCATCAATTTATCTAAGCATTGTATTGCCTTATCATTAAAATGAATGAAAAGTATTGCCAATTTTCTCTCTTTTGGTTCTAGTTTTTCTGAGAATTTTTTAGTTTGGCCTTGCGCAAATTGGATCGTACTATTTGGTACTTTCATTAAGAGCCTGATCGTTAAAACTTAAGCACGCGTGAAGAATGCGGCTCAGACCGATTCATTAGGTGGAAGAGCATTGTTTAAGTACTACATTGAACACTATCTACACATCGGGGGCTCATATTATTGTCAATTGGCCATGCCCTTTAAGAGTCGACATTCACGACGACTTTTAATATATTGGCACTAGATGGTAGTACTTTCCTTTTTTATGGCTTCGTTTAGTTCACCTATCCATATTTGGTGGAACACATTAATCCAACTCATAGGTAGATCTTTTCATAATGCAACTCTCAATAAAATCACACGATTCGATTAGAGTTACACTTAATAATTTAGAGAGACGCAAGAGCTAAAAGAGAAGAAAACAGTTATATTATTTTGTTTATTCTAATGATGATGAAGTGAAATACTATATCTACTATATAAACAACATCTTCATGTAATTTAATTTTATTATTGATTCTATACTTTCCTTAAAATTTGTCCAATGTATATGAGTTAGTAATTTACGAAATAGAAGTTTCCATCCAAAAACAAAAAAAAAACAAGAAGAAGTTTCCGTCTACAACAGTCAAAGAAATTGTTCAGAATTTAAAAATAAGAAAAACGTGGACGGCAGGATTCGAACCTGCGCGGGCAAAGCCCACATGATTTCTAGTCATGCCCGATAACCACTCCGGCACGTCCACTTTGTTGTTCTTGTTTCACTCTGTTTTGAAACTATTCAATATTCTTTGCTTTCGCTAACATGGAAAACCCAGTGGCTTCTAATTGGTACAAAAACTTCCATAAAGTTGAGTTGTTTATAAATGTAAATATTAATTAACAGATGAGAGAGGATGAGAGAGAGATATTTAGCAAGACCACAATTTTATTCGATTGGCAAAAAAAAAAAATCAAAATGTACCAAAATATTTGTAGCACACAAATATAATGTCTAGTTTTTCTCAACTATAATACCAAAGACATCTCAGAAAAGAAATCAAGTTCAATTTATAGAATCATTCATTTGGGAGATAGTCCAACCTTAATAAAAAGAAAACAAATGTTTTGTCGTTGACTTGAAGATTAGTTTCATAGTAGATCCGAAGAATCTAAGATGTGGAGATACCTCAAGAGGCCTACTGAAAGTCAAAGATTCATATTATGGCGGTTTAGAAAAAAATACAAAGAGTAAATCATCAAATTGGTTCACATCTTTGTAAGTCACTCTCAAATTAGTCACCGACTCTGTTAATATTTTGAACTAGTCTTTGTCAAAAGTTTTTCAATTAAGTCTCTCGTCATATGACAAAAACATAAAGAGAGTGGCTTAATTGAGAAACTTTTAACAAAAACAGAGATAAGTTTGAAATATTAACAGAATCAAAAACTAATTTAAGAGAGACTTAAAAAAAAAGTGGACCAATTTGGTTCAAAACAAAAACACTCATTTTTTTAATATATGTTTCCTTCTGATAATGTAGCTACAAAAAGTATGGATGTTTACGGATTGGATCAATTTTGGCAAAATATGTTACTCGAGCCAATCAAATTTTATTGATTTGAATCGGATAAAAATTCATATTTTTTTATTAAATTCAAATTAACCCAGTTTGATGATGAGCGGTTTGGTTCTCATTGAGTCATGAAACATAGTATTTTCAAAATAAAAATTAAAAAATAAGATAATTTATTTCGTAAAATTTCTACACTTGAACTAAATTTCACAATTTAAAATTTTAAAACTCGAACTAAATTGAAAACTTTAAATATGGTTTTGTAAATTTAAAACCTTTAGGTGCTAAACTACACTAACAAAAATAAAATGTTAAATACTACTTTGAGTCCTTTTAGTTTGACAGAATTTTCAAGTTAATCCTTTAAATTTTAAATAGGTCATTTTAGTTGATAAACTACTTCATTGTTATCCCTGTTGTCAGTCTCCATTTAACTGATATTGATGTAGTCGTTAAGTTGTTGACTAGGATTAAAATGTTGCCTTTTAAAAGCTCTAGGGTGTCAAAATGCTACATTTAATGGTCACAAATGATCATTTATAGTGTTAGATAGACATTTCTTGTTGTAAATAGCTGTTTTTCTATCCCTATAAATGATCTTTTGTGACCATTAAACGCAGCGTTTTAACTACCTGAAGCCTTTGAAAGACATTGTTTTGATCTAAGTCAGCAACTTAACAGACACATCAACATCAGTTAAACGGAGACTGATAGCAGGGGTAACAGTGAAGTAGTTTATCAACTAAAAAGAGCAATTTAAAACTTTTGAAACTTAAAGGATTAACTTGAAAATTATGTCAAACTAAAAGGACTAAAAGAGGTATTTGGCCAAAATAAAATAAGAGTTTCGTGAGCATAACTCGGTTAGCATAGACAATACATTGTTATATGAAGGGGTCAGACTCAAACCCTGGATTACTTATTTATTTAAAAAATAATAATATGAATTCTAACCACGAAATTATTTAACCTAAAATAAAAAAGTCACAATAAATTCGTTAGCCCAAATCAAACTACTTTGGGTCTTGTTTGTTTGGATTCAATCCAAATTTTTTGACAATTGCTTTTTTCACATCTATTGTTTTCTATAAACACATGAAAATGACCAAAAACATCCAACGATAGTTAACTGCCGCTTGCGTATAACTAAAAAACTAATAATAGTTAATTACTGCTAAAAAAAATTGTCTGTGTTTCTATGAAATCATAAATGTGAAAACAGGAAGTGTCAAATTTCTTAACCAAACACTTCGGGTTGTGTTGGGTCTTGGAATTGACCCGTATCTATAAATACCGATGATAAGTTAGATAAAGGATTGCGTCAATGCAAATAGAAAGGTTTGGCTTTTTCTCATTGTTCTTTTGCTTTTATTTGGAGGTTATATCCTTATTGCAGATGATAAGACATATGACATTTACATAGTAGTACACATCTCATATTACCAAGAAGAAAAGAAGTACAAGATCTCAATAAATCGGGTTAATCCATTGTACTTAGTGATAATTAAAAAAGGCACTAATTAATTTGTTTTTTGTTTTTTGACAATGACACTAATTGATTTATTGACCAACAGGATCAACTTAATCATGTCTCACATAGTCACGACAACTTTTATTCTTACCATGCTTGGTATAAGTAATTTTACTGTTTAATCTGCACGGGTTAAACCATCAAATTTTACACCTTTTTTGTGAGTTTACACCTGGAAATAGATTAAGATTAAATCACTTACATTGTTGAGAGGGGTTAAGAATAAATATGCATGTGAGAGGCCCGGCCAATAGTCATGCATTTACGACTTTAAGGTCCAAAAAAATTAAAAATGTCATGTGTCATTCATTTCCTCTTTTATGGTCCAAAACAATTAAAAATGTCCTTTGTTTTATTAAACATAATGTCCTATAACAAAGGACCACTTTAAGGTCCTAAAATGGTCATTCTTCTTTTTGCAGGCTACAAAGTTAATACGATTAATGATTTAATCATTTCTATATTTGTTAGTCAAATTTAGGCAGAATGTTACTTGGACAAGAGATAGCAAAATGGGTTGAACTTGTAAAGTTAATGCATAAAAATGACAGGTAGGTTAGGTAATAATCATTGAGTCGAGAAATTACTCGTTATTATGGTGGCTACCTTTGTAAATGCATATATAATCATTGACATAATTTTTTATATGGAGAATCATTGACATGTTCTTTTGGTTGAGATAGATTTGGTCATATTAGATTTTATGTATTTTTTGTGTATTTTTTATTAGTTTATTTATTTAGTTGCTAGAAAATATTGCAGAGCCCCTCCTAAATTAATTGCTCGAATGTTGCACAAAATACAATACAAGACTTAAGTGATTATCTTTGGAGGCTAACCCGTTAAAGAGGTTTTCAAGTATACTCTCATATTTTTCTTTTTTCCTTTTTAAACAGACAATGTACACTCTCATTACTTTAGCCCATTGTGAAACAAACATTCATGGGAAAAATAGTACAAAAAATGTGAGAAAATTGTTTAGGCTCGTTTTAAGTTTTTAAATTATTACAACCTTAAATTGAAAAGTTGTAAAATTTATAAAAAGATAAGCTTTATTTTGCCTCAAAAAAAAAAAGGCTTTATTTATTAAGTAGTGGCGACCAACTTTATTTGGGAAGTAAGGTAGATACGAATTGCTCTTTTTGGTGAAGTTGTCAAATGATGAAGATGTGTCGAATTGTGACTCTAATAACATTCAAGAAACTTTTAAAGTTAATGTGATTTATATCTTCTTGAGTAAAATCTTCACTTCTTCTTAGCACTTTGGTAGCCGATAAGGGTGACTTATTGCCAAAATTGTAGGTTAGCTTGGCACCATCAAAACAATGACGGGTCTAAGAATTTCGTAAAGTGGGGGCACTATATATATTAATTTGAAGCATTAAATATACATTTAAAAATAAGATTGTGTTATTGTGTCATGTGTGATATAAGTGTGGGCTAAAAAACAAATGTTGTATTATAAGTGTGGGCTATTTGATCAAAATGTCAACTATTACTACATTATACTACTTAAAAATAAAATTATAAATAGTTTGTGCAGGCACAAACCCACACAAGGATACACATGCATCCATCCCTGCGTCAAAAGTGACGATTTTCTCTTGACAAATAGTTTTAGGCCACTTGTCTACAAGACTGATTTTAAAAAATCCTTAAGGTGGATGAGGTGGTCGAGGTGATAAAGGATTTATTCTATAAATGGTTTTTTTCCGAGAAAATTGGGGTATCCTTGTATTTATCATGAGTGACATGTTAATATTTTAGACTACTTAGTTTATATTAGATTAGATTAGATAAGTAAGTTTTGTAACCAAAAGATTAGATAAGTTGTTCATTAGATGGGAATTTTTGTGTGGTTAGAGTACAACTTGTACTTCATCTAAGGTTGGTTTACTATCACTTGTACTTGTATCCTCCTTTTCATAAAATTGTTTTTTATTTGCCGTTTAAAAAAAACATCTAAAACTTATTGTAAAAAAAAAACATCTAAAATTTGATGTAATATTAAGACCTTAAAAAGAAGTTAAAATATTTCAATTATTTTTTAGAAATAGCTTGGATAGATGTACTTTGTAAAATTTTAGGGACTTTTGACTTCAATTTCATAACTTTTTGTTCAGATGCATTTGTGTCCTCTTTAGTGATTTTTTGTTGGGTTTTGGCTCGGTTAACAATAAGGCAGATGATCTCTCTCTTTCTCTCTCACACACACACTCTCTCATTACTAAAATTCAAGTTTCCCTTTGTACCAAAAAAAAAAATTAAGTTTCCCTAGTGGATTCACCGGTCTTGCATATTATATTTTTGATGTTTTAACCATGTTTGTGTCTTAATTTTTTTGTTCTAAATATCATTTTCGCTAAAAAAATGATTTCCATTATGAAAGTGAAAATCTTGTTTGATTAGTTTTGGAAGAGAAACGTTTTTAATACAAAAGGGAGAAGATACAGAATTTATTTATATAATTTTTTTCTTGTTAAAAAGATAGCATAGTAGTTATATAAATGTTTATATTATATCAAAGTATATTAAAAAAATTAAATTGTATTAAAGTATTATAAAAAATTGAATAAAGGTTACCTTAATATTTTAAAATATTAAATAATTGAAAATGAAAAATTCTGAAGATTTTTTTTTGAGAGGACAAATATTCTAAAAATAAAAATAATAAGGAGAATGCTAAAAAGTGTTCGTGAGCATTGGTTAAACATCCAAAACAAGTAAGTCTTTATAAAGAAATTGTATAATCACTACTTTGATAAAAAAAAAAATATCTTATATTTATAAAACAAATTTTCTATTTACGAATTCCCTAACTAATGTTTCGGAAGTACCAATTAGAAAGACTCAAATTACAATCAAATGAATCCTATACATTTTTACAATTGAGTACAAGGAGTGAAAATAACACAAAAAAATGGAATTGATATTGATAGGTACTATACATTCCAATCAATTTGGTCAACAAAATACATTGCAATCAATGAGTATCTATCTACTTGCCTTTAACTTTTTCTTGCTACTTATTAAGCCTCAAACACACAATATCTGCCCATCCATTTACGTGGCAGACTTTCTCGCTTACACTCTCTTACTTTCATTTTCTCCATCTATAAATATTATCTATTCATTTATTTTTAAAAAATATTTATCATTTGTCTAGTTTTTTTATTTATACGATGATTTATTTTAGTTAATACTAGTCTGTTTATCTATCTATCTATCTATTTATATATATATACACACACATTTGAATTCTAAACTTGAGTTATTCTTATGCAAGAGTTGTGATGATGCGGCATGTATAGATGAACTTCAATTCCTCATTTTCTATGAAACATTTCCACTCTCTTAATAACTATATAATCTCTAATTCATAATTATTATTTATCATCCATTGATCTATTTATATATTTCAATGAAAAATTAATAGGTGTCCATTATGAAGGTTGTATATGAATAGTTTTTTAAATTATTCATCTTAAATATATACTAAACTACACTTATGGTCATGTTAAAAAAATACTATATACTTACGTTGTATTATTGGTATGGTATAAATAGGTGTTCATCATGAGAGACTATATATCTTTTTCAAAGTCTTTAAAATAAAAAATTATAGACTATTTATGAATACATGTTTTATATTATTTATCTTAACTTTTCACTAAATTTGCACATATACTAATGATACATGAATTGATGAAAAAAATCTAAGCGTTCAATCTATTTTTCTATTTATCATTTCTATATTGTAAAGTGAGCAATTGAATTAACCTTATGTTTGAATTGTGTATATGTGGTATTGTACAAAGAGTTCTCTCATTCTCTTAAAACCCTACAACTATTTACTATACCAATATAATGTCTAATCATATTATACAATTAATACCACAAAAAATTGATGCATTCATGTATAACTATATGTATACAAATTATCAAAAAAAAAAAAAAAAAAATAAAAAAAATTATTTTAT
>Ga0228710_1000644_pt1 | contig 46496 bp, 23 predicted proteins | sample MedpolnodulmetaG_FD_177995 | JGI IMG/M metagenome (GOLD analysis project Ga0228710, IMG submission 177995) | Root nodule microbial communities from Medicago polymorpha collected in Santa Monica, California, United States - pink nodules | ecosystem: Host-associated > Plants > Roots > Nodule... | reverse complement strand
ATTAAGAAAGACAATTGTCACTATTGAATTCCAAGAACAAAAGATGAATTGTTGTGATAGCTAGCTACTCTATTTATAGTTTACAATGACTTAAGCTCTAAGAAATATAACACTAGAATGTTCCACTAGAAACCACGGGCTTTTAGGTCAGAAGTAAACTAATAGGTAGCTTGTCCATGAAGCAGAAGCAGCAAAAGAGTATCCTGATGGTAGGCACGGCCGTGCTGCTAGTGGCACGGGCCGTGCCAAGTTCTTGACTTGGGGGTGACATATTTTTGTCCCATATTTTCGTATTTTCATCCCAAATCAGCTCCTAATCCTCTTTCTTTTGCTCCAAGACTCTATCTATCAATTATTTGTTCCTGAAATATAATAACTTGCAATTGAAGTAAAATAGTTCTAAAAAGGAAATAATATTAAATTAAACGAAATCAAATCTAAATAAAACGGACTCAAATAATATATTAAAAACACTAATTATTGACTCATCAGATGCGTTGGAGCGTTTCAAAGAAATGTTTAGTCTTTTCCCCCATCATGGTTTAAAGAAGTGGCTAATAATCACAAAAATGAATGTTGATGCAGCTGCAGGTGGAGCTTTAATGAACAAAAATTCCAAGAACTTAAAAACCAAGCTGGATTTTTGAATGACTCTCTCGTCAAACTTGCATCAAAAGTGGACTCCATTGCTACTCACAATAAAATGCTAGACTCAAATCTCTCAAGTAGCCCAACAAGTAGCTACTTCCTCTCAAACCTTCGAAGTCTTTCCGGGCCAAACTGAAACCAACCCCAAAGGCCAGATAAATGCTATTACACTTAGGGATGGTAAGCAATTAGAGGACCCCATTGTGAAATCCAAGACAATTGAGGGTGAGATAGAGAGTGAAAAGCCACAAGTGAGAAAGTCGTAGGAGAGAGTGAGAAGCCAATTCTCTCAACACCTTATAAGCCAAAAATTACTTTTCCACAAAGGCTTACTAAACCTCACCTGGATATGCAGCTTAAAAAGTTTGCAGACATGCTGAAAAAATATACATTAATATTCCTTTTACTGAAGCTTTGTCTCAAATGCCTCTCTATGCAAAAAAATTTAAAGATATTTTATAAAAGAAAAGAAAAATAGAGGACAATGAGACAATTGCTCTAACAAGAGAATGTAGTGCTGTCATACAAAAGAAATTGCCTCCAAAACTCAAAGATCCAGATAGTTTTTCCATCCCTTGTGTGATTGGGAAGGAAACCATTGAGAAAGCCATGTGTGATCTAGGGACTAGTGTTAGCTTGTTACCCTTGTCCCTCTTTAAGAGGATTGGGATAGGTGATTTGAAACCACTAAGATAACCTTGCAGTTGGTCAATCGTTCCATTATCTATCCGGCCGGAGTTCTTGAGGATATCCCATTAAGGTGAGAAAAATTTATATCCCGACGGATTTTGTGGTAGTAGACATCGAAGAGGATTCTGAAATTCCAATCCTTCTAGGAAGGCCATTCCTCGCTACTGCGGGTGTTGTATGTTAAGAATGGTAAGATAGTTTTTCATGTAGGTGATGAGAAGGTAGAGTTTGAAATTACCAATTTGATGAAGGGTCCCTCTATATTTGATTCATGATGTATGATTGATGTGATTGATCTTTGTGTGAAAGAATGTTCTCTAGCATTATTTGCACACAAGGGTCCACGTAACCCAGATTGAGCAACAAGTTCCTCCTTTTCATCAAGCTAGTGACGGTAAAAGAGCGTTGTGTGGGAGACAACCCACGGTTTAATGTCTTTCTTTCTTTATTTTTGTTTTTAGGGAAGATCATTGACTCTGGGGCAGGAGCTGCACTACCTAACTTCCCACGTGAAGATGTTGTTATCCTGAAACCAAAAATATCTTATGTTCCTTCTCACTTATCAAAAAGGGGTCAGAAAAAATACTTATATAGGGGGCACCATTGACTCTGGAGGGCAGGAGCTTCCCTACCTGGCTTCCCACGTGAAGAAGTTGTCTCCAAATATCAATAAAAATTATGCAGTTCCTCAAAAGTGTTTAAATGTTATATACGTATATAGGAAGCACCATTGACTCTTAGTTGGTTTAGTGTTAAGGTTAGAACTTGTTTCCTCATAATATCTCTTACACAGGAGCAAGAAAAAGCTGGACTACACAGACACACACTCACTTGAGACTTGTTGTTGGGTTGAATAGGTTCATGAGAAATGCTTGAAGTTGTGACTAGTGTATGCTTAGAACAAAGCCTTGGAGGAGACAAGAGTTTTAATTGTGTTGTCATATGTTAAATTTCGTTTACGTTGCTAATGTTTATGCCTTTTACTTGAGGACAAGCAAAGATTCAAGTATGGGGGAGTTTGATAAGTCAAGAACTAGTGTTTTTTAGTGGTTATTTTAGTTTATTTTATTTAGATTTTATGTGTTTTTATTTACTTTCAAGAACTATTTTACTTCAATTGCTTGTTATTTGATTTCAGGAACAAATATGGTGAAAGATTGAGTATTTGAGCAAAAGAAAGGGTTTTGGAGCACGATTTAAGGATAAAAGGATCTAGAGCATGATTTGGAGCTAATTGAAGACAAAAATATAAATATCCTGTGCAAAAATATCAGGCACGGTCATGCCTAACAACTTGGCGTAGTCGTGCCTCCAAAGTTTTTCAAAGAAGCCATACACCAGAGAGCTTGGCACGGCCCGTGCCTGTGGTGGTCGGCCGTGCTCGATGGTGCCATCCCCTTTTGCTGCTTTTGTTACAAGGTTGGCACGGTCTGTGGTGGCACGACCATGCCAAGGTTCCAGCTGCCTTTTTAGTTATATTTCTGACCTACAGCCCATGGGTTGCCTTGTGGAACATTCTAGTGATTTATTTCTTGGGGCTTAAGTTAGTTTTAGGCTATAAATAGACCAGCCACTAGACATATCAATTCATCTTTTGTTCTTGGAAATTATTAGTGACAATTGTTTCTTTGAATAAAAGTTCTCCTTTATTTTATTCTTATTTATTTTTATGTTCTTCTTCTTCTTCTCTATGTCTACAATAAACATGAGTGAGTAGACTTCTTTGTCTTGGGATTGTTGGATGAGTCTAATGAACTAATCCCTATCAAACCAAGCCTAGAACCCTAATCTTATGTAAATCTATTTTCTAATCTATTTCACCGTTTTTCTATTGGAATAACAAGTATTAATCGTAGGACCGAAAGGTGAAGTTCGAAGGACCGAAAGGTGAAGTTTAATAGTTGTTATTTCATCATCACAAATATCAAGCGAAGGATCGAAAGATGATGTTTTGATATTGGAACAAGTGAAATTAGACAAGGATTGCGAAACATGAGAATAGTCTAGCAAACCTTGAGACAATAAAGTTTCGTACTTAAAGGGGTTAAATAGCAATCAACCATGAGAATAGGCGTGGTTGCTATTGAAATACATTCATTGAGACTGAAAGGAGATATGAAAAGACAAAGAGAAACTTGTCTTTAGAAAATAGGTCCAACGTAAGATTCTATGTTTAGAGTTTGGTTTGTGAAGGATTTGTCGCCAAGATGAACCAATAATCCCAAGGCGTTTTTATTATTATTGTTTTAAAACCGTTAAAATCCCAACTTTTAACCTTTGAAACTTTCATCTAATCATTATTAAAAGTGAATCGAATTCATAACTCCATGTTAGAACGATATCTTTTATTACTACAGCGGTAAACCGTGCACTTGCGGATTTACTACACCATGTAACTAATTCGCTTTGTTAATATATATAGTTTCTTTGATATTTTAGCCACACCAATATCGAAAGTCTAGGTCCACCCCTGCTCATCCCTAACCATTTTTCACCATTTTTGCACATGTTGCTCGTTTTGACCCACCCGAAGCAGTGACGGGTTGGACAAATTTTTCGATTTGCGAGTGGATACGGATTCGTTGTCCAGCACTATATACCAATATTCAACCGAACTCTATAGTACCTAAGAAGGTTTAACAAATAATAGAGAAGCTAAACCAAATAAATGGCCACTTGATTATTACTTAAGTCTCATAAATTAAAAAGATCGCGTTACTATTTGATTAATTGAAAGTAAGTTTTATTTTACCAATTTTTATTTTTTTTAAGTTTTTACTAGGTATTCAACCCGTGTTTTGCACGAGTTTCATTAAAATACGGTTAAATATTATTATTTTTTATTACAATATTTTTATTATTAGAAAATGTAAACTATACATTCAACATAGATAGTTTAACATAAACTTCAATTCATCACTTCAACCATTAACTAAATTTAACATAAAAACAATTAAAATTTAACTTTAATAATTTAATAAATAGGACAATAATATTTTGGCCAAACCTTCCTCAACTTAAATATTAGATTAAAAATAGACAATCATACAAACAACTTTGAGCCACCACATTCGATCATAGAATCAGTCCCATTTATCGACGATAGCATACATAGACCCTAGATATGGCCTGTGTAAAGGGACACGATTGTTATATCGTGGTTTATTTAAGAATATGTTGGTGTGGAAATCCTAATAGGAAGCGATGCTGGAAAAAGAGCATTCTTGCCCATAATTAAATTAAACACAAATGCGAGTTAAGGACTTCCCTTTGTGCTTAGTAGAAAACAGTTTTCCGCGTTAGACTAAGTTTTGCTATTACCATAAATAAGTCACAAGGGCAGACCATTCCCAATGTCGGAATCTATCTTCCACGACAAGTTTTTAGCCATCGTCAAATATATGTAGCTTTATCAAGAGGAGTTTCTCAAAATTCAACAAAAATTCTCATTAAATAAGGGAAAATAGAAGGAGGAGATGAAGACTTTACGAAAAATATAGTTTTTAAAGATATTCTTTTATCGCAATCATAACAATGTTTCTTTTACATAACACATCATTTATACATTTATGTTATGATGTTACTAATTACTATTAGAATAAACAATAAATGATCATTATTTTATCTTAATTTTATATGCAGGAAAAGTAAAATATGTTGAGTTCAAAAACAATTTTGTTATATGCCTTGACAATATTTTGTTTATAAATCAATATATCAATAATTTCAATTAATATTTTAAATTTTAAAAAATTTAATCAAAATTATACAAACAAACATAATAAAATAATCACATGCGTTAGCGTGCCCGTCTTTCTGCTAGTTATTAATAAAAGCAATATTAATTCTTTAAAATATATAAAAATGCTTATAACTTCAAAATAAATTGTAACATAAAAAATCGAACATTAAAAAAACATGGATTGTACACAGTACCATAAGAAATCAAGACAAATTCTAAGCAATTCACAATACATGGGACGATTTTGGGTTATAATAACTTATATATAATTCCTAATACGGGCTTTATTAGATTTTAGAGGAAATAATATAGAGACTGTTAAGGTTTTATTTTTAACTTTCCAACAAGGCAAAATAAAATATATTAATCAAACCGTCAAGTTCTTCTAACACAAGAAGTGTAAGAAAAAACACTTGGAAAAGGTTTAAACAATTACAATGTAATATTAGATAAATCACGTAATCGAGCGAAAGTAGGTTATTTTGCTTTCGACCACCAAAAAGGCCGAAACTCAATATTCTCAAGTAAATGTTGTTAAGTTTCCTCCTTTTGCTGGAAAATTTGAGTATTTTTTTCTTTCCAAATAATCCAAACGTGTGAAAGCCAAATTAGATGCAAAGTTAAACGTATATTCTTCGAAAATCCTCCTAAAACTCCAAATTAAAGTATATGATCCGAGAGTCGTGTCAGATTTACCGTGTCAATAACATCCAATACGAGACTGATGATCAATTCTTCCGAAAAAAATCATATTTCAAGAACAGATGATCCACATCTTCATGATTACCACAATCACCCACACAAAGTTGTACATTAGTCTGAAATACCCCCTCTCCTAAATTATTACGGTCTTGTTCCTAAAAATATTGAATGAAAAGATTGTTTAAATAGTTTCTCATAAAAACATATATAAAGTATTTTATCACGTTTATAGAATAAATTTGTTCTTTAATTAGGAAATGGTGTCCAGTGGCGGATCCAGCGTAAGGCAAGATGTGGCTATAGCCACACCTACCTTCTCCTAATATTTGTTTTTTTTTACATACATATGTTTATGGGAAAGACTCAGAATTATGATAGATAGATAGAGGGAAATTGTTTTATAGGATTGAATCGGGAGAGAGAGGATAGAAAAACAACAAAGTCGTTTAGTAGATTAAATAAATTTGTGGGTTTTAAAAACAATGATAAATAATAAGGTACTTGGCCTATAAGAGTATTTAGATGAGTATATTTATTTTTTATTAGTTAATTAATTAATTAACTTGTTCAAACATGATTTAGTCGATCGAACCATGATATCGATTAATACTAGGTATTCAACCCGTGCGTTGCACGGGTTTCATTAAAATACGGTTAAATATTATTATTTTTTATTATAATATTAGAAAATGTAAACTATATATTCAACGTAGATAGTTTAACATAAACTTCAATTCATCACTTCAACCATTAACCGAACTTAACATAAAAACAATTAAAATTTAACTTTAATAAATACGACAATAATATTTTGGCCAAACTTTCCTCAACTTAAATATTAGATTACAAATAGACAATCATACAAACAACCTTGAGCCACCACATTCGATCATAGAATCAGCCATATTTAACGACGGTAGTGTACATCCTATTAGGAGGATTATTGACCGTGAACAAAATAACGTCGCCAACTTTTAGGCCCTTTTCAAGACCAAAGTCGTACCATCCTCTTCCTATGTATTTCTGATACATGATTTTTGACGCAGTGTGAACATCACAGTCATAAGATTTACTAGTTTCTTCATCAAAAAGGAGAATTTTAGATTGATTGATATACAAATCATTCTCAGCAACACGTCGAGGAAAATGCTACAATAGATTTGTCAAGAAATCATACAAATTATAATTAATCAACAACAACTTAACAACATGAAAGCAACAAAAAATGATTGGTAAATGCCACTAACTAAAACATTGTTTCCATCCAAAATAGAAGCAGGCTTCCAATAATGAACATCGAGATTTTGAACATTCCCTAATTCAGTACCATTCACTTCAACTCCAATCTCATTCATTTTTCCTTAAATCCAAATGATATATAACATAAACAAATAAATCATATTTTTCAGCCATTAAAAATAAAACAGAACTAAAGAAAGGTCCATCCATAAAAGGCACAAACAAAAAAGTTATGCAAAAACTCATGGCATTTTTCCACTTATCTATACTTTTTAAGTTTTTTTTTTTGTATTCAAGGGACTATATATTTTTATGGTATAAATAAATTATACTTAATAAACAATTTTTAACTAAGTTTTATCAATATTATAAACAATGTTAATTACTATCTTTTTGTTTTTTTTTGAAGAAGTGTTAATTACTATCTTTTTTAACTAACAATATAACTTATTGTATATTACGAACACACACAAAAATGCCCGTATGTACGGGTATTCTGATAGTCTAAGAAGGAAATTGACATCATAGGGGCAGTAAAATGAAAGACTTAAACGAAAAAATTCCAATATTACATAACTTTTTTATTGTTCAAATTCTAGAACGAAGAAAGTAAGCATAAAAAAAATAGAACGAAGAAAGTAAACGGAAGCAATATAGCTAAATTTATTTTATCATTGATTCATTTACATCAGTGCCTTATTTGTATTCTATTTTCATCATGAACCCTGAATCCCTTAGACATTGGAGGCAGTAATTGTAGGGATTACTTGAGATTCAGATTAATTTGATGCCTTGAAGCAACATAATATGGTACATAATCCTTGTTTACAGGATACTCAAGATGTGTACAGCTGAGTGAGAAACCAAGTAAGACATAAAACTCTTTCAAGCTGATGAATTATGAGTGAATGAAGAGAAATAGAAAGCGTTTTTCTTTGGCATAATGAGTCATTAATGTTTTGTAACCTACAGAATTTTCCATTTTTTTTTTGCATGTTCTAGGTAAACAAGTAAACAAAGCACACAATTGTTGTTGTATTTTATTGATCGTGAATGATATACATAAATAGGGAGAATATCCCTTAACTATTTGTAAGATAATTAAAGGTAATTACAATAATTAAATGTTCAGATATTTGCAACCATTGACCATTGTGTATATCTAATACAAATCAAAGAGTTGATATAATTTAGCCTAAGAATATGGGATTTAGTTTGACTAAGTGCAACATTGATATCCAACGTGTCAGGATGCTCCAATGCGCCCCCTCAAGAGCAAGTTTCCATCAATAACTTGCATCTTGGAGATCAGTTCTTTGAATGACTTTGTTGCAAGAGGTTTTGTGAGAATGTCAGCTAGTTGATCCTTTGTGGATACATGAGAAACATGTAGAGTTCTTGCTTGGACTTGTTCTCTAACAAAATGGTAATCCATAGATATGTGCTTCATCCTAGTATGAAAGACGGGATTTGAGCACAAATATATTGCTCCTATACTATCACATAAAATGCGTGGAGGTTGCTGAATTGGTACCCGTAATTCTTGCAATAATTTGAGGAGCCACATAAGCTCGGTTGCTCCTGTTGCTACCGCACGGTATTCTGCCTCAGTAGATGATCTAGCTACTGATCTTTGCTTTTTGGATGTCCATGAGATAGGATTTCCACCAAAAAAGATTAGGTATGCTGAGGTTGAAGTTCGATCATCTGCATTACCACCCCAGTCTGCGTCAGTGTAAGCAAGTAGGTTGAGAGAACTTGGTTTGCGCAATAAAATACCATAGTTAATTGTTGAAGATGCAAGGTGGTAGGCTTATGCATAAACTGTGAGAGTTTGTTGATTGCAAAGGATAGATCAGGCCTTGTAAGATTTAAGTATTGAAGTGATCCAAGGATTTTCCTGTAATGTGTGGAGTCTGTTCCTGGGGTTCCATCATGCAAGCTTAGGGTGGCTGTTTGGGACAGAGGTGTGGGAGACGGTTTGGTTCCTTCCATTTTAAATTTTTCAAGAATGTCACGAATGAATTTATGTTGAGATAGAAACATGCCTGCAGCCATGGGGATGAATTCAACTCCCAAAAAATGGTGAGGAGTTCCCATGTTCTTAAGTGAGAACTTATTTGATAGAGATGTAATGAAGCTTGTAAGGAAGTTGGCATCATTACCCGTGAGTAATAAATCATTAACATATACAAGGAAGTAAGCTAAGATAGACCCTGAATCATATATGAACAATGAAGGATCGTTTTGGCTCGTATGAAAACTGTGTGAGGTAGTGAAAGATTTGAGTGCATCATGCCATGTTCTCGGTGCTTGTCTCAAACCATATATTGCCTTGTGAAGTTTACAAACATATTGAGGGTGTTGTTGATCTTTCATACCTGGTGGTTGAGCCATGAACACTTCTTCTTTGAGAGAACCTTGGAGGAATGCGGTGTTGACGTCAAGCTGATGCATAGGCCAAGCATTTCCAAGTGCAATAGTGAGGATGAGCTTAATTGTTTGAGGCCTCACTACTGGTGCAAATGTTTCTTTAAAATCTACACCCGGGCATTGTGTTAACCCTTTGGCAACTAATCTTGCCTTATATCAAGAGATTGAGCCATCTGGATTTCTTTTGATGCGAAATAACCATTTACAATCAACTATGTTTTGGCCTCATGGTGGTGGTACTAAGGACCAAGTACCATTACGAATCAATGCATCAAATTCTTCAGATATTGCTTGTCTCCAATGTGGGATTTGCATGGCTTGTCTCACATTTGATGGTTCAAGATTCTCAGGTAAAGGATAATTGGTGACATTGAACACTTTTGGCTTGAATATATTGTTTTTGGATCTAGTTCGGACATGATACTCACTAGTGTTGGTTGCATTTTGGTTAGGTTCATAATTTTCATCATGATGAGGAGGTTGAGATTGAATTTCATTACCTGATGAAGTGTCTGAACTCAAGGGTGCTTCTTGAAGGATTTCTGATGGTTGTGATTCTGGGGGATTTGGATTGGTATTGTTGGTACTGGTTATGGGTTTGATAGGCATTATGTAGTGTGGAGGAGTGTGGTTGATGTTTGGAGGATTTATTTGAGGTGGTGGTGGTTTGGTTAGGTGCTTATATGGGAAATGGTTGTCATGAAAGGTGACATGTCTAGATGTATAAATTCGGTTGGTGATGGGGTCAAGGCATTGGTAGGCATATTGTGAATGTGAGTAACCTATGAATATACACGGGACTGATCTTGGTTGGAGTTTGTTGCTAGTGTAAGGACGTAGCCACGGGAAGCAAAGACATCCAAATGAATGGAGATGGTTAGGATTGTGTTGAGTTTGGTGGAGTTTTCATACTGAGATTTGGGGTAGGTAATCTATTTATTAAGTATGATGCAGTACGAAAAGCAAATGACCAAAATGTAGTGGGTAGTTCAGCATGATGCAAAAGTGCACGTGTTGTTTCTATTGTATGTCGGTGTCGTCGTTCTGCAGTGGCATTGAGTTCAGGTATGTGTGGTGGGGTGGTGTAATGTGATATGCCATTGGAAGATAAAAAAGTTTTTAATTTGATAAACTCTCCACCATTACACGAGTATAACACAAGAATAGGTAAATTAAAAAACTTTTCAACAATAGCTTTGAATTGTGGGAATATAACTGAAACATCTGATTTATTTTTGAGTGGATACAACCAAATATATTTGGTGAAATGATCAACAAAAATAAGGTAATATAAAAAACATGTTAAAGACTTAATAGGGGCAGGCCCTCATACGTCGGAATAAATAATTTCAAGTGGCCTCTTGCTAACTATACTGGAAAAGGTAAATGGAAGCTTATGGCTCTTGGAACTACTACATGAGATGCATGGTAAAAGCTTGCTTGTCTTTATTTTATTAATGGATGAGAGATGTCTCATTGTTCTTTCACATGGGTGACCAAAGATATGATGCCATGGTGGGGATGAAGAGTTAATGGTGGTGAAGGCAGTGGGAGAGGTGGTGAGAGGCGGCATGTGGTACAGTCCATTTTTATGCAATCCTTTGAGAAGCGGCACCCTTGTTTTCATATCCTTTATCAAGAAATTATTAGAAAAAAATTCAACTGAGACGGGGTTAGTATGACATAAAGATGAAACAGATAATGGATTTTGTGAAATATGAGGAACATGAAGAACTTTGGGAAGATTCGAGCTATGTGTTTCTGTAGGAATAATAACCTTACCTGTGTGAGTTATTGGAATTGTGGATCCATCACCGATAATGATTTCATATGTTCCGATGTAAAGATTTTGGTGATGAAGGTTATCAAGTTGATTGGTGAGATGGTCTGTAGCTCCTGAATCCAAAATCCAATCAGTTGGATTTGCAGCATTGTTTTCTCAAGCGTGATGAGCTGATGATCCAAAATTGTTTTTCGTTGGGTAACCATGGAGTTTGTAGCACTCTTTTGATGCGTGTCCCTCAGTATTGACAAGTGCCTTTCTTCGAGGATCCAGTAGCAGCAGACCTGAATTGTTGAGATGCAGCGGCGTGATTAGGAGTGTAACCACGTTTTTGAAAGTGTTGTTTCCCTTTGTATACAACATGGACAGATGCTATGAGAGATGTATCTTCATCTCTCTTGAGATGACTTTCATAGTCAATCAGCAAGTCATGGAGTGCATCAAACTCAATTGGGTTTTCACGAGCACGAAGAGCAGCAGTAATCTCTTTGAACTCAGATTCAAGTCCATTCAATGTATGAATAACGAGATCAACATCATCCAATGGAGAGTTGATTACAGCCAGCTCATCAGACATGGATTTGATTGTTTGCAGATACCCAGTCACCGACCGTGTATCTTTGGAGAACCGGGACAAGCGCTCTTTAAGATGCATGATGTGAGAGTGTGTTTTGCTTCCAAACATCTTGTTCAGAATGTCCCATGCTTGTTTGGAAGTTGTGACATTCCCAAGCATGGTAATGATACTTTGGTCTACTGAGGAGATTATGGCATGTAGGATCAACTTATCCTGACGTTGCCAGTAGGTATGACCTGCATGAGTTTGTACAGGACAAATTTTGGTACCATCAACAAATCCAAGAAGGTCATAGCCAACCATGAGGGCATTGAATTGAACCTTCCAAGCAGGGTAATTGGAGCGGGTAAGTTTGATGGATGTTTGAGGTTGGAGTACTACTACAGATGTAGTCTTACTGATTTTGATTGTGTGGACAGAAGGCATGATAAATTAGCAGGTTTTGGATCGATGTTGTAAAGCTTTGAGCAAATGATACCATAAACAAGTAAACAAAGCACACAAATTTTTTTTTTTGAGAGAAACTTGCTTATAGCATTTCATTAATAATAAGGGATTCAATACAAATGGGTATATCATAATAAACAACATGACTAGCTAGTAACGTGGCATCCCTTGCAAGCGCATGAGCTACCTCGTTGGCTTGTCGCCTAACAAACTCCATCCTAGAGTTAGAAAAAAGAGAACTAAACAGAGAGCGACATGAAATAATAATGCAACCAAAATCCGACGTGTCGTGCCTATCCAAATGAAAAACATCAGCCGTCAACCTGGAATCCGTTTCGAAATCAACATGATCAAACTGCATGTCACTGAGCCATTGCAAAGCTAGGTGTAGGCCAAGTGCTTCACCAACATCTGTCTGAAGGAGGCACGGATGCACCACCGTTCGAGCCAGCACAAAACTGCCATCTGACTCCCTTATACATATTCCAATTCCGGTTCTATTGAGGGAGGTAGAGAAAGCAGCATCGATATTACACTTGTTATTGTTATCGATATTAAACAAAGCACACAATTGTTGTTGTATTTTATTGATCGTGAATGATATACATAAATAGGGAGAATATCCCTTGACTATTTGTAAGCTAATTAAAGGTAATTACAATAATTAAATGGACAGATATGTGCAACCATTGACCATTGTGTACAGCTAATACATATCAAAGAGTTTATATAATTTAGCCTAAGAATATGGGATTTAGTTTGACTAAGGGCAACATTAACATCCAATGTGTCAGGATGCTCCAATGCTAGGAAGATTGTTTGAATCATTTTTAGGTGCATGCACAGTCAATTTTATAAGTAGACTAGGGAGACAACCCGTGCGTTGCACGAATTTGATTAAATTTTTGGGTTAATGGTGTTTTATCCCCTATAATATAGGTCATTTCCAGGTTTACCCCCTATAAAATATTTTTTTTGATTTACCCCCCTGTAAAATATATTTTTTTCAGAAAACCCCCCTAATAGGCCATACAAAAATCAAAATTTCTGAAGAAAAAAAATCGTTTTTGTATGGCCTATTAGAGGGTTATTCTGAAGAATTTTTTTTTTATAGGGGGGTAAATCAAAAAAAATATTTTATAGGGGGTAAACCCGAAATGACCTATATTACAGGGGTGTAAAGCACTATTAACCCTAAATTTTTTAACAAAAATGAAAAGAAAATGTTGGACATTTTTTATTTTTAAAATAAGATTATTTTTGCAAATATTATTTTTTATTTTTGGAGTTGGGTTTGATGAAACAAAAGCGCATTTGCATACTATTAGATGTAAATCTGCCGTAATTTTAAGTAGTTGAGAATTAGAGATTATATGTTAAAGTTGTTTTATCTAAAGAGACACTAACCATATTTAAAGTTGATTAATGTGTCTGAGCGGATAGAAATGAAAAGAATGAAAGTGTACTTGACAAAAAAAATGAAATAAAGATTTAAGGAAAAATCTTGGATTAACTAAAGAGACACTAACCAGATTTAAAGTTTGTTTGTCAGTTGATTAACTAAAAAATAAAAAGATACCAATAGCATATATTCCATCCTAAAAAAATAGCATATATTCTATCAAAATTAAATAGTGACTTTTTTAAAATTAAAAACATCAAAAGATACGAACACATAAAAAGGCAGTTAAATTTTTTAAATCCTAAAATCCTTAAAACGGTAAATTTTTTAAATCCTAAAATCCTTCTACCCAATCTGAACTCTGCATGTTATGATTGATAATTTCAAAGGTTAAATCAATCCTTGATCCGTATTCACCATCATAAACGATGTCGGTGGTGTTATTATCGTAGATGGCTCTCTGTTGATGTCGAGCGAACGAACAATGGTTCCACTGCAGAACTGTTGAGCACCGAGAATAAGGTGATCTCAACATGTAATCGTTTGGTAAGAGCGAGAAATCCATCCATTTTTTTTATGAATTAGTTCCCTCTTCTTTCTCTTTTGTTCTTCATTTGTGGGTTACTTTTCGTTGAGCTCTCACTTGAATCCATTATTGAGTTCCGGGACAATCGTCCTCCCATTATTGTTGTACACATGTTGTTCATTATAGCTCTATGAAGCTAGGTTAGCATAACTCATCTCCAATTTGCGGATGACACTATTATTATCGGTAACAAAAGTTGGTTGAATGTTCGAACTATGAGAGCGGTGTTGTTGTTGTTTGAAGACGTGTCGGGGTTGAAGGTGAATTTTAACAAAAGCATGCTGACATGTATTAATATCTCTGATTCTTGGTTGTCGGAGGCTTCTTTGGTGATGAATTGTCGTAGGGGAACTATTCCGTTTATTTATTTGGGTTTGCCTATCGGTAGTGATTCGAGGAAACTTAGTTTTTGGAAACCTGTTGTCGATCGCATTGTCTCTCGTTTGTCGAAGTGGAAAAATAAGTTCCTTTCTTTCGGTGGTCGTCTGGTTCTTCTGAAGTCTGTTCTCTCCTCTCTTCCGGTTTACTTTCATTCCCTTTTCAAAGCCCCTGCAGGTATAATTTCTTCTATTGAATTTATTTTCAAAAAAAATAATTGGGGGGATTGTGAGGATAATAGGAAAATTGCCTGGATAAATTGGGAGTCTATTTGTACTCTAAAGAATGTCGGAGGTTTGGGGGTTAGGCGGATAGGTGCTTTTAATTTAGCATTATTAGGAAAATGGTGTTGGAGGATGATGTCTAAAAAGGAGGGATTATGGTATCGAGTTCTCAAAACTTGGTATGGTGAGGTTGGGGGCCGGTTGCAAGAGGGTGGGAGGAATACCTCGTCTTGGTGGCGGATGTTGTCTAGGGTGTGGGAGGGTGTTGGTGAGGGTGTCGGGAGGTGGTTTGATGACAACACTCGGAGGGTTATTGGTGATGGTAGAGATACTTTGTTTTGGTATGATACGTGGGTGGGGGAAATGCCTTTGAGAGTCAGATTTCCCCGCCTTTTCGATTTGGTGGTTGTTAAGGAGTGTACGGTGGAAGAGATGTGGAGGTTAGGGTGGGGGGAAGGTGGAGAGGCGTGGGTGTGGCGTCGCCGTTTGTTGGCATGGGAGGAGGAGAGTGTGAGGGAGTGCTCAGTTCTACTTCATAACATTGTTTTGCAGGACGAAGTTAATGATACTTGAAGATGGCTACTGGACACCTCTAGCGGATATACGGTTAAGGGCGCCTACACATTTATCACTACTACAGGGGAGCCATTGAATAGAAGTCTTGTTATAGATGTGTGGCACAAGAAGATTCCCTCCAAAGTGTCCTTGTTTGCATGGCGCCTCTTTCGGAAACGCTTGCCTACTAAAGACAACTTGGTGCACATGCGTGTGATTCAACCAGAAAATGCGGGTTGTGCTTTAGGTTGTGGTCATCAGGAAACGACAAACCATTTGTTTCTGGATTGCAATATTTTCAATTCTCTTTGGTATCAGGTGTGACAATGGTTGGGCATATCTTCGATGATGCCTAGTGACATTCGTCATTATTATTTTCAGTTTACAAACATGGCAGGGCTGCCTAGAGTAACTCATTCATTTCTTAGAATTATTTGGTTTGCTTCTGCTTTGGTGTTATGGAAGGAGAGGAATAACTGTGTCTTTCAAAATGCGGTTTATTCTTCTGCTGGTATGCTTGAGAAGGTGAAGCTCTATTCTTTTTTATGGCTGAAAGCAAAACAGGCGACTTTTAACTACAGTTATCATGACTGGTGGAAACACCCAATCCCTTGCATGGGTGCCCACTTATAATTTTCTCTTGTCGGTTTTGTTTGGTGCCTTTATTTGTTAGCACCTTTTCAGTGTAAATACTCTTGGGTGGTTCTCCCTTTGCACACCTTGTGCAGGGTGATCCATTGTTGTTTATAATATATCATTTTAGTTTGTTCAAAAAAAAAAAGCTTTATGAAGCTAGGCATATAACCCGTTCGTTGCACGGGTTTCAATAGAGTTGTGAAACTTTTTTAGATGTTAAACTTTATGACGGTGTTTTTTCAAGAAGAATTTCAATTAGTTTACAATGAAGTTAGCTAAATATTAATAAGGAAAAATGTGTCATTTATATTGGTCTTGATATGAGAACAATAAGCACAAAGATTGCTTGAATATTATTTATTTTTTAGTACAATGGATGGCCATATGCCCAATTTTTTTTTTTTTAATCTTTCTTATTTAACTAATTTTGTGGAGGATAAAACATATTAAGAAGTGTTACTTGAAATTAATTTCGTTATTATAGTTATTAGATAGAATAAGAAAGGGTGAGAAGTTACAAGATATGTGAGAAAATTTTTTATATGTGAGAATGTTTTTTCAAAAAGGAATTACACTTGATGAACATTAAAACCCACTTCCAAATTCATTCAAGAGCTGCATCGGGTAATAGAGTTTTCGTTGGCTACTCTATTAGATAGAATAATAGTCGTGAAACTTGTTTAGATCTTACACATTATGACAATATTTTCTGAAGAACAACTGAATTTATCTAAATACTAATAAAAAAATGTGCAACATATATTGGTCTTGATATGAGAACCATAAGCTCGAAAAAGCTTCGATATTAATTTTTTTATCTATTTTTTTATAAACTTTTTTTAATCTATTCATTTATTCTTATTAAATTAATTTAATGAATGGTAAATAATAACAACAACTATATTAAGAAGGGATGATAAGTTTTGTAACTTAAAATTGCTAGCATTCTTATAATTATTGGATAAATATATTAGATAAAATAAGAAAGGGTAAGAAGTTATACTATATTTTAGAATATATTTTTAGAGGTGGCACATATGCATAATTATAACTTCAGAATAATGACTCAAGTTTAGTTTATGGGAAGGTCTTAGAGGTACCACATCAACATCATCACAATTTTGTATCCAAATTTACTCTTAATTATAGGAAACTCAATTGATGGAAAGTATAAATGTCAGTCAATTCTATGGTCAAGGGTTAAATTGTCGCGTTCAAATCATCAAAACATGACTTTGTCTCTCTAATTTCAGAAAGATCAAGAGCATTTCATTAGAGTTTTGACTAGATGTGTGCATCTACAATTACTTACCTAGGCATTGATGTTTTTTTTTTTGAAAAAAGGCATTGATGCTAATAGCACTTATAAGAAACTATTCAATTAAAAACATAACACACGGGCTTGGAATGAAAATGAATAAAAAATATTACTTTTTTAAAGAATTTTTAATATGTTCCCTTCCACATCTTTATTACACTCTTGATCTTATAACAATGTTAAATAAAAAATAATAATGAAAAAAAAACTTTAATTTCAACGAAAACAACCACCTTTTCATACATGAAGTGCACTCTCAACAAAACTCTCCCTTTTATCAACTTTTTTTTGGTACAAACCCTTTTATCAAAACTTATGTATGTGAAATCAGAGAAATGATATTCATTAGAGAATACAAAAAGTTAGAGAAATATACATATACGAAGCTTGAACAGAAAATCAGAACTATCAAAAAATGAAATGGAAGAAGAAAATGAAGAGCTTTGTAGTAAACTTGTGTGTATAAGAGGATAGAATAAAAATATATTATAATGCATTCATTGTACAACTTGCATGAAGTGAAGTAAATGCAGTGTTTTTGCAAAAAGAAAATAAATATAGACGTGAACAATTATCATTACATTTCTTACAACCTTTCATTAACTAATAAAAAGTAGCTTTTTAATTTTTTTAATTTATTTCAGAAATATAAACTATTTGGTCATCCTAAAAGTAACTTGAGTCTCTATTAAGTCATAAAACCAATGAATAGGCAAGAGATGATGAGTAAAAAATAGAAAAGAAATATAATACCAAATTGAATAGGTACCATCCAATAGTTTCTTGGAAAAACTAATGATGAACAACCATTTTTTATAAACTTCTTCATGAGCAACAACAATGCAACAAAATAAAAAATAGAATAATTATTTATCCTATTTTCCTAATGCACATAAAATTTTTCCATATACACATTAAGGAATAAAAGAAAATATAAAAGAAATTCGAAAAAATAGACTAACAAACATCATATAAAAAAAATAGAGCTCAAATATATGACCAATCTAAGTAACTTGACTCGCTATCATGTTATAGAGACAGTTAATAATCAAGAGATGAAGAGTTAAAGTGAGTGGGAAAAAACAGTAATACAAAATTGAAGATGAACTGACCAATTATTGCTTGAATGTGGTGATGAACAAAACCCAAAATCTGATGCACAAAATCACATATTTATACACACAATGTTTCTCAATGACATGAAAGTAAAAAACATGATATAAGATTAGAACATTTAGATAGCATGGTAGAGGAAAAGTATAGAAAGATGGTTTAGTGTTATTGACATCAATAGTAGATCACATAGTGGAAAAGTCAAGAGAAAATGAGGTAAATGATAAAATTGATCAGCAAATATTAGAGAATGAGCAGAAAAGGAATGAGATTAGCGTTGATTATTATATAGGTGAAAGGGAAAAAGGGAAATATGGATGATCTAAAATGTATCATTTTTTTAACCTTTATGTGGAAGAATGTAAACAGACAAATCCAATGGTGATGGTGTAAATAATATAGCAATGAATCAAGTGTTTTTAGAAAGGGTAAATACCTCTTTTCGTCCCTATAATATTAGCAAATTTCGGTTTTAGTCCCTGTAAAAAAAATATTTAGATTCAGTCCCTGTAATTTCAGATTCTTCCACTTTTGGTCCCTCATTTCACCATGTCAACAAAATTTGTATACATGGCACGTAAAATGAGGGACCAAAAATGGAGGAATCTGAAATTACAGAGACCAAAAGTGAGGGGAATTTGAAATTACACGTAATTTATGCAGATTCTGCTGACGTGATGAAAGGAGGGACAAAAAGTGGAAGAATCTGAAATTACAGGGACAAAATCTAAATCTTTTTTTTACAGGGACTAAAATCGAAATTCGCTAATATTACAGGGACGAAAAGAGGTATTTACCCTATTAGAAAATAGTAGTTGAAGGATTTATAAGAATAAAGGATGTCAAAGTTGTTTACCGATAATTTTGTCTGTGCGGTGACCGCTTTTTTAATTAAAATAATAATGTTCAATTACACTTGGTTAACATTGATGTGTATATTCCTATTCTTACTTCTTTCTTATTAAGGTTTCAATTGATCAGTGTAACTCTTTTTATCAAAATTATTATGTATAATGGTTTGAGGGAGTGACGCATAAGCAAAGTAGAAGAATGGTCAAGAATAAAAGTTAGAAAGGGGATCATTGGTGAAGTGACATGTAAGTAAAATGTAGCTTAGAATACATGTATATAGAGATCAAGAAAAATGCTCAACTAACCTAAACTTTTTATTAAAAAAAATGGATGAAATATAAAGAACATAAAAATAATAAATTTGTTATCACACGCCGTGATAGGAGTATCATATTATGTACGTATCAAATACAATGAATGGAAAGAAAAAGAAATGGAGATAAATTAACATTCAGTGGTAGAATGTTAGAGTAAATAATTATGGAAAACACAAATTTCAATGTAACCACAACTGCCTTTGCAAATAAGAGTTGTTCTTTCAACAAAATTCTCCTATCTCCAAAATCTACCCATACTATATGAAAAAGAAAAAAGAAAGGAATTCCATTGTAGAAAATGAAAGAGGGAAATATGAAAATGAAAACTAAAAAAATGGAAGGGACAGAAAGAGGCATGTGAGTAGTGGTTAGTAATCAAAGGGAAAATGAAATGGCCTATATAGCACTCTTAGTTTTTTATATGCAAATTAAAAATGATTAGAATAGCAACAACTAAGAAATGTAACCGATCATCTTAAAGATAAAATATAACCGATGGATTTTATTTTTAAATAAATAGACCTATGATGTATTAATCATGCAACATGCGTAAAGTCGTTCATGATATGCTATTCAATTTTTAATATAAAACCTCTCATATGCTAGTGAGAAGATATTACTGGCTTGTAATCTATTTGCCTATTGCCTCTCCAACTTTTGTTCTGTTCATAAAGACAATTCAATGAAAGTTATGCCACGTAGGCACCCTAAACCCAAACATTAGAATGAAGCAAGTTTCAAATTCAAAGATATATAGATAACCGAGAACTAAGTGATTACATGTGCGTTGTGTAACAGCCCGTTTTTCCTTAGTATTATTTTATTTATTTATTATATGTGTTTGCACCTGCTGATCACACGATGATCCTTACGTATGGGTTCTTAGCGTCTCTAAGGTAATTGAAAGCATAGACTTTATATTGGCTTTCCAAGATTTCCCAAGGCAATGAAGGCCAAGGTTTTTGTAGGTCTACTCATCTATGAATCTTAGGACACTCATAACACACTCTCGCTCGTGCTTAGTAGTTCTACAAACGGACAATCCTATCTCCTCTACCTTACCAAGGGTTAAAGAGAATGGTTATATTAGGTTTATTCCCCGGAGTCTCTTGTTTTCTTAATTACTAACTAGTTACCTCTTATGTTCAGTAGATTTTACTCAGTATTAGTAATGTGACCTCCTAAGTACTTACTACTAGGGTCAACTCGCTTTTGGTATCTTTCGCTAGTTACTAACTAATTACTTCCTAGGCGGATAGTTATTAATATAATAACATAAATATCAAGATATAAGCATTCAGATAGTAATAACAATGTTAGGCCCTGTCACAACCTAAATACCTAATTTAGGGTTACAATCCTTTGAAATAAATAATTCCTAAATAAAACTTAATAGCGAACAAAAGATAAATAAAATAAAAACAACATTAAATTAAATAAATATTCGACAAAAATAAACAGAGGTTCATCTTAGAACTCTAACGTAAAAAGAATTAGTTACACAAGGTAACTGATGAGTCAATAATTAGTCATTAAATTAGTGTCTTTTATTTAATATTTAAGTTTATTTTAATTAGATTTAATATGTTTTTATTTCCTTCTAGAACTATTTTATTTCAATTGCAAGTTATTATATTTCAGGAACAAATATTCAAAAGATTTAGTCTTGGAGAAAAAGAAAAGAGAATTGGAGCTGATTCGTGCCAAAAATATGAAGATCTCATACAAAATATATTGTGCAGGGATTCATGCCAAAAATATGAAGATCTCATACTAAAATATCTTGTGCAAAGAATTTGAAGATCTTGTGCAAAAATATGACAAAGTGGCGTGCCCCCTTTTACCCTTTTGCTGCTTTTGCTTCTTTGACAAAAGCTGCCTATTTTAGTATTACTGACTTAGAGCCCATGGTCTCTTGTGCAACAATTTAGTAATTTAATTCTTGGGGCTCAAGTCAATGTTAGACTATAAATAGAGCAGCCCTCTAACTTGTAAAATCATCTTTTGTTCTTGGAATTCAATAAGTGACAATTGTCTTTCTTAATAAAAGTTCTTCTTTTACTTTCTTGTTATTTATTTTATGTTCTTCTTCTCCTCTTCTATGGCTACGATGATCATGAGTGAGTAGACCTTTCTTGTCTTGGGATTGTTGGATAAGTCTAATGACGTAATCCTAATCAAACCAAGCCATAAACCCTAATTTTACATAAATCTACTTTCTAATCTAATTCACCGTTTTTATAATGAATTAACAAATGTCAAACTCATAATGCGAAAGCAGAAGGTTAATATTTGTTAATTCATCATCTCAAATATCAATTCATAATGTGAAAGCGGAGTTTTGATATTGGAACAAGTGAATTTAGACAAGGGTTGCGAAACATGAGAATAGTCTAGCAAACCTTGAGACATATAAAGTTTCGTTCTTCAAGGATTCCAATAGCAATCAACAATGAGAATAGGCGTGGTTGCTAGAGGAACACACTCACTGCACCTCGAAAGAGGCTTTGATACGCTAAAGAGAAACCTGTCTTTAGAAAGTAGGTCGAATATAAAGTTATGGTTTAGGGTTTGTTTGTGAAGGATTTGTCATTACGATGAACCAATAATCCCGAGGCACCTTTTTATTATCATTGTTATTTTCTTTCAAAACAAAAACCAAACCTTTTTAACTTTTAAAACTTTCATTCTAATCATTGTTAAAAGTTAATTAAATTCATAACTCCCTGTCGGAACGATACTTTATTTTTACTACTTCGGTAGAACCATGCACTTGCGGTTTTACTCATCAATAACATGATTTTGCATAAGGGTGAAATTACATGTGTTGGGGTATAGGGTAAAATTTCCTGCTTTTATGCTTGAGTTGACTATTGTTAAATCTTCACTCATGAGTCAGCACATATTTGAAACTAGCTCCCAATTTTTTGGTGATGTATCACCTTATATCTATGACTTATTATATAATGAAACTAGTTGATTCTCCTCTCTTAAAAAAAAGTTCTATTTTCTTAAAATCCGTTGACTAATTAATAACGCATATAGCTTCTATTTTTCCGAATGATAAAAAGAAATCAACATTTTCAAGATGAATGGCATAAATTAAGAGCAAAATATCTAATACTTAAATGACATGTGGTACATATTTTTAAAATAATGCCCCTGCAATATGTTCCAATTGAAACAGAGAGTATCTTGTCCAAGTTGGGACTATTTGAAGTTAACAGCATGCTGCATGCAACACCTAACTTTCTTCAAATGATCGATGGACAGTGTTGGACCTTTAAATTCATGACTTTAAAATAGTTTCATCAGTCAAGCATTGAAAAAAGAAGTGTATAAGCGCAATATAACTAAATTAGTCATTTGTTTTTCTTTTTATCCCTTTCATTAGAATGAGTATAATATATAATAAGTGTCAAATGTGACTAGTTTAAGTTTAAGTTTTCTTTTTATTCACTTCCTGTCTCAAAATAGTACTAGTAGTTTAAGTTTTCTTTCATGTTTTTTAAGAAAATTATTAATGTCTTGATTTCAATGCTAAAATTGTAATCATTTACTAAAATATCTTTATTAATTTTAGTTAGTAGAGTTGTGTTAAGTTAGATGAAATTCAATAAATAAGAGCATAATAATGAAGAAAAAAAATGTTGTATTTGTATTCTAAAACGACAATTATTTTGAGACAGAGAGAGTAAAGTAGAAGGTAGAGTGAGAAAAAAAATAGTGAAAAACTTATTATACTATTTCTTTTCCCACCCTACGAGGTTCTCATGTGTTATATGTAGTTCGGATTTTAGAATCTAAACTGTATAAAAATTCCATAAAACCTTAGAAAACACGTGCAAATATTTCAGATCTTAGAATTCGAAAAACAAGAAACTCATAGGGTGGGAAAAGTAACGGCTAACTTATTATACTACACAAGTTAATTTGTTATTGGGCCAAGCCCATTTAAACTAACCCTAATTTCCCAGCTCTGTTCTTGTACTTGTCTCTATCAAAATCTCTGGCTCTCGTCTTCTCTGCATAACGTCTCGTCTCTCTCAGTAAGCCATTTGATTCGATTCTCTTTTCTTCTCCAAATTTTCATTAATTTCTGATTTTGCATCGTATGAGTTGTTAATACCAAATTTTCTTGTTATCTTTGGAGCAGAGAATGGCGCCTAGGGTTTCTCTGAAAGCGAAGGGAAAGAGCTCAAAGAAGACAGCAGAAGATCGATCAGTGATCGATTCTGTGAAGGAATGGACAACATGGGGTATGAAGAAAACAAAGGTTATCGCTCACTATGGTTTCATTCCTTTGATTATCATCATTGGTATGAATTCTGATCCAAAACCACACATTTCTCAGCTTCTCAGTCCTGTGTAATCGATGTGCACATTTTCACTTGCTTATCTGATGAATATTATGGAAGTATTTTCTGTAGTTTTTTCTTTTTTGTGATAAATTTCGAAGAATTAGTAGTAGAATAAATACGATATTGAATGTTGATTTTATGTACTTTGATGTTTATGCTTGGTTTAGCAGGTGAAACATTGTGTTCCAATGATGTTTAGTTTCTTTGTTAAAATTAATAGGATTTAACTAGTTTTGTAATTGTTAATTTAGCTAATTGTTTAATTGGTAAGTTTGCGATGAAATCAACATTGCTGCAGTACAATCAAATTTTCCTGAACCAACAAAATAATTTGAGTTATGGATAGGAACAATGCTTTCATTTTCAGCCTCTCCATTTCCACATTTCGGATGCGCACCTTCTTAGTGGTGTTGATTTTATTTTCTTTGTGATCGATAGGTGCACATGAGTAACATTTTTGTGATCAATTTATGTGCATTAATCGGTCATCAGGGTAATGAAATGGACACTCCTGCAATGAAATCAAATTTTTAAGAACCAGCAAAATGACATTGACATTATGGAAAAGCAGCAATGCTTTTATTTTCTTTTGTGATTAGTTGTAGTTGAAAATTCCTCCTTATGAACTTGATTCTCAGATTTTTGTGTAATAACTTCACTATTTGGCTGAAGAATAATCATGGTTGCAGAATTTCGTAGCTTTGTTCTTATGAAGCAAATATTAAACAAAATAGCCTCAGTTGTTCTATATTTTTAAGAATTATGCATTAAGAGATATATCTAGGGTGCAAATCTGTTCATGTTTTAGAGCGGATTAATAGATGTATCTAGGACGCAAATCTGTTCATGTTTTAGAGCTTATGTCATGGACTCGTGGTATATGATCTGGTAACCCGTATATACTACGGTAGGTACAGAAAATAGTTTTCCTGATTTTGTTTGTCATTACTCATTCGTTATCTTAATATAATACATCTTATTTATCAAAAGTATTGGGCATAGTTAAAACCAACGTTATTTTTCTTCTTCTTCCAATCATATCTTTTCATCTTACATTATTCTGATGTGTATATGGACAGTGCTATATTTAGTGTGACTGGTCAGACAGTGTACTTGAAATAATGAGTGAATTATGACCTATAGCATATGATGGTATCTCTCGTTGAAGCTTAGTTTTAGTATTGTATTTCTACTTGGTAGTATGTCTTCAAAATTTTAGAGGAAAATTCATGTAGTTCTTTCCAAACCAGAATGGTGTTAGTCCTCATATAAGGCATGTCTTTGAATTATGGGTTATACCATGCATATGATGATATCTCTTATTAAAGCTTAGTTTTAGTATTGGATTTCTACTTGGTAGTATGTCTTCAAAATTTTAGAGGAATATTCATGTAGTTCTTTCCAAACCAAAATGGTGTCTGTCCTCATACTAGGCATGTCTTTGAATTATGGGCTATATCATGCTTTAATTAAGTTTTTTGTTTTGTTTCACGGTACACGGAACCAATGCTTTGAACTCAAATTTTTGAAAACCATTCAATACATTTGTATTCTTATCCGACGTAAAGCAGACAAACTAAGTGCTCTTAGTTGTCTCAGAACTCATTGAGCAATATTTCATGATATTAAACACAAACTTGATTTAAATCAAACCATATGCTACATTTTGAAGGTGTGCTCCAGCATTGACACGGCATGGACACTTGTGATTATATACAGTCACTTCTATTTTATCAAATTATTATTGGTGTCTGTTCAATGCGTGTGGGTGTTCAATGCGTCATAGTTAACAATCTTGAGTCTAGCAATTTAGAAAAAAGAAGACAATATAAGCTTCGCAGCTGCAGTTGTGATATATACCATATCTAAGAATCATTCTTTTATCTATAATTAAGTGTTGAATAGGGAGTTAATAAGAAAATACGCTTTGATACCTTGGAATCCAAGTTTAATATAGCAGAATTGAACACTTTGATTGGTTGATTTTATGCAAACGACTCTTTTCAGAAAGAATTCTATACTAAAATATTTATTGGAGCCTTGCAGTCATAGACTAAACATTTAACAGTGTCACACTCTACACAACCAAAACTATTAGACTAAGTAAATACACGGCCAATATTTCTATCAAAAACTATCCAAAAATGTGTCTGAGACATTTTCATAGAAGAGTGAATAAATTTTCTATATACTAAATTGTACAACAAAGAATGCTTAAAGAATGAAATATATCAACCAGTGTCACAGATACCATCATATGAGTAAATACAACTATTTTCTCTGTTTTACAGTGTCACACTTTACACAACCAAAACTATTCCGAGACATTTACAAATAAGAGTGAACAAGTTTTCTATATATACCAAATCTCACAACAAAGAACGCTTAAAGAATGATGATCAACCAACTCAATTAAGTACTTATAATTTGGGAAACAATCCAGACGGACCGGACCTTGATTTCCAATCAAAATTAGACAATTTTGACAAAACCCTTACGAAGCATTAGCAGAAAATAATCTAGAAGTGTTTCACCAGCAGCTTCAGCTATTGATCAACAAGCAGTAGTCCTCTGTCTTTTTCTCAACAAACTCTGATATCATTGAGTGTCAAATGCCTCTTTAGATGACACTGCAAATGACAACACTTGCATGTATGACATCCCTTTGCTGTTAGAGTGAGCATTTATTGGCTAAAAAATCACAAACGTCGAAAACTTGTCGATTCTGCTGCTGATATTCTTTTTGTCTGGACAGTTTTGCTTCATGAGTAAGGAAATCAAGAAGTCCTTAAGATTATCAAGAAACAAGATCTTGTTAGTCACATTCAAGGTTTTCAAAAAAATATATACATGTGACCGTGATCTGAGCTACGGCATCATGATTTTTGATGTCTCTCCAACTGCAGTTGAGGCCACATCAGGCACAATGCTTTGTGGTATCAATATCGAGACATGTCCGTGATATAACACTTTTTCATATTATATTCATGGAAGGATAAGATTGAAAACCAATACAAATGGGAGAAAAGGAAAATGCATAATTGTAAATTAAAAATTTTCATCAGGTCTTGCAAAACTTTTGGATTAACAACACATGTTTTATAATTTTCTTACAAAACTTTTTTGCCATATAGTAGTTGAAATCAATTGTGGAACTTTCTATTCACCTCATCAGATGTACCAACCTTCGAAATTGAACTTGCACGGGAGTCACACTAGTTAGAACTTAACATCAAAACCAGGATCAAAGCAACAAGAAGCTTTAGTAAACAATGCACAATTTCGAAGAAACCCAATTCTATCCAGTTCTAAGTCTTTAGTAAGCTTTAGTAATACTTAATTAAATAAAACCAACGAGAAATAGAGATTTATTTATGCAGTAAATATGGCATAAATGATCAAAATTTAGGATATCTACTATTCACTATTTCATAAAATTGAAGTAATGACCCAATTCTAAGTCTATACAGCCTATAAAATTGGAGGGGCAAAATAATAGAAGATGCTTCACAAATTGAGAAGAAACATCTGACGAAAAGAAATATCAAAACCTCAATAGGAACAAAAATAACAAATGTAACAATCCCTCCAAAACAAAACACAAAAATAAAAACAATCGAATTCAGATAATAAAAACACTTAATGTGTGATATCATATGCATTTTTTTTACCCATTCAAAGATGCATATCATATGCATATTGAATATTTTTTAGGATAAAACATAAAAATTTTAGTAAGACTTGTAACCAGTGAAATGATGTTTTTTTTTATAGAATAATATTTCCTAAAATATAAAAGTCGGTAATAGTTCTTTATTTAATAAAAAAAAATCATTAATTTATTGATTTAGTAAGCAAGTGTTTTGGTGCACTTCAATTTACGAGCCTACCGTAAAAGATCACCAAAAAATAAGTTAAATTTCATTATAATTGAAACAATTAGAACAATATAATTTAAGTCTTTATTTGATTGTGGTATAATCCAAAAGATTTACAACCAAATAAATATAATAAGTACATAGTTAAGTGAAAAAGAAAAGTGAAAAGATGGACATTTTACGCTAGTATAATAAGATAAAAAGATTATGGAATATGGAGTACCATGAATGAATTGGTAAAAGCAATAAGTAGCACATCGAGTGGTTTGCAAAACAGAGAAAATAATGTTATCTAATAAACCAAAGATGGGATGTAAAAGCTGAAACATACGAAATAGAAGATAATTCACTGTGTAACTTACTTGCCTAAGTGAAAGTCATCCAATTCACAGTTGAAAATCTCAGCAGGGTTAATTATATCACATTCTTGTTGAAAGATGCAAATCAAAATTGTGAGTATCTTTTGACTAGCTTGTGATGAAATTGACATTGCTGTAACACAATAATCAAATTTATCAGAACCCGCAAAATAATAGAGTTATGGAAATGAATAATGCTTCATTGTCCATCTCTCTTCATTTCCATATTTGGGATGAGCCTCAATCTCTTTCATTATTTTTTGTATGGAACTTTTGGAGTATGAAATAGAGGACACTTCACTATGTGAATTGACTTAGTTACGGAAGTGTTGTTCGTTTTGCATTTCAGAAGCATTGCTACTCCATTCTCCGCAGAGGTTAAATTGACACTGCTGCAATGCAATATAACAGTTCCTACTTAGTTATAGGTTCATTCTCATAATTTAGTTCTCAGATTTTTATGTGTAATCACTTCACTATTTGGCTGAAGAATAATCATGGTTGCAGAATTTATAGCTTTGTGTTGACTGTTGTGAAGCAAACATTGAACAAAATAGCCTCAGTTGTTATGTATTTTAAAGAATTATGCAGTAATAGATGTATCTAAGGATGCAAATCTGATCATGATTTAGAGTTTGTCATGGACTCGTGCTATATGATCTGGTAACACATCTTAATAGATGTATTACCCTGGTTTTGTTTATCATTACTCGTTCATTATCTTAATATAATACATCCTATTTATCAAAACTGACATTTTTTTACTTTTTTCAAATCATATCGTTTTATTTCATTTGGGGTCACATTGTGTGATTGGTCATACAATGTACTTGAAATAATGAGTGAATTATGGGCTATAGCATATGATGGCATCTCTTATTAAAGCTTAGTTTTAGTATTTGATTTCTACTTAGTAGCATGTCTTCAAAATTTTAGAGTTCTTTCCAAACCAGAATGGTGTTAGTCCTCATACAAGGCATGTCTAAGAAGCATTCCTAGATCTGTAATTGTAAGAGTTGAATAGGAAGCTATTAAGCAAATACACTTTGATACCTTGGAATCCAAGTTAAATATAGCAGAACTGAATACTTTGATTTGTTGATTTTATACAAATGACTATTCATATTCTCAACAAACTCTGATTGTAGAGTGTCCAATGCTGCTCAAGATGTCAACACTTGCCTGTATGACATCCCTTTGCTGTTAGAGTGAACATTCAATTGCTTCAAAATCACAAACGTCGAAAACTTGTCGATTTTGCTGCTGATATTCTTGTTGTTGGGACAGTTTTGCATACTCTGACTAAGAAAATCAAGAGGTGTATGCGGTCTGAGATCACTGTTCCTTGAAAGTTTTACAGCCTTTGTGGAATGAAATCATAACTGATTTTGCCAATGTTGTGTCCTTCCGATTAATTTGCATATATAATACAACAGGAGACAAAAACACCAAAGAAAGCGAGTTATTAGACAATCAATATCCCAATTGTTGCAGGTATTGGACCATATATAGAGTTCATCAAGATCTCACACACTTTTAATACAGTGTACTCAGGCTGGAGATAGTGGACAAGTCCTTAGCCACAAGTCTAGAAATAGTACCTAACGGTAAGGTTAAGAAGCCGAAAAGAGCATCAACAAAATCCTTCCCTGCTTCGACATAGTGGACCAACGTTTTGCTTATGCCGTATGGCCAAGATCAGACAGGAATTGCAGAAAAGGAGACAAAAAGACCAAAGGAAGTGAGTTATTAGACAATCAATATCCTAATTGAACCATTAAGCTTTTTGGTACAGTTTTAAGTTCGTTTTTGTTATTTGATTACCATGCAACTACTTATCTCGAGGGCATTGTTGGAATCTTCAGGGAGAAGAATGTTGAGAAGAAAGAAAGTGCAAATTGACCGACAACTATAGAGTGAGTATTGAGTACACTCTTTCAAAATAATAAGATATATCCCACATCGGTGGTTTGTGAAAATGAGAAAATAAATTTATCTATATAAGCAAATTAAAGATACTTCATAACTTAACTATATAAGGGTTCTCATTCATGTCAAAGTTGTTAAAATATCCTTCCCAACATTGTTGATTATTTTCAATTTGTCTCTGCTTGAAATACACAAATCTTTCTGATTGTGTTCGTCAAATAAGGCGGATTTGAAATGAGCTGATGCTCTTTACTTTAAAAAAAAATAAAAATAAGGCGGATTTGATAAAATCAAGATTGTTGCTATGCAAGTCAAAATTATCTATATGACCTAGCAAATATACATTCGGGATTGAAGTCTTCTTCTGTATCTTTAAATTTTTTTGTTTATGTGGTTTTGGTGTTTAAAAAACCGAAATGTTAATTTGTGCCCTTGAGGCTTAAGTTAAGAAGGCAAATATAGAAAGTTTTTTTTGGAACGTGTACATTCAATGTTGCAAAAGTTAAACTTTCAATATAAAATTTATTTTTAATTTCCTTTTAAGCTCCTAACAAAAAGTTATTATGTTAAGTTCTTTATCTTGTATCCTTTGCTTTAAGAACACAAGTTAACATTATTTTGGTCTCTTTATTTTTCCAAACATCAATCTCGTTTTCCATTTCAAGGACACGACAACATCATTTTTAATAACATTTATATTTTGCCATTTAATAAATGGAGTTTCTACAATTCACTCACATATTAAAGTGTTTGATGAACTTCCTTCTTAATTCCATAAGTTAACAATAATCTTTTATGAAATAAAGAAAAATTAGTCGACTTTTATATTTACAAAATATCATTTCATAAGAAAAACATCATTTTATTGTTTACAACAATCATACTAATTTGTTTTACATTTTATCCAAGAATATAATCAATATTCACTATTATGAGTTAAAAAAAATTAAATTTTATTTCGCCGACGCTTAATTCTTCAAAAAATAACTTATTTAATTATTAATTTATTGTTTAGGTGTATCGATACCGTCATTAAGTTTTTGTTTTAATCCCTGTAAAATTTGTTTATATTAAAATTGGTCCCATAATTTTCATTGAGAAGTAATTTTTTGACATTAACATTTTTATCTCAAGTACGGTGTCGTTTGGTTTTTGTGTGTATTTTTAAATTATGTGTAAGTGTTTTGAGAAACAAATTTCTCAAAAAAAAATTATGTGTAACTTGTAAGGGGTATTATTAATCACGCTCATTTTTGGTACCTGAGCCTGTGCTGATCCTTTGCTAGAGCTAATACCATAGAACTTAGAACCAACAATACAAAATAGAATAGATAAATAAATGTAACTAATAGGCACCGAGTAAAATAGTAAGCAAGATATATAGAAGCTGAAATGCACATATTTGTGAACATTTTAAAAATTAAAAATTAAAAATTTTCACAAATGACTTTGGTCCTGGATCAAATCTTAGAAATCCGAAGCATTTCATTTATTATAGAGCTTTCTTGATTTTTTTTGGATAAATTGATATTTTTTTTTAAGGAATAAATTAATATTTTATAATCATTGAAAAATCTCATATTTACAAGTCCAACGGTTTCTTATACAGAGAAATATTTTAGAAAAACATTGATTGAAATTACTTTTGTTTTTGGAATTAATTATAACTTGAAGATAGAATTTATATCTTTTGATTCGGACATGATTTTTACAATCAAATTTATGGTTCAACTCACTTTCTTGTGAGTGTTTCCAAACATAAACTACTTTAACTAAAATCATTGTTACAAAATCAATTCATTAAAAATCAAGTTTTGTTCACATAATTAAACACAATGAAACATAAACCTTCAACATTTGATCGTTGAATAAAATTGGAAGTTCTCTAATTGATGATTTTTAATTTCTAATAATGTAAAAGATGAAAAGCATGTGATCTTTTTGGATAAACAAAAGCTAAGACCAAGTTAAATTGAAAAAACTATCTTATACAACTTACACAAATAAGCTGAAAAAAGCTTAAGAAAAATATCACACTGTTTTCATAGTTCTCCCAAAAAATCTCACAACTTATACCATTAGATAAATTCAAGTATGTCGATAATATACAGGCTCATAATGAAATGAGAACAAGTAGTATATTAGCGTAACAACTATAGATAAATCAAAAAATGATTTCATATGTCTCTTATCAAAATTAGTTCTCTACCATCTATCTTCCTCTGGTAAACAATCTTGCAGCTGGATATGATCATCAACAGTAATGAAATCACTCAATATGATATGTTTTTACAGTCAAAACATCAATGCGAAGCATTAGCAGAAACCAATGTAGAATTGTTCTCTCCAATTTTGCGAATGAAATCACATCCAATTTTGCGGATGTTGCGTCCTCATATTATCAAGAAACAACGGAACATCATTAGTCATATTCAAGGTTTTAAAAAAAATTATGTCACCGTGTTAAAGCTACGAAAAATGTGGTTTTTAAGGTCTCTGCATCTACAATTGTGGCCACAGCTGGCACAATGCTGCGTGATGTAAGGTCTAGTTGCAGCGAGAGAAGCCGATTTGGGTATAAACTTGAAATTTTATATGCTTTTGATGTACCCAATTAGCTAGAAATTAATGTGCGGATAATATAACCGGAGAGACAGAAAGACCAAAGAAATTACGTTAGACAATCAATATCCTAATTGAACCATTAAGCTTTTTGGTACATATTGATTCTCCTTTTCACTATACATACATACATAAGTATGTTTTTGTTATTTGATTACCATGCAACTACATACCTTGAGGGTATTGTTGGAATCTTCAGTGAGGACAACGTTGAGAAGAATGAGAGTGCAAATTGACTGACAACTATCGAGTGAATAGTGAGTACACTCTTTAAACTAATAAGATAAGTCCCACATCGGGTGGTTTGTGAAACAGAAAATAAACTTATCTATAAAACCAACGTGTGATGCAAAGGGTAGTCACAATGAAAAGAGGATGGTACATTGTAACAGAAAGTCCTCATTTATGTCAAATTTCAAATTTTCTTCCCAACTTTGTTTATTTTTTCTATATCAACGTATTGATTGCAGAGATAGAGATAATTGATTCATTAATCATCATCTCATTGTCTCCACAATTCCTAGTGTTGGGATTGAAAATATAAACATTATACAAATCAAAGTTATTTATCAGCAAATTAACATTTGGGATGCGAGTCTTTTTATGGCTTTCATATTTTTTCTTTTATGTGGTTTTGGTTTTTTTAAGAAATCTGAAAATTTGTTATTTGAGGTCTTGCAATGTCCTTTAAACAATCCAAATTAAAAAAGTTTCATAAAAATTTACCTCTTTAACTGGTTCCTTTGTTCCGGGGCATTAGTCGGCAGGTCTCTCTATTTTTATTTTTTCAAACATTAATTTGGTTTTCCATTCAAGAACAATATGTTTAAGTGGTGTGGAACTCATGTCACAAATTAGATTTATTTATTATAGGGGAAATTACATTGACCTCAGGGGAGGTCTCCTTAAATAACACAAACACCCCCTCTGATTTTAAAATAGACCTCCCTCAAGTTCTCATAAAATAAATAAAATCCTCCCTTACCACTTTGTTTCACCGTTAATTAATTATATTTCCTCCAACATTATTCTCCCTTGTTGCACACTTTGTTCTTATTATATATACCTTGGATTGGTACGTTTTACCCTTTTTCGTTCTTCACATGTGTATTTCTTTATGTTCAAATCCCTTCTGATTTTTTTCCAATAGCAGGCTTATGTTTAAGTCGTGTTTTTTATTCCAATTTTACTGGGTAAAGTTTTGAGTTCGTCTGTCATCCCTGCAATCTTATATATTGCTGCAACTTGGTTAACAAAATCAGGATGGTGAACAACATTCCTACCACAATCAAGTGAACAAAAAGAAAGGAATCGCAATGTCATTGAACAACATTGGAAGCGCTAATGTTGTTACCTATTGTGAGTTAATAAGAAGGTGATGTCATGTGGTGGGATAAGAATGACTTAAACTCGATGAATTTTTGTTTTAGTCTTTATAAAAAATTCATATTAAAATTGGTCCCATAGTATTAATTTAGAAATAATATTTTGACATTAAAATTTTTTATTTCAAATATGGTGTCGTTTGGTGATCGTACCTGATCAGAAGGTGATTGTCGAAACAGTGTTTGATGACAGTTATAGGGGGTGTGTCTTTGCAGACACTTCGACGCTCAAGTCGGTATTGAGAATAAGAATGAGGTTAGGAGAGATAGAAGAGTCTAACCTTGAGGAGTGCTGAGAGTCCCCTTTTTATAGTGTGAAGGCGCAATAGCCGTTGTATGACACACATAGGGCTCACTGGTTACGGATACGTGGGAAACAACTAATCAAGACTTCAAGGTGAAAATCCAAGTTCCACTTACAAACATTAGTCAATATGTTGGAAGGAAACCTCTCAAGTAGCACATAATGACAATTCAGAAAGTTGATTGAATAGTTCCACCTTCACAAGTAGTAGGCAGCTTGAAAGACTAAACAAACCACCAATTTGGTAACACTTGCCTATCCAGGAAAAAGAAAGTCGCAAAATCAAGGTTAATATAGAATGCAATTGTTTTGTCCATACTTGATCAATATCACGACAAGTACACCACCGAGGAGATATACAAATGCTTCTTTCAAGTACTTGTATTTAGGCTCCAAATTATTCTTAATCTTAATACCATAAAAAAACAGCCGAGGAAATCTTCGGTACATCGATGTTGTGTCATTGCGAAAGAATCCAATACTTTCAAGTACTCGATTCGAGGTATAAACTTTTCTTCAACAATACATGAAAACAAATGGTAGGTAGGATGATATTTATGAACAACGTTCCATATAATCAACCAATATCCTAATTCATCAAGTTTTTCACTACTCTGTAACTTCTTGGTCTAGTCGCATACAACATAGGATCGTTTCTGTTATGTGATAATAATTAATACCAAGCACTTCACTCAGCATCACAGTGAAGCCAAAAACACACTATTATGCCACTTCACTCAGAGGGGATTTCTTATTGCTTGTTTATTCACAGAAGAGATCCTGAATGCTGTTGTTTTGCTCGGTTGTTTGGTCTCTTCTCTCCGAGATGTGCAATTTGGAAATGTTAATGAGAGGAGCATGAGTTTCTTTTTGTTAAATTTTTTGTTGAAAACGGTAAAATGCCTTTCTCCCTCCTAAATCATAGACTGAATTATAAGGTTTTCGAAGAATTTAACGAGAAAATGTACTCATTTAAGAAAGGTTCAGAACCATGACAATGTTGCTTACTGCTATATGGGATTTATATGATATGACTATGTTTTTTATTATTATATAGAAATGATGATTACGAGTTTATTTATGGCCATTATATAACCAAATTTTACGGAACATGTATAGTTGGGGATGCAAGGAAAAGGACATTATTATTGAAGGGAACCAACATCTATCTAGGAAGAAGGAAACTTAGCTGAACTTAACTGTTATTCATGAACTAATGAATCTCTTTCATTAATTAGTTTTGTTCCTCTACTACTCTTATTTTTATTTTTTCCCAATCGTATCTTTTTATTTCATTTGTGGTCACATTTCAAAATTTTACATTATTTTGATTATTGGTCAAACAATGTACTTGAAATAATATGCGAATTGTGGGCTATAGCATTTGAGTGTATCTCTTATGAAAGCTTAATTTTAGTATTTGATTTCTAATATGAGGAATATTCATTCATGTAGTTCTTTCCAAACTAGAATGGTGTTAGTCCTCATATTAGGCATGTCTTTGAATTATAGGCTATAGTATGCTTTTTCTGTTGTGTTAGTTAGTAAAAGTTTATCTGTTAACACCTCTTTAATTAAGTTTTTAGTTTTGTTTCATGGTGCACAGACAAACTAAGTGCTCTTAATTTTCAGAGTTAATCACCAGTTGCAATGAATTCATTGACCAATATTTCATGATATTTGATATGACATAAACACTTGTAATTATATCTAATCACTTCTATGGTACCAAATTATTATCGATGTCTACGTAAGTACTTCATAGTGAACCGTCTTGATTCTAGCAGTTTAGAAAAAGAAGACGATACAAACTTTGCAGCCGCAGTTGTGGATTATAATATCTAAGAATCATTCTTTGATCTGTAATTCTAAGAGTTAAATAGGTAGCTAATAAGAAAATACACTTCGAGGTTTTAAAACAAGTATGAGACCGTGATAATTAAGCTGCAACATCACGGTTTTTTATGTCTGTGTCTGCAATTGAGGCCACATTAGGAACAATGTTGCGTGATATCAAGGTCGCGGCGCATCTGCATTTTAACAATTTGTCATATTATATTCATGGTTAAGATTGAAAACCAATACAAATGGGAGAAAAGTAATTAACCAAGAATGGCTAAGATTGAAGAGGTGGACACTGTGAGTAATGTTATCTTCGGGTCTTGGAATTTGATCAGGTGCAGTGACAGAAGCCAATTCGGGGTATAAACTTAAAACTGGACTAAGGATACATCCAATCTTGAAATTTTATATGCTTCTGATGCACCGAATTAGCTTGAAATTAATGTGCATATAATATAACAGGAAACAAAAAGATCAAAGGAAGTGAGTTATTAGACAAATAATATAACAGCTTGAAATTTTATTTGTTAGTCACTTCTCTTAACAAAATGGGAGATGGATGGTTTCCCATGGTTCTGCATTGAGGCATTGGAATCGTTTTGGCACTGAAGTAAAAAATAAATTCTCTAATCATCAGAGCACATGATTTCTATCACAATAGATTAGCTCAAGCTTCTTTTACTTCCTTTGGCTTCTTTACATGAAAAATTAGCCTGGGGAAATAACAAGTACCACGACGGATGCTATATACATTATAATTAAAAAATATTGATGATAAATGTAAAGAAACAAAATCCAGATTTCAGAGTATTTTGCAAGAAACATAACATAAAAATGATCTAACAGTGTCTAACTACTCACATGTGTTATAATTCAACATAATATTTTTTTATGCAAGAAGTGTAATAGAATAGAACCAACAATTTGAATGTATTTTTTTATAGGAAAACTTTAGTAATTTAGTTGTAATGTTAGCTTTTAAGGTTTAAACTTTTGAAATCTCATTTAAACCTCTTTAGACGTCTCTTAATCCACCTTAAGGTAATATAAAAACAATTTCTATATGAGCTTCAGTATCGTTTTTATTATAACTACTACTACTAACCGATGTACTGGTTCAGGCCGTTTGTCAAAGCAGAAGTTGAGGTCAATGAAGCTCTTAGTATGAAAGACTGTGTGCTAGATGAAGACCAACACATTTCTTTTTACCTCCTTCTGGCCAATATTAATAACCATTTCCTCCACATCATTAAGGGGGGGCCTTCATTCTTTCAAGATATGAAATACCATCTTTGGATGAAAATGGAGTCACAACCAAGTCATCTGTCACCATAATCTTTAATGGTCCTCTAAGATATCCTCCAGAAATAGGGGATCTGGGATCAACAGATTTTGCGAGTTTACTATTATTTAACTTGTAAGTTAACTCACGCGTTCCAATTGGAAGTATCTGGTTCTTGAGTTCAAATTTTGGAAAAATACGAGGCTTATCTAGCTCGTCTTTGAGTCCCTATGTCATTGACTCCATGTGTCTGAAGCAAACGTAAACTTGCTCCAAGATAATTAGGCATCACACAAAGATCATCCCGAATTATAAAAGTAGCAGTTTCCTTAACAAAGCCATCACCAACACAAGTTATATCCCTGGTAACTGAGTTTAAAACCTTTCCTCAAAAGCATTTCTGATTTCGAATACTGCTTATACGGCTCCCACTTATATCTCCCTCACAAAATTTCGAGTCCTACCACACAAAATACTGCACAGGTGAATCATCAATATTCAGTTTGTGCCGTTGACAATACGCCTCCATTGAGTTTCTAGGGTTGAGTAGCATTTCTTTTCAGGTATTGGACCATAGATAGAGTTCATCAAGATCTGACACGCTATGATACAGTGTACTTGGGCTGCCAAATTTCACTGCGTCAATATCTGACTCCTTAGCCACAAGTCTAGAAATAGTACTAACGGTAAGGTTAAGAAGCTGAAAAGAGCATCAACAAAATCCTTCCCCGCTTCAGCATACAGAAGCTTGAGATAGTGGACCAATGTTTGCTCATGCGGTATGGCCAAAATCAGACAAGAATTGTGGAAAAGGAGACAAAAAGACCAAAGGAAGTGAGTTATTAGACAATCAATATCCTAATTGAACCATTAAGCTTTTTGGTTCAGTTTTAAGTTTGTTTTTGTTATTTGATTATCATGCCACCACACTACATACCTTGAGGGCATTGTTGGAATCTTCAGGGAGAACAATGTTGAGATAAAAGAAAGTACAAATTGACCGACAACTATAAAGTGAGCACACTCTTCAAAATAATAAGATAAGAAGTCCCACATCGGGTGGTTTGTGAAACAGAAAATAAACTTATCTATAAAAGAAAGGTGTGATGCAAAAGTTCACCACAATGAATAGAGGACGCAAGTTCCTCATTCATGTCTAAGTTCAAATTTTCTCCCCAACTTTGTCTATATTGTCAATACCCATTTTGTTTGTTGAGACATAAGTTATTGTGTCTTAACTAATCAAAATGTGGTATTGAAATAATAACAGCAAATTAACATTTGGGATGTGACTTGTGAGTCTTCTTTTAGTTTTGGTGTTTCAAGAAATCTCCAAGTTTATTCACTTTATTTTTAAGGGTCTTGTTAATAAAAGTCTATGTATTTTTTAACCATTTTAAATTAATTAATTATTCTTTTCAATTTTTAATGTATTGATTAAACACACTTTCATAAAAAGTACCATTTAAGATCCTTAGGTCTCTATTTTTTTTTTTTTGGTGGTGAGGTCTCTATTTTTAATTACACAGTTTAGGTCTTGCTATTTTTATTTTTTCAAACATCAATTTGGTTTTCCATTTCAAGGACAATATGCTTCCGTGCAACTCATGTCACAGATTAGATTTAGTTATTATAATTGTAAATGATAGAAAAAAATTCTTCCAAAAATAACTTATTTTATTTAACTATAAATTTATTGATGAAGTATACTTGTACACTCGATGAATTTTTGTTTTAGTCTTGAAAAAAAATTTCATGTTAAAATTGGTCCAATAATATTCATTGAGAAATAATATTTTGATGTTAACATTTTTGTTTCAAATACGGTGTCGATCGGTGATCGTACCTGATCAGAAGGTGACTACCGAAGCGGTGTTTGATGGCAGTTGTAGACGGTTGCAAGTGACTGGAACGGCAGAGGTGTATACCTGCACACTCTGACGCACAAGTCAGTATTTAGAATAAGAATGGACTGAGGAGAGATAAAAGAGTCTAACCTTGAGGAATATGAAGTCTCCTTTTTATAGTATGGAGACGCATGAGCCGTTGTATGACACACATAGGCTCAACGGTTACGGATTCGTGGGAATTAGTCAATTTGTTGGAAGGAAACCTCTCAACTCTTCCTTGTTGAATGGCCAATAGCACATAATGACAATTTAGAAAGTTGTTGAATAGTTCCACCCTCAGCATCATAGTGAAGCCAAAAACACACTATTATGCCACTACTTACCTTGAGGGGCATTGTTGAAATCTTCATATTGAAATGTGATCAGAGGGGATTTCTGATTGCCTGTTTATTCGCAGAAGAGATCCTGAATGCTGTTGTTTTGCCCGGCTGTTTGGTCTCTTGTCACCGAGATGTGAAATTTAGAAATGTTAACGAGAGAAGGTTAACATTTCTCCCTCCCAAATCATAGACTGAATTATAAGGTTATTGAAGAATTTAACGAGAAACTGTACTCATTTAAGAAATGATGATATGTTTTTTAAGGTTATCGAAGAATTTATCAAAGAATTACTGCTATATGACTATGTTTTTTTTATTATTACATAGAAATGATGATTACGAGTTTATGGCCATTATATAACCAAATTTTACGGAACATGTATAGTTGGGGATGCAAGGAAAATTAGTGAAAACCAATGTTTATTGTTTAAAGGACATTATCGAGGGAAACGCAGCTGAACTTAACTGTTATTCTTGATATAGGAAAGGTAGAAATTAGTGATATGATCAAAACATGAACCATACATGTGTGTAAACATGAACTAATGAAGAGAACTCATTAGTGATAAGCTGCAACATCATGGTTTTTTATGTCTGTGTCTTCAATTGAGGCCACATCAGGCACAATGCTGCGCGATATCAAGGTTGTGGCGCGTCTGCATTTTAACAATTTGTCATATTATAGTCATGGTTACGGTTGAAAACCAAAACAAATGGGGGGAAAAGGAAAATGCAATAAATGTAAAGTAATTAACCAAGAAGTCTAACTGTTTCTATTGCATTGAGTCCTCTTAGATTGAAGATGTTATCATCGAGACATCTTGGTCTTCAACGAATAGGAGATTGATTGAAACACCTGCTGGGATTGGGAAAAGGAAGAAGATGGGAAATAGACAAATAGTCCCACATCGGGTGTTTTCTAAAACACAAAATAAAGTTATGTATAAAAGCATATAAATCTTGGCGTTGGTGTTATGAAGAGGTATAACCATGGATTGGGTTGGGTATCTATCTCTTTTCAGTAGTCTTATGAAAATCAAATTTATCAGCACCCTCTAAATAAAAAGAGGATCAAAATCAAAACAAACAAGGAAACAAATTATTGTTAATTATATGAAATTTGAACCCATTATGAACTTTTCAACTTAAAGATCATATTAAAAAGAAAATATATCAATTAAAATTGGAGAATGCTAAACAATATTTTAAGGTATTGGTTAAACAATCAAAATAAGTAGAGTAACTTTTTATAAAAAGTGATGTAATTATTACCTAATCAAAAGTCAAAACTTAAATTATTAAGACAAATAGATTCCTTAAGAAAACTGTTTAACATGATCCAATACAATTATATAAATATATAACTGTCATGACTTTTATTGGTTATATTTTTAATTATGATGTATGTTCCCCACTTATTTTTTTTGCTTTCGTGGCTATTGAATAAATATATTATAATATCTTCACTATAGAATAAGGTATTGGAAGTTATTAATATCAGACACAGTTTTTTTTATTTTATTTTGGTCTCTTTCGTTATAGATAATATGGTTCTTTAAGATATAACATTAAGAAATATTGGTCACTTAAGTTATCAACATTAGACACTAACACCAAGAACCAAAAGTAACATTTAAAGCTTATGAGACTAAAATGAACGAAATATTTTAAAGAAGGGTCTTGTTAACGAGTGCTCATGGAGCACACTTTAAGCATTTTATATTTAGTAATTATTCTTTTAAAAAGTTAACTATTACAATTTTCAATGCATTTATTGCACAACTTTTCATTAAAAACATATCATTTAAAGTGTTTAAAGAGTGCTCCGGAGGTACTCGTTAACATTTAAAAGCCTCCAACATGAAATCAAAATAAAACCAAGAAAGACTTACGGAAGGAAAGGAATACCTTAAAATAACTTAAGGGATCAAAGGGTAATTTAAACTTCTTTTCATATACAATATTTATAATATTTATTTATAATATTTATAATAGTATGTCATTTTGTCCCCACCTATCAAAATTTATGGATCAATCCCTGCTCTTAAATCAAGGTTTTTAGTTGAGCTAGTACTTTCTTTAAGGGCCATATGTGTACATCAATACATGTATTGTGATTTCATTTGGTTTATATCTATTGAACTATTTCTCTATTTCGGATCACATGGGGCATTGTTTTAAAACAGCTGTGCAAATATGAAAGTTTATATAACATATCAACAAAACAAAGTTCATATAACATGTGAATTGTCAAGAATTTATGTAAAAGTTCTTCCTGAACAATTGGAGAAATTAACAAGGAATTTAAAAAAAACTGATATTCAAGACGAAAATCCAAGTTCTAGGAAAAAAATAGTCAATATGTAAGAAGGAAAACTCTCAAATATTTTATTAGAAAAAACCTAAATCTCATTATGGCTACAGCTTGATTTTCCATTTCACTATTAAATGGTAGGAGCGTTTTTGTTATTTGATTATAATGTCAGCAAACATTTCCATTTATTTTATATAAAGTCATGTTAAGAGGACATAAATCTTCACACAACATCGCGGGTGAATTCAAAAACAAACTATTAAGCCACTACTTAACTTGGGGCATTGTTTGAAACTTCAGTGAGAGCAATGTTGAGAAGAAAGAAAGTGAGTGGCGGAGCTAGGATTATTATAAAGTCTGGTAAAAAAAAAATTTGCAACACATTTATAGGGGTTTCCATAAGTAATTGCAAGCAAATAATAAAAAAAATCTAAAGAAATTGTCCAATTTATAGAGATTTATATAAGAAATTCGAAAGGGTTTACATAAGAAATTGCAAATATTTGGGCCGAAGCCTGGGCCTTATAACCGCCTCTGCTTTTAAAAGAATACTGTCAATAACAAGATCTTGGTCCTTATCGTTGTTAGAAACCTTTGAACAAGGTTGAGTTCATATTTTAACTTAATTATGGTAGTGCGCGTTACTTCCATCTCAACGTCTCAGCATTGTTGTTTTCATCTCAATGGTGTTCAAAATGGATGCACAAAAATCAAATGCCTCCATTGAACACATTGTGATAAAACCAACTATGTTGCTATAGGAATCAAATTTATCAAAACCAGCTGAATAACGTTAGGGATAAGACTGAGTCTTCTTCTACTCTTTCATTACTCTGATGGTATCTCTTATTACTTTGATTGTATTAGTACACTAGGCCTTTATATTAATAGCTAAATAAATTGTTTTTTGAAAGAAGAAAAAAACCATCATTTATAAAAAGTGTCGGCTTACGATAGGATGGATTGGGATTACCTCCGTGAAGTGATGTTTAAAATGGGTTTTAATAGCAAGTGGATTCATTGGATTAGCATGTGCGTCGAATTTGTGGATACTCTGTTATCGTCAACAACGAGCCAATTGGTCCTGTTATTCCGGGTCGTGGCCTTCGACAAGGGGATCCTCTATCCCCGTATCTTTTCATTATATGCGCATAAGGCCTCTCTTCGCTTGTTCAAGATGCGGAGAATAGAGGAACTATTTCTGGTACTCGGATTTGTAGAGCGGCTCCTGCTGTATCCCATCTTTTATTTGCTGACGATTGTTTTTTATTTTTTAAAGCAAATGAAAGTGAAGCACAGGTTATGAAAGATATCCTTTACACGTATGAATCGGCATCAGGGCAAGCAATTAGCTTACCAAAATCTGAATTTTTTTGCAGTCGCAATGTGCCGAAACCGTTGAGGAATAATCTTGCTGCAATTCTAGGTGTTCAGGCCGTCCTTGGTACCGATAAATACTTGGGACTACCCTCTATGATTGGTAGGAACAGGAACTCCACTTTCGCATATATTAAGGACCGTGTTTGGCAAAAGATAAATTCCTGGAGTAGCAAATGCTTATCTAAAGCCGGTCGGGAGGTTATGATTAAGTCTGTTTTGCAAGCTATTCCCTCGTACGTTATGAGTATTTTTCAGCTCCCTGCTACTCTTATCAACACCATCGAAAAAATGATGAATTCCTTCTGGTGGGGTCATGGTCGTACAAACCAAAGAGGAATAAATTGGTTAAGCTGGGAGAAATTATCAATGCATAAAACTAACGGAGGCTTAGGTTTTAAAGACCTTACAGCTCTTAACCTTGCCATGTTGGGTAAACAAGGGTGGAAATTTTTGACGGGACCAGATTCCCTTGTTTCTCGTATGTTTAAAGCTAAGTATTTCCCCAAAAACACTTTCCTCGCTGCCACCATTGGTCACAACCCCAACTATGTCTGACGTAGTATCTTTCGCGCCCGCTTCATTGTCTGGGGAGGAGCATGATGGAGTATTGGTGCAGGTGAGAGTATACGTATTTTGGGAGAGCCTTGGATCCTAAATGGTGAGTGTATTGATAATGATATTGTGAGTGCACAACATGTACGTGAGGTAACGATTGACAATTTGATGCTGCCAAATGAGAAGAGATGGAATGAGGCCATTATCAGACAGGTTTTCAGTGTCGACTTAGCAGATAAAATTATGAGCACGCCTTTTATTGCTCAAGTGCAATCTGACCGTCTGATTTGGAAAGCTGAATAGCACGGAAAATATTCTGTGAAAAGTGTTTATCGTTTGTGTGTCGAAGAACTTATTGACTCATCTCATCTTCGTTGTCTTGGTAATTGGTCGTGCATCTGGAAACTTAAAGTACCCCCTAAAATCCAAAATTTAATCTGGCGGATGTGTAGAGGTTGTTTACCTACACGAATTCGCCTTCATGACAAGGGAGTACAATGTCCTACGCATTGTGTGAGTGGTGAGTCCAATTACGAGGATTTGGAACACTTATTCCTCGCGTGTCCTTTTGCTATACAAGTCTGGAGGTCATCAGGTCTTTGGACTCAAGTTAATAATGCAATTGTGGATAATGATAATGTTGTAGATGTCATATTTGCTTTGCTTGTAGACCTTCCTACAACGCAGAAACAAATTTTTGCAACTACTGTGTGGAGCCTTTGGAAACACCGAAACTTGAAGGTTTGGGAGGACGTAACTGAAGTTGCTGCTGTCGTTGTTGATCGTGCGCGTGTGTTGATCACTGACTGGCAGATTGCAAACAGCAGTACACTAGAAAGGCGCATAGCTACTGCAGCAGCCCCATCCACGCATCGGTCATTCAATTCGGCTGCAGCTGCTGTTCCGGCAGTAGATCAAAGTGTATGGCAGAAACCAGCTTCTGGACGGCTGAAATGCAACGTTGACGCAGCTTTTTCGACAAACTTTCGACGTACGGGGATTGGCGTGTGTATTCATGACGAGGAAGGGGCATTTGTCTTGGCAAAAATGATCAGCCTTCCTTGTTTACATCAGGTGGCAGTAGGTGAAGCCATGGGATTATTTGAAGCTCTCCAATGGCTTAGCGATATGTCTCTTGATAATATCGATTTCAAGCTTGATTCAAAAATAACTTGTGATGCTTTTCATTCCCGTCGAGAAGTCGTGTCCGAGTTTAGTATCATCACATCTTGCAAAGCTCTATTTTCCGCTTTCTTCACAAACTCTCGGGTAGAGTTCATTCAGCGACAAGCAAATGCAGCTGCTCATGCACTTGCAGGAGAGGTGACATTTCTAGCTAGTCCCATTATTTATTATCATATCCCAACTTGTATTGAAACAATTATTATTAATGAAATGCAATGAGCATATTTCCTTCAAAAAAAAAGTGTCGGCGAAATAAAATTTAATTTTTCTGAATTTTTCTACGCATAATAGGGAATATTAATTATTTTTTAGGATAAAATGTAAAAAACATAGTTTGGTTTTTTTTTTTGAAGGAACATAGTATGGTTCTTATAAACAATGGAATTGTGTTTTTTCTTATGAAATGATATTTCCTAAAATATAAAAGTCGATAATTAGTTCTTTATTTCATAAGAAAAAAAAACGTTAATTTATTGATTTAGGAAGCAAGTGTGCTGATACACTTCAATTTGCGAGTGCATCGTAGAAGCTTCTGAAAAAACGTTAAATCTCATTAGAATATAAACAATTCCCTTATAATTCCATTATAATATTAACCCACTTGAGTTGGTCTAGTGGTGTTGGCTTGAGACCTTGGAGTATGCCCATCCTCAAGGTCGCAGATTTGATTCTCCCTGGTGCCACTTTAAGTGGGCTAACCACGATTTCTAAAATGATATCAGAGCCTAATTGCACAATTTTGACGGAATGTCTTGGAACACTTTTATGGTAGAAGTTTCTTAGGTGTGTGTATGGTATATGTTAGTCAAAATGTATAAACCCCGTTGATGTTGTGCCTTATGTTTGGGTTTTTGCATTCATTTTGGTTACCTGTTCAGTAGATTATTTTTTAGAACTCTTCGATAGAATTGTGTCAAGGAGAAACTCTAATCCTAGCACCAAAAAAAAAATGCCTAACCTTATAAAACCGGTTTGTGAGGTGAGGATTTTCTTTACATATAAACACATGTTCATGTCATCTTTTATCGATGTGCGACTCTTTAACAAAAAAATATAATAAAATAAAATAAGCATACAACAAAATAGAATAGTATAAAAACGAACACTTAACAATAGTAATAATAAGATAAAAATAACCCACTTCAATGTTGACAAACATCTATAGATAGAAAAACGACGATTTTTTTTTTTTTGAATGGCAAAATATATATAAAATATAGATAGAAAA
>Ga0228710_1000643_pt1 | contig 46502 bp, 38 predicted proteins | sample MedpolnodulmetaG_FD_177995 | JGI IMG/M metagenome (GOLD analysis project Ga0228710, IMG submission 177995) | Root nodule microbial communities from Medicago polymorpha collected in Santa Monica, California, United States - pink nodules | ecosystem: Host-associated > Plants > Roots > Nodule... | reverse complement strand
AATGAAGTGCATAATAAGCTGGACAAAAAAGGAAATGAAAAATAGAATGTTGATAGTGTGAGTACGTGAAGCAAATGCGACATTATAAGCATGAACCTTCGAGAATAGGTCAAGTCTTGACACCTGCCACAAGCAGCTTAGTCCAACTCACTTTGCTTTTGTATTTGGAAGAATCTAAAGATGTGGTATGGATTAATGGTAACACAACACCTTTACAGATCAGACAACGAGCTTTCAACTTGTGGCAGCAGTGGTTTGAGCTGCACCAGCACCATGATCGCTCGGCAAGAATGTGGTAACAGCAGTAGCGTCAGTTCAGTCACAGATGGAAGAAAACCAATGGAAGGATGGATCAAGTGCAATGTTAATGCAGGTTTCTTCGACTCAGAAGGCATGATAACTGCTGTAAGTTGTTTCCGGAATTATCCGGGACAGTTTATTTTGGCACGAACGTAGTAGAAATGGCCTAGACTCTCTACCGTTGAAGATGAAGCAGTGGCATTATTAGTGGCGATGAAGATTGCATCCAATAGAGGTTTTGATCGAGTTGTATTTGAGAGTGACTCTCAATTTCTAGTGAATGCTATTTACTCGAATGTCCAAGGCTCGTCTCAATTTAGTGTTATTGTTTTTTGTACGTCGTTCCAGTTAAACTTTGAGGTCATGTGTGTTAGGAGAAAAGCGAATATGGCTGCTCCTACGTATTAGTGAGAATATTTTGTTTAATGAAATGAGTTAAGTTTATTTTAAAAAAAAAAAAGAAAAAAACTTCACCTCTATCCTAATAAGACTATCTAAAAACACACCTCAGTAAAAGTCACATATGCCAGAATTTCATAACTCTATTTTCACATATTTTTATTCTAAGAAAATTATTCTCCTAATTACACGTGGCAGAATTTCACACCTCTATTTTCACAATTATTTTCACACGTCTCTGTAATCTTAATCAAGGTCTTTACAAGTTACAAGAAGTTTACATGAACAATCCACTAGGCTTTGAGACAAAATGGAATATTAAACAAGACAAGCTGATCCTACATATGTATATCTCTTGTAACATTTGTATCTCTTTGTAGAAAATTGGATATTCACCTCTTTCTTGTTTCAATGATATTCATTTATGGCAAAATGTTCAATCATTTATAGCTACCTCGTTATCCTTATTACTCATATTTCCCTGTTCTTTAGACACCGGCAGAACAGGTTCTCAGCCGAACAGGTTCACTATGGGATTCTACACCTCTGAGTATTTCCACAAACATGTCTAAATCTATTGTTGTATTGATCGCGAACAGAAACCAACCACTGAAGGATTCTTCTGGGGTCATTATCACAATAGCAATACAGCATTTCAAATTGATAACATACAGTATATAAGTTGAGATACTCAGTGCAGAATCATGTACAACCTGCTTGCGTACGCTTGGGGCAGAATATCTTTGCTGGTACAAATTGATAAATTCACTGAATAACAACGATTTTATTGATGAAACTCAAAAGAAAGTTGTATCAAACAGAATATCCAAATCAAGAGATATCATCATAAATTAATAGTTCACATCATGAAAAAAATGATCCAAAAATATAAGGATCAAAATTCCAAAAGCAGCTAAAGTGAAATGCCGAAAAATTGATTTTAATAACAGGAAGATCAAAACTTTATTTGTTTTTTAAATAGGGAGACAAAAAGTGTATTCAAGTCTAATAAAAATATATCCACTCTGTCCCAAACTATAAGGAAAATAAACTCATTTTCTTTGTCCCAAATTATAAACAAAAAAGATTAACATTTATCATATTTAATTATATAATTTGAAGAAATCATCTTTTCCAAAGTGAAATTAAATACAAATTGCATTCATTTTGCTCTCCCTTTCATTTTCTCTACAACTAATAACCAATAAACGTTGTTTTTACATCTTTCTATGAAATCTTTCTATATGCTCTCCTTCATGTATATCTCTTCAATCATCCAGTCAAATTCACTTTTGGTTGGGTAACGGCGTTGAGGGTGGTACGAGAATTGCTTCCATGCTGATATGATATTCTCTGCACATGTCCTTCGATATAAGTCTAAAATCACACCATATAATTTGATATTGTAGTAACACAAATGACAAAGGAATAAAATATAAAGAAAGGTGGCAAATCAATTAAATTACCACTAATTGTTGGTTTTGTTGGTTCTACAAAAGGTGGCAAATTAGCAATGTGAGCTATCTTATGCCAATCTTCACCTTTTCCTCTCTTGCAGCTCTTCTCCAACATAGGGCAATCTTCAATAGTTAACCTTTGCAAGTTTCGTAGTTGCTGAAAGTTGTCAGGCAGTGAACTTAACTTTGGAAACATCTTGATTTGTAATACTTGAACAGGCGTCATGGCACCCAAACAGTCTGGCAAGGATGTTAGAGAAGGGAAATCGGACTGATACAAATCTTGCAGTGAGGGGATGCCTTCTAAACCATCTAGTATTTTCTCATTACCCCCCCTCACTGCCAGTTGACGAAGGGTGGTTAGACGGTTCATGTTATGTGGAAAAACAAACTGTGGACAGTAAGTGATATAAAGTTCCTCGAGACAACTTAGGTGTCTCATACCGTCGGAAAGGGATTTAAATCTTGAACATGCAGAAACAATCAAAGTTCGAAGAGAATTCACACCTTGCAACAACTGCTCTGATAATGACTCCATTTCATCACAATAATCAATGAGAAGATATTCTAAGGCACTAAGAGTGCCAGCTTCAACAGGTAATTCCTTGAGTTTGGTGAAGCTTGTAATGCAAAGTAACTTAAGATTATACATATTGTCGTTGCTAACAATGGACTTTAATAACTCTTCATTTCCTCCTTCAGCGGAAAGTGACTCAACAGATGATGGAAGGGACGGCAATGAAAATTTTGGGACATTTCTTATATCTAACTCCAAAAGTTGTGATAGCATCTCTACTCTTTCGACTTCCAACACCCTCTCTTAATTTGGTAACTCGGACAAAGTCAATTCTTTCAAAGACGTAAAAGCCTTCTCAGTTGCAGGTTCATATATGTCATCATCAATGTACTTTAAATCTTTCATTCCAGATACATAAAGATTAGTTAAACATGGCAATTTAGCAAATGGAGGAAGCTGCCTGCAGTTTTTACCAAATGACCTTTTAGAATAGAAGTATTTCTCATCCAATGAGGAAAATCAGTTCCCCCATAACAATTCACCCCAAATTGCTTCAGCCCTGAATGAGGAGGCTCAAGAGCTTCCAATACTCGCTTGGCATCAACACCCCGAACTTGTGAATTAGCATAATCACCCCATGACAAATATAAGCGATTTAAGTCCTTCTTGCCAATCAAATTAGCTTCTCTAGCATACTCTTCATTCAACACATTCTGAAGGCCTTGGATGTGTAGCTTGCCTCCTAATTGTAAGTTGTGAAGCTCTGCTAAACCGTACCCAGTTTTTGGACCAACAATGAAAATGGTCAATATTTTGAGACAAGTTAACTCCCCAATTCTAAAAGGAGTTGATATCAATGATGGGCAGTTTTTAATAATGAGATGTCGAAGGTCCTGCAATTTTCTAAATTGTTTGGGAAAACTGGATAGAAAAAGACAAGAATAAAGTTTTAGTGTTTGCAATTTTTGCAGTCTACAAACAGAACCAGGCAAGGTTGTGATGTGACTATAGGAGAGTTCCAAGTACCTCAAATGCATTAAATTCTTCAATGACGAGAGTTGGAAAGAACTTGTACGTAAAGCTCGGAGAGGAAGGATCGATGGCAACACATCTGAAATTCCGGGGGATTTTTTAAATTCAAGAAAGGTGCGCAAGGATTCAACTTTTTTAGGAATCATGTTGTAGTCAAATTTTCTTTTAGTAACAAAGCAACTTATATGGTGAACTCTACTTGACAGATTGCTCAAGCTTTCAGCCTCAGAAGCCACACATTCTTGTCCCATAACAGACTGAGCTAAATCATGGACTAAATAATGCATTTTGAATGAAATGTTACCTACTCTATCTAATTTGACTTCTTGAAAAAATGACCTTTGGTATAATTCATTCCATACCTCATTACCAACATGCTCCATTTGTAAGTTTCCTCTAGATGTAACAAGTCCATTAGCCATCCACAGTTGAATGAGATGATCCTTCTCCATTTCAAAATCCTTTGGAAAAACAGCACAAAAAGTAAAACATGGCCTCACGGACAATTTCAAATTAAAGTAGCTTAGTCTCAAAGCAGACAAGATAGGGTTATCCTCAGTTAAATTCCAAATCTCACTTTCCAGTACAAAAATCCATTGATGTTCGTCCCTTGTAAAGCGCAAACTGCTTCCCAATACTTTAGCAATAAGAGGTGAATCCACACATTTTCTAACTATCTCCCTGCCTATTGCTGCAAGCTCTGCACGCGCTTCCCCATTAGGTCCAAAAGCATGTTGTTTAAACAAAGACCAGATGTCGTCATCAGATAACTGTGCTAAAGGATGAGCACGATAAGTTCCCATGATGGATGTGACAATGTCAAGTCTGGTAGTGACCAAAATTGATGCACCTTTCTTTCCATGTTGCAACGAAGACTTTAACTTATTCCATTTCTCTTGGTCTTCACTCCACACATCGTCAAGAACAAGCAAATACCTTTTGCTTATCAACATATCTCGAACCTTTTTTTGTATTGATTCTAAAGATGTGAGATCTGGATTTTTTCCAATCGTGTTTTCTATGATGGACTCTAAAATTTTCATCATACTGAAATCATCAGAAACACACACCCATATTTTCAAATCAAAATGTGTATTCACCCTTTCATCATTGAAGACCATCTGAGCGAGTGTTGTTTTTCCTTGTCCGCCAACACCAACTATGGAATAGACAGAGAGTTCTTCACTGTCACTGGCATGCCTTAGAAGAAACTCTACAATCTGCTCTTTATCTTTGTCTCCATGACTCCCACTGGTTGAAATCCAAACTTGATCCTTTCTTCAGCAATATCATCAATCCTTTTAGCAATCTCCTTCATCCTCTTTCCAATGTTACGACGAGCCAAAATCTTCATAGGATGGAAACTAGTGATGCACTTGTCATCTGCATGTGCTTTTAAGGTTATTGAACATTCATCCAATATATCATCAAGTACATAAGCAGCATCACCAAGTTGTTGTAGCCACTCTTTCACAGCATCGTCTGTCATTTGCTTCTTTTCAGCATCTTTTAGGACAGCAAGGATTAAAGTGAGCTTTCTCGATAGGCTTTGCGTCAATTCTCCAACACCTAAAAAGGATGCAAGCTCCTCTCGAACAAAAGATCCGAGGTTTTCAATCACTATTCCAAGTAAAGCGTCAGCCATTTCCAGATATGAGAACAGAAATGAATCAAAGTTTGCTCTAGGAAGTTGAATATGACAATGAGGGGAAAAAACAATTTTAAAGTGCGCTTAGGACAGAAACTTAAAGAATTTTAAATTTGAAAATTAAAGAACAGAAATTTTCGAATCTAAGTAAAGTTTGCTTAGGAATGAAATGAAGAATTTTAAAGTTGAAACTTAAAGAACAAAAATGGAATAATATTTTAAAATTGAAACCTAAAGAACAGAAATGGTATATTATTCCATGTAAAGTTTGCTTAGACAGAAATGGTATCTTAAATATGTGGCTATTGTTGGTTATAGCAATGACGAAAAACTGAATTGGGAAACTTTTCATGTGAAACGTTTCAAAATAGCGAACTTGCACATATGCTAATATGAAATGATTAAATATTCGAATATTTATGCGTACACTTTATATTTGACTTGGAATTCATAAAGTTATGCCTTTTTTTTTGTCAAGTTCAAGTTATGCCTCTTAAATTAGACATAACCGCATAGCATAACAAATATAAAAATAAAAAACATTTCAGATGGAAATCACGCAATTAAAAGTGATCTTTAGCATGAGTCCCGTAAAAAAACGTATTAGTAGTGGAAGGAGCTTTATGAATTACCATTTTTTATTCTTTTTCTAAGTCAAAGCAAGGACAAACGTCAAGGGGAATTAAAGACATCCCAACTAGGTTGGTACCTTGAAGAATCTCCACCCTTTGCCGCCAAGCTCAAATAAATTTTATTAAAAGAAGGGGGGAAAAGATATACAAGATGGAGGACTATGCCAAAACCCTCAAAACAGAAAGGAACAAGGGAAAAACAAAAAGAAAAAAAACATAAACAATTAACAACAACTGCCTAAGGAAACCGCGGGCAATTACGATTATAATAAAAGCAGGTACCCAAATTAAATTGCAGGTACACTTCAATTCTTTTTGGCGTTAACCCTCCAATTCTCAGAGGAAAGGGGTTCTGATAATTCAAAGTTTGACAGAAAGTTACATAGAAATTAATGCGAGTAATTAGTTAAAAGGGGGAGCAAAATGCACATTTGCAAGGATCTTAAAAAATGGGGATCTTTGTTATATGATATATTAGCAAAAATGTAGTTTAAAATACAAGGATATGTAGATGTAGACAAATTCTTGAACTTTATTAGTGCAATGTTGCATATGATAAGAAAAAAACATTTGTTTTAGATAGGATATGATCTTACCTAATCAGAAGAATGACGTCTGGTGCGGTGGTTCGTTGCGTTTGTGAGTTTGGAATGGCGGGAACATGTATACCTATAATGAAAAAATAGTCATTGCTTGGCAGCGGTTAAGGTTGCAGAAACTGTAATTGTCGTGCATTATGAAATGGCAATCTAGAAACTGTTACAATTCTATTTGAATTGGAGCCCCGTGTTGCTAAAAGAACCCCCCATGATGGGAGGGGGTGTGAAGTAATTGATTGTTTGTGATCATAGGCCTTTGAGCAGTCTAGAAGCCCCCCAAGTCGTTTCTCTTGAAGTAAGAGTACTGATGACTTTGAGCAAGAATGAGATTCTACGCGAAGATAGATGCTCATGGGAACTATGTTATGAAGTGCGTGATGTTCTACTAATACTTGTAGTTTATGCGGAAAATACAAGTTTTAGGTGTAACAAGGATTAATGGTTCACGAGGAACTTCACTAGTACAAAATTTTATGCTTGCAAGAAGCTGATGAATTTGATGTTCGACTTGGAGTTGTGGTTTGCTCGCAGGGAGCTAGTTAATTCAAGAAGTATTATGCTCGCAGAGAGCAATGGGTGATGATGCTCGTTAGAAAGTTTTTTCTTTGGAGTGCTCGCAAGAAGCCAATTTGTTTCCATTAGGAGGACCCTGCTTGTGTGGAGCTAGAGGACATTTTAGCTTACAAGCGACGTTCGACAGTGATTTTACTTTGTGTTCGTAAAAGTCTTCTGCTCACAAATGATATGACTACTTGATAACCCTCATGGATGTTATGGTTGTTGTCCTCTCATCATTTATTGCGAGTATCTCGTAGATGAGATTCAGGGAACATACCTTTTGGTGAGCCGCGTGTAAGGGCTAATAATGTACTTAATTAGATAGGATATTTACTGGTTATGTCAGTGTTGGTTTTTGAGGATGCAACATAGCCGTTAGATCCATCTCTACGTTTGGATACCTCATGAATTTTTCATTGATCCATTAGATTGATCTAATGCAACGATCTGGATTGTTGCTTTGCTTTAATAATGTGTTATCTTAGTTTGATTTGTTGCATTGGATGAGTGTTCCTGGGATTTTAAACGTTTTAACAAAAAGTATAGAAGGTTTTGTAGGTTCGTTCAGAACACATTTTACTATTCTCTTTCAAGTTTGTCATCCTTTGAATTTTTCAAAGCTTCTACATTTAACAAGCTTCCAGATTTATTCTCTTTGAACAATTTTCTTCTATAATTCATCTTCTAAAACATGTTGGTATTCTTTGTACTACTTTGTTTTTCCTTTTTTTCCGCTATGAGTTCAGAAACTGCTAAGCATGTTTTACGGTAGATGATGATAATGGTTCGGTTCCACCATCATAGGTAATGGTTTTCTTGATGAAATCAGTGTTTGTTTTTATAGAACCACCGTGTTCTAGGTAGTTACTAGTTTTTCTTCATTTTCTATTATAAATGTTTGTGTTATACTGTGGTTTTAGACTTAAGGGTCAAACTAGGTGTCGGCGATCGCCACTGTAGTTTTAGGATTTTTGGATCCTTTATTTCTTTGTGGATCTCATTGTCCATGAGGAACATGTTTGCTCATCCTCATTGTGTCTACCTGATCTGTGATGGAGGGTGAATTTGAATGTTGAATTCATTTTGTAACTCTTTTCCTTTCAGGTTTGGCATGGCTGGTAGAAGGCAAATTCAAGCTCCGATCATATAACCCTTAACTTTGTGGATCAGGGACAAAACCTGGACGATGTCGAGCTTGTTTTCCCTCCAAATAACGGACAAACGTCTGTTGATGGCCATGTATTATAGGGGGAAAAAGAATGGGAAGTGAGTATTCCTTTTGTAAAGAGGATCAGATAAAGGAGAAGGCATAAGTTAGGTGTCTCTGAAGCAGAACAAGAAGTTTTCAACAGTCTTATTGAGAAACATACTATATAGAAAAGGAGGTCCCTCAATTTTCTTTCTATTATTTCAAGGACCAATTCAATCATCAAGTGAAAGTGTTTCTTTACACCTTCGATCTTCTGTCGGTGAGGGATATCGAAAACTACGATATGCTTTGGGCTTATGTTTGTAGTTTGATTCCCTACGACATAGGAGGTAGCATTCAGGTTTGGTTTTGAGGGTGATCCTCTCAAGAAGGCTCGTTTTATTAACACCTATCAGCTGGTAAGTGAGCAAGCACAATAGAAAGTAAAGGCTTTGTTGGGTAACTAATTATGATGTGATGTGATTTGTTTTGCTTTTCTGTTAGTTCATCACTAATTGTGTATTTTTAGTTTTACTCGTAGATACCAAGTTAAACCTCCATAAAAAATTGAATCAGCTCGGTAGGATGGTAGGTAGCAAATCCTCGATCGTAAAGTAGTAGAACCCTTCCAACATTAACTTTTTGCCATCAAGGCGACCTCTTTGACATCTCGACCAGACTCTCCAATTCTCACTGGAATCCGCTGGAGCACATAGGATCCTCGCAGCACGAGTTGATCGACATGGAAGAACTTCGACCAAAAAGGGTTCATGTAGAGATAAATGCTCGTGAGAAAGGTCGAATAGTCGAAGAAGAGCCACTTCATACTCTTGATGATCACCTGGTGACGCTTCCTAGCTAGTGTCTTCTTGATTGTTGAAAAGTTCAGCGACCATGTCACTATGAACTTAAGTGACACATATGCTTTATTAATCAAAGAACTTGGACTAGTTGGAAGGGGTCGAGTGATGAAAGCTATCAGTAGTGTCCTTAAATGGCTCTGATAGTGATTTTAAGGCTAGAGTAGATGGTTTGCTTGGGAAAAAACAAGACCTGGAGGTTAAGGTGATCAAAGCCGAGCTGACTCTGCCGATTAAAAGGACAAGCACGTGACCGAGGTTGGTTTGATCACCTTGTAAAACAGACATGTTTGGTAACTGTCAATTTTTAACGAGCATATAACGGTTTGTGATAAGCTAATTCAAGAAGCTTATAGCTTATAACTTTTCATCTCAATTTTAGCTATGCAATATTAATTAAAAAAATAAATATTAATTGTATGCACATTTTTTATGACATTTACTTCAACCGTTAATTTAACTAAACACCGCAAATACAATTAACTATAAGCTAACTTATAAGCTATCCGCTTTTTTTTTTTATCAAACAGAGACACCACACTTTTACCTAAAATCTTAAGACGTTAGGTTTATATGTCCTCTCACATATAGTGTTCAACGCTCACTTTTTTACGTGATATGAGACATATTACTCACACTTGATATAGAAAAAATATCTCCCTCAAGTGTGAGTCAATCCATTCTTTATAGGTATGCTCCCCCAAACGGAAGCTTTTATTATCCACTTCTACCTGAACCGCGGTTGCCACATCCAAAGGGGCATGCCGCCTAAACACCCTTGATCAAGAAGAATTTCAACACAAGGAGCCAATTAAACCCTTGTCAAACCTTGGCTCTGATACCACTATTGGATCATGAAGGGTCCTGAAGGATCACGACATCGAGCCTTGAACAATTATACAAGTGAGAGAGACGCCACACATATACCCAAAACCTTAAGGGATTAGGTTTATGAATCCTCTTACTTATAAAGTACTCAACATTCATTTTTTATCCAATATAAGATTTATTAATCACACTTGATATACCAATACGCAAAAGTAACACAAGTTGTCAAATGTCACTGTACATTTGAATGTGGGAACCAGCATTGGGAATTGGTATCCATTAGTTTTCTATCTTTTCAAAATGTTCTTGCTTTTCAAAATAGTGAACTTGCACATGATATGTTCTTGCATTGATTAGTCCATAATGATCAAGAAACCATTTCATACATGCAAATTAACAGACAGCAAAATTTTGTTTCGCAACTTTTCAAACCGATCAAAAGCTTTTTCCTTATAGGTGAGGGTATTGATGGCGGTGCCAGATTTGCTTCCCCGTATTCCTTGCTGATTTGATTTTCCCTGCATACATTGTTCAATATAATTTGATTTAGTAAGACATACGAGAAAGGAATAAAATAAATTACCACAAAATGTTAGTTATCTCTTATGCCAATTTTCTCCTATTCCTCTCTTGCATCTCTTCTCCAACTTAGGGAAATCAACAATACTTAACTTTTGCAAGTTTCGAAGTTCCTGAAAGTTGTCTAGTAGTGAACTTAACTTTGGAAACATGTCAATTTGTAATACTTGAAGAGACGTCATAGCACCCAACCAGTCCGGCAAAGATGTTAGAGAAGGAAAATTGAACTGAGACAAATTTGAAAGCATTGAATCCTTTGCAGCATTAAATTCATCTGTCTTTCAGGTACTTTGTAGCGTTCAATGTTCATTAATTTCTCCCTTTATGTATAACTTGTATGCTGATTTAACCGGATGCCTTATTAGAGAGGATTATGGATGGTTGAGTCGCTATCAGTTGGATGGTTGAGCAGTATTTCTCCCTGTATTTTTATCGGTCTTGGTTCCACATTTTTCCTCTGGGATCTGCAGATGACGAACATTGACATTGTGAAAATCGAGATGACTTATAAACTAGACTCTTAGAATTGTACAATTCATTTCTTAAAATTTATGTTGGCGACGTGGGGTCGAACTCAGATCAACTCTCTTAGTATCAGTTAGGCTCTTTGACACAAAAAAATCAACTCAATTATAAATGAAGAAAAACTGATATGAACAAAATCATATTAAGAAAGAAGAATAAGAACCAAATATGAAATTTTAGATGAGAAAGGAAAAAAGAAACAGAAAACTCAGCTAAAAATTCTGAGTTTACTTGAGTTTAGCCAGTTCACTTCGAGTCCAACCGAGTCAACCTGGTCTGGTTTGTATTTCCTCCAAGTAGCTCAACCAGCTTAAGGTATCTGATTTCTTTTATGAAGTCAATTGGGAAATTTGAATGTCAATGCAAATTCTCTTTCCTAATCTATCTAACCTTGTGATGCAAGTAACCTTGCCTATCCAACATTTTGTAGACAGGTTGATATGAAAGCATTCAAATAATGGAGCCTTGTCATTCAAGGATGCTTATCATTTCAAAACTCCTCAAATCTAAATTTCTGCTTGTATGGAGATTGATGCATACTATAGTAAGATCCCTTCTGTGGTTCACAATTATTTCAATGTGCAGTTGCTTCAGAGAGACACAAGAATCCTTCTTCCATTTGTTCTTTCAACCATAAACATATGGAGATGGTTAGCGATTGCTTTAAATATGACTATTCAGTTCAATTCAATGGATGATGTTTGGTTTGTCTCTGATAGAGGTTTCTCCCGTCAACGTAAAATGCTAATTCAAGCTGCTGTAGATAACTATAGGGTTATAATATGTGTTTTTTATTTTACATAGTTATTTTTCAGATATCCAGTATATATTTGTTAGTAATTGATTATTTTATGTTTTGTACACTGTTCTTGGTATTTGTGCTTAATGAAGGGAATGTGATTTTTTAAAATCTGGTGAGACATCATGGATAATACGCAAAATCAGAAATACATTTGATATAATTCTTTACATCTGTTTCTTTTGCAGATTTTGTTGTTTTGGTCATTTGGTTTTGAATTTGTCTTATTTTAGTGTTTAGATTAACAAAAGTGTTAATCTAAAATAAAGATTAACAAAATTGTTTGCATATCATTTTATTTTATTATTTGATTTGATATTTTTTATTGTGAAATTGAGCACTCACAAAATGTTTGAGGAAATATCTCAAATTTATCGGATGAAGATGTAGTCACTGTTTCAAATTTATCCTAATGAGCTCTTTGTCTTCAAATTTATATACTAATAGTGATTTTGTTGGTTATAAAGTTTTTATATTTGTTTGAAATAGTAGAATGGATATGAATATTAATGTTGTGATTCTGAAATGTATGAATCAAATTTTGAGAATGGATATGAATATTAATGATATGAATAAAACAGTTTACAACCTTGTTTGGATTATTGAAAGCCTTAGATTTAAATGAAAACACTTCCAGGCATATTTCGCCTATGGAATCCAGGTATCATAAACTTCTCTGCTTTTGTTCTTTTTTATTTCAAATATAGATGACTGATGTATAATAAATGAAAAGCATTAAAAGCACACACAAAAAGTAAATACCATATCTAACCTAATTTGTTTCTTCCATATTCTATAGGAGAGTGCTTCCCTAAGTGTGTTGATGGACAAGGGCAAACGCCCTATGCATGTTGGGGGGAGCAGTATGTTATCTCAAGTAATGGCCTTAAATTGTTTTTTTTCTTTTATGTTTGTGGACTGAATTTAGTGTTTGATATGGGGAATTTGCTATGTGTTGTAGGACCCAATCACATTATCTGCACCTGTTGATGAATCTGATTCTGCTGTTGTCAAACAAGTCTAATTTTAGAGTCCTTTTTCTTATTAGGATTGTGGTCTTTCCACATTACATTTATGACCAGCTTTTGCACAATTTTAGGATTTAATGCCCAAGTTTGGAGGAGCTGTTGCTGAGCCAATTTGCCAAGAGATAACCCCCTCAGTTTCTGCAACTTCATCGAGCAAAAGGGCATCTCCCAACAATGATGTAGAGGACATGGATGTTCCACTTAAGATGCTCAAGAGAAGAATCAAAATTAAGAATTAGTGCTGGAGGACTTTGTCTGAACATTTTATGAAGAGGATGATCTGTTTTTTTTAACTATATATCTATGTTTTATTCCATCTTATTTGATGATTAGTCTATGATTATTGGATCATCTGTAGTATTTTGGTACTTAAGCTGTCTGTTATTTTGGTACATCTATGGGTTGAAATATTAACTTTGACTATGACTTTGCCTTAATCTACTTTAATTATTATTAATTGACTTTCATTGCACTTTACTTTGTTGATAATTATGTCAGATAGACATCTCAGTTGACTAAGGTATTGATCATTGCACCTTATTCTTATTTCTTACTAAAAAATGATCTTTGCCATAATTGATTCCATACCTCAGCACCAACATGCTCCATCTGTAAATTTCCTCTGGATGAAACAAGACCATTAGCCATCCAAAGATGAATGAGATTTTCCTTCACCATTTCAAAACCCTTAGGAAAAACAGCACAGAAAGCAAAACATGGTCTCAATGACAATTTCAAGTTAAAGTAGCTTATTCTCAAAGCAGTCATGATAGAATCAACCTCAGGCAAATTCCAAAACTCACTTTCCAGTACAGAAATCCAATGATGTTTGTCGCTTGTAAACCACAAACTGCTTCCCAATACTTTAGTAGCAAGAGGTGAACCAACACATTTTATCACTAACTTCTTGCCTATTGCTACAAGCTCTGCACGCTCTTCTCTATTTTCTCCAAAAGCGTGTTGTTAGAACAAAGACCAGATGTCATCATCAAATAAGCTTGTCAAATGATGAGCATCATAAGTTCCCATGATGGATGCAACAATGTCAAGTCTGGTAGTGACCAAAATTGATGCACCTTTCTTTCCATATTGCAACAGAGACTTCAACTTATTCCATTTCTCTTTGTCTTCAGTCCACACATCATCAAGAACAAGTAAATACCTATTGTTTTGCAAAATTTCTTGAACCTTTTGTTGCATTGACTCTAAAGACGAAAGATGTGGATTTTTTCCAATGGTGTTTTCTATGATGGACTCTAAAACTTTCATCGCACTGATATCACCAGAAACACAAACCCGTATTTTCAAGTCAAAATGTGTCTTTACCCTTTCATCATTAAAGAAAGTTTGAGCAAGTGTTGTTTTTCCATAGACAGAGAGTTCTTCAATGTCACTAGCGTGCCTTAGAAGAAACTCTACAATATGCTCTTTATCTTTGTCTCTTCCATATACTTTGGATTCAGTGATGATAGAGGTAGTTTGGCGCCGCTCTTCATCTTCTGGTTGGCGCTCGATGACCCCCACATGTAATCCGAACTTCATCCTTTCTTCAGCAATATCATCGATCTTTTTAGCAATCTCCTTCATCCTCTTCCCAATGTTGTGACGAGCCAAAATCTTCATAGGATGGGATCGGGTGATGCACTTGTTGTCTCCATGTGATTGTAAGGTTATTGAACATTCATCCAATATATCATCAAGCACATAAGCAGCATCACGCAGTTGCTGTAGCCACTCTTTGACAGCATCGTTTGTTATTTGCTTCTTTTCAGCATCTTTTAGGACAGCACGGATTAAAGTGAGCTTTCTAGATAAGCTTTGGGTCAATTCTGCAACACCCAAATAGGTAGCAACCTCCTCTTGTACAAAAGATCCGAGGTTTTGAATCAAGATTCCAAGTAAGCATCAGCCATTTTCAGAAATGAGAACAGAAATGAATCAAAGTTGTTTGGATTAGCGATGACTTTGCTCTAGGAAGATGAAATATGCGTTGTTATTTGTTTTCAAAGATTATCTATTAAATCAGTGGATATAGTTGTCAAAATTGGCTGCTATAGAAGAAAAAAAAAATTAGTGCATGACGACAGTAAGGAGAACTACATACAGTGGGAAAAAACAAGTAGTGAAGGTACATGGCAATGAAAGGGAAAAAACAAAATTGGAAAACTTATCTTATGAAACAACATCATGCAATACTAATTATTTAATATTTCATCAGAGAGAATCCAATACCAAAAAATTGTAATACCTGAAGTGCAAGTGGATCTAGCACTGTCCAAGTATGGTGTGGTGGCATCAAGTTGGCAAGTGTATAATTTAGCTGTTTGGTCATGCATTATTGTTTAATGTTTATCATAAAATAATAGGTATCCTTTTTTGGTGTCTTTCTTTAATACTCTAGACAGAACCTCAACTTTTAAGGACTATTCGTCTGGACGTTAGTTTTATTATAATAAACATAATTTTTTGAAATACTAACTGCAGACAAGTTATCACAAAATACGTTCATTGGTTGTGTTGTGTGGCTGAAATCTTTAATTCCTCAAGTAATGTTTTCAACAATTCAATTTCTTTAACGAGGCGAACATAGCCTTTGTTGTAGATTTGTCACTCATCTTTAAGTACTCTTTATGTGTAGTTTCTTTTCATTAATAATTTAAAATGTGTAACAAATTAAAAGAGTATATTTGTATTTACTTTTTCATTATCCTAGTTATATCCTTAAACAATTTTTTTTAAAATAAAGATTATTTTTGATGCCATTAAAAAAATAAGAATTTATACCCTATTTTCAATGTATGTATATTGTTCACATAAATCCTTATATATAATTTAGATAAATTAAAAAATAAAGCCCAATAACACCAGCCCTCCGTTCTTCTACGCCGCCTCTCATTCTCAATCATAGGGTTTTTAGATAGCATGGCAAAGCTGCTCATTCACGTTTCACAATGAAACCCTAAACCTCGTCTCTGATCATATTTGCTTGCCGGAACTGCTCATTCACCTCTTTCAATTTAAGTGTATGCCTATATGTTTCCACAACCATTCGTCTATTTTATTATTTTTATGTGTCTATTTTGCTGATAAATCTCCATTCGTTCATTGTTGATTTTGTACATTTATGTTCAGTGATGGAACTTAAAGCAAATTGTCCGGATGAAAGACCTAGCTCATTGGCTTTCGAGGTAATTTACTTTTTTTCTATTCTATTTAACTTCTTGTTCAACATGAAAAACAGATATACAATTATGCAAAACCCAGCTCCCTTCGTTTTTTTTATCAAAGCAATCACTTCTGTTTAAAGAGACTTCTCAACCTAGAAAATACACAAAATAGCAATCAAACTCAAATTTACAGCTGTCCTCCGATATGTGGATGTGGTTTTGTTGGTCTCTCATTAACATCTATTTAATATTTCATTAACGTTTTGAAATCATTGAGGAGGACTGAAATTTGTTATAGTACTTTTGGGTTTTAAAGGAAGGTTCTTTCTTTTGGTACACAAGAAATTTTAAATTATTCATATTTATTTTAAAGGAAGCTTCTTTCTTTTGGTACACAAAAAATTTTAAATTATTCAAGATTTATTTGGCTAACTATAAGGTCTTAAAGCTGTCTACCAAGTTAGTTGTCACCCAAAGGAGCAAATAAAAGATTTGTACCAGTACCTAATTAAGGTGATCACTCACTCTTAATTTTTTACAAAGACAGAGACTAGTTTGAAGTATTAATAAAGTGAGAGACTAAACTGAGAATGACATACAAAGCCAGTGACCAAGTTGATGGTTTGCTCAGTAAATTTTGAGAAACACTTCTTGAACATGGAAATATTATGATAAGTAGGACCATAAAGTTTTGGATCATTCTTCACAGTTGGTGGATTTTCAATCTCTGAACTTGCCTCCAGTAACTACTGGCCAATATCTGGAAATTGGCTTCTAAAATACATTAAGAAACAAGCTAATTTAATAGTATTATATGGAACTTAAAATCTAATTTCATAATATCCACCTTATTAGCTCGCTTGCTTCTAGTCATATTTTTGTTGTAATTCAAATCTGAAATAATTAATGGCATTCTGTGAAAATTTTCAAGCTTTGAGGCTAATTCTGTGAAAATATGATATTGATGAAAAATAGGTTCATGCGGTTTTCGACTATATTATAGCCATTTGAATGCACCATTGAGATGCTTAGAGGCCAATACGCTCATTCTGTTGGATGTTATAACAAAGTCGTCTTTCATTTTTTTGAAAAAGTAAAGGTATATATAGGATATGTCTATAACATTTATGTTATATTTTTGTAGTGATCAAGACGTCGCGTTTTCACTTTTTTCAATTGTCATAAATTCATATGTTGGTTTAGCTTGGTTGAGATCACACTTAATGATATGAGTTTGTGTAGCTCTTGAACAGCAAATCAATGTAAGCTAGGTGCCAAGTTTATGCAGATGTTTCTTATATTTGCTTTGGTGATGTTGAATCTACATCAAAGGTTTAGTAGTACCTCTAATTGAACTTTCTTATATTTTCTTATATTTACTCTTAATTCGCTCTTTATAGATCACAACGTTCTCGTACGCATGCAATCTCATCTGCTCTAACTCATTGAGCTTTAAGAACCTTTTCCTACCAGCTAAAGTTTGGTCAAAATTAAGGGTCTTGATGGCCCAATAAGCTTTGTGCTCTAACTCCACTAGGAGGTGGCACGCTTTTCCATACACCAACTGATAGGGTGACAGGCCCAAGTGCGTCTTAACAGCAGTCATGTGTGCCCACAAGGCATCATCTAACTTTCTAGACCAATCTTTTCGGGAAGACGCTACAGTTCTCTCAAGAATCTGCTTAACTTGCCTGTTTGAAACCTCAACTTGCCCACTTGTCTGAGCGTGATACGGGGTAGCAACTTTATGCTTTACATTGTATTTTGGAAGCACAGTTTCTAAATACTTGTTGCAAAAGTGCTTCCCCTATCACGGATCAAGACTCCAGGGGTTCCAAACCTAGTGAAAATGTACTTTTTAAAAAAGTTCACCACATTTTGGGAACCATTAGCAACACAAAGTATCACTTTAACCCACTTGGTCATGTAATCAACATATCCTAGAATATTCAAATAAGAGTGAGAGGATGGGAAAGGTCCCATGAAATCAATGTCCCAACAATCGAAAGGTTCTATTTCTAGAATTCCATTGAGGGGCATCTCATTCCTTTTAGAAATACTACATGTCTGTTGACATTTATCACATTGTTTCACAAACTCTTGGAAATCCTTAAAGAGAGTGGAACACCATAACCCACCATGTAAGATATTTTTGCTGCAATTCTTTCACCGTTGGCCCCATAAACCGAGTTATGGCAATGCAACATGATGCTTTTGGCCTCCTCACCTGCAACACAACGTCTAATTAAACCGTCAGTGCTTATCATAAACAACTAAAGATTATCCCACAGGTAGTGGTTCGCATCCTTAAAGAACTTCTTTTCTTGCCAGCTCAAATCATCAGGAACCAAGTTCCTAACTTTGAAATTAGACATGTCAGGAAACCATGACCTTTCCTGAATCGCAAACAATTGTTCATCAGGAAGCAATAACAGCCTTTTCTTTCTCGGTCACCTCCTTGTCCATATTCTTTGAATCGTACTCTTGCAAGAGCAAGATCCATCTCAGCAATCGGGGTTCTGAATCCCTTTCGTTAACAAGTATTTTAAAGTGGCATATTCTGCAAAAACAACTTTGGAGCCAATTAAGTAAGGCCAAAAAATTTCCAATGAAAATATCACATCAAACAATTCTTTTTCAGTTGGCCTGGTACTGTGTAATAAATAGAATTGAAAAATTTCTCACGACGTTGGCCTAGTACTGCTCCAACCACGTAATCACTCGCATCACAGACGAGCTCCATTCAGAATCAAACTTAAAATAATTTTCCTTGGCTAAAAGGTTACCAAGGGGCTTTGCAATTTTTGAAAAATCTTTAATAAAACGCTAGTAAATCCATCATGCCCCAAGACACTCCTCTCCCCTTTTACATTAACAGGTGGTGGTAATTTCTTTATAACCTATATTTTTACTTGATCCACCTGGATGCCTTTTCCACTTATCATGTGTCCCAATATACCTTCGATTACCATAAAATGACATTTTTCCCAATTTAATACTAGATTAGTTTCGTTACACCTTTTTAGGGCGGCATCAAGGTGAAACAAACAATGATCCAAAGAACTACCAAAAACAAAAAAATCGTCCATAAATACCTTGATATTCTTCTCTATCATGTCAGAGAAGATGGAGAGCATACACCTTTGGAAGGTTGTCGGCGTATTATACAACCCGAATGACATCCTCCTATAAACAAACACCCCAAATGGACATGTGAAGGAAGTCTTCTCTTGATCCCCTTGAGCCACCGCAATCAGATTATAACCCGAGTACGCATCTAGGAAACAATAAAACGCTTGACCACCTAACCTTTCTAACATTTGATCCATGAAGAAGTGATCTTTTCGTGTGGCTTGATTTAAATTGAGGTAGTCTATACACATTCTCCACCCAGTCATCGTCATAGTGGGATTCAACTAGTTTTTCTCATTTGTGACCATAATCATTCCTCCCTTCTTTGGAACCACATGCACCGGACTCATACATGAACTATCTGAAATGGGGTACTACATACCTACACCTAAGAGTTTCAACACCTCTTTCTTTACTACTTCTTTCATTGTTGGGTTGAGTCTCTGTTGTGGTTCCGTTGTGGTTGCACTACTAGTTTAAACTCAGCCTCTAATTGAATTTTTTGCATGCAATAGTCAGGACTTATACCTTTCAAATCAAAAATCTACCAACCCCAATGCTCCTTGGTTCTCCCGTAGCACCCTCATTAGTTTTTCTTCTTCAAGAGGTGATAAGGAACTGCTGATAATGGCCGACCTAAAAGAATCTTTACTTAAAAATGCATATTTCAAATGAGAAGGGATTTCTTTCAATTCTGGAACTTTTGCTGGTTGTTCCTCATCCTTAACTTGGCTCAAATTTTCAATGGGCAAAATATCCCTCTGCGGTTTACTTGCTAGTATTTTTGAGTATGTATTTTTGAAGTAAAGATGCTTTCAGGCTGGCCATTGTCAACAGTTCCTCATCACCTCTTGAAGAAGAAAAACTAATGAGGTTACTAAGGGAGAACCAAAAAGCATTGGGTTGGCAGATTTCTTATTTGATAGGTATAAGTCCCGACTATTGCATGCATAAAATTCACTTATAGGTTGAGTTTAAACCAGAAGTGCAACCACAATGGAGACTCAACCCAACAATGAAAAAAATAGCAAAATAAAGAGGTGCTAAAACTCTTAGATGCAAGTATGATTTACCCCATTTCAAATTTTCAAATAGTTCATTGGTGAATCCGGTGCACGTGGTTCCAAAGAAGGGAGGAATAATAGTGGTTGCAAATGAGAAAATCATGTTGATTCCCACTACGACGGCGACCGGGTCGAGGATGTGTATAGACTACCAAAGGTTAAATCAAGCAACACGAAAAGATCACTTCCTGTTACCATTTTGGAAAGGTTGGCTGGCCAAGTGTTTTATTATTTCCTAGATGGGTACTCGGGTTATTATCAGATTTTAGTGGCTCCAGAGGATCAAGAGAAGATTGCCTTCACATGCCCATACGGGGTGTTTATTTACAGGAGGATGCCATTCAGGTTGTGTAATGCGTCAGCAACCTTCCAAAGGTGTATGCTTTCCATCTTCTCTTACATGATAGAGAAGAATTCGAGGTATTTAAGGACGATTTTTCTGTTTATGGTAGTTCTTTTGATCCTTGTTTGTTTCATCTTGATGCCGCCCTAAAATGGTATATCATAACTAACCTAGTCTTGAATTGGGAAAAATGTTATTTTATTGTAACGGAAGCATAGTTTTGGAACACAAGATAAGTGGGAAAGACATCCATGTGGACCAAACAAAAATAAATGTTATAGAGAAATTACAACCACCTGTTAATGTAAAAGGGGTGAGGAGTTTCTTGGGGCATGTTGGTTTTTACCGGCGTTTTATTAAAGATTTTTCAAAAATTTCAAAGCCCTGTTGTAACCTTTTAGTCAAGGTAAATGATTTTAAGTTTGATTCTAAATGTCTTGTATGTTTTTACATTGATTAAAAACAAGTTGGTCATTGCGCCCGTAATCATTGCTCTTAATTTGGATGCTCCTTTCGAGCTCACGTGTGATGCGAGTGATTACGCGGTTGGAGCAGTCCTAGGCCAACGTCGTGAGAGATTTTTCCATGCTACTTATTATGCAAGTAAAGTTTTGAATGAAAATCAAGTGAATTTTTCCAAAACTAAAAAATAATTACTTGATGTGATATTTGCATTGGAAAAGTTTCGGTCTTACCTAATTGGCTCCAAAGTTGTTGTTTTTACAGATCATGCAGCTTTAAAATACTTGTTAACAAAAAGGGGATTCAAAACCCCGATTGCTGAGATGGATCTTGCTCTTGCAAGAGTTCGATTTGGAAATTAGGGACAAGAAAGGAGTTAAGAATGTGGTAGTGGATCACCTCTCAAATCTAGATAACAAGGAGGTGACCGAGAAAGAAAAGGTCATCGTGGACGAGTTTCCTGATGAAAATTTCTTTGAAAATTCAGAAAAGGCCATGGTTTGCTGACATGGCTAAATTTAAAGTTGGGGGAACTTTGTTCTTGATGATTTGAGCTGGCAAGAAAAGAAGAAGTTATTTAAGGATGCAAACTACTACTTGTGGGATGATCCTTACTTGTTTAAGGTAAGCACTGACAGTTTAATTAGACATTGTGTTGTAGGCGATGAGGCCAAAAGCATCGGCATTGTCATAACTCAGCTTATGGGGCCCACCACAACGGTGAAAGAACTGTAACCAAAAATCTTACAAAGTCGGTTCTGGTGGCCCACTCTCTTTTAGGATTGCCAGAAGTTTGTGAAACAATGTGATAAATGATTCCGGACAGGTAGTAATTATAAAAGGAATGAGATGCCCCTTAATGAGATTCGAGAAATTGAACCTTTCGATTGTTTGGGGCATTGATTTCATGGGACCTTTCACATCCTCTCACTCTTATTTGCATATTCTGGTGTGTGTTGATTACGTGACCAAGTGGGTTGAAGCGATACCTTGTGTTGCTAATGATTCCCACAATGTGGTTAACTTTTGAAAAAAGTACATTTTCACTGGGTTTGAAAACCCTAGAGTCTTGATCAGTGATGGGGAAAAGGCTCTTAAAGCTCAATGAGTTTGAGAAGATGAGATTGCATGCGCATGAGAACGCTGTGATCTATATAGAGCGAACTAAGAGTAAATAAACTTACCCATTTCACCAAATTCAACTATATGTTATGGTTAAATAACCATAACCCATAGTTATGGTTAAATAACCATAACCCATTTTATGAATTAATGGATTAATAGGTCTTTTATTTATGATGCAACCAAATCTACGAGAAGCAAGGTAATTTTATGATTAGTCTTGTTTGTATGAAAATGTTTTTTATTTATACATATAGAGCTTACCGACAGAGCTAGTTATGTTTATGTTTAGAAATAGAATTACATTATTTGAATTTGTATGTATCTAAGTGAATATGACTTGAAGAGAGCTTCAAATCAGTCAAGAAATTCAGACCTAGTTTCACTAGAAAACTGTTGAACTGACATTATATCTTGCCCTATGATTTATAACAAAATTATTTCAGTTGAAAACTCAAAACTCCAGTCAAATGCAAATTCATTTAAATTGGCTAATCAATATTTATGGGCTTTGGCATTTTAACCTCGATCCACATTCCATTTTGACGTAAAAAATATTCTAGCTTTCAGGTTTGTCTGTGAAAGCAAAGTCTCTTAAATCGAGAGCTCTAATGGCAAATGGAAAACTTCAGTGTGACATGTTCTTATTCATTCATCAAATAGGATACCTAATGCAAGGAAATCATGTATTTAGTTATCCTATTTTGACCATTACACTAATGCCAAATGGAAAATTTGAGTGTAACCCTCTCTTGTTCCATAATCCCTTGATTTATTAAATCTACAAGAATTGCAAGGGAAAAGTAAGCCTAATTACAACCCCTATTACACCTTCAAAAAACACAGTTTTCTCCACATGCAAGATAATCCTTTTGAGTATCCCCTCCTCCCGTTTTAAACTATTCTATAAATTGATTATATTCTTGGTGAAATTCTATTCGTTGCTATTTTTTCATGTTCTCAACACGTCATTAATCTCTGATATAAAATACGTAATTAATTAAGCCTTCTCAAGATCTCACTAATTACGTTGTGCTAAAGGAGATTATATAAGAATCAAGATATCACAGGAGTCTCGAGGTGTTGAAAATTGCAAAAAACTCATCATAGTAGAGTGATTATAAACAAACGAGAAATCCGCTTCCTTCTCGTTATCTAACTTCTAAGCTTTGTACTTTATAGAAATTGATCTCTCTAGGTCTTATAAATAGGAGTTAATCTTGATATTCCAAAATCTATTGGCCTTCCAAGACCTTCAAAGAAAAGGTAATTTCTCCAAAGTGCAAGGACGTTGAGGAGTTTCACTGAAAAGTTTTCCATCTTACATCAAGGTTGGGGACAAGAATCAAACCCAGGAGGTAACACTAAAGTAAAAATTGCTTACATGATGAAAACAAGAATCCATCAAAAAAATGTCACACTTAAAAGACAAAAAAACAATATATAACTTGGAGCATAGAGTCACTAAATCTACAATAACACTGAAGCTCCAACAAGGTTATTTCTTAGCCGACTTGGATCGTAGAGTATAGAGTTTCCTATGATCCTAATATGCGAATTCTTTGTCACCACTGCAGCTTCGATGTTAGGTAGTTCACCTAGATGTTGAATAGTTTTATGAACAAGCTCACTTATTTCTTGTTGTTTGTTATCCTTATCAGTTAGGTTCCATAATTTCATTTCTTCTGTGTATACATGTTTTGCACAATAAATCCAGGATGTTGCTTACAGTTTGAAATTATTTTGTGTACGGAAATGAAATGCACCATACACTTATGCATAACAGTAATTGCAGAAAACTCATCTTGATGGAGATTGTAAAATAACTCTCAGGTGTTAATCAATTTTATTCTACCACCTCACTTTTTTATTCTGATATGGACAATGACAGGGAAACATAACAATAACGCTCATGACAATATAGTTGCTTCACAGGGAAAGTAATTATATCATCCAGATGAAGTAGAAAAAAGGGAAGTGGTAGATTGAAATCGAATAACACCATAGTTAATTTATAGTCTCCAACGAGACGAGGTTCATGTAGTTATTGTTATGCATATGTGTGTGGTACATTTCATTCCGATACACAAACAACTTCCAAAACATAAGCAACTTCCTAGGTTTATTGTGCAAAAGGTGTATGACACAAAAGAAATGAAATTATGTAAGCTAACTGATAAGGACAATGAACAACAAGAAAATTGTTGAGCTTTTAAAAAAAATATTCAACATCTAGATGAACCACATAACATTGATGATGCAGTGGTGATGAAGAATTCACATATTCAAGACCACAAAAAACTTTATACTCTACATCCAAGTCATCTAAGAAATAATCTTGTTGCAACTTTTGTATTGTTTTAGATTTAGAGACTCTGTGCTCCTAGCTTTTATTGTCTTTAATTACGACAATTTTTTGATGGAGTATTCTTTCCATTTTAAAGGAAATTTGGACTGTTTGTTTTATTTCTCCTAGCTTGTATCCTGTAAAATTAATTCAGTATGTACTCATAAGTTACACAAGCAAGATAGATGGTAGAACTCAGTTGTTATATTACCATTTATCATACTCAACACGTTGGCTTCAATTATCCTCAGTAGCTGCCATTGGTATTGGTGACAGTGTTTCCAGCAAGAGTGCTTGAATAAAATTGTACAAACTTTGCTGATCATATTGTCTTTTCCAATTGGAGTGATTATACTTTGTTGATGTGTTTGAAAATATCAATTTACACCAAAACAAAAAACTACGTAAAAATAAAAACAATTGTTTTGTTTCAAGAATCACTTACCAAAACAAAAAACTACATAATAATAAAAACAATTGTACTAATTTTGAATTAAAGAAAAACATTTCGCGATGTCCTGAAAATACACATCACTTTAAACTGAAATTAAGTAGCTCTGTATATTTGAAAATTGCATGTGTTATAGCATAGCAAAATTGTCAGGCTAAATATATGTAGACCTTCATATGTGGACTCAATCCCCAACAGCAAAACCTGACAAAAAAAATGCTCTTTTTCTCAAGATCTCACTACCTTGTACTAAAGGAGATCATGTAAGAATCAAGATATCACAGGAGGAGTACTCTCGAGGTGTTGAAAATTGCAAACAAATCATCATAGTAGAATGATTCTAAACAAAGGAGATAAGCCGCTCCTTACACGTGATCTAACTTCTAAGCTTGGTACTTTATAGAAATTGATCTCTCTAGGTCATGGATTCAGGGAATTTGAATTATCAATAGCAAAAAACAAAAAAAGTTATGGTTTCTTGGAATCTAAATCCAAGTATACCACGATTATCCAAGTTGACATCATCAACAATCACAAGCAACGTCAAACTGATGTGTAGATTTGGATATGAGTCATGGACTTAGCACAAGAGTATTGGAGAACAAAAACCTTTTTGAGATTTCAAGTGGTGTAGGTACTTCAATAAAATTTATGATGCTATCAAGAATCGTGTTTTTAGACACTATGTTTGAGTTTTTGTGAATCATGATCTTTTCGAACGTATCTTTGAAGAAAATTTGGTAGAAAAAGAGGGTTATGTGTTTTATGCGGAGATCATATATGAGAAGATTCCTGATTAGTGTTAAACAGTCAAACAATCGGTCATTCGGTACACTCTTGCAACAATTTGTATCCATCAGTTTATGAAGAAAATAAGGCAATTCCTATTTTTTTAACCACTAGTGAATCATGGGGTGCAATTGATAAGGCATGATATTTTGGAAAATGAATTGCTTGGCAGATGCTAACTTAGTTACTAGTCATGTTTTCCCAGAAACACCATTGGGGATCAATTACTTTCCTTCACATAGAAAACAACAAAGTATGAATCAACATATGTGTTGAAAAAGATATAAGCAAGATCTAGAAAAATAGGGCCACAAGTAGTGTAATTAAAAAGGAGGTGGCATTCACACCTAATGTCTCTAGAAATCATGAAAAAGAAGAAAAAATCTACAAGGGAAGGTATCAATCAATTATTACAAACGTTCTAGAGGTTTGCCATCCCAATATACTTAATAAAGTTGGTTTTTAGAATGTTTGGGGTATAAGAAACCCTTACACTAGAACCCTCCTAAAAAAATGGACTATTTGTTTGTTTTTAAACATACAACTAGTCCATTCTCATATATCCGGAAGGTAATTGTTTTTCAGAAAAGCTCGAGAATCGCGGTCACAACCTTTTTGGCACTACTTCATGGGATTGACCGACTCTTTTCATTAGAGAGGATTTTTGATTACTTTTTCATAACCGAAACAAACTGAACCACATACGTAATTACTACTTTTTATTTGTATGATGTATTGCATTAATATATTATTTGTTGGTTTTTCAATAATACTTATTAGTTAAATTTAATATCTTTTTTACTACTTAAGGCTTTCTCAGGTTTCCTTCGAGAAATCTGAGGTGGTAGGACAATCGGGTGCCTTGGTAAATGGAGTGTGGGTGTGAGATCTGATGTGTAGGCGGAGGTTGTTTGTTGGGGAACAAGTATTAGTGGTTGAGTTATTAGTTGTGTTGGATCAGATGCCGTTGTCTGTTGGGGATTACACTTATTCGGTTCGGTAATCTTCGGTGCCTTCAGCAAGCGTTTTGGTCTTTCATCTGATTTCATGTGTTTTATTTCTCTTGTAGAGTATGTCATGTTCTTTAACTGATATTAAATTAAAATTAATTTATATATACTTGTTAACATTATATATCGTTAACCGATATTAAATTAAAATTAATCTATACATATTAATATACAAGAACATTAATCTTGGTAGAGTTTTAATATTAAAATTTACTAACTATATTCTGGTTTTTAATTCATACAATCATACTCATTTTTTCTTTGAATTTTTTTATCGAAATAGATTGGTCATTCATAATTCATATATATTGAACTTGTTTTCAATCAATCATATGTTCAATTGGTGTTTATTGCTTCTTCTTTTTTTCACTATAGATCCCTTTTATTGACAAACATTTGTTTTGGTGGCTGTTACTTCCAACATTTGTATTAGCAATTATTTTCTGCAACAGTTTCAATGTTATTGAAGTTTGCACAAATTTAACCTTAGGGAAACAACCCATGTTCATTGCTTGCGATACTTTTGAAAATGCTACTGAAATGATTCCTTGACTTGCTATGTTGGAAGTAGCAACCTCCAATTGAAATGTTTCTAATAAAAGGGATCTACAATAAAAATAAAAAGAAGTAATTAACATCAATTGAACCTTTAATTAATAGGAAATAAGTTCTATGAATATGAATTATGAATGACCAATATTTGAAAATTCATTAATGTTGACAAAAAAGAAGCTTGTTCACTATATGTTATCAATACATGGAAGTATAATAAAAGCTTGTTTGCGGATACTTAATTTATCTCTTTGGATCGACATTGGTAACGAGTTGTAGGTGACTTTTGGTTTCGAGGTATGTTTCATTTAGGAAATGTAAAAGTTTAATGAATAATGATTAAGAATAATAAAAGCTCGATTGCTGTCCTAAGCAAAGCTTGTTGGATGATCATTATACATACAAAGATTTGAGGATTAAGAGATTAATTTAATGTTTTTATCGTTTCTTTCTATGTGCGCTCTTTAGTGAATTAATATATCTTAAATGTATCACCGTGACTGATTATTATTAAATAGGTTGAAAAATCTGTAATTGACATGGAAGTCACCACGACCATTGTTTCAGATTCTCCGCGCAATCTTTATAATGTTGCATTGAAAGGTAATGTACTTGAAATGCATTTGTGTAGTGTAATATGAACATTTCTCATGGAAGGAGAGTGCAATTTACTAAAACTTTAGTAATGACTTTGGTTAAAGTTTCCAAATGTTTAAGGAATCACAGTTCAAAAGAAAAGATTTAAATCTCATTAGCGAAGATTTGTCACTTCAAAATTGAACTAGTGTGTATATCCGTGTACTATACGAAAAAACTACTTCTGAATTAAATTAAAAACAAAATATATCATACTTTTTTATCTCAAATTGTTTTAAAGTACACTACAAGCAGTTGAAAAGAACACATACTGATAAGAGTATTTTTCTCATGTTTGCATTGCCATAAGCTAAAAATGTCATTATAACCTTATGGCAATGCAAACATGAACACTATCATGCAATTTATTAGAGTGATTCTAGAAAGCCAAGCTTTATGTTGGCTGAACTACACACTTTCAATGAGCTGTTTTGCTGATTAATTAATTTAAGAGTCCTGAAATGTTGTATTAATTCATGAACACTATCAATGGTTGAACTTCAGCCGATAATTTGAAAAACACACACGGATTTGTTTCTCGCCGCATCTCAGATATTCAAGATCTTTATCTTTTTTCGCCAAAGCAGTCTTGACGTATCTGAATATTTTACTCAATTGAATGTTTTTTGGGACGAATTTGAAAATTATCGTCCTCTTCCTTTCTGCAAATGTTTAATTGCATGCACTTGTGGTACTATTGATTCTTCCAAGACCTATAGAGAATAACATCATGTAATCATGTTTTATAGGGGCTAAATGAGCGTTTTGCACACTCGAAATCTCAGATTATGATGACGAGTCCTCTCTCTGACAAAGACAATGCCTTTTCTTTGGTAATTTTACAACATAACTGATTCATCTGAAACTTCAACAGCCTTACAGGTAAATTCTTATCAAGGCAATTTCAATGGTAAGGGAGGTCTTTTTCTTCTAATACTGGTTCTGTTGTTTTTGGATTTCCAAACAATTATATTTGGATTTCTAAATTCTATTATCTACCGAAGTTGTTACTAGGTTAAGTCATGACCAGGTTGCTCTCTTTAAAACGTTTCGTGGCACTGCCCAAAATTGTGCAAGACAGACTATCAACCACGCCGCCTCCATGATAAAACAAGCCCAGCTACAACTGTGCGGTTAACTACTGCACTGTAGAAAACCGTTCGAGATTTACACCTTCAAATATGGTACTAAGACCACTCTTTAATACTGAAACTACCTTAATATGGTATTGTTACCACTCTGTTATGGTGTTGAGACCACTCAAATATGGTGTACCACCATTCTAACTTTAATTTCTCCTCAATTAAAATATTGAAAGAATATTTATATACAGTTAAGATCATTCTTAATTCCGACGGGACATTATTATTCCAAAAAGGGACTATGATCTTAATAGTATTCTTTATTCTGAAGGGACTTATATTATCGAAGGGACTATGTTTTTAAGACCATTCTTAATTCCGAAGGGACATTAAACCGAAAAAGGGACTATGGTCTTAAGAACACTCTTAATTCTGAAGGGACAGAAAAAGGAGATGAAGAGAAGAAAGACTAATCAACACAAGTCAAGAAAGGGAGAAGAGAGAAAGAGTTCCCGACAACTCAATGAAACTCTTTGGTGTGATTTTTTGAACTGAGTGGAGTCCTCTATTTATATAGAGATTCTGTAACTGTTTTAGCAAAAATTGTGACAACAGTTACTCTAATGGATAACATTAAAATGGAGTTTACCTATTAATCAATTCAACAACACTTGTGGATAGGATCAAAAGAAACAAATCCACAAAAGTGGAGGAAACAAACTATTGGATTTGAATGAAGGAAATATAAGAAATTTAATTAAGTTATTATTCTTATCACAACCACCATAAGCTAAATTTATGGGAAGTGATATTCACGAATAAAAATAATAATGTATTTAAAATTAAATACCGCAATTTAAACACTACTAATGTGTGAGTTCTATTTTATGCGGGACCCCTACACTCTATTTTTTCAATTCACACAACATTAGATCAAAGTATAATTACTTGGTGGTTAATCTTCCAATTTATTTTCCAACATCACACTAATGTTCCAACAATCCCCACTTGAATTTAAAAAATGGTTTCAATAATAACGTCAAAACGTTTTCATAAGGTTGCTAAAAAACAAAGGCGTCGCCTACAACTTGAACCTTTGCATAGAGGATAATATTCTGATTTAACAAGAGTTGCTTACAACATTGAACTCTATATCAGACATAGAACCTGCACACAAACCTTTTCTTAAGGTGTATTCTAAAAGCCCGTGCTTTTATGGCCCTGCACGTCTATCCCGGTTTTAACGAACGCAGTTATTCTACCCCGAATACCATAGGAACCGGCCTCCATTCCACATTCGTATAGGTGAGTCGATCAAGAGTACCCATGTAGCTATGTATTCCACTCAACATAGAGTATATATCTCATTAAGAGTTTCTATTATCTCATCCTCATGTCGCTGCAGGATTCATGCTTTCTTAATTTTTCTCTAAGCATGTTCTACCACTCATGACTTGTTATTACCCATTGAACCTATTTCTTGGGATCTCCAGTCATGTAGGCCGGGTTACCATCACTTGTGACCTTTGGGTTAGTCTCATCCTATTGGATGTTTTTAGGACTTTCTTTTCTAGTAATTCCTTTCGTCAAAGGATTGACTAATTCTTTATCCACTACAACATTTTATCTCTACAACAACGCCTGATTTTTGGAAGGTAAAAGAAGTGTTCTGGTAGAGTGTCATAGACAATGGTTTTCATATTCCGTTGTGGTAGTATATGAATTTGTTATAAATTTTATAAAACAACCCAAAAGCATTCTCGTACAATAAACCAAAACGGTTTTTTGATAGTTTATTTCGGCTACGATAAAAACTGTTTTGGTATTACTTTTACTTATAAAATATAAAATCAAATTTAGAGTTCGTAAAATTTTCATATTACGCTAAATTGGAATTTGTAGAAAACAAAATTCTCAAACAAATTGGTACCCACTTCCACCAAAAATAAAATAAAATTGGTACTACATCCCAAAAAAAAACTTATTTTTCTCACCCTCACCATGTTTATAAACTTAAGAAATCATTATATGGTCTGAAACAAGCTCCTAGAGCTTGGTATGATAGACTAAGTAATTTTTTTTATTGAAAATGATTTTAAAAGAGGTCAGGTTGATACAACACTCTTCAGAAGAACTCTTGAGAAAGACATTCTTGTTGTGCAGATTTATGTTGATGATATAATATTTGGTTCTACTAATGCATCTCTTTGCAAGGAATTTTCTAAGTTAATGCAAGATGAATTTGAAATGAGCATGATGGGAGAATAGAAGTTCTTTCTTGGAATTCAAATCAACCAAAGCAAAGACGGTGTGTATGTTCATCAGACAAAGTATACTAAGGAGCTTCTGAAGAAGTTCAATCTTGAGAACTGTAAAGAGATGATCACATCAATTCATCCAACCTGCACTTTAAGCAAAGAAGATACAGGATCAAAGGTTGACTAGAAGCAGTTCAGAGGTATGATAGGTTCTTTGTTATATCTCACTGCATCTAGATCAGATATTTTATTCAGTGTATGTTTGTGTGCAAGATTCCAGTCAGATCCTAGAGAATTTCACTTAACAGTTGTTAAGAGAATCTTTAGATATCTGAAAGGAACAACTAATCTTGGAGTCCTTTATAGGAAATCCTTAGATTATAAGTTGGTTGGATTTTGTGCTGCTGATTATGCTGGTGACAGGATTGAAAGAAAATCAACAAGTGGAAACTATCAGTTTCTTAGTGAGAATCTGATATCCTAGGTTAGCAGAAGACAAACAACTATTGCTATGTCTACCGCAGAAGCATAATACATCTCAGCTGCAAGTTGTTGTACACAACTCCATTTGATGAAACATCAGTTGGAGAATTATCAGATTAACGAAAACACTATTCCCATTTATTGTGATAATACTATTTCTATTTGTTTGTCAAAGGATCCAATCTTACATTCAAGAGCCAAGCATATTGAAATCAAACACCACTTTATTAGAGACTATGTTCAAAAAGGAATTTTGGATATGCAATTCATTGATACTGAACATCAATGGGCAGATATTAGAGACTATTAAGAAAAATTTGAACATGCACTTTGTGTCTGATAAATGCTTGCCTCTAAATGGGAATTTAGGTTCCGAAGTTTTTCAGAAGCTTTAGTCCATCAGAAGCTCTTCACTGAGATTATGAGGAAAATATGCTTATGATTACGTCAGCATCTGGACTCCAGAGTCTGGATTTCTTCATTCTGATAGCAGTGTTAGTGGAAACGTTGGAAGTTAGTTTTTGGTGACACCTGTCCCACTACCATAGTAGTTTCTCTAAGAACCTCTGGCGTGGTTTATTTGTATTGGTTTATAACTAAGAGGACAATGATGAATTTTTAGATTTGAATGTACTATCTCACGCCCCCTTTGTCATTAATGTTTGTGTTTGTTTGTCCCCTTTTTAAATTGCAAACGTTTCTCCCCTTTTTGAATTGCATACCTTTATAACCCTAAAATCTTCATCAATCATCATGGCTGGAACAAGTTATAGTCAACCTCTTCCCATGCAAAAGCCTAGAACTATGGAAGTTAGAGAAGATGAGTTGATTGTTCAAGTTGAAAGTCCGGTGGATTTTGCGTCGTTAACACATCATGGAGTTGATCTTTCCAACTATCTTCTACATCAAGACCTGGACATTTACTTTTGTATGTTAAATGGACCAACATATGAAGATCTTGTGAAGTACTTCTGGATTAGAGCTGAATTCTACGACCAAGAAGCTGCTAAGCTAGAAGAGATTGAAAAGGTTAACAGTGACCCTAGTTTGAAAGGTAAATCCAGAGCAGAAATAGGTTTGAAGGAGTTTACAGGAACATAGATTTGTTCTACAGTAATGGGAGTCCCTATTACCATTATAGAGGAAATCATAGGAAGAGCTGCAAGAAGATCTAATGATGAAAAGTTTCAATGGAATTTGAACAATAAGACCAGCTCCTAGATTAAAATGACTTATGATGCTCTGTACAAGCACAATGCTTCTAATAAGTACAAAGATATGAAAAAAAGAACACAAGGTTCTTCATAAGCTGATTTAAGAATGCTTCTTACCAAAGGGAGGTGGCACTGACACTCTGTCATTGGACCACAAAGTTTTTCTATACTTTCTAGTGAATTTTGAGAAAGTGAATCTGCTAGTATACATCTTTCATCATATGATTTGGGCACTGAAGGAAAGTCAAGAAGATAAAAGGAAATTCATTCCCTATGGTAGACTTCTTTTAGAATTCTTCTACCAAGGAGGTCTTCTCACTACTCTCTAACAGTATGGTGTTGTTTCTGATGATCACTTAGGAACAATGATTGAAAAATTCATAAATGGAAAAACTTCGAGGAGCATGGGCATTGTGAAAACTTTTGAGAAGGTAGAATCTAATTTAAAGGAATAAATGATTGTGTCTGATATGATCGTAGATTTTCCCCCAATCTCCAAACAAGACAATCTAGAGGTTCTTGCTGCATATGTGTCCACTCATTATGAGAAAGCTAAAGAAATCGCCAATTACAGTTCTATACCAGACACTCAAGCTGGTGTTCCTCTTAGGATTGCAAGCAAGAAGAGGAAACCAAAGAAGACCAATTCAGAATTTATTGATGATGAAGAATCTAAATCCAAGCCTAAGAAGTAGAAGAAGGCCAAAGTTGCTCCTCAACTTAATGTTGTTGAACCAAATCTTCCAACCATTCAAGAATAGGTTGATGATTTAGGTCCTATTTGGGTTCTAGACAAGAGAACAAGAGGAGGAACTTCAAAAGCTGCTGCTTCTAATCCAAAAGCATCTGTTCAGAAGAAATAGAAGGGCAAGGTAAAGAAGATAAGGAAGTTGAAGGAATCAACCTATACACATGAGGAAAATGCAAAAATTGAAGAAGCAAATGCATTAGTGAAAAAGGTTCTGAAAGACAAGAACACTGAAAAGTCTTCTTCAGAACCTCAGTTAGAGTCTGTTACTGCTAAGTTTCAACAAAATCCAGCTGGTATTGAAGAAACTGATCTGGAAACTGATATATGCTTAGCAAAGGAATTGAGAACAACAATTGCTCATTTTGTTAAGAAGAAAATTGTTGAAGATACTAAGAAGGTGGTAGAGTATACAAAAGCTGTTCAAGGATTGATTGCTAAGGAAGCTGGTGATTTGCTAAAGACAACCATGGAGGTCAAGTGGGAGAATGCTGGTTGTTCAGAAGCTGGCACTTCAGAAGCACCTACTTCAGATGTTGCTGAAACCAGAGGTAACAATTCTATTCATATCTCTGATAAAATAATAGATCTAAACTCTACCTCAACCTCACACTCTTCAGAAACTCTAGATAAAGACTTAGCCCCATCACCATATACCAAAACCACTAAAAAGCCTGTTGATGATGTTTATGTGCCTATGTATCCATCTGTTCAAAAAAGAATAGTTGATATGGCTCAAAGGAGAATAGATGTGTGTCATAAAATGCCTGCTACTCATTGGGTTCAACCTCCATATATAAAGCCACTTCAGATGATACTTGTTGATGTGCAATCTCAAGATGAGTCAGTTAGGACAACATCTTATAATTTTCCTTCAACATCATCTCAACCTCAACCACAACCAACAACAACTAAGACTAGTGATTTATCTATGCTTGATGATTTACCTAATCCTTATAAAGTGGAGTTACCTAGTTATATCCCTAACTCAGAAAAAGCCTCTAAAACAGCTCCTGATGCTACTGTATCGGAACATGAACAAGAAACCACTCAACCTACATTTACCAAAGATCAATTTGCTTCGGATACATCTAGATCAAAAGACATTGCAATTGTTGTTGAACCAATCAGTGTAGCAAAACCAGTTAACTCATTAGAAGCTACAACTGATTCTAGTATTGAACCAACCTTTGAAACTCAACCTACAAATATCTCAACTTCTGTCAGTCATACATATGTTGAGTCAAGAACATCTCTAGATTGGACCACATTATGTTCAATGGTTTTTGATGTTGAAATGCCTGATGTCAATGATGACAGTAATCTCAGCACATCATCTCAACAAACAATAGATATACCTTCTTCATCCACCATTCAGCCTACTCTAGACCAAGTTGTCTCATCTCAAACCACAAATGTCTCATCCCCTCCTATCAATTTACTAGATTCTATTATATTAAAAGAGGTATGTGAGAACATCTTTGAGGATATGAACAAACTAGTGAAGGCCAAAAATAATCCCATTCACACAGTGAGCTATGAAGATAAGTGGATTGCTTTGAGAGAAAGAATAGACACAGTTATGTGTGAACTTCAGAAGCAATCAATTGAAGCTCAATATCAGTCTCGCATTAGTTGGTTCGAGGATGGTGTCAATAGCATGCAAGAAGTGGAAGTCAACAGAAGTAAAGCCAACATCAGATTGTATATCGTAGACTCCATTATTTTTGGATGTTACCTCAATCATCACTTGTGGTGCTGATGAGAATCTTGACTTATCCTGGGTATCTAACTTAAAGGTACAAGCAGAAACTCTAATTCTTGACAAGCTGAATCATTATTCTAAAGAAGAGATAAAGATCAAGAAGCTGGAAAGGGAACTGCTTGAACAGAAGATGCTAGTTTAGAATCTGAAGAGAAATATGGCTGATCAGAAAGAAGAATTCAGAGCAAGAGAAGAAGTCCAAGCTAAAAGATATGATGCTCTAGAAGCTATGATGAAGGATATGATGGAATTGATGAATAAACAAGTCAAACCATAGATTGCACACACCTTTATACTTGTTTTTTCATTCGTGTTTTAAATTTCATCTTATATGCTTCTGACTTGTGTTTCTATATTTGAACTGCTATGATACAATGTTTATTTTGCCTCTGATCAGTCTTCTTATTATTATTATTTTGTTATAATGTTATTTTCTTTAAATATCTCATGTCTTTCTTACTTCTCTTTTTGATTTTTTTTATTACTTTTTGTTGATGACAAAAGGGGGAGTAGATATAGTATTCACTTAGGCTCTGAGCCCCACTAATTTAACTTAAAATTGAATTAGGAGAACCTACTTATCATCTCTCTTAGTCTTTAATTTCTTGTGAGATTATTTTTTAGTGACGGTTTTTAAATGAATTTAAATAACATGGATAGAACTCAGGGGGAGCTTACAAAACTCACCTTAAAAACTATCAGACTCAGGGTGAGCTTACAAACCTCAGACTCTAAAAGTCAACTGGTTAATTAGATTAACAACAATTGAACATTTTAATACTAGTGTTTGTCATCATCAAAATGGGGGAGATTGTTGGAACAAAATGTGTTTAACATTACCCTTTAAGTCTTGGTGATAACTAGGTATTAAAAATGTCAATTGGATATGCTAATATTTGTTAAAGTGTGCAGGACCATAGGCAAAAATTTAAGTGTCTTTATATCAGGCATAGGTTCTGAAAGAACAAATGAAAGCAATGAAATCTACAAAAGAAACTTATGTTGCAAGAAAGCATCTGAAGAAAAGAGCATCTGAAGATCATCAGAAGCTAAAGTCATCAGAAGCAGTCACCAGAAGCTGAAGATCATCAGAAGCTGAAGATCATCAAAAGCTGAAGACTAGAAGCTTCAGAGTTTGTTAACGTTGTTATTCTTATGCATATGACTGAAGAAGGAATGGAAGCCTGGAGCAACGACCAGTGGCAGAGCCCTTCATGGGTTGGGGTGGGCCACGGCCCACTCGGAAAAATTAAAAAATCAATGATTATAGGTCTATTTTGCGAGATTTTATACAATTTTGTGACGGTTTTAGGTTTCGGCTGATTCAAATTCTTGAAAAGTGGTGTAGTGGCCCACCCAAAAATTTAAATAATTCAATTATAAGTCTATTTTGCGAGATTTTATACAATTTTATGTCGGTTTTAGGTTACGGTTGATCCAAATTCCCGCAAAGTGGTGTGGTGGCCCATCCGAAAAATTTAAATAATTCAATTACAGGTCTATTTTGCGAGGCTTTAAACAATTTTTCAACGGTTAATTTTAGTGGCCCACCCTACCTTTTTTTTCTGGCTCCGCCACTGGCAACGACTATTTAAGAGGAATTTGAAGGCATTGAATGCTTATCCACTAAGAAGTGCAGAAAAAGGACATAGTACAATTGCTCAAGCACCAATGCAAGAGACTTCAAATTACTTAAGCACAAAAGCAAGAGGTTTCCTATGCTCAAGTACAACTGCAAGAGTCTTCCTCCTTCGAAAATATCATGGACGTTGACTTCTATTTGTGCAATCTGGCCTGAAAGAGACAATTTTCAGTCCGTGAATCATGAAAATTCTGAAGAATTACCTCGTACTTAATTGAATCTTTGCCGGAAGGTGGAATGAAGATTGAAACATAAGTCAAAGGTTTTTGATTCGATAGAATAATTCTTTACATATAATGATACAATTTTAAATTGGGGAAGCCAGATAGAATAATCTCTTCGTATATTTATACACCACCTGAAGGAGCTAACCTAGTCCAGTCTTTATCTATTATAAGTAATATTAGAGTTTTTATAATTGACTTATTAAATACAATATTAGCATGATTCAGGTGACTAGATAAAAAAAAATATAAAAAATCACGCAACTTGCTAACAAAAAGGAACCATGCGAAGCTTCTTGTTTTTAATGGGTGGAATTAAACATTTTTTTAAAAAAAAATATAACAAAATCTTCAAAAAAAAGTATAACAAAATTACATATACTAGCGAAAAAACTTTTCGCTCTTTTTATTGCGCTGTCGCTTGTAAATTATCAACGATATCTTATATAAATTTTTTGTTATAGATAACAAATTGTAAGTATAGATATTTGTGACTTTCAAATGTAACAAACTCAATAAACCATATTTATATTTTTCAATGACAACGATAATATATAACAAAATTTTCTTTATCTTTTTTAATAACACCATTATTATATGAAAATTTGTTTAAGGGTGCAATTGGAATAGCAAAAAGTCAGCCCAAAATCTTCCTGAAACTCTCTATTTCTTTAAGGCTTAAATATTGCACTCGTCCCTGCAAATATGTCTCGTTTAAGTTTTGGTCCCTGTAAAAAAAAAATTGTTTTTGGTCCCTGCAAAATTTGTTGTTTTTTAAAATAGTCCCTGACCCCATTTTTCTGATGATTTGTATAGGTGGCACATGATGACTGGACCCATTTTGTAGTTTTTGGTCCCTGCAAAATATTTTGTTTTTTAAACAGGTCCCTGCAAAAAAATTTGTTTCTGAAAATAGTCCCTAGAGGGACTATTTTAAAAAACAAATTTTTTTTACAGGAACCAAAACTTAAACGAGGCATATTTGCAGGGACGAGTACCATATTTAAGCCCTTTCTTTAAATATAGTATTAGATAATGGATAAGTACAAACTTATATAAAAATTGAGTACAAGAAGTTAAAAATTACGCATAAAAAACTAAATGATACGCATTTGAATAAAAATTTTGATTTCGAGATATTGTTTCTCTAAATAATAATTTATTGTGCCAGTAAATCTATATATTTTCTTTTCTTGAATTAAAAACAGTTAGATTAATTTAGCATAAACCATTCAAACAGTGCACGTTTGTTTATAAAGAGAAGCAAATAGAACACAGTGCAATCCATTCTTGCCATAATTAATGATCACTATTCACTATATGGCTAAGTCCTTTTCGTGTTATTCATGGTTTACGTTATTTTTACTTTTTGTGGTACAGATACAAACGGCTGTGACTCCAAGTGGGTCAAATGAAACATCGATTGGAGTAATCAAGTTGAGAGTTGGGGTTCCTAAGAAAGAAGGTTTCGACCAATTTGTGAGAATAGTCTGGGACTCTCATGAAAACAAGTACAATGTTTCTGGATATTGCATCGATGTTTTCAACGCCGTTGTAAACAACTTAACGTTGAAGGTTTCTTTACAAATGGAACCTTTTGTTGTTAATAGATCAGAATCGGCTGGAACATACAACTCACTTGTTAAACAGATCCCAACAAAGGTTAGCACTTAGCAGGAGTAATTAACTTTCTGTTTCTCATAATATGTTCTACTTCAACCAACTTCAATTATAATTATAAGGGTTATACTAATAAATGTCTTTCTGGTTGAAAACAACAACTTTTAAACATTCAAAATGTTGAATATCAATTTTTCACCATTTTTTAAAAGCATATTTCTAGTTCAATTTTCTTAACAAATGTTCTAAGCTTTTGTTTGGATGGAGGAATGTTTTGAGAGAATTTAAATATATTCAGATGATTTCCATTGTTGGGATGATAATTTGAAGAATTTTCAAAATGATGGAAATTTCATTTTAAATTAACTCTACTTTTTCTATACTAATTATAGTATGATGCTGTGGTGGGCGACATAACAATCACGGCGCATCGTGCACAATTTGTGGATTTCACACTGCCATATACAGAAATGGGGGTTAGAATGTTAGTTCCGATTGTACACGGGAGGCACCAAACCATGTGGATTTTTGTGAAACCCTTTAGCTGGGATCTTTGGTTGAGCACACTCATAATCTCCATGCTTATAGGGGTTGTTATACTCATTATGGAAAGAAACGTACATACTCTTCCTCATCAAGACCAAAGTTCGCCATATCGACAACAACTAACCGCGACGACCATTTTATGGTTTCCAATATCACAAGCCGTTCTTCCTGAAAGTAAGTTTTTATATTGAGTCTTCCTTATTCTTACAAAATTAATTTGTTAAGAGTTACCACTTTTATAAACTCTAATCAAATTAATTTTGGATTTTTAGGACAGGTGGTTGCCAAGAACTGCTCAAGATTTGTGTTGATGGTTTGGCTTTTATTGGCGTTTGTCCTCATGCAAAGTTACACAGCAAACTTGACGTCTATATTGACCGTAGATCAGATGCAACCCAGATTCCTCACTTTGAATGATCTAAGGAAATGGGGTTATTATGTTGGATATCAAACTGGTTCATTCGTTTATGATATATTGGTACAACAATTGAAGTTTGATCCATCCAAGTTGAGGGAATATAATAACATTTATAGCTACCACGATGCTTTAAAGCTTGGAAGCCAAGGTGGTGGTGTCATAGCTATTTTCGACGAAGTGCCTTATCTTAATGCCTACCTTCAAACATTTGGATCCAATTACATCATAGCTGGTCCCACCTTTCGATCCGAAGGATTTGGTTTTGTAAGTACTTTCTAAATATGGATCCTGTTATTGCAGTGTAATCTTTCCTAACAAATTTTAGCCATTGATTGAAACCTTAGTCCATCATTTGACTGAATTAGCTAAACAGTTGCAAATGATAGGCTATTATACGGTGTACAATTAGACAAGTCTTTCACCATGTATAAGCTTGTTTCACCATTCAATCAATAAGTCTTACTATTGGATTGAATGTGATTTGATAGGTCTTGTGCATGGTACAGGACCTATTTACTTGAGCACATTAGACAAAACCGAATGATAGATCTCTCATTTGGTAAATCTAAAAACTAAGTTTGAATTATTATGTTATTTTTATGTACTATTGTTTACACCTAAAATTTCTAAGTTGTTAGCCGAACACACGACAAACAATCAAATTATGTTTAGCCAATCCCTGGTATCCGAATTAAGTCTTGTAAAACTATAAACAATTAAAAGCTAGAAAATCTTTCTCGAGTCCACAAAGGTTCAAGAAGATTATGGGAGTGTCATAATCAATCAACATTATAACTCATGTTCCATGTTTATATCTCCACCGACTAGAACAACCATTTTTACGAAGGCATGATTTGAAGCAATGGTGCAAGCGTGGATAATGGAAACGAAAATGCGTGAGATAAAGAGAGATCAAGCAAAACGTGTGGCACCATGTACACTCTGCAACGAGAAAAATACGCACTACCTGTGAGAATAGATGATTGAGGTAGGTTCGGGCACAAGTGTACCATTCTAGGAGCCAACTCTTGTGACAATTTTTGTCACTTCCACCATTGAAAGAGCTCAAGTGTACCAAGGTTAGACAAATATTGTCATGGAAAATTAGCCGATTATCGCAATCTCCATGACCTTCATTGGCTCATTTGAATCCTATAAAACATGTATATTTCATCGTTGTAAATTACCAGTCTAGTAATTTTATGATGGCTAACCCTATTAGGTAACCAAGGCGAATGATACAAAGATTCAAACTATTCCTCCATTTGGACATGTACATGTGGCTATGAGGTCCCCTGAAAAAGTATGACAAATTGGTATGACGAATGTTTCGCCTTACAACAACATTGTCAAGTTAAACAACACGTCTTATGCTTGAGGACAACCCTTTGACCGAGTATCAGGATCATAAACACCAGTTATTAGCTATTCGAATCAACAACAATGATGTTATTACTTAATGGGGCTATTACTTACCTAGAATGACTAATCCAACCCTTCTTAATTTCTGGTGGTGGAGGAGATTACTGAGTTGGATATGGAATAGGCTACCTTGGCCGCATTCAAATTTACACAACCGAATTCTCCTTAGGAATTGAGGCGAAGTAGATCATGGAGGGACTGAAGATTCACCAACCTATAATATTGTAATAAGAAAATAGTTAAAATGTGTTTATCGAGTAAGAAAACTATGTTGGGGTGTACCAATTAGTAACTTGCTTTGGTTGTTATCCAGACTTAGCCCAAGTTGACAAAGGACCGACCTTCTCCTTTGTTTGTGGTCTTTGCAAAGGAAATAAATACTTAACAAAGATCGATGAGTAGAGAAAAGCTTTACAAACCAAAATAATGGAAACACTTTATTTACTGTATTCATCTTCTTTCTCTTAGCTGATGCCTTTCTTTCTGATCTTGGGTGTCATTGGATCTGGTGGTTTTGGGATCTTGATGCCACTAGGTCTTTGTCTTTTCTTGGAAATGAAATTATTATTTATGCCTTAAAAAAAACACCGAGTATAGGAAGATCATGTCATATGTGTGTTTATATATATATTGTTATTCATGCCTTATTAATTATCTTTTTTTTGCAGGCATTCCCTTATAAATCCAATCTTACTGAGCACTTTTCAAGAGCCATCTTGAATGTGACCGAAAATTATGATATAATACATAAGATTGAGGAAAAATATTTTGGGAGAATCGAAGATGTACAAAAGCAGTCTACGCAAGTGTCTTCAGCATCACCAAGTCTTACCTTTCACAGCTTCGCAGGGTTGTTCTTGATCACTGGCATTTCAACCTTTTTGGCGTTAATTGTCTCTGAAACTCTTATTTTGCAAAAGTCCATTTTAAAGATTAAAGAATACACTGAGAGATACTTGTTACGCTCCACAACTTCTACAGAAACACATGCTCATCCGAACCACCTTGAGGCAACAGAGGAAACAAATTGAGTTGATCAACCAAGCCTTCTTGCCGAATGATATTATATAGGTGTGATGTTTTTTCCTTTTAAGGGAAAACGTTTGTAATTAGAGGGTATTATATATATGCAGAGCAGAATAATGTTATGTTTGTAATTATAGGGTATAATATATATGCAGAGCAGAATAATGTTATAACTGTTGGAACATGTGCGGAAATTGAGTTAAACATTAAACACAAATTATTGTAACGAAAAGCTTACAATTTGAGTTAATAAGCTAGAATACTGAAAAGCTTACAATTATATCATGATTAATGAAATAACTCTTATTTGGCTAATTATTGGAAGGATAAGTTACAATTTAATTGGTTTTGATTTAAGGTGGTTGCATCAATTCTTGAAGTTACACACTTATGGCTGTCACTTTAGGACAATTTGCAGCGCCCTCTCTCCTCTACATTATGCTCTTACACAGGTCTTATTGATTACTTTGCACCCTGATGGATATTTGGCAAGTGAACCAAATTCAATCGAAGTAATAATAATTCGTTCCACGAGGACTGTATTTAACTTCTACTTAGCAATATTATTATTAAAGAGGATGTAATAAATTTGTATTGATGCCCTAGGCAGTTGAGTTGTTTTGTAACATAAACGGATGAAAAACAATAAAAGGTTGGTTTTAGAAAATTTGAGAAAAGTATGGTTAAGACCTTCGAATCCTCCGAAGCTCTCCTACGGTAATTTGCACTCCTCGTTCAATCAATGATTATTTAGTTTCACGACAGATTAACTTAGTAATTATACCCAATCTCTTGACCTAGAATTCTCCCCGCAAGTGACAACCCCTTAATCTCTTAAGTGAATTCGAAACCATTGGAGGTATTGAAAGAACGTTAATCCTTATGTCATAACCTAATAATGATCTATCTCTAGCTTGATTACTTAGGTTAAACCTACAACCTAGTTCAGAGTTAAAAGCCAGGGTTAGTGGTCATTCAACTTCTATGATCAGTTCATACATTCATAAAGCTAGGGTTAATAGTCGATGATAAACATACAAAAAGCATTAAACACAAAGTAATATGAATAAAGACTAAACTTCCATTGAAATTCAAAGGAGTTCAACAAATTAGGGTTCCCATAGGATTACATCGGATTCATCTCAGGAATTAACCAAGAGAATTAGTTACTCATAGCTAAAGTATAAGCTAACTAACATAAGAAGAAAGATTCATACATGTAATGGATGATTGACTATTAGTTTTGATGGTTGCCCAACAGATCTTCAAGCCTCTGCTCCAAAAATATGCTTTAGGTCTCAAAATTCGTGAACCCTTAATCAGAAAACGCAGTTTGCTTAAATAGGCCAGTGAAAAATCGGGCCCCGAAGTGTAGTATTCGGTGCCCGAATTGCAGAATATCACAATCCAAAAGCCCATGTCCGCGCAAAATCGGCGCCCGAACTCTCCCGTTCAGCGCCCGATTTTTGTCGAGCCAAAGGCTCTTTTTGAGCTTCAAACTCGGCGCCCGAATGAGTCAATTCGGCGCCCGATATTTGTCGAGCCAAAGGCCCTTTTCCTGTACCAAAATCGGCGCCCGAACGTGAGGATTCGGGGACCGATTTGCTCTTTGAAAATTTCCTTGCTTCCTGTGCTTTGGACCCTTTTTTGTCCCAGACTTCCAATGATTTTGTCATAAAACTAACTAAAAATAGCTAATAAAAGAGAGATGACAGAGCGTCATCACACCCCTTTTGCTTTAACTCCTAGTTTTAATCACGTTTCTATTCCAGCCAATTTTACACCATTAAACAGACAAAATTTTCTCTTTCGTCAAAAACATACGAAATGTTGATAGCTTTCTAAACTTTCCAAGGACTCAAAGGTCACCTCGATCGGACATCTAGAGCTCCAGATATAGCCAAAACAAGACAGACATATCATGACCTAGGAAAATATAAATGTCAACCAAAATTAATTTGGTTCTTTTCTTGGACAATGACTTTATTATTCTTGTCAAGAGAGAGAATTTTAGGACCACATCATATTCTCCTTCAAGACAATCCGACCTCGAATTTATAGTTTGAATACCTCCCGGGTCAAAAACAAGTCTATAGAATCCATCACATGTATCTTTAACTTTAGAGAGCTCTTCACTTTTATTGGAACAATTTGTTTGCTTTTCATCCACAATTGATTCATGGACATAATAATCGTTCTAAATCTAATAATTTCCTTCAACCTGTTGAGAAAAAGTTTCTTCATTGACTTTGTTTCCTTCATGACATAAAGAAGAAATGTTAGGAGATTGAAAAATATTAGAAGAATCCTGACACTTAACTACACAAACCAACCTACAAGAAGGTAATAGTGTAATAGCAGGCCAAAACATCAAACTACTTTTTTCTTGCTTTTCATTCTCACTCTTCTTTTTCTCTTCTTTTCTCGCGACTTCTTCAACACCTTTTTTTTTTCTGCTTTTTCCTTTACTTCTTCATCCTTTTATTTTTTTCCTTCCTTTTTTCTACTCTCTAATCATTTTGGAATTGAAAGAGATTTTCCTTTAGTATTTTAGAGATATCAGCAATCCCTCTTTCAATCCTTTTCATCATTTCCTTCTTTCTTTGTATTTATCTAAGATGATAAGAAGGTGCATAATGCCGCCTCATCATTATTCTTTTCATTTCCTCCCAAGTTTCAATGGATGGCTCTCCATACCTCCTTCTTTCCTTGATGGTTTGATCCCACCACATTAATGCATAATCTTTATATTCAAGAGCTGCGACCTGCAGTTTTTGAACGTTAGAATAAGTGTTGCATTGAAAAAATTGTTCGATTTTTGTTTCCCACTCTAAATATGCATCCAAATCTCTTTGCCCTCGAAAAAGTGAAACTCTGATTTTTTTTCACTATATCTGTCCATTTTTTTCTAGCAATCAAAGAGAGATTAAAATGAAGAAAAGAAAAGCCAGATTTTGACTTAAGTGAGGAGAGAAAAAACACAAGAGAATTTGTTTACCTAGTTCGGTCCAATACCGACCTACTCTGGTGGAGAGAGCAATACTTTGATGAGTAGTGTTATTTGAACATCAATTTGTTTGACAACTAAATGGACAATCACATTTTTACAAAGAAAGGTAGGTACTATTGGCACGAAAATCAATGTAATAGAGAGAGAAAGTAAAAATATAATGTGAGTATATGAGAGAAAATTGTCACAAAAGTTGTTAGAAAATGGTTGTAGAAATATTTTTTACATGTTGCCGACATTTATATATGTCTCTTTTTGATTTATTTAATGTATTGTATTATTTTGTGGCCAATAAAATGACTGTTGTCTATCTAGTAATCATTATTTATATTTTATTTTATTTTTTGTAAAAAAGGGCAACTGTGCGGTTAAAACTGCCATAATTCCCAGTTTTTTTTAACAAAAACAACGAGAATTCTAGCGGATCAAACCACCACTAATAGTTGCCCAGCCCATTCCCATATCAGCTCTAAGTCCTAATATATTTGTTTTGATTTAGTTTTTTTTTTCTTCCTTTGGTCAAGAAGTTTGGTGGAGTGTTCGTGGTTCGAACCAAATCCCTACGTATATTGCACTGTGCATACCGATTAAACTAAGCCCACAACGATGATTCAATTGTTTTATTCTCATGTTTTCCACACATGTTTTAATCTCAACTTTTCTATTTGATATATTCTTGAATCTTTTTAAAGCGTGGCTGCCCTAGTGCTAAGTGAAAGCCTAGTTTTCCTCATCCATAACTGTCACTAGTGCAGAAAACACTTTTTAAATGGGGTGAATGTGACTTTTTAAATCGGGTTATGATCCGACTTATAGGTGGCCGATTTAAAAAGTTGTCTTTGATTTTAAGTCTGCCCCCTTTACCCAATTTAAAATCTTTTAATTTAAATCAGTTGAACCCATCTAAAAGCTTTTAATTTAAATCGGGTAAAACCACTTAAAAAAGGGTGAACAAGGGCATAAAAAATTCTAGATTTTAAGTCTGTTCTTTGATCCCATTTAATAAACATAATTTAAAT
>Ga0228710_1000642_pt1 | contig 46515 bp, 34 predicted proteins | sample MedpolnodulmetaG_FD_177995 | JGI IMG/M metagenome (GOLD analysis project Ga0228710, IMG submission 177995) | Root nodule microbial communities from Medicago polymorpha collected in Santa Monica, California, United States - pink nodules | ecosystem: Host-associated > Plants > Roots > Nodule... | reverse complement strand
ATTTTTTTTTTTTTTTTTTTTTTGCAATTTGATTCTTGTTGTTTGATAATTCAATGTGTTAGTTTGATGGTGAAAATGAAGTATGAAAAAAAGTGTCAACTTCATGGGAGAAAAAGATACTATAGTGCTGTCAGATTATCTATTTATTTTGCTATAAGAAGTAACATTTCAATTGTCACCAATAGTATGTGGATTGAATTTCTTATGTGTGTGCTTTGATTAGTATATTGGTGAGATTATGAAGCTAACAATGTAATTTTGGTAAAGGAAAGTGTTTGTTGTTAAAGTATACATAAAATAATTCTATAAGTATAAGAAAATTTAATTATAAGTGTGTATGTTTGTTTTAAGATTATCATAAACATTTTTAGAAAAGTGAGTTACAAATATAACATAATCATGTTTGATATGAGTTAATAAAAATTATTCTAAGTATGATTTATTTTATTAAGAATATAATTTACATAGACTTTTCAATTTTACATTCTTAAGGTCGGTCCAAATGTTTGACTACTAAATGGATATTTATGTATGTCACATATTCACACTAGTGTCCAATAAATGGATAATCCATGGAATTTAAAGTATCGACGAGTATTTACATATATTTATGGATAACATTACTTTATTTTATATTTAAAAAAGACTTTTCGAAAAAAAATTGTAATTATCTAGAATTTAACAACAAAAGATCATCACATTCATTTCACTTTCAATTTAACAAAAATAGCACACTACATTTATTTCATTCTTTTTATCAAAACATAATAATATTCATACTAGTACATTTCATTTCTAACCAAAACAAAGTTCATCACATTCAACAAAATAATAATACTATTCTAGCTCCTTAAGACTAAATTTGTTGAAGATTATTTTTTTTTTACTAAATTTGAAATGTTGACTTTTATATTTAACTAAGGATATTTAAGTAATTTACTTAAATTATTAATTGGTGTTTATTACCGATTTTATCGACAAATCTCATTGGATACAAATTTTTCTGTCATCCCTAATTATTATCACTTATCAAACATAATGATGATAATTATTTCTTTCTAGGAACATCATTCTTATATATAAATGACAAAATTATGCAAATGATCTTTTATGTTTGATCAATTTTCATAGTAATGTTTTATGTTCTTTTTTTAAAATTACATTAACCTACCAAAATTAGCACCGAATCGAACCTAAGATGATTAGTGTTTTATTTTATTTTTTAAATTGGTTATTTATGTTGTATTTTATTTGTAATCGATTTTTCAGTAAGTTATGTTAAAAAAGTATATACGTGACATTTTAATATTGAGATCTCTTGAATAGACATGTTAGATTTATTCCTTTCTAAGAGGAGTTGTTTGAGTTCACAAACCAAAACATGGAATAATCTATTTCTAGTATTAGGCCCCGTAAATGAACACCATGTTGTTGATCTCTAGTTGTGGAATAAGTTATGGTTCCCACATAAGACAAGTGTATAAGAGGGACATGTGTAAACATAATGTAATATAAATGATAAATTCAAAAAAGAAAAAATTTAAAGAACCGATTGATATTGTTGGATCCGTCACTAATTGTCAAATATCGAATGTAAACACGTGTGTATTAAATGTGGACACATATGGATACTTCTTCCAACCAAAATTTAAAACTTGGAGTCACGTTGATCCTTTAACTCCTCCAAGCTCTTCAAACTCTTAACTTAAACTAGTTGACCTAAATTTTTTTGAGATATCCTAAAATAAAAAATTACAAGAATCCTCAAATTTTATTAGAAACATGTTAAATTAACTAAAAAAACATTGTATAGACCGCTCAAGCTTCTCATATCACTAGGGATTAAATTCCACTCGTCTCAAATGTTGGTAAGCTAACTAGCTAAGTATTGATCAAGACATTCTCATAAAAAATGTTTGTTAGCTAAGTTGTTATACTAAACATTATTTTTTTTATATGTAAATAAATTTTTTGACTAGGTAAGGCACATCGCTATGTAACCTTCAAGATTCTCTCAAAAAAAAATGTAATCTTCAAGGTTAGAATGAACTACCAACATCATTGAGAATTTACAATAGAATTACATTATGTATAATCTTCCAACTGCAGAATTTTAGATTGAACTCAAGTCACAACAAATGTGAGCGGAATGTTAATTATCTGTTCTAATCGCAATTGGTGTGAAATTAATGTTGTTGTATATTGATAGAATCATATTCTTCACGTTTTTCTAATTTGGCTGAAGTTAGGTGAACAATTACGTAATTTAAAAAGCCATCCGTACTATATTTGATGCATTTAAAAGAAACTATTGCTTTGGCTTGATTAATGAGCAAAACTCTGAACCGTAGGTATAAATTAAGAAGTATAACGTGTTATATATATAAAAAAGTATTGATATATGTACAACCATTTGTGACAACTTTTGATGATAACTTTTATTTTCTCTTTTTTCATTGGTCCAAAATAAGAATATAATATAAGTATGAGAGAGAAAATTGTCATAAAACGGTTGTACGGATATATTTTTCATAACAAAAAAGTACTACATGGTCGGTTTATTATTTTCCATTTTGCTTCCTCTTCCTCTTCTTAATTCTCCATTCATAATTCAATGTTGGTTTGATGGTGATACTAAGTACGAATGGTACTGTCAACTTCGTGGGAGAAAAAGATATACCACGGTCAAAAACAAAAAAGTACTGCTGTTACTATCAGTCATCTATTTCATTTGTCACCAACACTTTGCAGATTGAATTTCTAATGCATGTGCCTTAAACAACAGAAATATGGTAAACGGAATTGATTTGTTAATAAAATAAATACATAATGCTATCAATAAAAAAGAAATTACGGACTAGATACCCAATATTTGAAAATGAAAAAGAAATTATTAGGAGTAACAAAGTGACTTGGTACATATGGCAATCAATTAGGCATGACAACAAAACTCATATCCATAGTTATCTGTTCGAACCAAATCCAATTTGATGGATTTTTTTTTCTGTTTTGACTAGGTTTGGATATGGATTTGAGTTTTTCTCTGATTTTAAAACACGAGTATGAGACGGATAACATGTATATAGGTACTCACCCCAAACTCATACTCAAACTCGTCCCGAATGTAAAAAATTATTTTATGTTGATATGTCATGTTATAAAAACTATCATTGATATTTAAAGGAGCAACTAAATCATTCGGTCTAACAAATGTTAAAGTGAATATATTGTTGGATAATGCATTACAACATTGCTCTTGGAGTTGCAAAAGAACTTATATTTTTTATTAAAAAATTATGTAATGCGGGGACGGGGATGAGGCGGGGATACCTGAACCCGTCAGGGACGAGAATGAGATTCAATTTCTCATCCCTGTTGGGTAAGTATATGAGAATCGAGTATGGGGACGAGGAAGGTAAAACATGTCTCCGCCCCATTGCCATGCCTAATGGCAATGATTTGAGTATGTTGTTGAACTTGAAAGTCAGTCGAGTGATGGACTAATATCATTCTTGAGTTTTAATGACATGGCAATTCACTCATATAAATAGATGATTGATAGTAACTATTTTTGCTCCATGAATGTGAGAACTGCATGGCTAGCCTACTGCCACTAGCATTCCATACTTGTCCTCTAGAGTGGCCAAATTCAGGTTGAAATGGTCGATACAAACCTTGACTTAACCATATTTCTTAACCACGAGCACTATATTGGACAACCACTCATCATATATAGTCGTTCAAAATAAGTTTGCCTTAAAGCATCTCTACTTCGGATTTGATTTGAGACATCAATTGTGGATCCCCACTAGTCGATTCCTTTGGAGTCACAAAATTCTGGTCGCAATAGTCAATACAAACCTTGACGTGACCATATTTCATAATCACAAGCATTGTATTGGGCAACCACTCAACATAGTTCAAATTAATATTGCCTTGAGAAGTGTATCTACTTTAGCTTTGATTTGAGACATCAAGTGTGGATCAAATTTTCTTGAATACTCGTCCATTGAAGTAACCAAATTCATATTGCAATAGTCGATACAAACCTTGACTTGACCATATTTTTTAATCACGGGCACTATATTATACAACCACTTGTTGTGAAAGTGGCTCAAAATTGGAATTCTTGAAGCAGAAAATCGATGGCCGATTTTCAGGGCATGGTGGCCGATTTTGCACTCTGTTTTTTGGCCTTTGGTTCGAATAAAATTGGTGGCCGAATTTGACAGCGCGGTGACCGATTTTAACAGTAGGAAATAAAACAGAAACGTATTTTCGGGCCTAGATTTGTTCCAGTTTTATTGAGGATTCTTTTACTATAAATATAGACTTTGTATCAGAGTAAACCTTGAGATAGAGGGGGCTGAAACAAGGGTTTAGAAAGGCAACAACAAAACTAGGGTTTGTATAGAGTTTGTCTCTTTGGCAACAAACACTAGGGTTTGAGGGTTGATTCACCTTGGGAAACACTATTAGGATTGAGTCTCTTGGTTACGAGAAGAGATTAGGACTTTGGGTAGAATTAGGCGGGAGACTTATTCTTGTAACCCATTGATATCTCTTTTGTAAGGTTACTCATCATTATAGTGAAACGAATGGCTGCTCTCTTCCCCAGACTAGGTCAATTTGGACCGAACTGGGTCAACAAATTCTTTTGTGTTCTCTCTTTCTTTCTCTCGTTGTTTTCTACTTTTGGCTTGTGTTTATAATTGTTCCATACACTTTGTTTTGGTTGCTTGATTATCACTTGCTCCACACATCAAGTTTGTTATTGGTGTGATTTTTTCATCGAATTCACAACACCACTAAATATATCTATTTGTTCAAATAAAGCTTACGTTGAGAAGCGTCTTTAGTTCAGCTTTGGTTTGCGACATCAATTGTGGATCGAATCTTCTTGGAGGTTGTTTGTGTGAGTTATTTCCTTCCTTGACCAGTAACCTATGTTTCCCATATAAAGCATAAAAACAGTCTCTTTATAGCACTTGATCAACCTCAATAGTTTCCCTAGTCAACAACTCAAATACCTTAGTCATCCAAGGTTCTTCAGGATTCTCTTGGTTGACCACTACTAGGTGGATCTTATGCTTCAAAGAACGATAACTTCCTTTACATAGGTGATTCAATTTCCTGATTCCTAATATCTATAGTTGAACCTTCTTGAGACTCTTGTTCATCTAGTTCACCATTACTTTCATATTTTGATAACATAGCATCATATAATGTGACTTTGGCACCCAATATTTTCAGACGATCTAATAGGCTCCTTTGTTATGGAGATGAACTATTCATTAAACAAACTATCTAGAAGTTGTAGGTTGGCCTGAGGTTTTAGCTGAAAACCTTCATTAGTAAGATTGCATGCTTCCAATGCACCTTCTTCATATTCCATGGGCACCATCATTGAACTCAGATGAGGCAAGTAGAATAATGTCTCAAACATCTTGACTTTTGTTGAAAAGGATTTTATCAACTTCTACACATCTTGACTCACTTGAGCTCGATTCAAATCAATAAGAGTTAGTTATGCTTAAAACTTAACTCATGTTCAGATACATCCCTTTTTCTAGCTCGAATTTTACTCGTTTAAAGTTTCCGAACAACTCGATTCAACTCGTTAGGTTCATCTCATTTTGTCGAATCACGTAGTATAAAAGTTAATTTTTTGTAAATCTTTGACCTTTTAATTTTCTTTTTAAAAAGGCAAAATGATAAAAATTGCTTGGTTCATTATCTACGAATAACTAGAACATGAGCCATTGATGGAATGTGGAGGACATACATTCGATTGTATGAATCCAATCTTCCTAAGACATACATAATAAGAACAATGCCCATCTCTGAAAAAGAAAGCTAACCTTACTTCTTAAAAAAAATAAAAATGATTCGGCATCGATATCTCTAAATAAGAGTTCTCAATATGTTTTATTTACTCTAAATAGATTATGTTTAGGATCGATATCTCTCCTACTCTAGCTAGGTTAACATGAATTCTTGATGACCTAGACAACCCCACTATCTTATCTTAATATATAGTAAAATTTTAAAACTTTATCCACAAAAGATTCTCTTAAAGAAACTTTATCCAGGAAAGTGATTATTTTACTATGGTATTTGTCAAACCCATAGTAGATAATGGAATTAACTCGAATTGCCCTAGGGACCACCCACGACACCAGCATTTACACAAAGTTCAATGAGTTGAAAACGATGGAAAAAACAATGATTAGTTTATGATACTATACGAATAATGGAAGTTGAATAAGATCAAACAACTAGCAAACATTTACATTATTTGAATAATAAGAATGCAACCTGTGCCATGGTTTCAGTGCTCTGTCGTACTATAGTAACACCATGTCATGTGCAAATTTCTCATCCACGTTGAAGTTATATTATTATGTTATGTATAAAGCACATGGCTATGTACTTTATCAGCATTTGCAGTTAAGGGAAACGACGTAGACGCTTGGAAAATTAAGTGAGATCTCTTGCCCCATCTATCTTTTTCCCTATTGGATCCTCCAATCAAATTACGCCCAATTGATATGTTGGTCTTAAGCTTCCAATTTTTTGAGAAATGATTTAGTAATTTGATGTTTAATCGAGGTAATTGAAGTCTACTAAAAAATTGTTCAAACTATAAATCGGTTCAAGTTAACAATTCATCATTTGATAGAGTTCATCAATTAGATCGTATGACATTAGCTTATATAAAAATAAGAGAAATATATATATTTTTTAATTCATTTGATTGGATAAAATGAAAATCAGTTTATGTAATACACTTAGTTCTTTATTTATATATAGCAAATAATGTGTTTTGTTTCTACCTTGATATACCGAGAACTTATGAATATTTTGGAAGAATTCGAGTTCAATTTCTATGTAAAATTTTTTTTGGTTAAGTTATATTTGTTCACGGTCAAACTCCGGACTATCAAACCTCATCCCCCGAGAATCTGATGGTTAACACCAAAAAAATATTAGATGAGAGAGGAGTAATAAGGAAGGGGTGCAACAAATACTTAATGTATGAGATAAGTCTAAACAAAGATTGTTCCAATCAAGTTTTAATTCAGGTTCTTTCAAACAATTCTTTTGATTAAAGACAAACATTTTAGGAGAATTTAGATTCGAAACTTGAAATAATTCTTAAACAAATTTTACTTACATTTCAATCAAATTTTGAATAGCAACGACCCTTTTTCCTGAATCGAGGGTTAAGATGAAAAAGAGAGTGTATTGTGTAATCTCATATGAAGTATATTTTTTTCTCGTTGAAAAAAAGCATAAAATTATTTCTTATAAACCAGGTGTAACAAAATCAAAGTAATAAACCAGAAAAAAGGACATAAAAAGATGTACGTTTTTTCACTTAATTTTAAGGAAAATGAGTAATGATTTTTTTTTAAAACCTGGTATCCTCCGCACGCAACTATAGAACTAATCCCTAGAGCATTGTGGGACCTAAATGGGCGGCAAGCTGCCCAAGTCTGAATTCGAATCCAGGACCTTGGTTAAGGTAGAAGAGACCCGTGTCATCTCATCTATGCGTTATTGAGTAAATGAGTAATGATATTTAAACAACCATTTTGTAACAATTTCTATGACAACCTTATTTTTTTTCTCTTCTTATTGATCAAAAACAATAGAGAGAAAAAAAAAATGGAAAAGTAAAAATACAATGTGAGTGTAAAAGAAAAGTTGTCCAAAAATTATCACAAAATTATTATACAAATATAATTTCTCAAAGAAAATAAATGTGATGTAAGTTTCATATCAATTTTAATTTTTCGGTGTGTAACCAAACAATAGAAAATACTATAAATGATAGTTTATTTTAGGCACATACGAGTTTAGGGATGGGTAGACACGAGCTATCATCCCTTCCTTTCTATAGGAAGATTTGTGTCATATTGGTAATTAACAAGTGATTAATTAGTGATAATATTATTTTTGTTGCTTGAGATATTTTATTAGACTAGAATGTGAAATCGATATGTTTAGTAGTCTAAGATATCAAATTGACTTCAAGTTCAGGTTTTCTTTAAGAAAAAGGTGTGGTTTCATTCTCATTTTCTTGATTTGTACGTGAACTATGACAAAAAGGTGTGGCTTCATTTTCAGGTCAATTATATTATCAGTTTAGAGTATTGTTGTAGTGATTTGAAGACATCATAGCAACACAATAATCGTCCCCTCAAAAAAATAATCCTCTTATAAGTCTATCTAGCATTTTTATTTTTTTTAGATAAAGTGGTAATCCACTTAAATTAAACTTACATACAACTGTAAGGTTTCAGGTTCAAACCCGGGTCACGGTGTCCGGCGCATTTTTTTTGTTGCTGAAGGATTGTCAAAATAGCGTTGTTTTCTAGTTAAAGTCCATTAAGTCATTAACCAAACATTCTCTTGAATCTTAAAACTTTTATTTTGTTATTGTCCATTAAAATTAGTAGGAAAATGCAAATTAATGTCCAGATCCAAACAAATAAACAATGATGACAAACAAAACAACCCATCAATGATCATTTTAATGAAACTTAACTGAATGTCATTATTGGATGTTTACTCTTTTTTTTTTATGGTCGAAGGATGTTTAGCTTCTTTAATTATGTTGTTTTTCCAAACAATTTTTTAATGGCATATTTTCAAAATGACATATATTTCAAATGATTTTTTTTCGCCCATTTAGAGAATCCAGAATTCCTTTTTCAACCCCCTCTCTTTCTCACGCGTCCTTCAAACTTTCAATTTTGTCTCAGTTTGGATTATATAATTTAAACAAAAAAAACACACTTCAGATTATATATGTATATAATTAAGGCTCATAACTCTTCCCCCATTTCAATAGATACAATTTGTTGACCTAAACTTCTCAAAACCACCCAAAATTCGAACTACCATACGTTGTGTCATTCTTGAAGTAGAGTTGGTCTATTTCATGGGGTTTCAATTTCAACTAAAAAAAATGTTAGTTCACATTGGTTCAAGCATTTGTTTCAGATTATAAAGATTATATAATTTGAAACAAATTGTTCAGGTTCGAATTATGTCATCCAAAACATACTCAGGTGCATCGAATGTTAAATTGTCTTTGAATTTGTTGAATTGTATATGTGATTTTGATTGCATTTAAATATGGACACACAACCCGGTTGTGTTAGAGGCAACAAAACTATCATGACTACCTCGATTAGGAGAGAGTGGGGATAGCAGGAAGGGGCAGACATGATGGATTCATACTGTCTTAAGTGGAAAATCACGAGCCAAAACATGCAGAGCCCCAACACGAGGATGGGGCAGCAAAGCCCCAATATAAAAATGCTTCAAATTATATAATTTGAAGAAAGGTAAAATAGAAAATCTGGAGGGCGCGAGTGAGATGACTAGGGTGAGAAAAGAAACTCCCATCATATAGTTTACAAATAAATTTTTCAAGGCCCAATGAATTGAATTAGGCCCATTAATTTTCCGGTCTTTAATTTTTGTAAGAGATTTCTTTTTCCACCTCATGCACTTCTCATGTCCCCTCTGAATTGACCATTTTACCCATTTGAAACGTTATTGACGCTTTTCGGATTATGAAATCCAAAATGTGATTACTTAATTTTGATCAAATTCAACTTAATTTACTAAAATGACATAATTTAAAGTGACATGATATAAAATTGACAATGAAATTTAATAATACAACACATTTTATTAATTAAACAAGAATTTATATTATATTTATAATAACTTAACATTGATTAGAACAAGATGTTTGACACCTAAAGCTAAACCAACAGTACAAGAAGATGGAGGGAGAAAGAGGAGAAGGTTTGTCATCCCTCTCGTGCACCCTTCGAAGAATTTGGAAACACATGACGATGGAGCATGAGAAGGTGAAATTTGATATGAACAATTCAAGATCAAAACTGATTTGAAATACAAGGTGAATGGGACAACCCCTTTGACCATTCATACTAACCCCACAAGATTAAACAAAGGTCTTTGTTGACCCTTCATATGAAAAGGCAACTGTGAAACTATGACATCGTAATTGCCCCAAAAAGCTCTTGTATTTATAGGAAAGTTTTCAGTTGGGTTTGAGTTTAAAACTGTGCTTTTCCCCCCAAACTTGCATGGAAAAAACATCATTTAGGCTTTGGCTATATTTTTCCAAAATCGCACGCGTCCAGTGCATGGGGAAATGCATGCCACACGTGAGAGCCAGAAACAATGATTTTGTTCAATGTTTTGCACACCAGGAACGCATGTGAGCACACTCGAGGCACATGGCTTCAATACCATGTGTGTGTTTTGCCATTTTCCTCGTCTTTTTTAGTGCTTCTTCTTCAAATTTATTTTGGAACTTGGGATAAAATTCCCCCATCTTGTAATGTCTTCAGATGCTTCATGAATCTTTATTCCATGTCTTTCCAATTCTTCATAAAGTGTCTTGCTTTGCCAAATTACATGATTTTTGAATAAAATACTTACAAAACACCTAAGAATTGCTAGTTTTAGGAAAAAAATTATAATTACATGACTCGATATGAAAATATTACAAAATGTCCCTTAAACAACAACCAACTCTTCTTAAACCCCTCTTTATTGAATCAAATCACTACTAGAATGACAAAAAAACATGCTGAAAATAACGTAAGATGATATGTAATCAGTGAACATAATAAAGCAAGAGATCCAAATGCAATTAAGTGTTGATTTAGATAATAAAATTGTTATTGCTACTTGCATACAATCCACTCTTTTTACATAATAAAATAAGTGATCCAAATGCAATTAAGTTTTGTCTACTATATTTATAACGCGAACACGCGTAAATTATGAACAATATTTTTTTTAATGAAATTAGTTAGATTTGATTAAAATTATACATATAGATGTTTCAAATTTCAAATTGTAACATGATTATCTTTTTAAATTACATAATAATATAATAAATATAATATAAAATTTTATCGTTTTCAACGATATCTTTTTTTTTTTTACTGAATCAAGAGTGAGGAAGATATCAAGGAGTTGCTAAACATCCCGACTAGGTCGGCACACCCAAGGAACTCCACTCCTCTATCGCTCACCCATGTATTATATAGATAGAAGAAAGGGAAAAACATGTACAAGAGGGGGGCCAAACCAAACCCTCGATAGAAAGCAAAAATTATAGAAAGGGAAAATTAGGTAACCTCGATCGATCCCTAAAGAAATCCCTCCAAACAAACTCGGGAATAATGTCCCACCATACAGTGTTTGTAACCATGTGACTGTGACTAGCAGAGATCAATGATTCATCAATAAATATGAGAATAGGCTTATGAGTAATATGAGAATCCGATTGAGATGAGAATAGGCTTGGAGCGAGTTTGGTAACCTTTTTGCTTCATTGAGATGAGTTTGGTAATAGACCCTTGGAGCGAGTTTGATAACCTTTTTGCTTCTTCCGATTGCTCTTGGAAACAACAGCAGTAAACCCCTCCTCGTCAACATCTTTATAAACTACTAGGGTCTGTTGAATGACCTCCAAGTCTTTGGTAATGATATGACATCAATGCAGAATGATAGTAGCAAAAGGATGTGACTGAATGGCAGGAGGGTTACCTGCAGCCACAACTGCCAAGACACCTGAATCCACTTGCGCATTCCCCTCCTCAAGTTGCTGAACATCGATTGTAAGTGGGACCGGAACATGTTGGAGCTGCAACACCGGGTCTAAAACTGAGGTACTCTCTACTTCATTGGAACAAATAACATCATCAATAACATTCTCAAGAGCCAAATGATAGGTGAAGGCAGACTTGTCACTATGCGCATGTCTGCTTGAATCAACGATATCAACAATATAACATTATTATATAACTTTATCATTTTCAACAATATCAACACCACAACATAATTATATAAAAATTTCTTAAAAGTATAATTAAAATATAATAAATAATCAAACAAAAATCTCATAATATTGTTCCTATTGTAACGAGATTGTTCATATTTTAATGTAATTTAACAATTTTTTTAATTAATAATCTAATCTAAGTAATATTATAAAAGAGATAAAATATTAAATAAAATATTTTAAATGAAAACAAAAATTGAAAAGGGAAGTATACGGCCAAATCCAATCCATGCAGTTTCTTTATATGCATATATGCATTAAGATAAAACATTAAAAAAACAAACTTTTACCCAATTTATCTTTTGTTTTGTTTGTCATAACCTAACCAAACCAAACCAAAGAAGCAAAGCATCAAGAGAGTTATCTTAACCTAAAAGAAAACCCCTTAGTAACATCATATTCATAGCATAAAACAAAAGAAAGCATTTTTTTGCAGTGTAAGAAAGGAAAATGAGAAAACTAAACGAAGAGCGAGTTGTTATCATAGGTGGTGGTATTGCTGGTTCTATTGTCGCTAAATCTCTTCAATTTCATGCACATGTCATCCTCATTGATCCGTAATTAATCTTTCTTCTTTAATTATTCTTGTAATTTCAATTTTGATATACCCTTTTGTGTTTTTGGAATCTTAATTGCTTTTTAGAATTTCCCAATTGGAAAAGTTTCAATTTTGAGGATGAAAAGTGTTTTATAACTTGTTATTGTCGTTATAAGTGCTTATGTATTAGCTCTTTTTATAGCAAAAGATGCCTGTTTGGATAGAGCTTATGCAAAACAGTTTATGCAAATAAATAAGCTTTTATTTATTATTCATGAGCTTGTTAAGGTAGTTTATGAATAAACAATTTATGAAGATAAAGTTTTCGTTAGTAAGAACTTATGAATTAATTTAAAAGCTTATTTATTTGCATAAGCTATTTTTCATAAGCTCAATCCAAATGGGAATAAAGTTAAATTGCTTTCGTATAATCTAAAGTTGTTTTCATAAGCTATCTTGGAGAATTCTTCAAAGAAAAAAAAAAGCTATCTTGGAGAACTTATGAAAATAAGTTAAAAACTGCTTCTGAACAATGTTATAAGTTGTTTTACCAGTCACAATACTTTTGTCAGTAGTTAAACTCAAATAAGCCAATCCAAACAGACCCTTGAAACTGTTTGGAAGAGCTTATGGAAACAACTTATGATATGCCCATTTTTGTAAGTTCTGTTGGATAGCTTTTGAAAACAACTTATGGCTTATGTGAAACCCAATTGACTTTATTTTATCTTTTGTTATTGAAATAACTTATACATAAGCGCTTATATGATACATGTTTATTTTATAAGCATTTTATTAAGTTGTTTATACAAATAGAGCCTAACCTTTCAGAAAATAAAAGTGATGGTATGTAATTACAAGTGTTATGGTCAGACGTCAACACGTGTCGGACTTTAAGAAACGTCTTCAATTTGAAGTGTCGGTGCAATATAGTTAGTTTTCCATGCACATGGCTGCCGAATTGCAATTATCTTTCTGTGCTTTTCCTAATTGAATTCAATTGAATCCAGGAAGGAGTATTTTGAGATTACATGGGCAAGTTTGAGGTCAATGGTGGAACCATCCTTTGCAGAAAGGACATTGATAAACCATAGACAGTACTTCACAAAAGGCGACCTTGTTACATCCAGTGCTGTCAATGTGACGGAAACCGAAGTCTTGACTGCAGACGGCCAACAGATTGCATATGACTATCTTGTTATTGCCACTGGCCATGCAGACCCTGTACCCAAAAGTAGGACTGAAAGAGTTAATCAATTTAAAGAAGGTAAACTTGAACTTGTATTTTTTATCGAGTAAGATGACGACAATGTTATGAATTTGAATTGACGCAAAATATGTAGACAGTTAATTGAGCCTACAATACCATAATGATCGCCTTTCAGTGTTTATGACATTATAATTTCTTAGCTAATCTTTGAGGATAGTAGACTGAACATGTGTTTGTTTTCACGGTTATTTTACTCCCACCATACATTTACATTGAAGCTCCAAATAGCAGCTTCCCTTTCATCCAATGTTGTCAATCACGGATAGTAAAAAAACAGTGGTTTGTCCAAGTTCCGCTGCACTACAATGCCGCAACACTGCTATAGCCTCCATTTGACATCACTTTGTAATACACCATGTAATGCGGAACAATAGGGGTTTGTTGAAGTTCTGCTACGCTATAGTGCTGCTATATCTGCTATTTGACTACACTTTCATCATGAGTTCAAAAGACTTTCAACTGTGATTTCAAACACTACTTGAGCTTCTTCTTTTGAACTCATGTAGGCTAATCTTTAAAGTTCACTGCAAGGCCTTCCTTACATGGTATGAAATGAATCAACGTATAGTATTCGTTAAATAAAAGGACCACCGACTTCTTGTATCACCATGGAAGAAATATTAGAACCCAAAATAACTGAGACTAATTTGTATTGTTGTTTTTGATTCAATCATAAGATATACCGACATTGTTCAATTTAGTATAGTGTATCGTGAATGATTTTATGGAATAGATTCATTTTATGGCAATGTAATAAATTGTTACTGTCAGCACTTGATTTATGAAGTTAATTTTCTCTGCAGAAAATGAAAAGATAAAATCTGCTCATTCCATTCTGATTGTTGGAGGAGGTCCTACTGGTGTAGAACTCGCTGCAGAGATAGCTGTTGATTTTCCGGATAAGAAAGTTACACTGGTGCACAAAGGACCAAGGCTGTTGGAATTCATAGGCTCAAAAGCTGCTGATAAAACTCTAAAATGGTTGAAATCTAAGAAGGTTGAGGTGAAACTAAACCAAGCAGTCGACTTAAACAGTGACACAGATGGACACAACAAAATCTATCGAACTTCAGCAGGGGATACCATCGAAGCAGATTGTCATTTCTTGTGCACGGGAAAACCGTTTGCTTCGTCATGGCTTAAAGAAACTGTGTTGAAAAATGACTTGGATGTTCAGGGAATGATCAAGGTAGATGAAAACTTGAGAGTCAGGGGTCGGAACAACATTTTTGCAATTGGAGATATTACAAACATTCCGGTAAGTGCTTGTATTAGCAACATATTCTGTTTTTTCTTTGACCACTGTTTGTATAAATTATTTCTAGAACAAAAGGAAAAATATTGTCAAACTGTTTTTATATAAGCTATAAACTGTTTTCATAAGTTATCTTGGAGAGCTTATGGAAATAAGCTGAAAACAATTTCATAAGTTGTTTTCATAAGCTCTCCCAAACAGTCTCACAAGCGTTTATGTCAGTAGATAAGCTCAAATACGTCCATCTAAATAGGCCCTTAGTCCTGTGATGCTCCAATGATGTTGTGTGTTCCTCGTTGAGCTAAACTGAGACCATGCTTAACTGCCCAAATTTTGACTAGTATTGAGTTCTACTCACCAATGATGAAGATATTAATGTAAAATGAATGAGAAATACAAATGTACAATTTGTACTGGTTGCTACTACAGGAATAGTTAACTTGACTTTTTTAAACAAAATATAGCAAGCTCATGAAAAATTGTGTGACATAAATTATTAAAAGTAGGCATAATATGCATAATTTCCTACTGATTTTAGTGTTTGCATTTCTCGAGGTGCTTATATACGCGTACAACTCTCTTTAATTTTGTCCTATGTAAACTTTGACTCTCCTCTGTAAACCTATTGCATTTTAATCTCTTTACATGCCTCCCGATAGTTTATTTCTTAATGGACTTCAATAAAACAGGAAATCAAGCAAGGGTTTTTGGCACAGAAGCAGGCAGAAGTGGTTGCGAAGAACTTGCGGATGATGATTGAGGGAGGTAAAGAATGTTGGAGGGAAACATACAAACCACATTCAGTATTGGCAATAGTTTCACTTGGGAGGTATGATGCAGTCGCACAATTGCCATTCCTAACGATAAGTGGAAGAATTCCTGGCTACATCAAGTCTGGAGATTTGTTTGTTGGTAGAACAAGAAAACAAATGGGGCTGAGCCCTCATATTGTAGAAACTTAACTTGATATTATTAAATGCTTGGTGTGTATAAATAAATCTGTTTCATTAGTTTGTGTAATATGTAATTTATTTGAACATGCAACTTTTTATGCTGCTGAGAAATGGTGTTTCTTTAGATGTAATTGTGCAAGAGTCAAAAGCTGGATGTGGATCATGTTAATCAATGATGCATTATTGTAGTTTTGACATATTTGGATTTTCATAACAATAGTTTCGCTTACCTCGGTTTCCGTGCACACACAACCCTACCTTGTATTTGGTGTGATGTCAACTAAGATGTCACCAAATTGTGTTCCAATAACATGACTCTATTTGTATTACATAGTTTTGACACTTTTTATTGTCTTCCATATAAAAACTCATTCATCTAATAACTTGATTCGAGCATTGGCCTCTGCAGCTTCAGCAAGTAGCTTCTTTGCATCGATAGTGAGACTATAAACAATGCTATTTTCTGTGAACTATAAACAATGCCATGTAATGCTCTTGTTTAGAATGCACAATATATTCCATTTTCTCCTTTCCAGTGATTTGGATAACAGCCTTTCGGCATTCCATTTTCATTGAACAACTCTTTGTAATCCTGCATTATATTTGCATCATAAATTGTACTATAATTAATTATAGTGCCAAAACTACATTTTGGTGCCATTACATGATAATGTTTATAATCAATAATGCACCTTAAGCCACTCCAACACATTGCTTCTATATCCAGTAGCAAGGACTATAACATCAAATTGACTACTTTTTCCATCTACAAACTCAACAATCTTGCCCTTTTTGATGCGTGAAATCGTTGGATACACCTGAGTACATGCCAGAGCAAATTATTCGATTTGAATTCCTTCTGTAACGACCACACATTTCCAGCGTTGAGGTGGTTGATCAGATGGTCGACATTAAAACCATGATTCCCGTATATAAATTAACACTGGCTGCATATATAATGCAATAATAGTATAATACTCTGTACATGTTAATGTATATACCTTACCTTTACTTTGCTTTTATTGATCATTTTGATGCAACCGACATCAATGATAGGGGGACGACCCGTCCTAACTCTCATGGAGAAGGGCCCTTCCTTGGGTCTGATCAAACCATAGTTAGACATCATTTTGCTCATAAACACCAACAGTTTGTCCACCTTTTCTACACTTAAGTATTTCATCAAATACATTCCCACGAACACCATTTCTTTTGTAAGAGAATGCATCTGAACATATCAAATATATATATTTTTGAAGGACATAACAAACATATATTTCTTCTCTCAACGGATAGAAACAATTGATTTGGTGACAAAAAAACAAAGAAAACTTTAATTATGACAATGTCTTTATGTATTAGAGACGACATAATTGAAGATTAATTTCATTAATTATGACAATGTCATTCAAATTTGTTTTTAGTAATGAACTACTCCCTCTATAACAAAATATAAACATCTTAAAAAAAAAATATATATAAACAAGAGTTAATTGTGAAAATACTATACATGATGTCTGAAAATGATCCATGTACAAGATAAAACATAAATTCTACATCTCTAATTTGAGATTCTTTCTGTTTTGATTCTCTAAAAGCTCACTCACATAGGAGACTGACGTTGCGGAGAATATTTTTTTTGTTGCTGTGGCATTTTTGTTTTGCCTCATTTTTTTCCTAACATTAATTGAGGGGCTGAAATCAAGGAAAAATGTACCATTTTTTGTGTAGACCTAAAATCTATAAAAGTGAATTAGAGATTGAATTTATTCATGATTTTTTGTAGGCATATCTAGAGCGTTAGAATGAGCCTCTTAGAATTTTTCGATAAGGGAGAAATTAATTATGATATTTTAAACCGTAAAAAATTCAAAAACCAAAACAACGGAAACCTCAATCTAGAAATCAAATTTTGAGTGGATATTTTGCAAAAACTTATATAAAAAAACAGGAAAGATCTGCAACGTTTCATAGTATTCCGAAAATATCTCAATTTATTTTGATTTTTCAAACAAAACGTGTAAAATCGCAATCTTGTTCAAAGCAAGCATATATTCACGAGTCTAATTTTGTTCATTAATTTTTCAGGTAGTATTATAACATCATAATAACATTCATCACAAAATATTGGAGTTTTTAAACAAGAGAATAATTATTTAAAAATTTTCGTTTCCCACAATTATGAATTTTTAAAAAATTCATAATTAATTCATTCATCGTTTAAAATCACCAAAATTTCATGGTGGCGGTTCTAATGATGATTTAAACGTGCCTACAAAATGGGGGAGGGAAATTTGACCCCTGAGTATATGCTTTCTCAGACCAAAATTGCAATTTTGCACATTTCGGTCAAAATTTTATAATTAATCCCTAATTGGAAAATTCAAATTTTATGTGGGAGACCTTATTTTAATCTCCTAAACATCAAAATAAAATAAAAAATGAAAAACTTCAACTTCTATGTTACTTTTCTAGACTTAATTTCATTAGAAAAATGATCTATTTTTATTTTATTTCAGCCCCTCAACTAATGGTAGAAAAATATATAGAGTAAAAAGAATCGAGACTCTCAGCAAAAAGCCACATGGCAATAATCCCTGCCACCCCAACACCTCTTGCGTATCTAAGAATGTTGGGGGATCAAAGTAGAAAGAATCTCAAATTACAGGAGTAGACTATATAAACAAAGATCGGTCAAAGATAATATATAGTTTAAATTTGAAACCATATACATATTTTTCTTTGACGTTTTTTTTTACTGAGAGAGATGAGTGTTTATTTGTTTTGGAAGATAGAGGGGGACTTACAGGACTTCTTATAACGATGGAGGTATTTGCACCCCAATTTAAGAGATCATAAGCAATCTCCATGCCAGAATTTCCACTTCCAACAACTAAAACATTCTTATCATACCATGACCTTCCATTAAGATATTCACTACTATGAAGATATTCACCTTCAAAGCTTTCAAGCCCATTTATCATGGGAATATATTCATCACTGTTTTCACCAGTTGCAACCACTAGATAAATCAGCAACATAAATCTCATCAACATTTAATGTATTATCCTTCACACAAACTCTCCATTTTCCATTGTTGACATCAAAAGATGCATCATTAACGTACCGGTTGTATCGAATACAGATCTTGAAATGATTCACATAATCGTCTAAATAACGAAGGAAATCAACCCTAGGGAAAAAATTTGGTAAATCAGATGGGATAGGTAAGTGAGGTAGGTTACAAAACTTTTTACCAGTGTGAAGTTTCAAACGGTCATATGTTCTTTTCCTCCAAAGAGATGCATGACAATCATCTTTTTCTAAGATAATGTTTGGAATGAAAAGTTTAATTTGTGAAGACATGCTGAGGTCGCTAAGCCGGCAGGTCCTGCACCTACAATCACAATAGGCATTTCAATTTCCATGGTGTTGTTTTTTTCTTCTTCTTTATCACTAGAACTTTTACTGCCACCGCCCGGGTCATAAACAATGGAGGAGCTAATATGTTGCAATATGACGTTGTTTTGGATTTTCCTGGAAAAAAAATCTATTTTTTTAACTAAAAAATAACTTTTATTTTTATTTTTGTAGTGTGTTTTTGATTTTTAAAAAATCTTCTTGCGAAAAAAGTCATATTTAGACTCAAAATAAAAAGCTAATTAAAGTAGTTTTTCTAAATCTATTTATTTTATAGATGCAATGAAATCAAGTGTAAGAGTTTCAAAACAAACCAAAAATGATTTGTATGATACTAAGCAAACATAAATAGTTGTAGATTATTTTAACACAAAATATATTTTACATAAAGCTGAAACAAACGCATCCATGATCCATGACATAGTTAAAAAAAACAACTCAACATAAACAATAATTTAGGACATACAACAATTGTTCACACATTTTGAAATATTTCTTTATAGACTACATTTGAAGTGGTGCTGATGCAATCTCCATCATCAATATTAAACACAACACTAATTTCAAAAAGAAACGAAATTAAGTAAGGCAGCACGAAATTTTATTCAAGGAAAAATTCAACCAAGAATAAGGATTACAAAACATAAAGTTTGGCTTTTTTTTCACAGCCAACTTTAACAACTTTCGAGAAACATTAAGAAAAACAAAAATTTAACAAAAATTTGTTCCACCATCAGCCCGCATTCAAATTCCTATTTGCGGGTGACACGAAGGTAAAGTGTCTCGTTCATTCCAGCCATTGATGCACCAGGCAGTATGGGGGAACCTTGACGAAGATTGCGAGCAAGAACCATTCTCTTCCACCCACCTCCAATTTTGAAATGAGCATAATCAGTATTGTCATAAATCAGAGTGCAACCCCACACGTTGCCATTGTCATCCACAATCTTCAAAGTCGTAGTTGTCACATCCAATACGGCCTCACAAAATCCCATGTAAGAAAGCTCATGCAGTGCAAAATATAACATCGTAAACTTAATACCTTATAAACGTTGACAATACAATCAATAATGAAAATTTTTACTCACATATCCACCATCATAGTCTTTAGAAGTCAACTTTTTTTCATAAGAAGATGCAAAATTAATCTGATTATGGACTAAAGGGGATGGCAAGACATCAAAGTTATTGAAAGGAACAACCTGTTTCTCAAGCTGAAAAATCATTGGTGAGGTAGATCTAGGAGTTGACACCTTCCTTCGAAACCTATCCTTGAAATAGATAACAAACTCACCCATACCAAAAAACACCACAGTCACCCAGGATCCAAGACAAACACCATAAAAGTCTTTTAGGGCATGTCAACCCTTAGTCAAGTAAATGTTGCCATTGTTCCTCTCGACCAACACCTCAAATTCGTTGTTTTTAGAATCCACCAGACTTACGTAGCGTCCAATTTGGTCTCCAAAGTCACGAACAAACATTTTTGGCAAGACAAACATGCCCTAATAGTCAAAAAAATACAAATCAACATGTTAATAGATGAATTCGAATGGAAAAGATGATTCGAACGAATGCATTTGGGAAGAAAACCTCACATGCAAAGTATCAAGCTCAACGACACATGTCTTGTATTTTGTACGGAGATCATTGACAACCTTCTCAATTTCAGATGTGGGATTTGGGTTCAACGGGGCTGACAACAAAACACCAACAAAAATGTCAGTACTACGATAACAACTTTTAATTTTGTATTACATCAAGTATTAAAAAATTAGCAAACCCTAAACCTGTTAAAGCATGGTAAGACAACAGAGCTTGTACATCATTGTTGGCCATGCTTCTGTGAATGTGATGGGATCTGAAAGAATGAGAGGAAAAGCAGAGTGAATAATCCTTGCTTATATTTCAGGTTTATTTCAACGGACTATAACAAAAAGCAATAATAGATAGGCAATGGTTGTGTTAAAAAAAATGTTCGATTTTGTGTTTAATGGTTCTTTTATGGTTTCAACGGATTATTAAAAAGGCAATATTAGATAGGCATGTCAGATTTTAATGATATATTTCATGGTGCATTTATGATTTATTTCAACGGATTATTAAAAAAATGCAATAATAGATAAGAATCCCTGAATCTGAGCATCTATTCTTGCAGAAAAAAAATTGATTTTGTGAACCTATAAGCAAGAATCGTAGTCAACTATAAGTTGTATAATATGATTGTGATTTTTGATTGCATGAGAAAACATGTATTAAATGATGCATTTATGGTTTATTTCAACGGATTATAAAAAAAGGCAATATTAGATAGGAATGATAGATTTTAATCATTTATTCTTGCAAAATTAAAAATGTTCGATTTTGTGAAACATCAAGCAAGTTACACAAAAAAAACATCAAGCAAGAATCATAGTCAACTTTTAGCACGACTAACTGGAAATTTATACCAATTAAGTACATATTGATAGTTAGCAAAAGATGAATTATATTGGGAAATTCGAATTCAATTTTTCAAGGTAATTAAGAGATTAATTTAGGGGTAAATAAGTCATTATAGATTGTAAAAGAGTTAAAGGAGGGAAATTTTAGTTTTGAGATCAAGGGTTGAGATTAAGTTTTGATCCATCCAACAACCAGCATTCATTGGCGCCAAAAGTTATTAGGTTTAGGGTTTGAAGGTTTGGATGCATTGCCAATTAGGATTAGAAATAAAATAGATTGTTATTGTTTTAGTTCTTCACACTATTATAACCATCTAGCTAGGTATGCTTTAGTGAGCATTTTAGAGCATCCACATTGGTGAGGTATTCACCATTTAAGACCCAGTACCTAATAGGTACATCCAATGTGAATTTTTTTTTAGCGTCTTCTAGGACTTAGGGTCTCACTTAAGACCTCAATGCTTAAGTGGACCCCATATTATTTTATTTTAAAATAATCATTGTCATTGTACTATTGTTTTTTAATTGCAATTTAATATTATAAATAGACAATAGTGTCTTAAATAAATAGTTATTGGTGGGACTCATGTAGACCTTTTGTTAGAGGGTCTCCATTGGAGTGGTTGAATACCTATTAGGTACTATTATTAAAAAATTATAGAGAAGTGATGTGTCCATATGGGATCCACTTAAGACCTCCAAATTGAGAGTCTCTGTTGTGGATGCTTGTCATTTATACTTTTTTTTTTGGTTTATCTAACATGTTCAATATTGCATGTGTTAGAGCAACTAAAAGGAGAAACTTTTTATTAAAAAATAACAATTATGTATAAAAAAGATACATATTTAATATTAAATACACAAGTTTAAATGTAAACTTGTTTTTTTTAAAACTTAACATGTGCAAATATACACATTAGAAAAACCCTTTTTTTTAAAGAAGCTAAATTAGCCTACTCAAATTAGCTCCGGAGAGAATCGAACATGAGACCTTGAGAAAGAGCACATTCTAAGGTCCCAAGTTAATACCACCAGACCAACCAAAGTGGGTAGAAAAATCCATTTTTTATTACCAGCCAATCAAAAATATTTAAAATTGTTGTACACTCTTGCATGATTTTAACGAACTATTTAAAAAGTATAATTTTATATTTAATAATTTAATTTGTTGTACACTCTTGCATGATTTTAAATTGAAGCCATGCGAATTACGATCGTTGCAACATAAAATAATTTTATATTTGTACCAATGATAAAAAACAATTTTATAAATATTGTAAGTTTTATAGAATTTTATTTATAGTTTTGTATATGTTCTGAACTGGCTAGAAGCCCAATGACACATGACCCAATCAAGCAAAGCCTAAGGAAAGCAAGGCCAAACATGGTGGAGCAGCACACAAAGTGTGTGCGGATCATCGCACATGGACACATACTGACTCCATCTCCACCATCCACTCCATCACCAACGGCTCCTAAGATGGCGTCACATTTCATGGGAACCGGTAGCATTCTCTTCACCTATATATGGGTGATTTAGCATGTAACACTCATACTAAATGTATCTAGAATATTTAGCATGTGCGTTAGCTTAGTACTTGATACATTAAAATTACAGCAGAATTTCTTTCGAATGAATATTTACGTCACTACAAGTTCTTACATCTGATAAAATGTCAACTGTCAAATACATATATCTGATACATATTTGAAATACATGAAAAATAATCTAAAACTGGTACGAAACTAGCATTTGACGATAACCCATTCAACTGCATATCTGGCTTCTCTTACTACGAGTAACCTGCTGATCTGTAAAATAAATAAATAGATTGGGGCCTATTCTAGGTTGTAGGCAATCTTGGGGGAAAACTACGATTGCCATATGTCTATACTCAACCCGTTTGGGTTTATACTGTTATGTTCTACATAACTGACGATCAAGAGAAAACTAGGATCGTTATCTTTGTTCTATCATAAGTCTGATCATAAACACATGCATATTCATATTCTGTTTTCATATTAATGTTAGAAGGTGAGCGTTGAACAAACAATTATTATTTGAGTTCATTTTACGGAATGGATCCAAAGTGGAGTAACCTTGGTCATCATTACACCGCTATCCGGTGAAAACTCCTATCTAAGGCTAATCATCGAAACTCCTCTGACTACGTGTAGTTTACCATCCACGATAAACCCATCCAGCGGAACCTGGAGCCTGCTGAGGGACACAGATTATTATTATAAATTATTAATGTTTTATGAATTTCCTGTCTAAGAAAATCCCACTAGCCTAACCTGGGCCTGCTACGTGATACCAATTAACCATGAGAATAGGCGTGATTGCTAGAGGAACACATTCACTGAGACCGAAAGGAGATGTGATAGGCTTAAGAGAAACTTGTCTTTAGAAAGTGGGTCCAATATAAAGTTTAGGTTTAGGGTTTGGTTTGTGAAGGTTTTGTCATCAAGATGAACCAATAATCCCAAGACACCTTTTATTATTATTGTTATTTTCTTTCAATTAAAAATCCAAACTTTTTAACCTTTGAAACTTTCATCTAATCATTATTAAAAGTTAATTGAATTCATAACTCCCTGTCGGAACGATACTCTTTTTAATATTTCGGTAGAACCGTGCACTTGCGGTTTTACTCATCATGAAACTCCACAACAACTATGACGTGAGAGCCACAATCTTTATATTTAGTCAATATAGTTGAAAGAGACCAATCGAGTTAGACGCTGCCTTGGTGAGATGTGTTCATGACATTTGGCAAAATTTGATTCTCCCCAGGACATACAAAGGAATCAGAATGTGCATGACTAGACCCAATGAAAAATTTAGTTTGGTTGACCCATTATCTTGTTATGTAGATTTGTTTAATTATGTTGTTGCAATTATTATTGTTGTTGTATTATCATGTTGTTAAATTTACATTGTTGAAATCGGTTTGGTTGAATAATATTGTTGTTGAGGTATAATGTGATTTAATGATATGTTTTTGGTGTTTTATGTTCCGAATGATTTCAAATTCTATAATCCATAAATGCAAAACACATGCTTCGAATTATTAAATCTAAACAGGGTAAAATTGAGATTTCGAAGGATGCATGAGAGCAATTGACAATGGAAAGAGAATTTCTTTAAAAGTAAACACCTGAGATTCTATTGCAAGTCCAACAACCCATTCTTGTGAAGAGGTTCATCATCATACGAAAATAAACACATTTTAACAACTTTTTTTTTTGGTGTTAAACCTTCTTTAAGACCATTACTTTTGCCACCCTATGACCTTCTCACGCACCATAATTTTTTTTTCTTCGAATAATGTCCTGGGGGATTTTTGGATTATAGAATCCGAAATAAGTTTTCCTCTGTTTTTGGGTGGAAAGGAGTTTTTCACCTTTTCGGATTATACAAACACAATAAGTAGTTTGAATGTTAAAATCCAAAAACCCAATGTAACATGACGCGTTTCTTGTTTTTTTTCTCGGATTATAAAATTCAGATACTCCATATACCCATCTTTTATCAAGAATTCAGGGGAAACAAGTTTAGGTTTTATAATATGACAAAGACTGAGTCAGTTTTTACCAGGATAGCTAATTTAAGAACCATTTTAACCATCTTAACCCCATCCTTATTTTTTTTTCTTTTGATTTTTTAGGCAAATTTCGGAGCGGCCCGATCAAATAGTTTAAAAACTGAATTTTTGACTAGGTTGATAAGGATGAGATTATGATGGTTAAAGTGTTCTTAAACTAGCTATCCTGTTAAAAACACACACTCTCATAAAATTTGTATTATAAAATCCAAACTAATTTTTCTAAATTCTTAACACAAGAAAAATGCATATGAGTATTTGAATTTTAAGATCTATAAAAAAAAACAAGAAATATGTCCTATTGAGTTTTTGTATCTAAAAATCTAAACTATTTATTGTGTTCGGATTGTACTATCGAAATAAGTGAAAAAGAAGGGAAAATAATTTAATTTTTTTTCAAAGGTTAAGATTTAACTGAACTCTGCGGTCACCGTAGAAAATCCATTCCCATATATAATCCAAACAAACCAAAGCCACCACCTCTTTTTCCCTTGTCTCAGAAAGTTGCAGTTCCACTCAAACTCGCAATCTGATCGCTAATTGCACCTTCCTCCGAGATTGACAACATTCAACTAAACTTTGAGGGTATTTTCTTTCTTTTTTATTTTAATTTTTAAGTTTGTTTATTTTCTTTCTGTTTTTCTTTACTCTTGTTTGTTTTAATTATTTTTCATTATAATGTAGTGCTTTGTAACATGAATTTATTACATTCTGTGTAGTTGGTTCATAATTTATGGATTAAAAATAATAATTTATGTGTATTACATAGCCTTGGCGTTTGAATTGGTTTATTTGAGCTTATTCGTCGTTAGTTTGAGTGTGTGTTTGGTTCTGCAGTGATAAAAATTGATTGTCAGTTGAATGTAAAGTGGTTTATATTTGGATACGTTCGAGTAAAAGTGAGTTTAACAATAACTTTGAATGTAAAAAATCAATTATAGAATCAAAAGCTCCAATTTATAGCTTCAAGTTAGAATCAATTCTGGAGGTAAAATCAATTATACTTTAAAGCAACCAAACATGTCAAAATCGATTCGACACCTCTAGAATCAATTTTGTTTTCTCCAAAAGTGGAATCAAACATACATTGAATTTATTTTAGATTTTGTTGTAGAAATAACTTATGCATAAGTACTTATATGGTAAATGCTCATGCTAATTAAACTGTTTATCCAAACAAGGCTTATTTATATGTGTCTATTGCGTTTGTGTTGATTCACAGGTTGAATTTTCGTCATGATGAAAGTAAGTAAGGGGAAAAAAGGTATACGGACAGGGGAGAAGAAGAAGAAAAGTAAGGTGGAACAAAATGCTGATGTTGAGACACATGTTACAGTGAACAATGATGGTATATAAATATGTTATGCTTTTGTATGGCTCGCACTTTGTTGAATTTTTATTGAAATAAATTTGTTGTATCAGTGGATAATGGAATGCAGCTTATAAAGGGGAAAAAGGTGAAAGTTACTACTAGCCGAAAAAGGAAGAAGAAGGACAGAAATCTAGTTGGAAGAGAAAAATCAGAAGATGTTGACGTTGTTGTGGAAGAGCAAAATGGTGAGTTAATGATAGTGGTGCGGCTTCTATCAGTATTTACTATTTGTCACGAAATTATTATTCACAATATCATGAAGTCGGAAACCACCAAATAGTCGGCCCACATAACCATATACACAATGTGTGAGTTGAAACGCCATACCAATTGCATTATGGCATCCGGGCTTTTGTGAGTTCTGTGATAACAATGTTTCGTGACATATAGTATTTTTCGACTTCTATATTGTGAACAAGATACTTTACTAACTAATTAGTATAGGAGGAATGCTTGCAAGACACATTCTAACACACACTTTCTAACACACTCTCTTTGATTGGTTAAAATTCACATGGGTTCCACTTAATCATGTGGGTCCCATATGAATTTGGTGGGTCTCATGTGAATTTTAACCAATCAAAGAGAGTGTGTTGAAAAGTGTGTGTTAGAATGTGTGTTGCTAGCATTTCTCATAATGTGTTATGTTTCTGTACTGCTTGCACTATGTTTAAATTTTTCTAAAATAAATTGGTTGTTTCAGTGGATCATGGAATGCAGGTTACAGAGGGAAATAAGGTGAAAGTTTCAGCTGGCCGAAAAAGGAAAAACAAGGACAAAAATCTAGTTGGAAGAGAAAAACCAGAAGATGTTGAAGTTGATTTAGAAGAGCAAAATAGTGAGTTGATGACAGTGGCGTGGCTTCTCTACTGTGATTGTGAACAAGATATTTTACCGTCTATAAGTGTATAAATGTGTTATGTTTTTGTACTGGTCGCACTTTATTGAACTTTCACTGAAATAAATCGGTTGTTTCAGTGGATCCTGAAATGGAGATTATAAAGGGAAGAAAGGTGAAAGCTACTACTAGTCGAAAAAGGAAGAACAAGGACAAAAATCTAGTTGGAAGACAAACACCAGAAGATGAAGTAGTAGAACATTGTGATTCTAAAGAGGAGGTCAAAGACTCCAAGAAGCATAGAGATTCTAATGTTGAAGCAGCTATCAAGCCTTGTAATAAAAAGCACTTTCTGGTTATTGTTGTGTTGTGAAATATCATGCCTGAAGTTATACATTCATTTTCCTCATATAATTTTTTTTTGTTTTGTAGGTAGGTCAAAGCAAGCTAAGAAGAAAAGAAGAAAGGAAGTTCTAAAATCACCAGAAAAGAGAGAACAAAATCATCAGGATGACATTCATATTATTTCCTCTGGAGATGATGACTGCTCACATGGAATAAAAAGTATGAATTTCTTTTTTCTTCGCAGAATTACAATTACTCTATATTTGCTTAAAACTACAAATAACGTGCACAAATTTAATGATATGAACATATATTTTTGTAATGTCAGCATAGTTACATATTGTGAGGTTAGTTTTACATGTACATTGGAACAATTTACAATGGTAATTGCTATACATATACATTACAGTAATGGATAAACATTTCAACATTCTTTATGTTAACTGTCATGTGCATATGTCTTTCATCCTTTGCCAACATCCACCCAACTGCCTAAGAGTGAGCATGTACACATATTGTTTAGTTTACCATTATTCTTTCAACCTGTTGACTATTGGATTGTTGTGCACCCGTGTACTTTGTGCATATTTGTTTGTATGCTATTTTATATATGATATTTATTGTCATACATGGTATAGTTTCTGCATATTTGTATGCTATTGTCTATTTATTATCATAATTATATAGTTTTTGACTTGGGAATACTCAAACTACAGAGTGGATCAGGCAATACCATCAAAGTAGACCAGGGTTGGAGGTGTTGCAAAATCAAATTGAAGACTTTTTAACTACTTATGAGGAAAAATTGGAAGAGGTAAATATTTTAAAAAACTTTCTTAAAGCAAAACAAAAGTTGGATGTTCTTGTCAGATATTGTCTCAAAATTTTGCTACTTTATGCAGATTTCTTCCTAATTATAGTCAGATAACCCTTTTATCAGTGACGATAATAATCATGCCATGAATTTTATTATACAGTGAAATTAAATTGATGTAGTAAAATATTTTATTTAGAGTTTGAAAAATAACTTCTAAAAGTCATTTTCATTCATCTGGGCTTTTATGTGTGAATCCAAGTTATGGTCGTATAAGGTTTAATGCTGCTTTGTCTCATGTGCTTAGCACTTGATGCTGTCTGCTTTTGACAGAGCTTTTCTGTTTATGGGGTATGATGTGGTGCTAAATTTGATAGAAATATGGTTTTATGAGTAAGAATAAGGAATCTCTCTCTTGATTACAGAACAGTAATGCATAATCATGAGGGTCTGCAACCTCCTTACCCAATATGCCTTGTTTCTTCTTTCTCAGCTCCACTAATCTAACTAAGAAATCCTGGGTCCTGACCAACAGTTCTGATGGATACCAATCAATAGTCCCCCGAAACGTTCTCCTTCTATTTGCTGAAAACATTCCACAACAATAGATAAGGTTCCAATATTGATACGTGATTACCAAGATACAGATGAGAGCCAATAATAGCCTCTGGTGGGTTCCAAAGACCTTCAATGCTCATAGTCAAAATGACAGATAGCTGAATAGTTTTAGAAGTGACATCTATTTTGCCATTGATGTCTCTACAGAAATCTATATATTTGTCTGTATTTTTCTCTTGGCCATTGCTCCAGCAACAATGGCACATGTTTCAGCAAGTGGAAGAGTGAATTCACAGGTACCTTGGAATGCAAATATAAATTACTTCCCACGTGAATCTTGACCATTGTAACTGAAATGACATATCCAAAATGGTTACCTAATGAGCCACGGAACAAACATAAATGGAAACAACCCAATAGAGACCTATTCCTCCTTCAAGCTTCACTTCTCATATTGTCTTACTCTCAAAGTTCTAACACCTTTCTCTTCCTTAAGTTGGGTTTGTCCTTTCAAAATTAATTTTCTTCAGTAGCAGGACGAAAGGCCTAATACTCTCCCACGGCAACGCCCTTTATAATCTCTCATCTCACACCCCAAACTAACTCACTTTTCCATACGCAAGTGTTTAATGTTCCATATTCAATTTACAGCTATGAATGATCCTATATTTGTTACTTATTTTGGTTTCCATGCAATTGTTTTTTGGTCAATGCAGGAAAGAAAAGTAAAAGAAGCCCTTGCTGCAGAAGGGGGATGGACGGTGGTTCAACACCACAAGGGTAGGAAGAAAACTACTGACTCTGAAAGTGGGATTGCTGTGGGCTCGGTTGCTCAAGCTGCTCTAGAGAATAAATTGGCCAAAAAGAAAAATAAAGAAGTTGGTCAAGATTTCTACCGCTTTCAAAAAAGAGAAGCTCAGAGAAATGGTATGACTTGTTTTTCATAATATTTTGCCATATTTTTATATCCTAGATAATTTCTAGCTGTTTCTGATGTTGCAAAATACATCTACTTCTGTTAAAACAAATAGTCAATAGTTAAATTTAAACCAACGATGTTGGTGGTTTAAATAAATGAAAATCATAAAGATGTTAATTAGGGAGGTGGGGGGTTCCATCTAAATTTGCACCAACATGGAGCACATCTTATAGCGGATGTTATTTGTGTTTCTTTTAGGTTATTAGTGTTGTGTTAGTCATATACTACAAGTGCTGGACGTAATAGTATAAAAGGTTCATTAGCCCTATTTGTGATATTTCTCGCTTCGTTAATATCTTTGTTTCTATGATTCAAAACCCTTCTGCCATTAAATTAAGATTCTTCGCACAAAAACACTAGCAGATAATGTTTCTGGATGTTCATGAAATGATCTCTATCTTGTTCGCTGGAACACCTTAAAAATTATATGATTTTATGTGAGGCTCATTCATACTTTTATGTGCTGTCTTAAACTAGTACATGGTAACATTCGAAGTTTTTTAATTTTATTTTTTATGATCAAACTGAGATAAACCATTCATGTTTTGCTTGCAGAGCTAATGGAATTGCAGAGCAAATTTGAGGAGGATAAAAAACGTCTGCAGCAGTTAAGAGCTGCTAGGAAATTCAGACCTTATTAAATTATGTTGATACTATAGCAGCCAAGGTTCATGGTTCTTTTCTTAGTGGTGCAGATTTTATTTATGGAAGTACTGAAGTTGAACTATCCTCTAGTCCTGATTCCTGACAAACTTTGTTCATTAACCTTTCCAATTTTGTCAAAAATATTTGTAAATGTAAGGAAGCAGTTATTTTAGTTTGAGTTATATGATTTTTGCTGGGTTGGCGATACTGCGTGTTCCTTATGCCTGTCAAAAATATTTGTATGATTTCAAGAAATTCTATCGTGAAAGGGTGGTTTCTAACACAGACCACCAATTTAGTTGTTCGATGAAACACCATGAATGTTAGTCCTTAAATTTATCTCATTCACTATCGAGGTATTCTTCTATGTTCACATGACGAAATGAACCGTGCTTGCGCACACAGAGATATATTCCCAAAATGTTTAATCAATTCTTTATCAATTTCTTTTTTATCTTTAGAAATAATCTTGTGTGTGTCCGAGCGCTATTCATTTCATCTTGTGGCAATATATCATATCATGCACTCTTGTATGGAATCCGACTGTGACGAAACAGAAGAACTCCAATTCATATGCTTCTCTCTTTCCATGCCTTTTCTATGGAGTACCATTCAATCTCTTGCAACAGTACCTCTTTTCCCAATTAAAAATCTCAAGCCATAAAACACACAAGCGATGACAATGAATTCTGCTCTTCTCCCAGCAAGTTTTGTTCGTGCCTACTGAAATGTTGAAAATACCCTTGCGTTAGTTAAGTAACGCAAGTGATTAATTCTGTCCAACTTAACTAACGTTGTGTTAGTTAAGTAACATAATTGTTAAATTTATTCTAATTAATTTGTTCGCTTTTGTTCTAATTAATTTATTTACTTTATTCTAATTTATTTGTTCACTTCATTCTAATTTATTTGTTTATTTTATTCTAATTTATTTATTCACATAAATTAAATATTTATTCGAATTTATTCATTAAATAAATGCAAATATAAAATAAATAAAAAGAAATGAACTAAATTAATATTTATTCGAATTTATTCATTAAATACAAAATCAGAAAATAAAAGCAAATATAAATAAAAAGAAATGAACAAAATTAATTAATATAATAACATCTCATTTTATCAATAGAATTCACACAATAATTGATACATTTATTCGAATTCACTAAATCTACTTATTTTCTTTTTACCCTCTTGGGGTAAAAAGTAATCAGCCTTGGGGCAAATAGTGACCAGCCTTCTTGGGGAAAGACATCATCCACTCTTGGGCTAAATCAAAATTTGGTTCTTTTTAAACCCTAAGAAGATTCTTTTTACCCACGGTAAAAAGATTTTGGGGTAAAAAGAAGAAAATTTAATTTTATCCCAAGGGTTGATCTCTTTTTCTCCAAACCGGCTAGCCACTTTTTACCTCAAGTCTGACCACTTTATACCTCAAATGGGTAAAAAGAGACTAGAGACTATTGAAGAAAAAAAGAAGAAGAGAAATAAGGGGAGAGAGTGAGGAGCGGTTGAATGTGAGATGGTGTGAGGAAATGAGAAAGTTTGGAGGGGTATTTATAGGTGGGAATGGTAAAATAGGTTATAACTACCATAAATGTAGTCAAAAAACATGAAAAAACTAAAAAAAAAAAAACGTGTAAAAACCATTAAAATGCATTGACCAAAGTCCAAAAATCGTATGTTCTTGAGCTCTAACCAACCAGCCATCCTGCGTGAGTTAACTCGCGTACCGCCCAAATGAGCGCGACTTAAGTTACGCAGAGATATAAGGTGAGTAAGTTAAGTCACGCTGCATGACTTAACTCACGCAGGGGTATATTTGGCAAATAAGTTGAGCGCGAGCAAAATTTCATGAGAGAAGAGTAGAATTCGATAACAATTTCTAAGTCCAACATCTAGATTGAATCCCCTAAAATAAAACATCCGAATTGAAGATACAAGTAAGAAAATTGTTCTTCTCCCAACAAAAAAGCTCATTCCCAACTGAATTGACGAAAGTACTCCTGCGTAACTTAAGTTAAGCTAGGTACTTCCTGCATGAGTTAACTCACGTCAAGTTTACTGTTTTTGTACAAAACTCATCAGTCCATACTCCAAGCATCATTTTTTCCCCTCAAAAACCCAAAAAGTGTGATTTTTTGGGTCAAAATCTTCATTCCAAATCATTACAATTTGTCAGGAAGCAAGTTTCTACACTCATTAATCATCAAATATCAGGTAATGTCTCATATAAACTCATTTAATTTTGCTGGGTTTTGGGCTTGGTTCGTTAGTTTTGGGAAGAAGGTTGAACGTGAGTTAACTCACGTTGGGGCTAATGTGAGTTAACTCACACAGGTGTTAAGTCAACGTGGCTTAAGTCACGCAGGAGTAATGCCCAACATGGCTTAAGTCACGCAGGTGTAATGCTATGTTTTTGAAATTTTGCGCCACTTTTTTCTTTGTTAGCTTGTTGCACAAGTTATTTTTTTCCTTGTTGTTTTGTTATTCAGTAGACATAGTGACATGATTGAAAATGTGGCGGATGTGGCGTTGACCCAAAACCGGCCATAATTGAAGCTTCCGACGATGTCAAACCAATCGTAAATGTGAAGTTGAAAGTCAGAATTCTCTTTCAAGCTTACATTGCCCACATTGAAGAAAAACCTAAATCGGTACCTACCGGTGTTGGCAAGGTTCGCGGTATTGAAGTAGATATCGACTAATTTTTTATAACAAATGAAAGATGGCGAGAGCGAGATGATTTATTGGTTCGTAGTGCACTTATTCATGAAGGTGTCTTTTAGCAAATGCTCATAGAATAGCTTGCTAAAAGACACATTCATAAAAGGTGTCTTCTAGCAAAACCATATATATATATATATATATATATATATATATATATAAAGTGTATATGTTTTTTGGTAGCCGGTTATGTCACGCCAATTATTGCTCGCACATTTTTTTACTAATTATTCAACTATTTATTTTATCTTTCATTTGATTTTATTCTCTTACTTGTTATTCCATTATATTTTGTGAAGTAAAACATGTCTGCAGATGCAGAGGTTCCAGTTGAAGCTCATGTCCGATAAGAGAGTGTGAGAAAGAAGGTTAAGGTCTTTTTAACCCCCACCGGAAAATTGGACGAGTAGAAGGCACAACTTAACATATACTTTATCCATATTGGTGAAAATCAAAGAACATCTCATGTAAGAGTACATGTTCCATGCGTGGGCTTGGGGGAGGATAAGGAAGACGACTTTTGGAAGACCGTGTATTATCCACAACTTGTCAAAGATGATAACGACGTTGCTTACATGTTCAGTGTGATGGTTGAAAATAACATTTTACATCTTTATGTTCGATCCGTTGAAATGTAATATTTATTAACGTGTAATAGTGTAATGTGTTCGAATTTATGTCTGTAATGTTGAATTTTAATGAATTTGTGTTATGTGTAATTTAACGACGAATTTGTGTAATTTAGATCGTTTATTTGTGATTATGTGATTTTGGGAATTTAAGGACGAATGTGTGTAATTTGGATCGTTAATGTGTCATTAAGTGATTATGCGTCATTAACGACGAATTTGTGTAATTTGGATCGATTGGATCGTTTATGTGTGATTACGTGATTGTGTTATAAACGACGAATTTGTGTAATTTGAGTCGTTTCTGTGTGATTATGTAATTATGTTGTTAAACTGGCGTAATTTGGTTGAATTATGAGTGTGTAAATATTACGGGTCATTAATGACTTGGTTGCATAACATTCAATGTTGTCCACTAATATATCAGTAACAACATGAGTTAACTCACATACCTGTTTTCTTCACACACAAAAAAAAACTCACATACCCGTAACCAGTGTCAATTAAGTCACGCTGAAATCAATGTGAGTTAAGTCACGTTGCATTTAACAAATACGTGATTTAACTTACGTCGGGAGTAATTTTGGAGGTTTGGTTGAGAGTGAACAAATCTTTTCAGGAGAAGAACATTTTTCAAAATGTAATTTTTCAACCAAATTAGTCAAAATCTGATGTGATGAAAGTAACGGATAAGAATCTTATCCATTTTTTGACACAGGAAAATATCTTATCCTAAACCAAACTAATTTGGACTAAATCAAGCACATAGTTATCATAGTTTGGTATTGAAGATTATTACAAGTAGGAAAAGTTCTATTTCTTAAGATCAAAGTGACAATGAAATTAAAAAAAAAAGGAAAAAATCTATAATACTAAGAAGATACTAGAAACTTGACGCCAGCATGCAATCACAACTAGAAGAATCTTATTTCATTTGACGCCAGCATGCAATCACAACTATAAGAATCTTATTTCATGACACCAGCTTTCAGCTTATGATAGAGAAATTAATTGTATAATAAAGAAACCAATAGAAAATTTCAATTATATTATTATTTTTTCGCCTGCCTTATTTGAACAATATACTTGACAAACAAGATTGAGCTTATGCAAGCTGGCCATTATACTTTTAATTTAAAAAAGTACACATCATCATGAAGATTCATGAATATTATTATGTTTGGGTCTTTGCTTATAAGATTTTAAGTTTGGGTCTCTAAAAACATGACAAATTTGGTTCGAATTTCTCTATTGAAGAGGTGTCTTCATTTACTCACCTAACTAGTACCTCTTATAAGATTTTATGTATGCATTGTTTCAACTTTTGGAGTTGTCAAAATTAATTCAAGGGGTGTTAAATTGATTTTCATATTTTTCATTAAAATTTATTTTGTCTCAATAATTAATTTCAATCTGAAGATAGAATTTGTATTTTTTTATTTCAAATGTGATTTTTACATACAAATTTATTGTTTTACACATTTTTGCGCGTATGTATCTAAATATAAATCACTTTATATTCTACTTACTTTTAACTAAAATTAATTTATTTAAAATCAATTTTTGTTACAATAAAACCAAATAATCCGGTGGAGGAAACTTCTAAAAAAAACAAAGAATAATATTATGATTCCTTGTACAAAAAAAAAAGGAATACTATAAGATTCCATTTTTTTTTTTAAATAATACTATAAGATTCCTTAAAAAGTTGAAAATGAGAAGTTGCATTACACCACTTCATTCGGGTTGTAGAGTTGACTATAGTTGCCATTTGGCTTTGGTCATGTTTATGTCCAAATTCAAACTACTAAGTTTCCTTTTGATGATACATGCAATGACGTAACAACATCTATTTATATTGTTGCCTTATCTTATTGTGACAATAGAATAATCATTACAAACTTAATATTTCAACTTTGATCAAAGGAAGAAGCTTAATTAGAAAGATAAAATAAAAATGGTGGAAAAGAAAGTTGTGATTATAGGAGGTGGTGTTGCTGGTGCTGTCCTTGCTAAAACTATACAACATCATGCTAATGTCACTCTTATTGATCCGTGAGCTCTCTCTTTCTCTCTTTGCAGTTCAATTCAATCCATGTTTTTTTTTTCTTCTGTTTAATTCAATTTTGTATGCTTGATTTTTATAGTTTGTGTCAAATTTAATTTGAATGGTAGTTAAAATAATATCGATTGGAAGTTTTCGAGTCCAAACCCCGACCAAAACAATCATTAGTCTGTATTTACTTATCTTCGGACCGAACTCTTGACTACTAGGGTCTCTCTCTATGAATTGGAGGGTTAAAAGAAAAAAGTTGAATGGCAATTTTGATATGGCACTGGAGTGTGCTCTCTTAGAATTAAACTTAAGAAATTATAATAAGCTTTTTAATATTTCATGCAGAGTGATTATTTATTTGGTAAATAAGTAACTGATTTTTCGAACTCTGACTAAGAACCACTGTATATATAGACACCAGGCTTTTAAAATCGTAATCCTGGTCACATCGTCAACATCACAATTCTAGTTGTGATAGAGAACTGAGTTGTCGAATATGGTCTTAATCAATTTCACTGTGATCCTGATGGTTTTAAATTCAGGTTCAGTCGTGATTACTATGCTACGACTTTTTGTATTGTAGTAAAATTTCGACAAATGTGGTTTGATGTGACCGCAATTGAAAAGACCTCTAAACCATTTATATTATGGAAATCTCTAAAACCTTTATAATGCAGCTGCAATTGCAGTCGCGTGGACCACAATTTTTAAAATGGTACCGGAGACTTTTATGTTTGATCCAGTCGTGGACTTTTATTTAAAACCATACACGAAACTTGTAGTGTAAAGTGGTTTTCGTGACTAATAAGAGTTGTTGAACACAGGAAGGAGTATTTTGAGATTCCATGGGCAAGTTTGAGGGCAATGGTGGAGCCATCCTTTGCAGAAAGGACAGTGATCAACCATAGAGAATATTTCACAAAAGGTGACCTTGTTACATCAAGTGCCATCAACATAACTGAATCTGAAGTCTTCACTGCCGATGGCCGTCAGATTGCCTATGATTATCTTGTTATCGCAACTGGTCACACGGAATCTATCCCTAAAACAAGGACTGAAAGACTTGACCAATACAAAGGAGGTAAGCAATGATACTTGATATAGCAGGAAATCATAGTTAAATATTGTTGATGCTGCATCAATAGCAATTACTTTGCAGTGGAAGAGATATTTACATATCAAGATCGACGTTCCACCATACAATTAATTGCTAGAATTCGGATTCCATGCAATTAACAATTCCACTCATTGACGCAGTCAGCACATTGGTGGTTGTTTGGTTGCGATTGAACGGTTCAGTTTTCAATGCAAGTGTTGAATTTTTATTTAAATCTAAAATACTGAACTTGAAATCTGGACCGTGCAATCTCGATCCAATGACCACTAATGTGCTTATTGTGCGAATGTGTGAGATTGTTGATTGCAGACTATCTGAATTCAAATTTCTATTCCCTATTTGTGTCAAGTGAAGATTTTCAATGTATCAATTTCATATGAGTGATGAGGATTCTTTTCTTGCAATGACAGAAAATACAAAGATAAAGTCAGCACGTTCGGTCTTGATTGTTGGTGGAGGTCCAACTGGTGTTGAGCTAGCAGCAGAGATTGCTGTTGATTTTCCTGATAAAAAAGTGACTATAGTGCATAAAGGATCAAGATTGCTAGAATATATTGGTCCAAAAGCTTCAAGAAAGACATTAAGATGGCTTAAATCAAGGAAAGTTGATGTGAAATTTGAACAATCAGTTGACTTAGACTCCTTCACAAATGAAAATAGGACTTATCAAACTTCAGTTGGAGAGAGTATAGAAGCAGATACACATTTTCTATGTATAGGGAAACCACTTGCTACATCATGGCTTGGTGAAACTTTTTTGAAAGATGATTTGGATGGTCATGGAAGGATCCAAGTTGATGAACACTTGAGAGTGAAGGGAAGGAACAATGTTTTTGCTATTGGAGACATTACAGATATTCAAGTAAGTGCTTACCAAAACCAAGTCAATTTGTCTTATTTTTTTATCTTTGGGATATTTTTGTCCTCTTTTTTCCTTTCCATCAAACAAGATATATAAAATTCAATAATTACCATGTGGTGTTGTCAAATAGTGGCTATAATAGCGGAATTTGAACAAATCTCTATTGATCCGCGAGATGCTATTTAGTACGAATTGTTGCTAGAGAGTGGCTTTAGCAGCATTATAGCATCGTATCATAGGAGAATTTGAACAACTGATATTTTCCACTATCTGAGATTGACCAGTCACCTAATGTCAATCCCAGATAGCGGAAAATAGCAGTTATTTTCTGCAATCATATGCATATGTGCTGCAGTCAGCTATTGTCAATTGGTTATTAAATCGGATAGTAACTAATCAACTGTTATTAAAACCTTTCACTTTCAGTATTTTCACACAATCCTAGTTAATACAAAATTTTGATTTAAAAATTGAAATATATGTTACAGGAAATAAAACAAGGAGTGTATGCACAAGGTCATGCTCAATTAGTTGCCAAGAATTTGAAGCTATTGATAGAAGGAGAAGGGAAAGAACGTAAATTAGGAACTTACAAGGCACAACCAGCAATATCTATTGTTTCACTTGGAAGAAAACATGGTGTTGCACAGTTCCCTTTCATGACAATCGTTGGAAGGCTTCCTGGTATGATAAAGTCTGGAGATTTGTTTGTTGGGAAAACAAGAAAGGGATTAGGACTTGAACCTAATGCTAAAAAATCTTAATTTGATATTGTGTGTATATGATTATTCAACTCATCTTTCCTATTTCTTGTTTGTGCATGTGTGTTCATTTTGTGTTTTCTTTCAAGTGCATTCCATTGAATCCAATGTACCTATAGTAGTATCTGTTTAAATTTTTGACTGTTGTAAGTTTTTTGAATCGAGACTTTTGTAAGTGTTGTATATTTACCTTTACATGATAAATGATTTGAATTATTCTTTTTTTGGGCTGAAATATTTTTTCTTTCTATAATATATAATATTTTCAGTCTTAATTGTAGTTGCCTTTTAAGATAGAAACTCAAATGATAAAGAACTTGAGAATGATTGGAGTTTGTTTTTGGCTTTCGATGAGTCTTTGACGATGGTTAAGAAATGGATGTGTGGCATGTGTATGAGTTTTCATGCCATGAATCGTGCATGTCATCATCCTGATGGTATGGTTTGTGTTACTGATGAGATAGGGAGGCTGGGAGTCACATCATACATATTTTAAAATCATCTTGGAAAGACTCTGATACTATTGTTGCAAAGGAGGGGTTGATTTTGGATGCAAAGTTGTTATAAGATGTCCTCCAAGTACCTATCATCATTGTGAAAAGTATTTCTCATAGTTGTCATTTGACATTCTCTTAGGCATTAAAAGATGCTCTTTATTGAGTGGTTGTTGATCCAGGTTATGCAGGTCTCTAGGTTCGGTTGTTACTGCTTCTTTGTTGCAGATTACAGGTGTTCAAGCCCCAGTCTAGGCAAGATCCTAGGTCTGGAAATTGGAAGTCCTTCCAACAACATCATATTTTGGGTTGTTTGGCTAAATGGAAAGAAACTAACGGTTTTGCCGAGTTGGTTGATAGTGTGTTGAGCGGGTTTGGACAAGATGGTATGGGTAATGGAGGAGATTATTTTGAGGAGAAAGACAAAAAGATTGGCCATAAGGTTGCTGATGGACATGGAAATTTCTGGGGTCAAACACCTGTATAGGCCACCTCCATGTTTTGTGAAGCTCCCCTTGTGCCTGAAGTTGACATCGTTCTCAGGTGCATTAAATTGTTTTCTAAAGGGACATCTTGTGGTAGAGATGGATTGTGAGGCCAACACCTTTTAAATGCATTATGTGGAGAAAGTTCGGTCGTGGCAAGAGATCTTTTATGCGTTATCACTTTAGTGGATAACCTATGGCTAGGAAGATGCCCCTTGAGTTTGGCAGAGTTTGTAGCTTCTGTAGCTTTGACACCATTGTTAAAGTCTGGTGGTGGAATTCACCTCACTGCAGTAGGTACTATTTGGAGGCGTCTAATATCCAAAGTTTCTACGAAAATAGTTATCAAAGATTTGGCTAAATATCTCAATGACTTTCAGTTTGATTTTGGGGTTTTCAGGTGGGGCAGAGGCCTTTTTGCAAAGTGCTAACAAAGTGTTAGCCTGCGACATGGAGATGGTTCTTTGACTATGTTCACAGTAGATTTTTCGAATGCCTTCAACTTGGCAGACAGGTCGGATTTACTACGAGAGGTGAGATGTAGATACCCATCTATTTCTTTATGGGTTGACTTTCATTATGGACAAGCATCAAGATTATAGCTTGATGATGGACATATTATGTCTGCCACTGGATGCAACAAGGCGGCCCATTAAGGCCACTCCTTTTTTCTCTTGTTTGCACCCTCTTATTCATCATATCAAAGATAGTTGTAAGCTTCTTCTTCATGCTTGGTATATTAATGATGAGACTCTTGTAAGGGATTTAGAAGAGGTGGCTAAAGCTCTACTACAAGAAATAAAACATATAGCAGCGACTTTTTCTCAGCCACAATCAATTTGTTGTCAATAATATGCTTATAGCAACGACTTCAAGTCAGGTGATTTGTTTGTTGGGAAAACAAGAAAGGGATTAGGACTTGAACCTAATGTTAAAAAATCTTAATTTGATATTGTGTGTATATGATTATTCAACTCATTTTTCCTTGTTATTGCTTTTGTATGTTTGTGTTCATTTTGTGTTTTCTTTCAGATTGTATTCCATTGAATTCCAAATGTACCTATAGTAGTATTTGTTTATCATTTCGACTTTTGTATGTTTTGTGAATGGAAGCTTTTGTAAGTGTTGTATATTTGCCTTTAGATGACAGATGATTTGAATTATTCCTTTTTTAGGCTGAAATATTATTGGTCAAGGAACTCTTTATATTTTATTGTCATGTTTAGTAAATCTATTACTCTTAATAACAATATATAAAAAATATATTAATATTTTAAGAAATATATCAATATATAAAATATATTGTCATGTCTAAATCTTTTACTCTTAATATTTTTTTTGAGAGATACTCTTTATATTTTAATAACAATATATAAAAAATATATTAAATTAATAAATTTTAATTACTAAATTCTAAACACTCAAATATTAATGAATATCAATTTTACTATGCATTAAGAATGTCATTTTACATTTATAAGTTAATTGAACAACTAATTTTACCAAACACTTCAATTAGGATATTAGCTATAAGTCATCAACCTTCAACTATCCTTTATAAACTATCGGTCATCAACTATCACCTTTTAAACATACCAGAGATGTCCTTCAAATGATCCATGACCAATGTGTACAAAAGAATTTGTTAAGATATTTAAACTCTTTATATTGATTTTCGTAGCTTGAGAGATTAATCTCTAATTGTATTTTTTTATTAGTGAGGACTTGAAACCTAGTTTTTTATATTTACCAAACCCCAACTATTCTCTAGCCACAAAATCCCATTTGTTCTACATCATCTCAAAATCTGATTTGTCACCCCTAGGAATGTAGAATCCAAGTTCTTTTTATTGCTTTGTATATGTCTATCGCAATTTTGTGTGCAAGACACAATTGTAATCGATATTTCTTCAAATTGCATCAATTACATGCTAATTATTACATATATGATGTGATCAAATATTGATAATCATTGTGCCCCATCGTTTCTTTAGTTTTTAATAGTGTCCATCCTCCATGTCTAACACTACATATTCCCTCAATCTAATTGATTCTACCATCTTCTATGTTGACAAGTCATAACATTAGACAACTAAACAAAATATATCCTCTCAGTTTAATTTCATCTCCAACGTTTCCAAACCACCACCACTCCATACAACGACCATGCCCCTTCTCGGTGTAAAAAAGAAGACAACATGGTAAGTAGAGGGTCAGAAAAATTAACAGTGCAGAAAATGTCCTTAAGGAAGCAGATGTTCGACTAAGAAATGTGTAGCAGGCATTGACCATCAGAGAGAAAGAGGAATTGAGATGTAATTCTCAGAGAAAGAGGAATTGAGATGTAATTCTCATTTTATTGTTGTGTAAAAATCTGATTTACATAGAGAGAGAGCTGCTATTGATTTATATACAAAGTTATAAAACTATTAAAGTACCATAACTGATGTAAAACTAATAACTAGCAGACTTCTTTACTATAGATGAGATAAATTAGCATCTTTATTAGGTAATATCCAGGGCCGTTCCTGTAAAATAGGAGGCTCGGCTATCTTTTTAAAATAGGCCCCTACTAAAATAAAACGTAATTTTTTTGTGTAGTTAAACTTCATTAAAAAAAAAATCAGAATCAGAAGAACTTCTAAACATTAAAGGAATTAAAAAAAAATTAAGTGAAAGAGGTGAAATTTATCTAACGGCGTCGTTTGGATTTGTCACTCCTCTGTTGTGGAAAAGGGTAAAACGAATGGTTTATGCGAAGAAAAAAATGATTGTTGTGATTCTTTCAATAAAATAGTTTTCCAAATTGAGTGATTAAGTGATTATACAAATTAGAGGTGGTTTGATAGGATCAAATTTATGTAAAAAAGGAGAACTAGAGTCTAGAAAAAAAACCCAAACGTGTACTGAAGAAAGAAAATAATATAACATATATTTTTTTTATTTAAGTGGGGGTGGGTATTAGACTTAGAAAATTGCTTTTTTGACATAAAAAACTTCACAATGACACAAGTAAAATACTTAAATGCCCCCAGCGGTAGTTAACTACCGTTGAGGACTCGACAACAGTTAACTACCGCTGGCCCCAGCGGTAATTAACTACCGCTGAAATCTTTTCTTCAATTTTTTGCATATTCTTTACGCTGCCTTATTCTCCCCTAATTCTCACCACTCTTCATCTTCTTCTTAACCCTTTTCCACATTCTCATTTTTACCAATTCTTCGTTTTCATGCATTCTCTTTCTAATATGCTACAATTTTTTTGAATTGGGTATTTTTTGTTCAATTTTTCTCACGTTGAATTGGGTATTATTCTCACATGTTCAATTTTTGTATCCATGGATGCACAAGCTGATTTATCATTGGGGTTAAATGCTGCTATGCCATCTTCAACAAATTCATCAAATGGGTCACTCACTGATAACTATTTTTCATTCCATTTGAATTCAAAACCAAACCCTTCTCTTTCATGGTGTTTACTTCATGAAAAACCATACAAAAATGTTCATGTTAATCTCATAAAACAAGAACAAGGAAAAGTTTTGCTTTTGAAAGAATTATGGAGAAGGAAAAGTTGAGACAATTTAAAAGAATTGAATTGATTGCTTCTGAAAATTTTGTTTGCAGGGCTGTGATGGAAGCACTTGGTAGTCATTTGACTAATAAGTATTCAGCGGTAGTTAACTGCTGCCGGATATACCAGCAGTAGTTAACTACCGCTGAGGGTAATTTAGTCATTTACTTGTATCATTGTGAAGTTATGAATGTCAGAAAAACAATTTTCTTAGACTTAATTTTTTGTTTGAGGCCCGTAGCATTTGGAGGCCCGACCTGGTTGAGCACCTTGCACTCTCCCAAGGCCGGGCCTGGTAATATCCCCCCACAAGCTGGACTATGTATGTCACAAAGGCCAAGCTTGGAGATTAAGGAGCCAAAAGCGGGCGACAACAACGGTTTGGTCAACACATTAGCAAGTTGAGCAGGAAGGAATAGGAAGGAGATGAATAAGCCCACTTTGGATTTTCTCATGGACCACGTGACAATCAATCTCAATGTGTTTAGTTCTCTCATGAAAGGTGGGGTTGTGAGCGAGATAAATAGCAGATTTATTGTCACAGTAGACGGAGGCAGGTTGTGAAAAAGTAACATGTAGAAAATGAAACAAATATTGCAGCCACTGCAATTCACAAGAAAGGCTAGCAAGAGCGCGATATTCGGCTTCAAAACTTGACCGGGAAACCGTAGATTGCTTCTTGGACTTCCAAGAGATGAGAGAAGAACCAATAAGACACAATATCTAGAAACAGAGCAACGGGTAGCAGGGCAAGATGCCTAATCCGAGTCAGCAAACCCATATAACTTCAAAGGAGAATTGGCGGACAAGAAAAGTCCCTTTGCTGGGCAACTCTTCAAATATTTCAAGACACAAGTAGCAGCCTGGAAATGAATGATTTGGGGGCGAGAAACAAATTGACTAAGTTGCTGGACAGCAAATGCAATATCTGGGCGAGTTGTAGTGAGATACAAAAGGCGGCCAATTAAGCGTCTGAAAGCAGATTCATCAAGATACAAGGGAGAATCTGAATCATGTAGTTTCAAGGAAGAGTCATAGGGAGTAGAACAAGGCTTCACAGCAAGAAGGCCACTGTCATAGAGCAAATTCAAAGTATACTTGCGTTGATTGAGCAAGATACCACTCGGAGATCGAGCTATCTCAAGACCAAGAAAGAAGCGAAGTTTGCCAAGATCTTTAATACTGAACTGTTGATCCAAGAAAGATTTTACATGTTGAATTTCAGTGAGATCATCACCCGTGAAGACAATATCATCCACGTAAACTAGAAGTGCTGTTATTTTTGTACCAGAAGTCTTTGTAAATAAAGAGTAGTCAACAGAGGAATGTTGGTAACCAATGGAAACAAGAGCGGCTGAAAGTTTGGCATACCACTGTCAGCTTGCTTGTTTAAGGCCATAAAGAGATTTGTGAAGCTTACATACTCTGGTTGTCTCTTGGGAAGAGTTGGGAACCATAAGGCCAGGCGGGAGTTTCATGTATACCTCTTCATGAAGGTCAACCTTTGATAGAAGCCAAGCTAAGAAGAGCTCTAACAGTGGTCAATTTTGCCACAGGAGAGAAAGTATCGAAATAGTCCACACCTTCCATTTGAGTGTAACCCTTGGCGACAAGACGAGCTTTATGATGCTCAATGGTCCCATCAGCATTGGATTTTACCTTATAAACCCACTTGCACCCAATTGGAATTTTGCCCGATGGGAGGTCCACAATTGACCAAGTTTCATTGGCAGCAAAAGTTGTTAATTCAGATTTCATAGCTTCTATCTAACATTCAGATTTGCAAGCTTGGGTGTATGTTTGTGGCTCGGTGGGGGAAGATATAGTAAGACAATAGTTTTTATAAGGGATATCACATTTATCATAAGATAAAAAGGAGGAAATGAGGTAAGCAGAATTACCCGATTGGTGTAGAGAAGAGGTTAGAAGACTGCAATGATAATCTTCAAGATAACTTAGTTTAGTTTTAGGTTTTGTAGAACGTCTCAATGCATCAGTGGTAGGTGGAGGAGGAGGAGGAGGAGGAGGAGGTGCAGGAGGAGGAGGAGGTGCATGAGGAATAGTAGAAGTCAGAGGGGTAGGCTCAAATGAAGCAAAAGCAGTAGAAGATGGTGTAGGCAAATTATTAACCTGAGTTGGTTGATGAAGGATGAATCATACTCGGCAAGGGGGTGAGATCATATGAATCAAAGGAAGTTTGGTGACTAGATGAAGCGGAAGAAGATGTGAGAGGGGAAGAAAAAGGAAACTGACTTTCATAGAAAATAACATTTCTTGACAAGAAAAAGGCATTGGAATGGATATCATAGAGAAGATATCCTTTGGTTTCTTGACAGATTTTCTAGCACGAGGATGGAATTTAGAACGGTTTTGTTGGATAGTGGAAGCAAAAGCTAAGCAACCAAAGACCCGTAGCTGGAGAAGAGTAGGTGGCTGTTTATGGAGTAATTCATATGGGCTTTTATTGTGCAAGAGAGGAGAAGGAATGCGATTTATAATATGCATTGCCTGCTGCACAGAAAAATGCCAAAAAGAAATAGGAATTTTTGATTGAAAGGAAAGGGTTCGGGCAACATTAAGGATGTGTTGATGTTTTCGCTCAACAATGTCATTTTGTTGAGAGGTTTCAACACAAGATCGATGATGAATAATGCCTTTAGCTTGATAAAAGTCAGACGTCAAGAATTCAGGCCCATTATCACTTCTTAAACACTTGAGTTTACGGTTGAATTGAGTTTTAATGAAAGAAATAAAATTGGTGAGATGTTGTCTAGCCTCACTTTTGGTTTTCATGAGAATGATCCATGTAAAACGACTAAAATCATCAACTAGTGTAAGGAAATATTTATGGCCAGAAATGGATGGA
>Ga0228710_1000641_pt1 | contig 46541 bp, 18 predicted proteins | sample MedpolnodulmetaG_FD_177995 | JGI IMG/M metagenome (GOLD analysis project Ga0228710, IMG submission 177995) | Root nodule microbial communities from Medicago polymorpha collected in Santa Monica, California, United States - pink nodules | ecosystem: Host-associated > Plants > Roots > Nodule... | reverse complement strand
TTACTTATTGGATCGTAAATGTATAGTTGTTTGTATAATACTTGTGCTGATATAAATTTATTTCTTTGTGTTTGCAGGGATGGACTTTGGCACACTTCACGAACATCATTCCGAGGATTGAAGATGAGGACTGCGACCCTACTATTTTCCCGTTTGTCAGTCAATGGAAACCTCCCAGGGGCTTTTCTAACCTTGGACACTACTGAGCTGCCATTGATTCGTTGAACCATTCTCATGTCACCTGGAGGCCATACAAGAGACGACGACACATCACACCCTTTCAGGACATATGTTGGTACTCCAGATGGATCATGGCCGGCAGCGACAAGATGGTCCATCACTTGCCAGAGCGGGTTCTTAGGCAGTATGGGTATGTCCAGACTATTCCCAGGGCTCCTACAGACATTGAGCTTCTTGCGGCAGATGACGTGGCCTAGGCCTTCACGAAGTTTGCTCTACATGTCCTCAGCCATCAGCAGAGGGGTCATCCGGTTCCGGATAACCAGCAGTGGGCTCATAGTAAGGGGTACATGAGATGGTTCATTAAAGTATCACATCCTATTGTGAACCCCCCTGCGGCCATTCCTGACTACGCAGTTGATGCTCCTCCTTGTCCTGTCCTTCCTTACGAGGAGGTTATTGTTGAGCAGCAATGGGTCAGGCATCCTCCCGACCCATAATAGATCATCAGCAACATCAGGGCCAGAGTGGACGGTGCAATGGGACATCCTGCTGCGTTTCATAATCCAGCGGAGGTTATGCGCTTGATGCAGGTCATACAGTCTGAGTGGAGCATGCTAGAGCAGATGCCAGCTCCACGGAGGAGGAGTAGGAGTCCACGGGATGGACCAATATGACTTGTGTAGTTTTTTTTAATGACATTTTGTTGGATTTGGTTGTAATCCTATTACACTTACGCTTTTTGGCGTTTTTTATGACATTATTTGTTATTTTATTTCGTTGTTTTATTCTGTTATTTTTCGTAATATAATTATGAGTTTAATGCTTGATTGAATGAATGCTTGAATGAATGATGAAAAATGTATGCAATTGACTGAATGAATGTATGAATGAATGAAGGACTGAAAAAATGACAAAATTTGAAAAAATAGAGGTTTCTGCCTGTTCTGACATGTTGCACAGACTGGGCGTGAGTTAACTCACGCATGTGTTAATGGATGCGTAAGTTAACCCACGCAGTTGTTTACTTTTGCGTGACTTAAGTAGCGCAGTGTTAGTCAACTAACGCATAGTTTTACACTTGCGTTAGTTAACTAACGCATGAGCATTTTCGGCAACACTGTAGGGCGCGAGTGTTTTGTGCTGGGGAGAGCAGAAATCTAAAAATAGTAAAATCCATTTTTCTGAATAGCAGCAATAAGCCTATGGTCTCTGATATAAAGTCCATCTCTGAGATTTCTCATTTTTGCTTACCCTATGTTTCATGTCATTGCTTTTCATGCGTGTTTACTTCCCCCGCCTATACACTGGAAGTTATAGTGTTAATTTGCGGTTGTAAGAGCGTTAAAGTTTGGGTTTATTTTGGTGCAGCTGCTATTGCATAGGTTGGGAAGTGCTTTGTTGGGTGAAATTGTTTTTTAAAGAAGTTAAATTAGCTGACACAAATTGACACCAGAGAGAATCGAACCTGAATGCGGTTGAGTGAAGTTGTTACTAGTTGTTTTGTTGTCCTTCTTGTTGTTTTTTAGGTAGTACTTTATTTCTTTAGTTAAGAGAATATGAGTAGACTATTTATTTGGAATTTGGTTTTGAGCACCAATTGGCTTGTATCTACAAATTTGGAGTCATCAAGGTGACTATTTGTTGGAGTCTTGTATAGAAGAAGAAGAATAATGTGTCGCAACACTAAATTCAATTATGTCGTTTTTTAACTCAACGGTAGAATCTTTTTTAACTTCACACAATCTTTTTCGTTTATTTTAATTTAATAGTAACGTTGCAACTCTTGATATATCTTTTAATTTTTAAACCTTAACTATTAGGTAACAGAAAACACTTGCAAGATACATTGAATTTGCAATATTTTTTTACTAAAATTAATACAAAACCCTTTCAATACGTAACATTTTTTTATTCTCTAAACTCAAACTTCATAAATATTAACACAAAGGGTGCCAAAATATTAGCACAAAGGGTGCCAAAACCCATGATACATATAACACAATATTTTTAATAAAAAAAAGCATCCTTCGCTAATTAGAATATGCAGTAACAATGCCTCCAGAAGCATGTCAAAATCGTATGACGATCACATTTCAATTTCAATTTTGTACAATCAGAATCAGATTTGCAGGGATTACGAAATGCTGTGATGTAAGATAAGAATAAAGCATTGTCGTTGAAATTAGATAAAATATTATGTAATAGATAAATAAGAAAATTACGAGAAAAAGTCTTACCATTGACTTCAGTTGCTATGACAAATAGAAAAAGAATGAGAATTGTAGCATACACGAACTTGAGAATTTTAGCCATATATTACCACATATGCATGATATAAATGGAGAATTTTTTTATCACTTTATAATGTAAAAGATGTTTACTTTATGTATATGAGTTCAATAGTTTTGGAGACTTTAGATAGTTTCAAGAAACATTTCCATGGATTAAATGCATTATTAAATGTTTCTTTTAAGTACATTAATATAATGGTGTTTGTCTACTTTGCTCATTCAAATAAGACTTGCGTATGCCATTATTTTGTATTACAACTTGTGAATGCCCTAATAGCTGTTCCAAGGAGTTGCAAACAAAAATCCTGCTTTAAGTTTCAATTTAATAATGCATTTAATCGACGATGGTGGAACAGACTCTTCATGTGGTTGCCACGTGTAGAACGATTCAGTGCCATTTCCCTTCAGGGAATTTCTTGGAGTGCAGGTGGTCAGGATGATTGACAACAATAGTATTATCTATGTGACTGTTCAACCTATGCGCACTTCCTTTCTCATACTGCCTCGGAGCACGTAGACCTAATTTACTCGTCTAGTTGAGGGTAGGCAGAGAGATGTTGAGTTGAGGCGGAGCTTTTTGCTGAGCTTGGTGTTGGGGAGACACCTTTTGTACCGGTGATGTCATCTCCTCAGAGAGAGATGTGGTTGTGCCGGTCTTGGTACTCAATCTTTTGGTTGTTATGGCTCCCTCACCTTTGAAGACTCATGCAGTGGAACCTATTGTTTCTAGAGAGAAGAGTCTGAAGTGATCTCTGACATCAGTGACATGGATGATTATTTGAGACTTCATCGATGATTGTGTGGAGTTACTATCACTGCTGATATCTCTGTTGGATCTGACTAGTAGTGACGAGGAGGATGATCCCTCAAAGTGCACCGATGTTGACGAGGATACTGGGTCTTCAAGGAGTACGTGTGTTCAGTGTTGAGGATGTGTTTGTCATTCCATCGGTGTTGCTGTTGTTAGTAGTGACTAGTGATCAGTTATATTTTACGTTCATATGTCATATGATTGTTGTATGTTTCCTCTTGCATTGTAATTATGATTGTTGTATGTTTCCTCTTGCATTGTAATTTTGCATCTTGCTTAAAATGCAAGTGTTTATCTGGTGTTGAAATGTTGCACCTATGCCTTGTGTATACTGTCAAATGACTGTGCAGAGTTGAACTCTGCTGGTGTTGTTATTCAATGAAATTTAGCTATTTGAAAAAGAAAAACAAACTTGTATAATTGTATAGGTGAGTGCTCTCAAGAGTAAATAATTGGATAATTCTCTCATCACAAGTCTACTAAATCTAGCACCTATCTTTCATAATAGCATCATTAAATCATGATAGCTTAAAAAATACTAACTTGTAATAACCTTTTTACATTTATTGAATAGTACAAGGTGTTCTAGGCTTACTATACTGTTATTGCATATATATGACCTAATAACCTCATTTACCCAATATTTGATAGATAGCATAGTGAAGATTATTCTGGATGACATCTACAAAAACAATAATCGAAGTATATACCAAGATTCAAGACTTTCACTCTTTCAAAAAGAAGAAAAAAATGCAGGCCTAGTGCAAGATACATCTTATAGAAAGCATTAGATTGAACCATAATCCAATGATTCCCAGCTGAATGGCTGGAATACATAGGAAACTCTTGGTGAACTTTTGAAGAGTAAAGCTACACAGACACATACGGCTGCAATGGCGACCATTGACAGCATCGCCGGCCTATAAACAAGTGCCCTCCTCATGCCACCAACGCCGCCATATGCCAGCTTTTGCTGGCAGAGCCCACAATGATTTGGAATTGCTGTTGTTGCAATCTTCTCTGTATGCAAACTCAATACTTTTGATGACTTATGTCCATCTGATTGCTTCATCGTGTTTCCGTCTACAAGGGTGCCTGGGATGTCAAGCACATGTTGAGTTTGGCTGTTCTTGCTTGTTTTCCTTTGCACAAGTTGAATGTAGGAGTAGTGGCCTCTTAGGGATGCATAGTCATTGGGTGTCAAACCTGTATTGTCCTTGGCACTTTTCCAAGCCTCAATTCCAACCTAATCATGACACAGATAAGGGTATTAACACAGATATTTGAAAAATTAAAAATAAAGTGAACCAGACGAACCAACCATGGTTTAACACAGTTCGACCAGTTCTAACAGACTGAGAACTGACAATGATTGAATCAACCGGAAACTGACCGGTCACCAGTTCAATTGGTTAAACCGGTCAGTCCGGTATGGTTCTGAAAACACTAGTATTAATAGATTAAAGGAAGCTTTGTCTTATCTTCTAACTTAGAGGACCATCCCAATTTGAAATAAGTATTTGGTACCTAACTTATCAAAAGTTCTTACAAATACTACAAGCACTAAAATACAAAGGTCATATTTCTAAGTCTTGTGGAATAAACCCAACCCTCTCTGCCCAAAAACCTGAGGGGTTGTACCGCTACAATGCAAGCAGACGAAGCGACCTAGTAATAGATCGCAGAGGTTGCTGAAATTAATGTGGGTAATTGAACCAATACATCTCTGGTATGACTTTTTTATGCCTATAGGTTCCATAGTTAAAAGGTATGTATGATAAGAAGATCATAGGGACGTCTTGTGTTCTCATGCCTAGGCCCAATAGGTCAAGAGCGTGGACAATATGGATAGCCCAACAACAGATCAAGGAAAAGCTACAATATTTGATTTCGAATGTAGGATTAGGACAAAAAGCATCCCTACAAAACTAGCTACTAAAGTGAAGACTGCGCAAGCATTACAACTTATAAGCTTCATAAAGGTGATATATTTAGGTAATCAGGAACTAAACTCATCCCCTCAACCTAGCACGCTAAAGGATTTGCATTCCTGCTATGAAGATAGACAAAGTGGCACAGTAACAGACTGCACGAGTGGCCGTAATAAAGGCAGATTTTCAAACAATAATTGTGTTTATGGAGGAGTCGTATGAAGAATCTTCTGAAAAACCTGATCCACAAAGTTACAATTTAAAAGACAAAAAAGTCATTGTAAGACCATTTTACGAGTATAGCCAAACTGGCTATTAATACTACTGATTTCACTGTGTAGTCTCCGAACACCCTTCTCCCATCCCTAGAGTGTGAGTTGAAATATATAACGCATGCAAAAGCGAAAATAATTACCATTCCCGGATCATCAGTTAATGCATCCAATACAGTCTCATAGCCATTCATACTTGCTGCGACATGAAGGGGAGTCAACCCAGCAGGCCCAACAGTATCAGGTCTAAACAAGAATCCATCGGGGGCCTTATTGACTTGCATCTCTTTACTATCTCCACCATCTGATGCTTTAACTGGTACAAAGTTTAACAATAATTCCACCATAGGCCTACAATTTCTCTTGACAGCTTTGTGTAGAAGACCCATGTTTAACAAAGCTAACTCTGCAGAGATATGTTCTCCAGTATCAACTTCACCTTCAAAAATAATGTCCAAGAGTTTTTTCATCACAGCACACCAATCATGGTCCATAGAGAAGCTGACAAGCCATGTATACCGATTAAAATGGAAACGATCTTGAACAGGTGCCATTGACCCTAGCCGGAATTTCATACGAATTCTATGAAGGAGCCAACCCATTTCTTGTACGAAATTCATTGCTCGAGTCTTTTCTTCCATTAATTTGGCTTTGATCTGGACGTCATCAGCAGTCTCTGCCGCCTCAATGACAGTTTCCAAATTACATATCTCGGAACAAATTTCTTGATCGGCAACTATGAATGGAAAGGAACAGCTGCTGAGACTATTATCTTCAACCTGAACAAAGATTAGTAAATCAGAGACAAAGATATAGCTTCAAAACACAATTGCGAGAACATTTTTATCTGATTCTGCCACCTGGCTCTTCTCTGATTCATTTTCAGAAATGAGCTATTCCATATGCATTCAAGATAAAAGTTTTTTGCCTCTGTTAAGTCATTTCTTAAAATAAATAAAAAATCAAAAAGATTTGAAAATTTATAGTGGTGTCTGTCTGTCGGGATATATGAACAACACATTTCTTTTAATCAATTAGTTTTGCCTAAGAAAAAGCCACTTGATTATAAATAGGATCATTGATGCACACCCGAATCAAACACAGGAAAGTTATACAACGACCACTTAACAATGAATGGAAAATATGTCTATTATTTTTCTGAAATGATGAAATTACAATAGAACGAAAAGAATGCTTAAGAGCATGCTCCAGTTCTTTCTGAGCTTCATCAAAATTCAAGAAGTTCACAGTGAAGAAAACAAAAATCAATTCATGAAATTTAAGCAGATTTCACTTTGCTGAAAGAATATCATGGAAAAAGAAAGTATATATCAAACAAACAATGTTAAGATACCACCTCAATAAACCCTCTTCCAGTCATATTTGGTATATGACAAGAAAAGCTGAGAGTCTGAAGCTCAGGATGCCCAATGGCTGCATCAGCGCCATCAATCAAATCATAACACGTGTCCTCTACCAGGTACTTCCCTTCGAGTCCGCACAGCAACCTGAAATCAAGGGGAAAGGCTTAACTTCTGGGACATTTAGGTAAATAACCCTGGATATTTAGGTAATATTTTCTAGTTTCTCTCGCAATTCATTTTCAAAATTATTGTGGTTCCTGTAAAAATATTGCATACTATAACCATATGAAATTATATTTTCTTTCAAAATCCAACATAATTATTGCTGAAGTAGTGGGCGTATATCTCCATCAAACAACAAAACATGTCACTAATTTCTTAAGAAATAGAGTTTTATTATGTCATTAGTTCTTGTGTTGTTTCATTTATTTACAAATATATTTCCATGTAATTCAAGGCTAACAATTAACAGAATTTATGTGCATTATATAATGTTAATAAGGAGGTATTATCAATTTATCGAAGAATAATATTCCAATTATTATTTCCTTCCTCTCTTTTCAACACTCTCTCCACCACTCACTTTCTTATTGGCTTGAATCATGGTGGGTCTCACACTTTGAAAACGGGTTCCACTCAAAGTGGTGAGTCATACAATAGTTTCATTCAATAAGAGAATGAGTGTTGAAGAGGGTGTTGAAGAGAGAGTGTCTAGCATTCCTCATCGCCCTCAATACGCTTCTACGGCTCTGCCAGTGCTCTTTTCGGAACTAGAGCCTCTCAAGCCTTAAGCAAATAAGGTGTGAGGAAATTACCTTGCACTAGACAAGAAAAGGCTTAACCCTTTCACAGTAAATTTTACGTCTTCATTTGCAGAGACAGCAAGGGGTTTAATGCACAAAATCTGACAATTCTGTGGGCTTCCAAGACGCGATGGCACATCTAAGACCAGCTGACCTGAAGGAGATATGCAAGAAAGAAAATATATATATTAGTAATCCAAGTAAGTTTTGCTGAAGAATGGACGCAACACACACAGTAAGAGGGAACAACCATTATACAAAATAGCTACAGAGTGCTGCACTCTGGTATATATCCATCCTGTTCTCCAAAGAGAATCATTTGATGCAGCAAGAAGCTTTCTCAAGCTGGGCCCCAAATTATAGCATAGCTACATTATGAAATAGTATTTAACATATTCAGATTTATTGTTTTCATGGTTCCAGTAGGCAATCTTCATATGATATTATATCAAGTTAACAAATAATTTGAATATTAATTATACCTCATCCCATGCAGCATTTTCTAGGCGGAGACATATAGTTAAAATAATACAGCCTGGTCTTATATAGCTCTCTATCTCGGTGGGACTGTTGGATAACCAGCTAAGGACCTGGTGCTCAAAAAGAAATAATAATCAAACATCATTTAGAGAAAAAAGTTCAATGAAATTGTTGTTAATACCAATTTCAAGTTAAAGAAAGAAAAAAAACACCTGTGATCGAAGAACATGGGGGATATCATTAGGATCCTTGCCAAAGAGTTTGAAAACAATTCGATCTGTTCGACTCTATAAACATAAAACAGTAAATAAATAATATGTTAATAAATGAAATCTGGAAGCCATCATAAAACGAAGTTGCACTCATAATTCGATCCATTAGTTTTGTGAACACCGAATATTACTTTATCAATAACAAAGAAATAAATCATATACACAACTTATAACCAATTCCACGGATTCTGCTATAGCAGAGTAATCTACATGAATATTAAGATAGATGGTATAAAAATTTAACAAAACAATCATCAGAAATGTACATTTGGAATTCCAGCACTTTTTTGACAGAAGTAATAGCAACATTATCAAGTGATATAGTAATTAAGAAAAACAAATTCCAATTGCTAAAACAATATACCTGGCCTTCTCCGCTAGAACTGGATGGTGATTGAGAAGAAGTCGAATCTGAGTTTCTACTCGTCTGAGGTGGACTTGACTTGAGAGAATCATATTGTACTAATGAAGAATGATCACGGGATTCAACCCCTAAGGCCAAAGGTGGATGAGAATTTTCGGGGTTCTCAACATAGTCCTGCCCGTCATCATATACATTATTCAGGTCTATATTACATAACCTGTTTCTTCCAACTGTAGTCTCTGTGGCAACTGGTCGAGGTGGAAGGCTACCCCTTGAAGGAACTAAATTTGAGGACTGTGGTATCAGAGGAGGTTTTAAACATCTTACTCCAACACTGCTTGAAGGTATACATTTTTGTGTCAAATGATTGGCAGGAACTGTCGCGCACTGTAACCTAGATTCTGGAGGGTCCTGACGGATAAGACCGTTCGTCATTTCAATAGAAGAATCAAATGGTCTTGATGGTTCAGCGCCATTCGGATTTGAGTTTGGAACATTCTGTGCAGCTCCAGATGTCCCGGCTTTTACAAATTCTTGAGGTCCCTCCAATAAGGATGCTATATTTCTACCGTTAATTGTACCAGCTAAACTTGTCAGGTTCCCAATCAGACGAGATAGACCATCCAAGTTTCTCGTATGATCTGGGCCGTTGGCTGCAATTTATAGAACACATAAATATGTGGTGTCAAAATCAAGATGGGGATGATGAATTTCACAATAACTGTAGATGGTAATACTAATACTAAACGTTCCAAAAGAAGATATAATTTGAATTTGAATAAGCTCAAAAAGGAAACTTGGGAACACTCAACTTTTCAAGAATTGGTTTAGAAGAGAACAATCACTATAGTACATTTTGACCAAATTTTTATTTTTTGAAAACTCGCTGTCTGGCGTAGGGACCGACTAATCCGAGGGGTCCAATCCCACATTTTGACCAAATATTTCCTGGGTAGCTTTAACTGCCCAAATGATTTCTCTTATGATCGAAATGTTGTGCAATCCTGGGTACTAACAAAAAGGTTGGATGTGCTACTCTCAGAACCATGTGTTCAAACTTTCAGTTGCCGACAAACTCAGATCTTATTAGTTGCTACCTTATAGCTACCACTTGAAGTCTATAACTAGTTATTTTCATTTGACCATAGTTGTCAATCTCAGATAACGGCGCAGAGCAGCCAACCTTGAAACTGGGATAGTGTGTGGCGGTATGGCCGCCATTTGACTATTTATATTTATATCTAAATAATTCATATTTTATAAATAATATCTAAAAGATTCTATATTATGTATAGACAATTATTTATATCAAAATAGTTTATATTTAATTACCTATACTATATATATCTAATCTTTTATTCAAGTAATTACTTTACTATTAGTCAATATTACTATTGTTATTTTGTTATTAAGTTATGGGTCTATTATTACTAAATAATATTTTTTTATTTACTTACGTTACTTGGACATTTTATTATTTGTTTATTATTCTTTAAAAAAAATTATTTGTTTATTATTACCAACTTCTATTGTTTTTTAAAAAGCCTTAGGTTTACAAAGGCCCTTTTTTTTATGATGTCGTCTTTTAGTTGATATTTCTGTAAATTGGGCATTAAAGGCCAAGACTTTGTCTTCTCGTTTAATCTAGTAACTAGTTAGTAGGCCTAAAAGGTATCTTAAATTGTACCAAACATTTGTTCACCATCACACACACAACCATCAGCTACTTGAGCAGCTCAAAAAATTGGAGGATTAGGGAGAAGCAACATAACACTGTAGCAGATTTGGTGTGCCGCGACGGATGCAACCCACAACGTTCTGGCTGTGAAAACCACTGTGGCACTAGCTACTGCTCTGCGCCGCATCAACACTGTCGCGGCGCGAAACACCGCTATTAAACATTAAACCTCTTCATAGAATCCAATTTTGCTACAAAAGTTTCAGCATTGAAGCATGATTCCCAAGAGCATATAGACATTTAGATACCATTAACGGATTGCACTTCAATGACATAATGTCACATGACATTGGCCAATCAAATTGTGACATGTGGCAATGTAATTTTTTAAAACATAAAAGCTTGTGTGTGTGTGTGTGTGTGTGAAAGAGAGAGAGAGAGAACAGTTGAATTGGCTTATATGTCACAACTGGATTGGCCAATATCATGTGACATTCCCGCCATAATGTCACTGAAGTGCAACCCACCATTAACACCTTCACCCATCTTATTTATTCTTGTGATTATCAAATTTCCTTGATCCAGAGAAGAATTAAAGACAACACAATAAGCATTACTTCAGTTTGTAATGTAGAAGCCGAATAAGAAATTACAAATGCAACACGCAACTCACAATGCATATTGGACAATATCCTTAGTAGACTCATCAACAGATAGCTACTGCCTCTTTCTTCATTCGGAGAACCTCCATTAACTACAGCAGTATCAGGATGTGTCTTCCTCCTCCTCTTATTATGGCCTGCAAGACGCCTACGACAACTTCTCTTCCCTTCATCAAACTCTTGAAGAACATGAAACCTGTCATAAATTTAAGAAGTCGCACCAACTAAGGTGCTCATGTAAATATTCTGAAAACTAAAAATGTGTGTAAACCCGGTCTTAACATATTCCAAAATATTAAGAGTTCACTTTTGATGAGTTGGGATCCTCTCCATTTCTCAAAAGAAATGAATGACTCCATTTTGAGAGAGACCGACACAAAAAGTAGATAGTGGGTCCCACCACCAAGTGGACTGCACCATCATTGATATTTTTCAAAAAATTCTTTCTCCAAATGGAGCTCTCTATTTCTTTTGAGATATGGAGAGGATCCTAACCCACTTTTGATGCAATATCAATGTAAAACCTTTTACATAGTCAACCAATCATATATGAGACTTTTTCGATGGTTTTGATTGAAAGCAAACATTTTTTATGATTCGGTAATTATTATTGATTAACTGGGTATAAAATCTTTACACATACCAATTAAATCCAAAAATTAATGTGATGAACATATCATAATCTGAATTGTGATCCTTAAGAAACTATCATTTTACAACCTAACTGACCTGCTACACTGTTGACAGAATCGCTGCATAACACCTCCCACAAGTGCCTTACTAGCCTTAGAATGCACATCACAAACTTTGTGTCGACGATGATAGTCCTTTGCGTTACTAAGATCCGCCCTACAATCCTCCACCTGACAAACAGCACGATTTGAAGTAGGCACAGGCGCAATCTTTGTCTTTTTACCACTCTTTTCCTCCCCATCCATTATAGGGTAAACTTGACCCCCAAGATTCAAATTAAGAGAACCAAAATCATCATTCATCTCCAACCCTTCACCACCAAAACCCCTCCTTCTCTTCTCCAACTCTCTACTTCCTTCACCAGAAACCAAATTATTTGAAACATCAACATTTTCACGTATTTCGGGTAAAAATTGACGATTCCTACAATCCGTCGGCACCGAATTCAGTTGCTTAGCAGTAAAAAGATCACCATCCCATCTCCAATCATTCAAATCCCAATCCTTACTTCCCCTTCCAACAACACCCTTCATCTCAGGCACTACTGCTCCATACAAATGATGATTTTTTCCCTCAAAATCAGCATCCATCATTCAAAAACCCCTCTAAAAATCTACAACCACCCAGATTCCAAATCCACCAAATTAAAATACCCAATTGAACCAATTACATAAAAATCCAAACTTTAATCATCAACTTTGATCTAATACCAAAAACAACAAAACCCTCTAGCATAAACATGGATCCAAATCCAAACAATAGCTACTTACCCAAAACAAGCAAATATGTTAAAAATTACACTGAATTCATATAAAACAGACCCAGAATTGCAAAATTAAAGCTTGCAGCATGAATTTTTCAAAGAAGTTGAAGTAGGATTGAATTGGGTTGAAGAGAAAGAGGTAAGAAAGATAATAGAATAATAGTTAGGAAGTGGAGACAGAAAACATGCGTATAACAAAGGGAAATTAGGAAAAGGTTAGGAAAGAATTTGTCGAAAAATGCTGTTTCTGTGCTGCTGTTGAGACAGTACTTGCCCCTACCTTCTCTCTCTCTCTCTCATGTACTATGTTTTACTTTTGTCTTTCAAACGGTCAATGTTCTTTTTTTACAAATTATATGAAATTTTTTCCGCGTTCTTTTTTACAACTTATATGAAATTTTTACAGTTGTTTATTATTGACCTCATTAAGTTTATAACTATCAATGTTCTTTTTTACAATTTATATGAAATTTTTACCATTGTTTATTATTGACCTCATTACGTTTATAACTATCAATGTTCTTTTTTACAACTTATATGAAATTTTTACAGTTGTTTATTATTGACCTCATTACGTTTATAACTATCAATGTTCTTTTTTACAATTTATATGAAATTTTTACCGTTGTTTATTATTGACCTCATTACGTTTATAACTATCAATGTTCTTTTTTACAACTTATATGAAATTTTTACCGCTGTTTATTATTGACCTCGTTACTCATGATCATTTTCACAAGGATTCAATTTTATTTTTTTAACTATTTGAATTAATCAATACCTCCTTCTATGTCAATTATAAGCAATATTTTACGTTTTAACTTTATTGAATAACTAATATATTTAGTATATATTACGTGCGAGTATATTGTTGGTTCAATAGATCAAGGCTTATATTGTTGGTTCAACCTTATATCTAATTATGATTTTTCTTTTTATAATGTTTTTTTATCAAATTATTTGTATGCATATTTTTTTATTCAATTATAAATAAAAGAGCATTTGTTAGGTTTATTTATTTTTTTACAAAATTTGTTAGGTTTATTTAATAACTAATGTATATATTAGCAAATATATCATTTATTCAATAAATCTATAAAGTAAAATGTTTTTATAATTAAGATCCAATCGAATATCCAGTAAAATGTCATAAACTATTTCTCTCTTGGGTAAAACTATAGTTTATAAACAATCCATGTGAAAATTGTGGTCATAGAAGAGTTGATAATGGTTTACTCATAGCATTTAATTTAGAAGTTAGTCTCATTTTTTTAATTACAATTTAGAAGCTAGTCTAATATCAAATATAATGCTCAAAAAATTCCAATCTCATATATAAAAATGGGTGGATATTTTAACATCAACTTGTGATTACTAACTAATTCAGAGAACTTAAGTTGAATGAATAGGCAAATTAATCATCGAAATTATAGGCTCCAATTTTAATAAGTCTGTTTCACCAGCTTGGGAATTTTTCCTACGATTCAGTTTATGCCTTGTTTTTTATGATTATTATATTTATTAATGATATAATTTTTTTTTACAAAGATATAAAATTAAATTTAATGATATGATATCGTTGATTTGAACCAAAAACAACAACTTTAAAAAAAATAAAAGTTTATCCCTTGTTTGCCTTTTCAAGTCCTAATTTGCAATTATACCACGTCATTAAACATAACTCTACGTCAAAAGTGAATATGATACAACTTAAGAAATAAACTCCAAAATGGATTGACCATGTTTTCGTTGGAATACTATTTAGGTGACTAAAAGAGCTTTTAAGTCTTACAATTATTTAGAGTTTTTCAAAATCAAGATCAACTCTGTGTGGGAGGTTATGGTACTATTGGGGATGTCGACCACTTATGTATAAAATGTGATTTTTCTGGATTAATTTGGTCATTGGTTTTGCGGTGGTTAGGTTTCAACACGGAGAATTTGATTCATATTTAGGATCTTATGCTTCAGTTTGATTTTTTAGAAAGTCTTCAAACAATTGTCGTTCAACAATGCATCTTATATGTCTTTCTTGCATTTGGGAAATTTGAAACAAATCAAATAGACGAATCTTCAAGCATGAGGAGCTCACTTTGAACCAAATTCTTGATTAAGTTTTGAACGTTTTGGTGACTGGAAGCAAAATACGCTACTTTCGCTTTTGAGTATCATCCATGGTGGTTTAACCCCTTTTTTGTGCTTGAGAGCAAATAAAGTTTTATCGGGTACTTATACTTCGTAGACAAAACTCATTCAAAATATTTTTTTATTTTTAAATAAATTGATACAAAAACATGATATGATACTGATTAATTAGAAGAGTGGTACATGCACAACCAAACTTCAGAATGTTCATTGTGTTCACCTTATTTATTTAAATAGATTCCTCGAAATAGTTTAATAAATGCTTAATTATTTTAAGGAAAATGATGGTAACTAGTTAAGTGTTTTTATAATGCTTAATTAATCTTAGGTGTCGGACCACTTGTGAGATTAGGTGTCGGACCTTTTACCGTAGGACAGACAGTCTTAAAAGTTGCGTCAAGCAAAGTGGCCAAACATGAGAAAGCGTGTTCTGGCAATCAACATGCTTTTTATACCATTTGCTTTTGACACTTTCGGTTTTCTAGCACCAGAGGTTGTTGACCTTCTACGTAGAGTTCAAAAGGTCATGCATAACAATGTTATGTCTCCTAGGTCAATGAATGTTGTGGTCACGAGGATTAGTTTTGCCATCCAAAAAGGTCTAGTGGCGCAGTTTGTTGTCTGCTTACCTTCTATTCAAGTGTAAATAATGATTTATATATATAAAAATAAATAAACTAAAAAAAATATCTTTAATAGTACAATTTATTCAAGAATTTTTTTCTTTCAAAAAGTGTTTAATTAAAGAAGAAAGATAAAAAGCACCCAGCTGACTTGAATAAATGGTCATCGAACGTGGACGTTTTTTGCTGTGTCCCATTTGTCTCTCTTTCTCGTTTGTTTCTTCAAATTCTCGCACTCTTTTATTGAAGCTATATTGTGATCTATTTTATCCTTAATATCATTTTATATATGTTTTGTAGATTTTTTTTTATGTTAACTTTTTGGTCTTTAGAAGAATGAAATCTTAATTATCTAAAGATTAGTTGAAAAGTAAATAAACATGTTCAAAATAATTATTCTATTTAAAAATTGAACTCAGATTCTCCTATATAATGTGTTCTGTAATAAAACTCATTAATCGATTGAGTACAATTTCTTAGTTGTCTCATTGAAATTTTTACCACTGCCATTGTTGAAATTTGAAGATTGGTTGCGAAAATTTTCCTTACTGGCTTCACTTGGTCTTTTTCTCCGCTCAATAACATTATTAGTGCTCATTCTTTCTCTTTCTTCATTTTGTCTTCATATGAATTTGCTTTTGATTTTGACAGAAATTTGATAATGGAGTTATATGACCATGTTTTTCCATTATAAGTTTTGAATACTGAAGTTGGTTACATATAAAAAAAAAATTATCTTCATTTTTCTTGTAACAAAAAGATTAAGGAGAAAAAAAAATAAAAAAAAGAAGATAAAGAGAGAGGTAGAAACAAATTTTGAAAGGAGAAACAATGAGAGGAAAGAAAGGATCCAATTTGATTTTGAATTTGACTTTTACTTTTCTCACCCTATGCTATTCTCGCTCGCCTTATAAAATTTTCAAAAATAATCTTGGTTCGTATTATATAATCCTAACCAGATTGTTAGCATTGGGATTCTAAAATCCGAAACATTACGAACTGCATTTTTTTGTATTGTATTTGATGACAAAGGTCTCTGTTAACCGTCGTAAAATCCCCGCATAAAATGCAAAACAATTGCAGAAATTCTATGAACTGTCTGACCATGACACATATAACGCTAAAAAAATTCCAATCTCATATATAAAAATGGATAGATATTTTAACATCAACATGTGATTACTCTCGTAACAAATTCAAAGAATCTAAGTTGAATGAATAGGCAAATTAATCATCGAAATTATAGCCTCCAATTCTAATAAGTCTGTTTCACAAGTCTGGGAATTTTTCCCACGATTTAGTTTATGCCTTTGTTTTTTATGATTATTATATTTATTAATGATATAAAATTAATTTTAATGATATGACATCGTTGATTTGAACCAAAAACAACAAATCACAAAAAAAAAAAAATAAATTTGATGAATGAAACTTAAGTTTTCTTTTTCAAGTCCTAATTTGCTATTATGCCACGTCATTAAACGTAACTCTACATCATAAATGATTATGATACAACTTAAGAAATAAACTCCAAAATGGATTGTGGAAGAAAAACCATGTATCCGTTGGAATATTATTAGGGGACTAAAAGAGCTTTTAATCTTACAATTATTTAGATTTTTTCATAATCTAGATCAGCTCTATGTAGGAGGTTGTGGTACTATTCAGGACGTCGACTATAACACCCCAAAAATTACATGTAATCATTTAACGAAGTTAATTAGAAGTATTCTTGATTTTATGATTATAATGATGTTATGATTCTAGAATATTATGTTAGATGAAGAAATAGATTTATGATAATTAATGACGTGCTAGGAGGATTATTATGATAGAGGGGAAAAATAAATAAAATATAGAGGCGGGAGGTGTAGAATAGAAGTTTTAATTGAGTGGGAGAGGGAGAAGTAAAAATAATAGAAAATATAATGGAAGGAATAATAATATGAGGTTAACTCAAATATAAATAGAGAATTAACAATCAGAGTTGTCACTGTTGCTGAAATGTAGAAACAAGAGAAGCGGAGAGAAGAAGAGGAGAAAACCCTAATTCAAGATAAGAGTGCCAAAGTCAAGAGTTTAGAGATTCGAGGTAAGGGGGAAGTTCCTTTCACTTTAGGGTATCTTAATCTGTGATGGGGGTATCTTAGTTTTAGTATGATATGTTGTTAAAATGTGAATTATGATGAAATTATGGTGATGAATGAAGGTAATGATGTTGTTGAATGAATGAAATTTAAGGAGATTACTGTAGGGTTTATGAATTGAAAATTTGACGTACAAAAGAGTAGGTAATCGGTAAGATAATGAAAAAGCTAGTGTTTAGATGATAGGGTAACCCTAGGTAATGTTTCCTCATCAGTTACTCGGAAAAGCACCTACTTCATATCCCCTTTTAACATCGTCTTATACCCTGTGCTCCTCCATTTTCAGATATCAAACCATTGTTTCGTTTTGAATCGTCAATCTTTGAACTCTCTACTTTTATTCGTGGGAAGGGAAAAAGTGAGTAAAAACCCTTGAGATTAAAGGTTCGGGGGTTGGTTTCGAGAAGGGAAGGTTTGACGCACCCTAAACGACTACGGTATTCCGTAGGAACCTCTTGCCTAATTTATCTTGTGCTACGTTATTTGCTTATTTTGAAAATAGGTGCTTAAAAGTCTAAGTGAAAGAATGGAGGGAGAAGAAGTATGTTTTTGGTATTTTTTATTTGATTTGGAAAGACCTAAGTCTTTTGCCTACTTACCCAAAAATTGGGATCAAAATCAAGTAGTTCACTCGGAAAACTTATTTGGTGAGTTGGATTGATTTTAGAAGTTTTGAAAATAGTTTTAAGAAGAGGAAAGAGAACTCAAAGGTATAGAAGAATAAAAAGAAGTGAAGTTGATTAATTTTAATTTGAAAAAGACCAAGTCTAATATGGTTTAAGATTCATTAACATTTGATTAAGAAAATAAAAAGAAGAAAGAGCCACTTGGGTTAAAATCCAAGGGAAGTATTAATAAAATATTTTTGGTGTTCGAATTACTTTGAAAATAAATTTTCTAAGTTATACGCAAGCTAAGAGAAAAAGTAATCGCCAAGGCGTAACATGATAAAATGCAACTAATACGGAAATAAAATGCATCCATTACATAAATTCCTATCATACACACTAAAAAATTGATGATGATAAAATAAATGACAAGAAATAAACATGCATGCAATAATTCTAAGCATAAATTAAATTAGAAACAAGCAAAAATAAACTAAAAATAAAATAAACCACAATTAATAACAAACAAGCAAATTAAAAGAAATAAAAAAAAAGGTAATGAAAATGAGCAAATAATAACAATTATTAAAAGCTAGAATGTTTAAAAAGAAGAAAATAAAATTTTGGAAGAAAAAAGAGGTACTAAAATAAAAACAGTGGTGCAAATAGTGAAAAAGTAGTGAAAAATAACTAAGGAAAGTGGGCTCAGGCTAGATGAATCTGGACCACTTGATGAATTAGGAGGTCCATATTCAATCACAGTGTAAAATCATCACAACCACAAGATCAAATGATCTAAGAGTTAAAAAAAACGTACTCACAATAGTAAAACAAAGACAGCACACAGGATCCATAGTACGGATCAACAGTGGCCATTAGATCTTGGAACAATCTGGATTTGATAGCTCCAAAATGCCAGGGAACATGATAATAACCAAGAAAATCGCGCACTTAAATCAGTAAGAGAGAAGGTACTATAAAAGGAAAGAACCAAAAAAAGACAGCACAAAACTCTTTCACTTCTTTCTAAAAAGCAAACCGTTGGAGAAGAAAGATGAGAAGGCGGCCGGAGTTCCTCCAGCGCGGTGGTTGGCCATAGCACCGCCGCACCAGAGCTTTTTTTTTTCTTTCAAAAACTTTTTACACCGAACCACTCATCTTTCTCTCCTCTACTCATTTCCGACATCCATTTCTTCCAAAACATGATAAACAAACCTAGATCTAGCTTGTAAGTTTCGAAGAAAAAAAACTTTTCCGTTTCAAACCAATCGAACCAAAAATAGAAGCAAGCAACAATATTGCACTGGATCTATGCTTTTAAACAAAGTTCATTCGAGAAACATTACCTTTGGTTTCAAATCGGAGGAAAAAATTGCTTTAAACGGAAAACTTCTATTCTGTTTCCCCTTCTTTGGTTCTGAATCACTTGTCTTTGCTTCAGTTGAGATTATCACAACTTGTATCGTTTTGTTTCATTTCACGTGAATCCAACGAGACTGATATGAGAAATTTCGATTTGGAATTTGTTGCGTTTGGTACTGGCGTTGTCGAGCTTTAAACCGAATCGTAACAATGTTGTTCTAAAGAAATTCGAAAAATGGATTCGGTGATGGATTTGTCACTGTGTGTTTCGAGATATTTACTGGTGTTTTTGAGTTTTTGGAAAAATTGTGTTCATGATGTTCTTGAGGTTCATCATGTTCATCAATTTTTCTGATGAATTTTTAGTGTTTGATTCGTAATTTGAAGAGAGAGAAAATAGGAAAGTGTTTTTGTGACTTGATTGGTGAAAAATCTGACTCTGATGTGATTGCCTCTGCAGCATTTATGACAGTCTATTTATAGACGGTCATAATTAGGGTTTCTCTAATACATGGAATGGACAATAATTCCCCTCAAAGGGATCGAAAGCAAATGACAGCACAACTTTTAAAACTTGGAGAAAAAGTTTTGGACAAAAGACCAATGTACAAGTGACACGTGGGAAATGAAAACTTTGACAGCATTGAATGATGTTCTCTGGACCAATAAGATAAGGACACATGGGCTAAAGACTAAAAATTAAAATAAAATACTTTAAAGACTTAAATGAAACATTAAAAAGAATAAAACAAAAGATAAAATATAATTAAAAATTATAATAATAATAAAAAAATCGAAAATTTAAAATAAAAAATAAAATAAAAAGTGAATTAATAAAAAAAAAAGAACTAAAAGAAATAATAATAAACTAATAAAAAGTAATTAAAATTGTCCCTTTCGGTAACCAAATGAGGTATTTTAAAATACCTCTATGCCAAAATTTCGTCTGAGACGACAAAATTACTCGGCTTTCAAAATACGAATAAAAACTTTTTAACTGATTAAAAATACGAATAAAAGTTTCAACTATTTAAAATACGAATAGAAAGATTTTAAATATACGAATAAAAAAGTTTTAACTAACTAGAATACGAATAAAAAATTTCAACTATCTCAAATATGAATAAAAATGTTTTAACTAACTAGAATAAGAATAAAAATGTTTAACTACTTAAAATACTGATAAAAAAGTTTAACTATTCGAATAAAAGAAGTTTAACTATTCGAATAAAAGGTTTTAACTGTTTAAAATACAAATGAAAAAGTTTTGACTGATTAAAGTGCGAATAAAAATATTAATTGGTCAAAATTTAGGGTATGACATACCCCTTTTACCAAATCGTGTGTTTTTAGATTCACCACGTACCCACACTATTTGCTCTATTGAATTCTCGTCTTATAAAACTTAGTTAACTGGATATCTTTTCTCAATGTTATTATCACCACCGACCTTACCCAATATTTTAACTCATACTCGCAACATAACCCACTTCATCATTTACTTGTCACCCTAAACAAGATACGTCATCGGTATTACTCGTCTTTCACAAACATCATATATTACATCATTCATCATCACCATTCAACAATTATCATCTCAACATAGATCTTCATCATACGACAGTAACCTCTCATCATTAAACAACATCTTACACGAGTATATGTACACATCACATTCCTTTGTTATTCATTACTACATTGGAATCTACTCTCGTTATTCGTTCTCTCCATTACTACATATTTCATTCTAATAGTATGCCCCATTCTCCATTCAAACTTAAGTGTTTACCTCTCTACTAATATTCCTCGCGTCATCCATATTATCTTTCACTTTCTATTTTCATGTCATCTTCGGTTCATATTTAAGCTTGTTATTATCTTGGGGTAATCACTTCTATTTATGCTCGAACACACTCCCTCATCTATATATGTAATTAGGGGTCCTTACATTTACTTTACACACTAATGGCTTTCTTAGAATCACTACTACTTTCGTAGATGTTGAAGAGTCCACTAAAAGGATTGTACTGAAATTTCATTAACAACGCATCATGACCCAGGTGTGGTGTTTAAATCACAACTCAAGTTCTAGAGGGACAATGGATACCACATCCAATGGTAAATGAAAGCTAACACCTTTATCTACATCTTTCATGAAAAGACCTAAATCCAATTCGGTACAGAGAAGGGTGGAAAGATTGGTTTTCTTGAACCTAGACAGAACGCATGGTCGTGCTGACCCCTGTGTAGTATTTTGATCATAACTCACATTGTGGATGTCTTCTTGAGGTGATACCAGAGCCATTAGTAAGAAAACATCCATACCTACAACTTTCATTTTTACAGCAAAACCCAGTTCGAAACAGAAATGGGTGAAAATGCCCACAAGTGGGCGCTAGGCGCCAGCTCTAAGGTGGTGGGCGCTAGGCGCCCTTATTGCAGCGCAGCGCTGCGATGTGCCCTAATTCAACGCCCTTTGATTTACGAGAATTCTTCTAAATTTCCCTAAATGTCCACTTTAACACCCTACTCTAACCTCTTTACATCCCCACAATAAAAACATAAACCCTAGAGATGAATAGATTTTACCCCTTACCTCGAATCCGTAGAAACCTTCGATTTGGCTCAATGTTGCTGCACTAGAGTTCCGCTTCTCTCCCTCTGCTTTTCTTCTCCCTTTTCTTGATCAGCAAAACTGATTTCTAATCCATAATATTCCTATTTATATTTGGGCTCATTATTCACTATAATTGTCTTCCTTTCCTACGCACTACTCTTTTACTTCTCCCCTCCCCCACTTATTATAATCTTACTTTCTATACCCACGACTCTTTATTTATTTTGTTAGGACACTCCTCCTCGTTCCTTTTAATTTTCCTAAACCACCTCCCACTCCACGTCATTATTTCTATTTTCTCAACAATAAAATAATACTCAAGCACAAGCTGCATCAACAATAATATTAATAAAAACTCCACCTATTAGACATCATTGAATTAATTAAGAATAGAAAATTAGGGTGTTACAACTCTCCCCCACTGAAAGGATTTTCGCCCTCGAAAATTGCTTGGAGGTAACTGCCCTGGATAAAACTTCATCACCCGATTCTACCCTGTTATATCTATTATTTTCCCCTCCGATTCATGTTCAGTTTTAGAAATCTAGATCCTAATCCAATAAAAATTCAACTAGCTACATACTACACCTTCACACATCAACCACCCTCGACATACATTCAATACATGTTATATATTAAATCCTTCAAACATTCTCTTGAATTTATCGTACCTAACCCTTAGTTCCTTCATGACCTGGCCACTCAGATTCTCAACCTACCTCCTAATAATCCATATGAAAGCTTAAAATAATACACAAGGTCACCTACACTTCACTCCTACTAGGATAATTCAACTGATCAAAACTTATACCCTCCATTTGTAAGGGACTAGTACTTAACCTATATCTAGCACTAATCTAACTTTGAGGTTGTCACCATAACGTTTAACTTCTCACCTCGAAGACTACAACTTCTCCGCTGAAATGGTTCCACCTGCGAAACATCTCCAAGGACCAGAGTGTCTCCCCCACTTGTTTCTTTTCCTACCAGAAACCTCTTGTTGGAACTTCCGTTCTCCCTCATCAACCAGAACCGTATGAGGCTTACTACACTTCTGATCCTTACCGCTCATGTAGTGCCAGACTTCGTTCGACTCTCTCCCTCTAACCATCCTCTTATGTACTATCAACACCTAAACAACTATTAACAAAATCAAGCTTCGACAGTGTCTACACACATGCCGCCTGTGGGGACATAACAAAATTATATAACCTAGGCCGGATGGACCGACATGCTCTGATACCAACTACGTAACACCCTATTTCCCAACGATAATTATTAGATAATAAGAATATATTTAATAGTAAGGATGTCATAAAACTCGACATTATATCACAAAATAACAATAAAATGTTTTCTTTTCAAATAAATCCACTGGAGAAGAAGAAAATCATTCATTGATCACATTAATTAAATTCATACTTGTCGTTCAATAATAATAAATAGGAAAACAACAAAGTTCCCAAGATTCAACTCAAACTGCAATTAAAAATTAAATCGTCATCCCCAACCCTAGTTTTACAATATCAGAGCTCGTAGTGACTACATGTTTATTCAACTACTAAATAACATAACTAAACGGAAGACATCCCCTCATCTCCACTTTCTAAAACGTCCCATAGCTACTCCTTGTCAACCTGAGTTTCTGTACTCAAGGTACAACCACCATACATAAAACAACACAACAAAATATGGGGTGAGAAATCCTGCCACAACATAATAATAGGGAAAAACACACATATTAAATAAATATCAAAATAATATAATCTCCACTATATCTTCACTCTCGACAGTTATTATCCATAATCTCTTCTTTTCACAAATCACTACAGCGCATCATTTTCACACTTACAATCACCAAGCACAAAACATCATCATATATATGCATATGGACTCTCCTATCAACCTATGTGAATGTGGTACCACACCTACTCGTCATTTTGCTAGAGTTATGTTACTGGATTTTCACTGCATATTTTGTCAGAGGTATATTACTGGACTTTGACTACATAATTTGCCAGAGGTATGTTACTGGACTTTCACTAGATAATTTGTCAGAGGTATGTTACTGAACTTTCACTACACAACAATGCAGGACATCATGCTCTAGAAACTACATGGACGCATAGAATTAAAATCAACAAGTATCACAAGTACACACTCATCACATAATTCACATACTAATGTAAGATTTCCCCTAAAATGCACGACTATAATGCAAGCACACAAAACATCATCACCACTCTCATCATGATCATAGATAAATATCATCACTCTCATCATCGTCATAAATTAACCATTGACACTCTCATCATCACAACAACATAGACATCGTCATTCTCGCCATCATTATAATATAACCTCATCATTTCACATCGTAGTAATTTCTTTACATATATATAATATTAATCGTCATCACAATAGGACTCCTCATCATTACTCTCTTTCATCCATTTATATCACCACCTTATCTCTTCATTAATCCACACCTAACGCGTGGCTCATTCTACGCCAACATCCCTTTATTTTATCTTATTATTCACCTTACAACGTACTCTATTCTCTCATCTATTCAAGGCCCTCTATATACTTTACCTCTATTATCATATCCTATTCCTCATTCCTAGTCTCAAGGTGTTTTCTTCTTCATTATCATTACATACAAATCCCCCCCCTACATAACTAGGTTCTTCCTCACCATTGTCATTAACTCTTTCATACTTATCCTCCTCAATAAAACTATCTTATATCTTATTACTTTGTTCTCATGTTCGTAGTCATTTATACATCGTCCATTTCCCTAATCTTAACTTCGTTCTAATTTAAAGTTATTATCTCACCTTATCATTAGTTTCGACTTCAACAACTTTCCTCACTAAGACTACATTATAATTCAAGGGTTCATTCCCTCGATACTAGTCGTTATTATTATCATCAACCATTATAACTATTATCTCTCATCTTCTCTCCTATTCATTTTGCTCTCTTCTAATCGATCCCTGTTTTATTCATCGTTATCATCATTCCTATTATCTTCCATTACTTAATATACAACTCCTTATCTTCCCTTACATTTTGTCTTAATGATCCTCTCATTATTTACAAATATCTAAATTAGACTTCTATATTCTCTATTCATTTTTACACCTTATACGTTACTATCTAACATTCATTTTAAGTTCTTTAACTACCTTGGCTCTTTTACTCTTTCACTTAACAGTATTCCTAAATTCATTATTGGTTTAAGGAGATTATGTATAACCTCATCAGTTACTCGGAAAAGCACCTACTTCATATCCCTTTTTATCATCGTCTTATACCCCTTTTACCAAATGGTGTGCTTTTAGATTCACTACGCACCCACACTATTTGCTCAATTGAATTCTCGTGTTATAAACCATAGTTAACTGGATATCTTTTCTCACTGTTGTTATCACTGCTGGGTATTTGTATTGGCTGCATTGTTGCTAAAACAAATATCCTTGTTGTGTAAGTTCGAACCAATGTTCCAACATGTGTTTAGTCATCTCTGTAAAGACGTTGGATTCGATGTTCCAACATCCTCGCACGGTTCAGTGTGCCTGGGTTCATGCCTACTTGTACGCGCACCCTTTATTGTTTAAGGAAACAATATTTCCTTATCTTATTGATCAAACAACGCGCATATCTTCTAAGAATCAGCTGTGGAATATTTCTAAAGTAGATTTTATATTTTAGGAAATATTTATTATTGGTTGGAACGATCCTATAAATGTTCCAACATTTTAGGACTTTCCGTATTTGTTTCTGATTCTTGTTTTGCAGGTTAGCTGAACCAATCTGCTTTGTGCTGAAGCCCAACTAAGTATTTAGCCCAAGCTGCTTCAGTATATAAGGAAGACTTCAAGACCTAATTGCTCATTCAAGCCGTCATACTAAAAAGTTTAGATTTTTAGGGGTTTGAGTCTTTATGTATTCTGCTCTTGTATCATGTTGATGCAAGTTTAGAATCTTTACTGTGTGTTCTTTCTTGTATCATTTGTGATACTTGTTTAGGACTGTGTGTGAGTATTGATACTCTTGTGTACCACACCGAAGTTGTGAAACAAGGTGTTGGTTGTTTGTGTTTGAAGGTAACTTCAACTTTGTGTTTGGTTTAGGTCTGATAGGTCACAAGGGCTGTGACTGACCATTAGGATAGTGAGCTGGGATCTCAGATCTAGGAGTTCCTAGGTTGAAGTCTATACGGGTAGGTCATAGGTAATATAGTTTAAACGAGGAGTTTGCTGAGCGCTATTGAATATGGACTACACTAGTGGATTTCCTTCCTGGCTTGGTAGCCCCCATAGTAGGTGTGTTTGTCACCGATCTGGGTCAACAAACTCATTGTGTTCTTTACTTTCCTGTCATTTATTTTCTTGTTTTTAATTCTGCTTATCGCGTGATGTTGGAACATTGATCGTAACATTGCAAACATTAAAACATCATATTAAAACAAGTACGCTAGAATTTCAATTGGCATCAGGGCAGGCACCCTTCCTGTTTTAAAGTGAGCTCCAAGGAAGTTTCATTCTAACACTATGGACAAGGAAGGTGGATTTGTAAACAGACCCCCTCTGTTGGATGGTTCAAACTATGATTATTGGAAGTCACGCATGAGTGCTTTTCTCAAATCCATTGACAACAAAACCTGGAAGGCAGATCTGAAAGGTTGGGAACATCGTGTGACACTTTTTTTTTTAATTAAAAGGAATGCATAAGTATCCTGTGACACTTGATGTTGATGGTAACAAGACTGGTGTTGTGAAACCAGAAGAAGAATGGACTGTTGCTGAAGATGAATTGGCTCTTGGTAACTCAAAGGCATTGAATGCTTTGTTCAATGGTGTAGACAAGAACATGTTCTGATTGATCAAACAATGTACTGTGGCTAAGGATGCTTGGGAAATTCTCAAAACTGCACATGAAGGCACTACCAAGGTAAAAAGTGCTAAAATCCAACTCCTTACTACTAAATTTGAGAATTTGAAAATGTTGGAAGATGAGAGCATTCAGGACTACCAGTTGAACATTCTAGATATTGCAAATTCTTTTGAATCTATTGGAGAGAAAATCTCTGATGAAAAACTTGTGAGGAAGATCCTCAGATCTCTACCTAAGAGGTTTGACATGAAAGTCACTGCTATTAAGGAGGCTCAGGATATATCTAGTTTAAAGGTTGATGAATTAATAAGGTCCTTGCAAAACTTTGAAATAACTGTCAACCGCAAGATTGATAAAAAAGGGAAGGGTATTGCCTTTACTTCTAGCATGGATTCTGATGAGACACAGGGAAATCATGAAGATGGTGAAGACATGTCAGAGTCACTAGCAATTCTTGGGAGACAGTTCAAGAAGATCTTCAGAAGGTTTGACAGAAGGTCCAGGACAAATGGTCAGAACATCAGACCCAACATTGACAATAAACCTAATAAAGAGAAGATGGTAAGGTATGATGAAATGAACTCTCATTACAAAGGAGTTCAATGTCATCAATGTGAAGGATATGGGCATATCAGAACAGAATGTGCTACTTTTCTAAAGAAACAAAAGAAGAGTTTGGCTGTGTCTTGGTCAGATGGAGATGACTCAGATGATGAGGTGAAAGCTGAATCTGCAAAACATGTCTCTGCCCTAACTGGTAGAATTATGCCAGACACTAAGTCTTGTGAAGAGGAAATGTCTTATGATGAGCTTGTTATATCCTACTATGATCTGATGGCTAAAAATACTGAGTTAACTCAAAAGGTTGAGGAAAAGGTAAAAGAGATTGCACAGCTTCAGGATGAAAGGTTTGATAATCTAGCTCATATCTCAGAACTCAATGATGAGTTGTCAAAATTGAACTCTCAACTAGAGTAGATGAAAGAAAAGGCTGGAATGATGACAACAGATTCAATGTTCAAACATCCAGAGGAACATCAGACCAAGAAGAAACTAAAGTCTTGGGTCTGTGATCACTGTAAAGGGAAGGGACACATTAGATCTTATTGTTTCAAGCTGCATGGTGAGTCCAAGTATTTTCAGCAAAAACCTTACCAGAAAGGATGGAACCCCAAAAGTATCAACACTGGGTTAATTGCTCACACATCTTTTAGAGCATCATCTAAAGAGGACTGGTATTTTGATAGTGGTTGTTCAAGACATATGAGTGGTGTAGAAAACTATCTGGAAGATGTAAAACCTTATGTTACCAGCTATGTTACTTTTGGTGATGGAGCCAAAGGAAAGATTGTAAGAATTGGAAACCTGATTAAACATGGGTTGCCAAGACTTGATGATGTGCTGCGTGTTAAAGGATTAACTGCCAATTTAATTAGCATTAGTCAACTGTGTGATCTAGGACTGCAAGTAAACTTCACCAAACCTGAATGTCAGATTTCAGATGAGAAAGGAGAAGTACTTATGAGAGGCACAAGGTCTAAAGACAATTGCTATCTTTGGGTATCTCAGGAAGAGTCATTTATCTCATCTTGTCTTTTAAGCAAAGAAGAAGAGATCAAGTTGTGGCATCAAAGGTTAGGTCATCTGCATCTGAAAGGAATAAAGAAAGCCATAACATCAGAAGCTATTAGAGGTCTACCAGATCTGAAGATTGTTGAAGGCAGCATATGTGGTGAATGTCAGATTGGCAAACAAACAAGGATGTCCCATCCAAGGTTGGAACATCAAGCAACCTCTAAAGTTCTTGAACTTCTGCACATGGATCTGATGGTACCTATGCAAGTTGAGAGCACTGGTGGAAAAAGGTATGTTCTTGTTGTTGTTGATGATTTCTCAAGATTCACTTGGGTGAACTTTATTAGAGAAAAATCAAATACTTTTGATGTGTTTAAAGAACTGTGCACACAACTGCAAAGAGAAAAAGGCTATGCTATTGTAAGAATAAGGAGTGATCATGGAACTGAATTTGAAACTGCTAAATTTGATGAATATTGTTCAGATGAGGGAATCAAACATGAATTCTCATCACCTATAACACCTCAGCAAAATGGTGTTGTTGAAAGAAAGAACATGACTCTTCAAGAATTTGCCAAGGTCATGCTTCATGCTAAACACCTACCATATCGTTTTTGGGCTGAAGCTATGAACACAACTTGTCATATTCACAACAGGGTAACCTTAAGATCAGGAACCACTACAACTCTCTATGAGTTTTGGAAGGGAAGAAAACCTACAGTCAAGTATTTCCATGTGTTTGGTAGCAAGTGCTACATTTTGTCTGATAGAGATTACAGGAGGAAGATGGATTCTAAGAGTGATGCAGGAATTTTTCTTGGTTACTCTACTAACAACAGAGCCTATAGGGTTTTTAATTCCAAAACTGAAACTGTGATGGTATCTATTAATGTAGTGATAGATGATGTGCCTAAAGAAAGGGTTCCTGATGTTGATGCTGATGTTGAAACACCTGTTCAGGAAACAAATGCACCCACCCAGGTGAATGAATCTGAACCTGAGAAAGATGAAAATGAAGATACTGGGCAAGATCAGATGTCTACTACTAAGGGTCCTTCTATAAGAATTCAAATGAATCATCCTCAACGTAACGCCCTATTTCTATTAAAGCGATAAAACACGCGAATAAAGCATTTATTCAAGAAATAGACGCTACGTCTTCACATCCAAAATCAAACAACATGCATATATAAAATTATTCAACAGTCGCAGCGGATATAAGTCATACATCACCAAGTATACATGTCATAAAAACAACATACAACCAAAAATAAAGTCTCCAAGACCCGACAAATGGGCAAACCTCCACAGTATAAATAAAATTCAGAACAATCAATCTAGAATAATCATAGAGACAGATATCCTAGATCAGATCCTACCCTAAGACTCGACAGAATACGATAACGGAGATAGCTATCGCTATCCAGGCACTCACTAAGCAAACTACTCCTGCACTCCGTCTACCCATCCATACAAACAGGTAGGCGGTCAAAACCACTGGGGGTTAGCTTCACATCAATCATAATCAAAATAAACAATTGGAAAGTTGCAATCAAATTTAAACTTTAAATGATGAACAAGAACATTCGACTTCAATATTATTTATCAACACAATGATTCCATTCACCACAAGTAAGCGATTCATCAATCATACTCATCACAAACAAAATCATCATCAACCACATAAGCAATTAGGACTCATGCCAAATTATGCTATGCGCCTAGACACGACTCCTATATGCATGTGGTACCATACTTCTCCAAGGTCGTCAACTCATGATGCAACAAAAACATCATTATCAACAGCTATAATCAACGACTATATGGATATAACATCCGACACGACATATGATGCATGAACATATGACTCAATCCACCATGCATATGTTCACAATAATTCAACGGCTATAATCATATAGTTCAACAACTCCATGTATACAATTCCTAACAATCCAAGTAAAGGAGAATATACGTTATACTAAGATAAGTATCATTTCAACACCTAGCAATCATTCATACATCTTCATGCAATCATACAAAGCTATTCACAAAATATTTGCCAAGTAATTGGTCTTAAAGATTATTTTCGACAAAGTTCGTCTCTCATTTTACAACTTTAAAATAATTGAGAGAATTGAACCAAAACCAAGTAAATAAACTCTAGGGCCTCGACTATGTATACACTTAGATCACATATGAGTGTAGTTGAATATACATGTGTGTTTCATCTGCCGACTACGACAAAATCATCAAAATCATAAGGTTACGACATGTTCGTATCATTTCTTCTATATTGCAAAACCAAATCATTTTCAAAATAAAACCAAGTTAGATTCAACAAGACATAGGTTAAATACTCTTAAACCTCTTAATTGAACTCCTAATACTTCTAGTTTTGAAGTTTGGAAACCAACCATTAGTTTTGGGTCGACTTGGAAATAGCTATGCTAAGTTTCCTTAAAATTTCTTCAAGACCCACTTGGAGTGTTTTCATCATAACTCAAAATTCAGAAAACATTTTTAATTCAAAAAAAATCCATTGGAAAGCTAACAAAATTATATAAAACTTTCATGTTTACACCAAAGGCCAATTCAAAACGGAAAAAGGCGTAAAATAGTGAAATATGAAGAATCTGGTTCACCAAAATCGTGTCACGATTTTATGTCCAGAAACCACTGAACATTCTGCCAATAAAATCGTGTCACGGCTGCAAAAATCACGGCACAATTTTGACAGCATCAGGTCCAGAAATCAGCTTTTCAAAAAGTGCGTTTTCCACCATTTTGCGCTTAAAATTCAAACCGTTAATCCGTTTTCATTGCCGTTTTCGCCTACGCGCTCCTGGCACTTAGCTCTATCGTAATCAACCGAAAAGTTCAAGTTTCAACTATCCCAAAATAATTTCCCAGAACCTCACACAAACACTCAATTTTCAAAATGGTTAACAATCGAATTTTCACACAAAACTCCCGTTTTCTCCCAAACGACTCAACTAACACAACCACAACATGAAAACAGAAATTATACTAAGTCTAACTCACCAAACTCGGTCAACAACTTTATACATCAAAAATTCATTTTGGTCCTTCACATGACAACTCAACACAAACTTCACCAATTCAAACAACAACTTCACAAAATGGAATACCCATGGTGTGAATCAACAACAACATATCCAATTCAACAACAACTTCATTTGAACATGAATTCATTACAATCAACAACAACACTAATTTATACCAATTTGAGCAAAATCAACAAAGTATACATGTATACGTATATTGAGCATGTAATTTCATCATCAACGACTTGATTATCAACAAATTCAAATAGCCAAACATCACATCAAAATACAAGCACGAATTTCATCAATTAAATTCATAATAATCACTTTATACAAATAAGGACTTACGGGTTTAAGGAGAAAAAGAGATTATACAAAAGATTGTGAATGAAAACTAGCCCCCTTACCTCAATAAGCAATAATCCTTGCAAAAGTTTCAATTAAGCTCCTAGAATCTCTATCACCTCTTTGTTCCTCAAGCTTCTCTCTTCAAACCCTCTTCTCTTCCTCTTGCTCTTTCTCTCTCTACCTCTTCTCAAAATTTTGTAAAATGATTGTGTAACCCTATTTTCTTTAATGACTAATGCTTATATAGTCTCTACACAATTGGGTTTAACCCTCTTAATGTCTTAATGGGCTCACAACACTTATAAACTAACTCCGAAAGTTTCTATCCACTAATGGTTAAAAGTTATCGAATAATTACCAGTTCAAAACTAATTACCACTACCGAATAGTAACTTAGTAAAAATAATGGTTCTCACTTGAAACACTAAAAATAACCCTCACCATGAAATTACTAATTTACCCCTGCTCACAAAATGACCAAAGTACCCCTGAGTCTAAAATGGCTATAATACCCTTCTAACACCGAAATCCACTAATCTTAACCCAAATACACACAGAGGCAATTAATCACATATAAGTACATATAAACACATATAAAAAAATAACAAAATAAATCTAGCGAAAAACGGGTTGTTACACTCAAGATCTAATCATTGGGAATCCTAACCTAGGAATCACAACCAGAAGGTCAGTTGGAGTCATAGTCAACTCTTGTTTTGTGTCCAAGATTGAGCCAAAGAATGTCAAAGAAGCCCTGACGGATACGTTCTGGATTGAAGCAATGCAAGAAGAACTTAATCAATTCAAAAGGAGTGAAGTGTGGGATTTAGTTCCAAGACCAGAAGGTGTGAATGTGATAGGTACTAAGTGGATCTTCAAGAACAAATCTGATGAACATGGAACTGTGACCAAAAATAAGGCAAGACTTGTAGCTCAGGGTTACACTCAGATAGAGGGTATGGATTTTGATGAGACTTTTGCACCTGTTGCTAGATTGGAATCCATAAGATTGTTACTAGGCGTGTCTTGTTTACTTAAATTCAAGTTGTTATAGATGGATGTAAAGAGTGTCTTCCTGAATGGGTACTTGAATGAGGAGGTTTATGTTGAACAACCTAAAGGATTTGTTGATCCTAGCTTTCCTAATCATGTCTACAGATTGAAGAAAACTCTGTATGGTTTAAAACAGGCACCTAGGGCATGGTATGAGAGACTCACTTAGTTTCTTATTGAACAAGGGTACATAAAAGGAGGTACAGACAAACCTTGTTTGTAAAAGATGATAATGGAAGACTAATGATTGCTCAGATATATGTTGATGACATTGTTTTTGGTGGAATGTCGAACAAAAGATATCTGTAACCCTAATTCTCCTATGTTTTCCTCTTTATATAGCCACCACATGGGCCTTTCCCATCTCACATAATCTTAAGCAGATTTGCTATTTGCACCGCTAGTTGGGTTATTTATTCCTTCTGAAACTATACAACTTTGTTGTTTATGCAACCTTCCGTCCACATCAATAAACACTACACACTTACTACCTACACCCCTTCCTCATTATTCATAACTTTTATAACCTAGCTAATTAATTTAAAAATATCTAGCAACTAATACATTATAATAACGATAATAATAAACAAATACTAATATTATCTTATAATAATATTAATGTATTAATATTTAAAAAATCGGGGTTTTACAACTCTCCCACACCTACAGAATTTTCGCCCTCGAAAACTACCTGAAGGTAACCACTCTAGATAAAATTCCCTCATCCAACTCTCCAGTCATACGACACACTCCAGCTATAACTTATTCACTCACAACTAAGCTTACAAGGTCTAACTGACAATTCCCAACTCATACTACCATACTAACTTGCTAAACATCGATACCAATCTAATGCCTCCTAATCCTTCAATCTATATCCAGCACCAATCTAACCCCGAGGCTGTCACCATAACGTTTAACTTCTCACTTTGAGTACTAAAACTTCCCTTCCAAATGGCACCACCTGTGAAATACCTCACGAGAGTAGGAGTGTCTCCCCCACTTGTTTCTTTCCCCCTTAGCCTCCTGTTGAAACCTCTACCTCCTCTTATCGGCTGTCACCTCATAAGGTTTACAACGCCCTTGATTCTTACGCTCCTTCTCCCTAGCACCTTCATAGTGAGAAGATCCTTGTTTGACTAATTTCCTCTAACCATCTTTCCATGCACCATCAACACTTAGATAACTACTTTAAGGAATCAGGCATCGACAGTGTCTACACACATGCCACCTGTGGGGACTTAACAAGATTATAAAACCTAGGTCGGATGGACCGACCTGCTCTGATACCAACTATGTAACACCCTAAATCCGAACGTTGATTAAATAAATAATGCCAATAAATTTAAACAAAAAGGATGTTACACATGCTCATCCATTCATTCCTTCAAATAAAAAATAATACGTCATATTTTCTGAGAGTGAAAAATACTTCAAAAATATTTCTTAAAATTAACATGTCTAAATCTCAATCATCATTGTGGAAACTGTCACAAAGATTTCAAATACTTAAACTTCATAAAGTTAAACATTCAACGTTTGACCCCAACCCTAGTGTTATAGATCAGAGCACGTGATTATTTGACTACGAAAAAAAATAGATAATAACTACGGAAGTATATCTCCGTCGCCACCTTCTAAACGTCCCGCAAACAGAGCTCCTCGTCCTAAGTGTCTGTACCCCAAGAGTACATACACCATAATACACAACAAAAACAAAGGGGTGAGAATATTCATCATAACATATATTGGGATACATGAACAATATATAAATAGGCATAGGATCATCCGATCAATCCTTTAAAACATATTCACAATTCTTCATCATGTTATACAACATTATTTACACATCATCACTATCATAATTTTTCAGTTTTAAAACATTAAGGAAATGCACATATCACTCACAATACATCAAAATTGACACATATCACATATACCACATATATCACATATACTTCATATACACCTAACATGAGACATATGCAAAACACACTTCGTTCTTACACCTATATGCATACCGGTACCAGAACCTATTGTCTTTATGATGTATGTCAGAGTTGTGTTACTGATCATACACCCGTCTTTCGTCTTTATGCAATATGCTATGATGCATGCAGACCCACGAATCATCATACAACAAATATATCATCTTTAGAACAATTAAAACATCATCTTCATTTTACTTGTTATTATAGAACAAGTACGTCTTTCATCTTCGTTGTTCCTAAATACATCTTTCGTCTTTATTCGTCTTAAACACATCTTTCGTCTTTATTCGTCTTTTTCAAAACTCATTTATTTCATCATTCTTCATCGTCATATAGCAAATAATATTTCTAATTGCCTTCGTCTTATCCCTTCGCCTAGCATCTTCATTACCTTAAACTACTTCACCATTCTACTTTTTCATTTTAACTCTACACCTTACCCTCTACAACGTATCCTTATTTTTCGTCTTAGTTTTAAGCCATATCGACTCATCTTCTTCACCGTATACTGCCTTAGGCCACTAACATCATATGCTTGTTTGACTTTGGTTTCATACTCTTTAACTTTAATTTATGTTATTAGACTCAACCTTTATTCTAAGATTCTTTTACTACCTTCGTCTCTTGTTTAAGAAGCATTCCTAATATAATCCCATTTTCTAAGTTTAGCCCTTATCTTCTTTCTCATTCATCTTACCCTCACCTAATCGATTCATATTCTAACTCACGACTTCTTCTACCCACCTTGTCATTGATTTACTTCATACTTAACTTTCTATCTTCAGTTATATTTCATCCCAACACTCCCCTCGTCGTCAACAATTCTCTAGTTCGACCTCACTATTTACCTCGACTCTTCATCCTAACAAATTTCCTACGTTCTCTCTCTCTCTTCTTATATTCTTATCGCTACAATTACCATTTACTCTGATTTACTATTATTTTCACCTTCATTAGTTCATGAATTACCCTCTTACAACTCTCTATACTTTACCTTCATGTCTTTCATAACGTCATTTGTTACGTAGTGTATTATCGTCATATAACATTTATACTGTCAATATACCCTATCATATTTCAACATCTAATTCATCGATTAACATCATATCTACACATTATATAGATATAGTTTACATCATCGTTATTTCAACATCATGTTTAGAACACACAAACCTCATTAGTTGTATCCTCTTATTATTTTAGGCTCATTAAGTTTATGAACATATCTTCATATATAGTTTAATCATTACTATCTCCTATTGTCTTAAGCCACTCTCAGAAGTTAATGTTTTGGATTCATCATTACCTTTAGGTAATCACTTCTATTTGTACCCAGATACACTCCCTCATTTAGACATGTGGCTTAGCGATACTTACCTTTACTTTAAGTGCTAATGGCTTCCTTAAACTCACTATTACTTTCATAGATGTTTTCGAGTCCACTAAATGGATTGTGCTGAAGTTTCATGAAGATCACAGCATGACCCATGCACGGTATTTTAATCATAACTAAAGTTATAGAAGTCTAAAAGGATTCAGTCTAAAACCACATGAAATCTAACATTCATATCTACATTTTCCTGAACCTAGGCAGATTGCATGACTGTGCTGACCCCTGTGTAGTATATTGGGTATTACTCAAGTTATATATATCTAAATGGAGTAACTCTAAAGCCATATTAAAACTAACATCCATACCTACAACTTTCATGAAGAAACTTAAGTCCAATTATGAACGTAAAGTGGTGGAAATGCTTATTTTCTTAAGGCTAGAAGAGATGCACGACTATGCTGACACATGTGTGGTATTTCGATCATAACTCACGTTGTAGATGTCTGGTTGAGGTGAAACCAAATCCATTGGACAGCTAACATCCACACCTACAACGTTCATGTTTACACCAAGACCCAGTTCGGAATAGAAATGAGTCAAAAACACCCATAAGTGAGAGATGGGCGCCTGAATTAGACACCTGAGGCGCCAGCTCTCGGGTTGTGGGCGCTAGGCACCCTTACTGCAGCGCAGCGCTGCGATGCTTCCAAATTCTAAATTTTTGAGCTACGGGAATGCTTTTAAGTTGCCCCAAATGTCCACTTTCGGAGCCCTTATGATCCCAAACTTATATGAAACATTACCTAGCGTTACCCCATCATCCAAACCCTACTTCCTCACATAATCTCCTAATTATCCACCCTTATTGCGGTTAAAATCCCAATTCATTCATCCTAGTTTTGTTCCTTTCAATTATAATCTTCCTACATCATCACCAATTCATATTACATTTGTTCTTCATCACATTTTCATCATAAGTTACATCATAACAACATTCTTAAAATTAAACATTCCCCCTTACCTCGAATTCTCTGGAACCGCGACGTTGGCTCTCTTCTCCTTAGCTAGGGTTTCCTCTTCTCCTCTCTTCTTTTCTCAGGTTCAACAAAAGATATTTGTAACCCTAATTCTCCTATGTTTTCCTCTTTATATAGCCACCACATGGGCCTTTCCCATCTCACATAATCTTAAGCAGATTTGCTATTTGCACCTCTAGTTGGGTTATTTATTCCTTCTGACTCAACTATACAACTTTGTTGTTTATGCACCCTTTCGTCCACATCAATAAACGCTATAAATTCCTATGCTACACCCCTTCCTCATTATTCATAACTTTTATAACCTAGCTAATTAATTTAAAAATATGTAGAATTTGTTTCTCTCTATTTTTGTGTGGGAATTTTTCCTCTGCTCTATGTGTTAAAGGATGCTGGAACATCCTAATGTTTATGGGAATTCATTTTTCCTAAGTGTAGCATAGGAATTTATTTTTCCTGTGCTCTATGTGGTGACGATGTTGGAACATCCAATGTGTAAGGAACTTAAGGTTTCCTAGTTGTAGCATAGGAATTTATTTTTCCTCTGCTCTTGTGAGACTATGCATATATCTTATCCACTGCTGCATGTCTCGTATAAAGTGTAATACCTCTGCCACCTGAAGCTGTGATTGAAGACTCGTGAGGTACTCTATGTATGCACACTCTTGCCTTCTCTAGTGTGATACTGCCTGCTACTCCTTCTTCTTGAATATGTGTTCGTGATGACTTGAGGAAGTGATCTAAGGTATCCCATTGGATTCTATGTGCTAGTTGTTTCTTCATAGGTATGTGCTTATGCTACTTTGAGAAATGGTATTTTGTATCCCTCTAGATTCTTTGGATTTGGCCTTAATTTGTTTTAGCCAAAAATTTGCAAAAGGGGGAGATTGTTGGGTATTTGTATTGGCTGCATTGTTGCTAAAACAAATATCCTTGCTGTGTAAGTTGGAACCAATGTTCCAACATGTGTTTAGACATTTTAGGACTTTCCATATTTGTTTCTGATTCTTGTTTTGCAGATTAGCTGAACCAATCTGCTTTGTACTGAAGCCTAACTTAGTATTTAGCCCAGGCTGCTTCAGTATACAAGGAAGACTTCAAGACCTAATTGCTCATTCAAACCGTCATACTGAAAAGTTTAGATTTTTAGGGTTTTGAGTCTTTATGTATTCTGCTCTTGTATCATGTTGATGCAAGTTTAGAATCTTTACTGTGTTTTCTTTCTTGTACCGTTTGTGATACTTGTTTAGGACTCTGTGTGAGTATTGATACTCTTGTGTACCACACCGAAGTTGTGAAACAAGGTGTATGTTGTTTGTGTTTGAAGGTAACTTCAACTTTGTGTTTGGTTTAGGTCTGATAGGTCACAGGGGCTGTGACTGACCATTAGGATAGTGAGATGGGATCTCAGATCTAGGAGTTCCTAGGTTGAAGTCTATACGGGTAGGTCCTATGTCATATAATGTAAACGAGAAGTCTGTTGAGAGCTATTAAATAATGACTACACTAGTGGATTTCCTTCCTGGATTGGTAGCCCCCAGAGTAGGTGTGTTTGTCACCGAATTGGGTCAACAAACTCATTGTGTTCTTTACTTTCCTGTCATTTATTTTCTTGTTTTTAATTCTGCTTATCGCGTGATGTTGGAACATTGATCGTAACATTGCAAACGTTAAAACATCATACAGAACATATTCAAACAAGTACGCTAGAATTTCAATCACCACCGACCTTACCCAATGTTTTAACTCCTACTCGAAACATAACCCACGTCATCATTTACTTGTCATCCTAAACAAGACACGTAATTGGTATTACTCGTCATTCACAAACATCATTTATTACATCATTCATCAACACCATTCGACAATTATTATCTCAACATAGATCTTCATCATACGACAGTAACCTCTCATCATTAAACAACATATTACATGAGCATATGTACACATCACATTCCTTTGTTATTCATTACTACATTTGGAATCTACTCTCGTTATTTGTTCTCTCCATTACTACATATTTCATTCTAATAGTATACCCCATTCTCCATTCTAATTTAAGTGTTTACCTCTCTACTAATATTCCTCGTAGCATCATCCATATTATCTTTCACTTTCTATTTCCATGTCATCTTCGGTTCATATTTAAGCTTGTTATTATCTTGGGGTAATCACTTCTACTTATGCTCGAACACACTCCCTCATCTATATATGTAATTTAGGGGTCCTTAACTTTACTTTACACACTAATTACTTTCTTAGAATCACTACTACTTTTGTAGATGTTGAACAGTCCACTAAAAGGATTGTACTGAAATTTCATTAACAACGCATCATGACCCAAGTGCGGTGTTTAAATCACAACTCAAGTTCTAGAGGGAAAATGGATTCCATCCAATGGTAAATGAAAGCTAACACCTTTATCTACATCTTTTATGAAAAGACCTAAATCCAGTTCGGTACAGAGAAGGGTGGAAAGATTGGTTTTCTTGAACCTAGGCAGATCGCATGGCTGTGCTGACCCATGTGTTGTATTTTGATCATAACTCACGTTGTGGATGTCTTCTTGGTGTTGCTTGTGGGCTTTGTTGTGAAGTCGCATCAAACGTTGTATCCGCCATCGATGGCATTGTTGGGCTTGATGGCGAATCGTTATTGCGTGGAGGACGTACAATTTTTTGAAATTGCTTCTTATTTCTTAAGAACATACACAACAAGAATCACACGTCTTAACAGAAAAAACTTTCAAGAAAAATGTACACAAAAAGCACAAACAGTCCCACTAGGCGGGCCAATTTGTTTACCTTGGTTTTTGGTACACAACCGCTGGTTTAAAAATAGTTACTTGCAAGATCAACCAGTAAATCTTTGGGATACATTGTGTTTGTTATTTTCCAGAAAAATGATGAATGTTCTTGATATTATAATGCAGAATATGAATATAACTGTCGAATCCAACGATGGTTGAACCCATTGAAGTTATATTCAAAGGAATAAAGTAAATTGCTTGAAAAGAACAAGTAAATTGCAATGGAATTTAAAGAAATAAACGTAAATTGCATTGATCGAATGTAAATTGGTACACAGATTCATATATTGTGACTTATTACTCGTTTATCTCTTAATGCGGATAGTTTGAGTGTACGTTTTTTGTATGATTGAATTTTGACCTGTTTTTCCTATCAAAAACTACTATTTATACTAAGCAACTACCTAAACAAAAATGTTCTAACATAACTTCTAATAACTATTATAGACATATTTGAATTTCAATTAATATCCTTTGACAATTAACTTCTCTTCGACTCTTGCTTGCTTGTCGAACACTCACCATAAAAACAACAAATCTCTTTTAAGTCCATAAATTCGATCAAACTGGTGAGTCGAACTCATTAATTCTCTTCAAAACCTAAGTCAAACTTCACTGACTACATTTATTATAGCATGTCGAAATTACAAGGCTAACAGGTTGCTCCATTGTTTCTATATGCTGCTTCTGCGATAAAACAAATGAATCTTCTCAACACATTTTTCTTAGGTGCCCTGTTACCTATTAGTTATGGGAATGGCTGGTGAAAGGGACTGATCAACTGCTTGATCTATCTTCCATAACCTCTCTTCTGCTGAGTGTGAATACTACTACTAGTAAACTGGACAAATATGTGATGAATTCTTCTATTGTTCATGTCATCGGAGCATCTAGATGGAAATAAATAAAAGATACTTCTCCAACCAGCATTCTTCCATGATCACTCTTTTTCATAGCATCTTTTTTCTTGATATTGTTAAGGGATCTACTGGCATGCAAGACTTCAAGGTTTCTAGACTCTTTGGCATACCTACGAAGGCTAGAAAGATCTCTCCATCCAGGATGTCTCTTGGATATTTCCCCCACCTAGTTGCACTAAAGTTAACTGTGATGGCTCATCATTTGGAAATCCTCTTTGTGGTTCCAATGGTGTTGTCTTTAGAGCTTCTTCATCTTTCTTTATAAGAGCTTTGGCTCAGAATATTGGCATTGAATCTTCTTTAGAAGCTGAATTTGGTGCTTGTATGTTTGCCATGGAAAAAGCTGATGATCTGGACCTTAGATATATTTGGATTGATTGTGAAAGCTTTCAGCAAGCAAGAAGGTGTTCCTTGGAGAATGAATACAGGATGGCATAATTGTATGCACTTTTGTAGGCAAATTAGATGTATTTTCACTCATGTACTTATAGAGGGGAACATGGTGGTTGATACTTTGGCCAGGAATGGTCAAGGTCTTGCCCCTTGCTCCTCTCAATGGTGGGAGTACCCTCCATCTTTTATTTCAACCTTTCTTGTTAGGTATTCTTTAGGGTTACCTTTTACTAGGGTTTCTATGGACTAGTTGTTGTAAGAGGTTCAGTCAGCTTCTGGTTTCTTTTAATCCATTTCTAGCTTTATCAACAAATAAAAAATGTAGTAGTTAATTTGCAATTTCATAATCCCCGTAGAGATGAACTTATAAATTTTATTACTTGACGAAGATTTAATATAGTTGCTAAATTTGACAATCAATAATCGATTAATAAACTAATTTAAATCAATTAGTTTTCAAGAAAAGAAAATTTATCAAATTTTATGATTTATGTATACCTTTGTGAAATGTGGTTTTGTTAATTATAAGCATAAAGTTTTACTTTTCCACAAATTTTTTGTTAATTATGTTGTTTTGGGCCAAGGGTATAACAATATATATCAAGGACGAATCATAGTTTTATTAAATATAGTTGTCAATACAATCATATACCACAATTTCGTCCACCTGGCCCGCCATAAAGAAAAGCTTGCCTATAAAGACGTCCTTCAAAACCATTGTATATCAAGTCATAACAATCTGAATTAGTATCTCTATATGGCTTCATGTCTTCAGGTTTTACTTCAACTTCATTATATTGTGAATCAATAATCTTAAGTATTGCCATAAAACCCGAGTTTTCAAATTTTTCTTTAGGCAATCTTCCACTACCCATTGGGGGACTATTCGTATTAGGTGGAGCATAAGTTTGACCTCCAAATCGAATCTTTGATGCTCCCGTACTTAAGTGACTGAATAACTCTTTTGGCCAATATCCCACTGGTATTGATTCACGATCCATAAGTAACCACCAATGACCTGTAGATCGATCCTACATTTATTTAAAAAGGTAAGAGAAATATTAGGAGAATATGTTAACCAATCATATTAAGACTAATTAAAAAAACAAAAACATTCACTCATAATGAGTTCTTCATAAAGAGTTATAAATTATTAAGATCCTATATTTAATTATCATTCTTTTCAATTACTTAAATTATCCTTTTTTTTAAAAAATATTAAAGTAATTACTTAATACAAGTTTTAAATATAATATTGTCAAACAAAAATAATTTTATAAACACTTTAAATTTGATGTAATAGTTTGCAAAAATATATATAATAATGTATAATATATTTGTATGTATTTACAATAATTACAAATTTACCTGTTTGATTTTGAGAAAAAAGGCAACCTTTTCAGTTGATCCAATTGAATTAGTGGGCGACATGACAATTCCAAGAGAATAATCTTTGTTACTATTGACTTGCACAAAACCCGGACAATTATCATTGTAACATCCAGTTTGTTTAAAACCATCTGCCTGCATGTTTATATCAAATTAAGCTTCAGCACAATAACAATATGTATTTATTTTTTATTTCCATCACATTAGACCATCCACAGTGATGTTTAACTTGGTCCTATATATACACATCATCAATTTTAGCATTTACTAATATTAATACTGAACGAGTGTCCAATCTCTCCAACCTAACACCTTAGAAAAAATGACAAAACTAGTCCCACCAATAACGTTAAATCATGAAATTTCAACAAAAATTATTTATTTTAATACAATTTATTTAGGGGGATAAAAGAAAGGAAGATAGAGGGGGTGCTCCCATAACCACTCTTATGTACAAGCACCATATTTATTTGTTCTATAATAGGGGTTCCTATTTAATATGGTTCTAAATAGGTGAAATACTCACCACCGTAGATGGTCTTATATTATTAAATGCGTTAAATTTATATTCTTACCGTCCATCGACTAGTTAGTCGTTGTTGGTTGTCTTGATATAAGGCTGGAAAAACCTTTTACATAACAAAGAGAAGATGTGAGTAGTATATTATAAAAGAATGACTGTGTTTTTTCTATCATTATCTCTCTAAATGAATGCAATGTCATGAGAGGAAAATATCGAGAAAACGTAATAAAAATTAACTAACCCCAACTCCAACTTTTATGCTATTTAGTTGTGTTCCTGATCCACTTTCAATCCAAATGTAAGACATGCTATATTGCTTTGCTTGAACTGATAGATCATACCCAGCTATGGCCGCGTATGCTCCATGAAATATCATATTTTGGGTATCAAGGGTAACAGTCTAGAGAAGACAAAAACACACAATATTTCATATTTTATACAATTTTAAAATGTTAAAGTGATTTTTCACACACACTATGTCTTAAATTTAAAATTTCATATTTTTCTACCTATCTTGCACATACACCTAGCCACCTTTCTCTCTTGTAACCCTAGTTCATTCTTCCTCGTCCATAAAAAAGTAGAGATGGGAAATTGGGTTAGGCTCTATATGTTGACCGGTTTGACCTAACGTTTAGGCATTATAATTTTGCACCTCACCTAATAGTTAACTTTCCTTACTAAACCCCCACTAAAATAATATGGTGGTGATAAGGCGGTTTGGCTCATCCGGTTTAAATAATAGTAAAAATATCCTCTTTTCACTCATTCTTCTTATAAGTTACGATCCATTTTCTAATTTTCTCGTATGTTTGAAATACAAAGTGGAGAGAGAAAATTCATTTAATTTAATCACTTTAGTGAACCCATTGCATTTTTATTTCAACCATTTTTTTTAAAGCTACTTTAGATGTCTTGTTGACTTGTTCTAGATTTTTTATGATAAACTATGGATGTTTGAATGATCATTTATTTATTTATTTTTGTTGGTCTCGTGAGTTATATATTTAAGCTTCATTAAATTGTATTTATTTTTATTATTGTTTTTACACTTTTCACATAGTTTTTGTGAATTTTTTAATTAATATTTTTTAATAAAGATTTTACGGAAAAACACACCAACCTTCTGACTCACCATAAAAAGGGGCGGGGATGAGGTTTTAAACCATATACCGCTAGTTGGTTTGCCCCATTTTAGACGGTTTAGTAGCAAGATGGATTGGCTTGATTTGCTATTCCTACCGATATGTGTTGGTTTTGTGCCATTTTTGGACCAATAATCACCCATTTTGCGTCACTTTTTCTCTTCTTTTATTTCAATAAGTGGTTTTTAAATATATCTTTTTTTTGTGATTCCGTCGTCAGAATGCGACTTTGTTTTGTGTTCTGTCTTGGTGCGGCATTATTTTAGTTGGTCATTTTTCCTAATATTGATAAATACATAATGTTATAATATTCCATGTAAAATGTATTGATTAAAAATATCCACTTACATGATAGCCAGGGGAACTTTGAGAATGCCGTTGAAAATCATGAATTTGTAATTTTGAAGATGAATTAGTAATAATCTGATGTCTTCTTCTCCTGTTGTAGATAGGCACTTTTCCCAATGGACAATCATCCGCTGTTTTACTATAAGATGGTCTACTTCCCACAATGTTATTTGCAAAAGTTGGGAGAAGCTACATATGTTTCAATGAAGAGGGAATAAAATAAAAATTAATTAAAATGAATTATAGTTGAAGTTGAAATTCTTTACAAACAAATAAAGGTAATTTTGAATGAAAATTTAAGGTTACAAATCTTGAATTATATGTTAGTTACCATTATATATCATTCTCTTCATTTTCATGAAATAAGAACTAGTTTTCACAATGCAATAAAGTAAGATATTTAATATTATAAATTGTTCAACTATTATACCTGAATTTTGTGCTTTTTCAGTAAAGGGTGTTGTAGAGCAGGCTGCTTGTAGATATCAACACAATCAAATTTATCGGCCACAAAATCCTGAATTCATTAACCAAAATTACAATCAACTACATCATGTATAAATTAAACTAATAACGGACGATGAATAATAAAAAATACCTCGATGCTATATGATAGTGTAAAGTTATTTGTTTCATCTAGTAAAATTTTGCTTCTTGCCTCAAGTTTGCAACTTGTTATGCACAAACTGAGAACGAGAAAGAGAATTAAATCCATGAAATTTTAACTGTTACTTTCAAGGACATGTAATACTTTTTTCAAGGAAATTCAATACTTGACTATGTATATATACTACAAAGTGAAAGATGTTACTTTCAAGGATATGACCCACTTCTTAACCTGTGTTGTACACGTGGTTATTGCATTTAAGACAATTAATACATTGACAGAGGTTGAATGTTATATAATTCATAAAATTTAAAGGAGACAAAAGTGTACGTTTAGTTTTGTACAAGGACTCGGGAAGGAAAAAAAATATTACTCCCTCCGTTTCAAAATGAATGCCGCTTTTATAAAAAAAATATTGTTTTGAAATGATTGTCACTTAGTTTTCAATGTACTACTAATTATTTCTTACTAATTGTACTCTCCAATTAATATTCTAGGCACTATTTCCAAAACATTGCTTTAACTTAATTTAGTAAAATAGTTATTTCATTTCTTCTAATGATGCATTGACGTTCATTTTGAAACAGATGAAGTATTATAAACAAGGACAATTAAATTCATTTTTGAAAGATAAATGAAACATACAAAAACCAATTTAATGCATTTAAGACAATTAAATTCATTGATAGATGTTGACTGTTGTTTCAGAGTCATGATAATTAATAAAAGAGAAAAAGTCTAGGTCATGAATGACAAATGAAAAAGACAAAAAAATATTTTAATACATTTAAAACAATTAAATCCATTGATAAAGGTTGAGAGGGTTCGTTTACCGGACGTAGCATTGAAGACTCGAGTGAAGAGATCGAAGGAGTGCACGGGTAATTCAAGGATCCAAAGATTCAAAGAGCACCAAATTCAAGGGGTACTTGAAGTTTGGGGGAGCTTTGTTTTACATAGGAGTTGAAGAATTAGGGCTTTAATTTGAAGGAACTCTTGTAAACATTGTAATCAACTTTTCATACATAGTGGAT
>Ga0228710_1000640_pt1 | contig 46553 bp, 27 predicted proteins | sample MedpolnodulmetaG_FD_177995 | JGI IMG/M metagenome (GOLD analysis project Ga0228710, IMG submission 177995) | Root nodule microbial communities from Medicago polymorpha collected in Santa Monica, California, United States - pink nodules | ecosystem: Host-associated > Plants > Roots > Nodule... | reverse complement strand
GTTTGAACAAAAACCTTGCAACTGTTAGAATAAAGATAAAAAAAATAAATTAAGTAGCTAATTTACAAAATTTAAACAAAAATAATAATTTTTGACAAAAAAAAATTAAACTAAAAATAGATTTAAATTTAATGAAAATAACATATTATTTAAATTAGAGATCAAACTTGGATACTCATAAAATTTAGAGTAAATGACACTCCCCTCCCCTTAAAGATTCTTGAATTACACCCCCTCAAAGAGGGGAGGAGAGTGTAATTTACTCTAAAATTTAAGTAGAAAATTTACAAATTTTAAATAAAAATATTTATTAAAAGACAAATTCATTAATACATATTTTCTCCAATCTCGAATATAAACAAAAGTCAAACAAATTACATTTATCTAGTTCAACTTTTTAACCAAATACATAAACTTTGTTTGATTTTTTGCTTTTTTGAGACCGGAGTAGTAGGAGCACCGTTAGGGCTACATAAATATCCCGTTAAACTAAAAATAGACACATCGTTACATAACAAACAAATAAATCTAAGGGCCCGTTTGATGCACGTGATAGGATAAAGAACCGGATAAGGATGGGATATGATGGCAACCTGATAGAGATTTTTTCTATCATGTGTTTGGTGCACAAATGATGGGATAACATTTTTTTTTATACAGAAAAGAGTATATCATTATTTTATTTTTATGAATCACACTCTCAAACCCTTTCACCGAAACAACCAAGATTCATTGCTCTTTCTTGATCTATCTAATCCTTTGACGGTGAGGAATTTTATTCAATATAAGAAATTTCATTCAAGAAATTGGGAAACAAACAAGAATTCACCAAAGCAACAAAAATAAACTTTAGAAATTCCACTCAATATCACAAATTCAATTTGTTAAAAAAAATCACAAATTCAAGAAATTGGAAAACAAATTGGGGTTTTCCCCTTATATTCACCTACAAAACCATCGATTAAGAAAATATAAAATAGAAATCGATTGGAAGCACAAAACGCAGGGGGGAAAAATTAAAAGGTAGAAGCACATAAATTGTTATGTGAAGCAGTTGCAAAGGATTTGGAGAAAGGAGGTGGCAGACAAAAGGCTGTGGGAGAAAACGATGATAGTAGATCGATAAAATAATTGCAAATATTGGAGTAGATTGAGCTGTTGTGGGAGTCGAATGAGGGGTTTTGAGGAAATAGAAAACACGCGTGTGATAACTTTTGCTATCAGGTTGCTAACCCAAGGAAAACTAAGGATAAAAATAACAAAGAGACAATAGGATAGGATTAATGATAGGTTTATGTTATCCTTTCCTGTTGCTGCAACAAACGGTGGATTTTAATAGGCTATGATATTTTTATCCTATCCTGCGCACCAAACAGACCGTAAGAAGTTTAATTTTGATTAGGATCCAACTCTAATACTCATAAATAACAATTAACTAGGGCTACATAAATAATAAGTTAAATTAAAAATAGACACATCATTACATAACAAACAAATAAATCTAAGGAGTTTAATTTTAATCAGGGATCCAACTCTAATACTCATAAATAATAATTAAATTTTGAACTTAATCTAAAATTGGTATTTTTAATTTTAATTTAGAAGTTTAAGTGTTAGGTATATTAATTAAGGAAAAGATAAAAATGTGATTCATATATCATTAGTTTTAAATTAAAAAAAAATTGAATATTAAATAAATCACACACAATTGATTTACCCTCATTCTCGTGAATTAAACATGACTCTGAAGTCATGTATTTCAATCACAAATAACACCACCAACATCGTATTTCCCTCATTCTCGAGCTATTAAATATGACTCTTAGAGTTGTGTATGTCATGTGAGAGTTAATATTATATATGTAAAAATGTCATCTGAGAGTTACTATTATATATGTAAGAAATACAAAGTGATAGTAGATTTTAACTCATATTATATTTATGTATTATCTGTCAAATAATTGATTTTTTAAATACTCGTATAAAATATTTAGTGTTCAATTATTTCAAAGACAAATTTTAAATTACATCAATTATCCTTGATAAAAAAAATTACATCAATTATCATTTTGAACTTGGATGAGTAACATCACCAACATTAATTTTTATTGTCACTCATTTGGCTTCGTCTAATTTTATATTGTCTTTCTTCCTCTCTTTCTTCTTTTTGCCCACATGCCTAAATATAAAAGATGTTTACGGAAATGCATAAAATACAAATACAAAAGATTATTACTCCTCCCACTATTTACATTTATGTTTTTTTTTGTTACATACTATACATTACTAAAATAAAATTGCAGCTTTAAGTATGAGGTCTTAAGCGGTCATCTATCCCGACCATGCTCAAAGTCACGACTAAGCATCAAACAACACCATTTTTTATTATCTGATCATTAATAAATTGCAATAAATACATATAGGTTCTGATCTAAATATTATACTTAAGTATTCATCATTCTTTAATTACTAAGACTTATTAGGTTTTGATCTAAAAATCGATTTCTACAACACCCATACAAATTTGTGACTTTCAACTCCATACGATTTCTAATGTCCTAAAAACTTGTGTCCATAAATCAAACCCTAGTCAGCTATAATGATCTAACTAACATGTCTCGTAAATAATCAGTTAACATCGTTACTAACATATAGTTTGGTATCTATACCATAAACTAAGGATTTTATGCATCGTTAACACAAGTGATCGATTTCTTCCAACCAACAATCGATGATTCAAATCAATTTTAAGATTTATTAAAATTCATCTTATAAATTGATCTTTGCACCCTAAAAATTGAATATTCACACTATAGATCGATTTCTACATCCTAAAAATTTGATATTGTTATTCATCAATGCATTCTTGATCTTGATGAAAGTCAAAAAACATATCAACTCAAGGTTCATTTCTTTTTCTCTTTTCTTAATTTGAGTCTTTGCAGAGCTAATTCGTGTTTTTGGATTTGGATATGAAACCGTGTAAAACTCATATTTGATATTTGGATTGTATCTCATCCTCCTTTGATTGATATAAATCAATTGGAACTGCATTGGCAAAAGCGAAAGGAAATTTGAGAAAGGACCCAGAAGTAATTTTCGCGATGGTGAACAATATATTATCTCCATTATTGTTCCGAAAGGAAATTTGAGAAAGGTGAACAATATAGTATTTCCACCATTTCCCTAAAAAAAAAATATAGTATTTCCATCATTGTTTTTCGAGCAAATAGTCAATTTAGTCTCTAATTATGCACTTCGATGTCAGAAAGGTCTCTGACTCAAGATTAAATACAATAAGTCCCTGACTTTACACTTCCTTTATCACTTTAGTCTCTGCTATTAAAAAATTCAAGTGATGATGTGGCACATGTTTTATGCTGATATGGCATATGATGTGTTAGGGACGTAAGTGAAAGAAACCCAAAATCACTTTATTAGTAACCATTGGGTATTTTCTTTCTCCCTCCGAACACAAAAAAACAAAAATACGTTGAACTGTAAAACTCAAAACCCTCACCGTTGAACTCACCCACCACCGCTGCACACCGTTGTGCCTCCTTCGTCCAACAACGTCGTCTTGGCTTCTCTTCGTCACGTCGCCGTACCCTTCTGTTGTTTGCTACTGAGTATTTGTTGATCAGTGACAATAAGTTACCGAAAACATAAACAGAACTTATGTTAGATGTAGCACTAGTACCTACTAAGTGCAAAAAAGATTGAGTTATAAATTATGTTATAAGAAATTCAACAGTAATTAATTATCATTTGAATATATCTTGAGCTCTTGATTACTATATGCTCAGACCTACGAGGTAGATATGTGAATTATCATGTGAATATAACAGTAATGAAGGACAAGTTAGAAATAAAACATCATGATCACAAACAATGTAAACCTGTTATAAAATATCATGTGAATAAAATTTTAAAGATTGAAAAAGGTTGTTGTGTTCAGCTTGTATGTTTAGCAAATGATTTTATCATATTCTCTTTCATAGATAGTCAAAGGTTGTTGTGTTCTGAATATATTGTTTTTCTCATATATAGCTTGTATCTTGAATAAGAAAAATCAGTATATTTCATGAGAGCAGGCACTGCGCCTTGTTTCTTATTGACAGTTAGGTTTTGCATGTGATTAATGAGATATGAGATATTTCTCTTAAAAATATATGTCCATCGTGACTATAAGTTGGAAAACCTTATGCATTTGAAGTTTGAACTCTAATAGATGCTTATTCGTAGTTTTTGGTTGCGCATATCCATAATTTTATGAGTTATTCTCACTGCTTGTAAGTTAAATCTTGAATAATCTCATACCTGGCTTGCTAAGATTTTTGTCAATTACTACCAAAATTTCATTTGTTTCCTAAAGATTTGTTTTTATGATTTTGATATTGCATTTAGTCATTTATATATTAGCTTTAAGATGTTTATGGTCTGGTGAGTACATAGTAATTATTATTCGAGTACTAGATGATGAATGCTTTTGATATTTGGTTAATTTTAACAAACATAGGTTTGAATTTGTGGTTTATTCTTAACTACTTTAAGAATCATATAATGTAGTTTATTTAAATTATGGTGTATTTGATATAATGATGAATTTGTTTGAATTTGTTTTAGGCATGTCATGTATTCATGGAATAGCAGCCATTGCATGGAGGCATGACAAACCTGAAAATTATTGTCAAGGGTGGCTTACTCTGTGCTTATACAATGCAACATATGAGCATTTTATAAATCCAACACAAGGTGAAGAGTTTTGGTAAAAAATTGATTATGTGAAACCAATGCCTGCACCAAAAAAGAAGACAACCTGGAAGGCCAAATAAACAAAGAAGGAAAGATGCATCCGAGGGTCCTTCTGGTTCAGGTAATGTTCAGAAGTCATATCCAGTGCTAAGATGTTCAAGGTGTGGTCTAGAAGATAACCACAATAGGTTCGGCTGCAATAATCAAGTTGTGATGCATATGTCTCCCAACTGGGTTCCACCACCACCACCACCTCCCAACAATGAGGGTCAATGAGAATAAGTTGTTTTAGATTTGTCACAATCTTCCCCCACAAACATAAGAGCAATTATTTGATGTGAATGTGCAAGGACCACAACCAATAGGGATTGGACATAGAACTTTTGATCCAACATCAGTTGGATTTAGGTCACCACTTATTAGTGATCAAAATTCAAATGCATGTATGAATGAACAACAAATGCTTACATCTTTCATGCCAACTCCAAGATTTACTCCAAGGGGTCCAAGGTCAACTATGTGATGTTCATTAGTTTAAGGGCACATGTTAAGAAACTAAAAGAAGGAATTAATCAATAAATACATAAGTTAAAAAGATAAAATATAAAGCTTTTATAATTAAGAATACACAATTTCCAATATTTTATTTCTACTTTTGATATATTATCTTGTGCCCTTAGGGCACAAGTTAGCATTTCCCTTAGTTTATTTATGTACCGAAGTTGCTAAGTTATAAGCACAATTGTGGTGCAATATTTTGTTTAATATTTTGCCGAATCATTATGTAATGACTTATTGAATTATATGCCCAAATATGATGCAATCTTCTGATTACTCAATGGTTGACCTTCATGTAATATCTTAATAGTTATGTTATGGAAACATTTTGGCAAGTGTTATAATAATATTTTAGAATTTAAAACAAATACCTTAGTGATGTCAGTAGATAACATGTTAAACTAACAATGTGCCAATGACCTTAGTGAAATTTCATGCTTACTGTCAAGGACCTAATTGATAGTAAGTATGCACGGTCAGGGACCTAACAATAAGTTGGTGTTTAATGAAAGATTGATTTTGAACAAAAGAAAGAATTAGATGACATTAAGGGATTTGAGATATTAATTTTCGATTCAGAGACCAAGGTGATCATTTTCTACTTTCACTTTGGTCCCTGTGACACCTCATACTCCTTATCAGCATAAAACATGTGTCACATCATCACTTAACAGAATCATTTAACGCCAAGGACTAAAGTCATAACAGAAGTGCAGAGTCAGAGACTTATTTGTATTTAATCCTGAGTTAGGGACCTTTGTGACAGCAAGGTGCAGAGTCAGGGACCAAAGTAACCATTTGCTCTTGTTTTTCTGTGAAACAACCAAAGCAAAATGTAGAAGTAGAAGAATGAAATGATACTGTTATAGTTGATACGACTTGTAACACCTCCTTTTATTTAATAAATAAATAAAATGTGATTTTTAGTTTTTTTTTTTACATAGATTCTTTTAAATATATGTGATGTGTATGTCAAACACATTGTACTTGATGACAATTTCATATATTTGATAAAAACAAAGGCTAAATAGTAGGTTATCACCGGTCTTATAAAAACTACCAATAAACAGAGAGTAAAAGAAACTGTTATACTTTCAACTTTTACAATTTATCAAGTACAATAATCTTAATTATAATGTTGATTAAAACTAGCGGAAAATAAAATGGAGATATTACATGAAAGTATGTCATAGTTTCTAAATCCTAATGAAAATGGATGTTCCCGAAAATAGATATAAATAAAGAAATGTGAATTAACAAACAACTACAAAGATATATCAACTCAATCAGGCTAAACAACCTAGTCGACATGATCTCAACAATACTTACCCATTCTCGTAGAAAGCTATTAGCATAACATAAGAAAGAGAATCAACAAAAGAAAAAGAATATTTATATGGTTGATCTGGGAATTCACACAACAATATTTATATAGTAATAATAAATTCTATAAAGTAGTTGATTCTATGCATGATGACCTTTACTCCTAACACTGCTCCATGGAGACTATTGTTGTCAAAGTTTGTCGATATGGAAATCTAGTTGCACAACTAATAGTTAATAAAACCTCAAACGGTAGATACCATCTTGATACTCCTGATAGTTTTTCATAGAGTGCTATGTATTGATTTCGAATTAGTTTAGTGGAGTGTCAATGATAGATATGTTGTCCAGAGGGATTACAGGTAATCAATGTAGCTAATCATTGAATCATTGGCACATGCCTCACACATATCTACCCCCATGGCCCCAATTTGCTAGCTCATAAAAAGGTCCATATAGTCAAACGACAACCACATATGGTTTGGTTGAAATCATTGTCCGACAGACAAACAAGGAAACAAAGTCTAATAGTACAATACTAATTTTAAAAGATTACAACAGTTCGGTCTCCTGGGTTTTGATAAACGACATAAGCCTGGACGTTTTACGACTTTTCAAAAGAATTGAATTTTACAACAAGTAATAATCTAATATTTTATTTATCAACTTAATTTTTAATTAAAAGGACTTGCTTTTGTCTCTTATCCAACACCTAATCAATTTTGAATAAGAAAAGGAATAATCCTTATTAGTTATTTCAAAATATATTGATCTCGACTCAACACGAGAGGATAATTGATACCGACTTTTAACTTGTTCCAATCCTTTCGGACCAAAGTTAGAATACAAATGCCCATAACACAGAGTCTTAATTGACTTAGACGACCCAAGTTTGTAGGCTATACATAGAGTCTAACTACATAGATTAAACAAACTTTTTGTGGAAAAACCTAATTTATGAAAACCCAATACAAAATGGTAAGATCGTTGTGATCGAACCACATAACCATGAAAATCATTTTGGATACATTCAATCCATCACACAATCATAACAATTTACAAAACAAAGCAATTAAACAACCAAACAATGCATCTTAAACAACTCATAACAAATAGCAAATAAAGGCACATACCAATCAATCAAGCATTTCATACAATTCACTTAAGATAGACACATTCACACAAAACAATTCGATTCCAAAAAATACCCCTTAATTGTTAATCAACCCCCACTTGTAATACATGCTCCAATCGTTAGTTCCTCGTGAACATCTTTAATCTCGATTGAACATATCAAAATCGTATAGACTAGCTCTCCAAGATTGGAATACGTCATAGCCAACGAAAGAAACAAAAATACACTTTCAAACAATGGTCCGATCCAACTAAATGTAATATCGTTCAACAATGTTATAAGTCATAATTAAGCATCAATAATAATAAGATGAACTTCTAATAATTTGAACATAAATTTGGTCCAAACATACTTATGGAAAATATTCTTTAAAGTTGGAGTAAAACTCTAATTCCTTCACCAAACACTAAAGAAGTTATCCTTTGACTATAGTAAATGATACTCCCTCCATCGTAAATTTTATTCTAACAAAATTTGTTTGCCTCAAATTATATATCATTTTACAATATCAATGAATCATTAATTCTTATTTTTTTTTTTCATTATACCCTTTACTATTTAATTTCTTTATCTTTTTCCATTTATTTTAATTTATATTTCTTATACAATTAATGAAGGACACTTTTGTAAAATAAATCATGATTAATCTTTTCTATACAACATTAATTGCAATTCTTAGTATACATGAAATTGCTAGAATGACATAAAATTTGATAATTAAAATCAATTCAACTAACCATTTCTTTAAGAACATGATTGATTGCTAAAGATACAATTATAAATAAGTAGGGGTGGACATCAGTTCAGTTCGGTTTATGACAATTTTAGTGGTTTCACATAAGGAAGAGAGAAAGAGTGCAACCTGTGAGAATGAGATGAGAAAAATTAGACTATTACTTTTTCCACCCTATTTATTTCCTCCGGCGCCCTATTTTTTTTTCTTCAAAAATACCCTTTGTCCGGATTACATAATCCGAACTCCTTTCGGATAATGAGTTCTGGACAAATTCGTGGATTTTGAAACTTAAACCAACCTGATGGATGTTGGTGCCAATGTGCAATTGATGGATTCAGATTCCATAATCCAAACAGTTTTTGCACATTCTGGATTATGTGTCAATCACCCCATTGAAAGTCAACAAATGGGGTTAAAAATGATGTTTCCGGATTACATAATCTAGAAAGTGTAAAAACTATCCGGATTATATAATCCGAACTGTATCAGTACATAGGCAAAAGCCATCTGTTTTGGCTGTCCAGATTGTTTTGGCCTTTGACCATTTGTTCAAACAGAAAATTCAATTTATAACATAACAATTAACAGCACAATATAATTTTCGAACATTCAAACATTAATTAAACATAAAAATTAAAATTATCCAAGTGTTACATAACTAAAAATAATCCAAAATATTTAAATATAACATAACATGATTTAAAATTACAATCAACCCCTTATCACCACACCACTACCACCACCACTGCAACCTATGCCACCTCTGGAACCCCCAACACCTCTGCCATCCCGAGTAGCTCCCCTACCGCGGTAAACCTTCCCATTATGCACCTCTCTCAGCACTTCCTCTAAATGTTGTCATGCATCATACCCTTAATGCACCTCACCACTTGACATAGCAACATACACATGGTCTTTGATGCAGCCCTAACCTTCCCCTAAGCTCTAAGTACCCACGGTCTCCATCCTCCTGAGCAGCAATCTCATCAATGGCTTCCCTCTCTGGTGGCCTCGGCACCGGAACCTCCATGTCTGGAAGAATCATGCGTGGATGAGAGACGTCATAAAACCAATGGATGTATCCCTCTAATGCCTCCACACCATACAGTGCACGGTGACCCAACTGCTGAGTTGTCAACGCATAATCAAGAGCACGCTGAAAGCGGAGGGTGATTTCCCCTAAGGTCTGCTTGGGAGGTGCACTCTCCAATGGATGTCTCGGGACGGTCTGAACGTACCCAAACTGACGAAGCACCCGCTCCAACAGATATCTCACCATGCGGTTACCATATCTGAGCCATCCGGGGTAAAGGCTAACCCGCTCAAAAGGACATGAAACACGGTGCTCAACATATGGGGTCATGACAACGGTCGACAGATCCAGCGCATCCATATGTGTTCTGTACTCGTCTAGTGTAGACAAACCCATTCGTAGGGCGAAAAGCATGGCGCGTGGATACTCCTCCTGATATCCACCTCAGGCATCCTTGCTGCCTATTCCCCTAAAGTGCTGATAACTCCAAGTCTGCAACAAAGACAACCACATATAAATATATAAACAAGGTCAAAACATACAAATGAAAAAACAAACATAATTATTAATTTATACCTGCAGCAAAGACAAGTATCCTGACAGCTGACTACAGGCCCAATGGGAACCATGGTTAAGCTCTCTATACAAGTGAGCTAGGCACGCAGCTCCCCATGAAAAACCAGAAACAACCTACAGGTCTTTGAAATATCTCAGGTAGACAACATCCACATAGGTGCCGCTCTTGTCAGTGAAGAGCGTGATCCCCACCAAGAACATCAAATATATGCGCACCGCCTGGTCCCGCAACCTCTGCACCTCCCCAGTCATACCATCCTCAAGAAATACCTCCAACTATCGTAGGAGACACTGCTTGAAAATATTACTCAAGTAGCTAAACCTAGCATGTGCACCTATGGTGCTAGTAACCTCTTCAAGAGCATCTTCCGGATCAGACCCCAAATACCTGATCATCAAATCCACCGCATCATTCCTTGAAATAAGCTCGTGGGACAGAACCATGCCATCAATAAGGAGATGTAGCAAATAGGAGACATCATCAAGTGACACTGTCATCTCCCCAAATTGAAGATGGAAGCTCGAAGTCTCATTGTGTCACCTCTCCGCAAATGCGAAAATCAAGCCGTGGTCAATCTGGCTGTAGATGGTATCCTGAAGCCAAGAAAGACCGGTGGCTCCCAGTGCATCACGCCACCATCGTGCAATCATGATAGGTCGGGTGTCATCATCATGCATCACATCAATCTTCTTCCCGTTGTTGATGCATTTTAAATTGTTCTGCCACTGCAAACAATTAATAACAAAACATTAACATCAGGACCACAAAGATAAGGTGAGTTAAACTAGATATCAAATTAAAATACAAAGAATTAATTAGAGGTAATGACTTATATCACATTAATACGTACCACTCCCCCATACGCCTTCCTGGCCACGTGCACATGGTACCTCGTCAGCAGGGTAAGGTCGTGTGGGCCACCGGGGTAGTCATCAAGAGGATCAGGGTCTGGCTCCACCACCTTATTCCACCTCCTTCGCCGCCGTTGCTGGGCATCCTCCTTCACATCATCCTCCATTGCCTCAACATCAACCTCCTCCTGATGCTCAACATCCATCTCCTTGTAATCTAGGTCAGCCTGAGGCTGAGGCTCATCCTCAACAACAACACGGTGTGGCCTGCCAGCCCTACGCCTAAGAGCCCGAACTACACCCTATGCCACCTCTCCAGCCTCTGTCGCACGAGCCTCCCGACATGCTCGACAACGCTCTTCCGCTCTTTCCTAGCGGATGCGTGACATGTAACATGTCGATCAACATCATCATCCATACCTGTAAAAAAAAACCACAAATTAACATGCATGCATAAGAATTTCAAACTAACTTTCAATTTGATGTTTGATAAGGCTTGAAATGCGGTGATTTTGAGCAAGAAAACTCCAATTTTAGACTGAGCCGTACAATTTGGAAATTGGGATGGGGGGAGAGAGAGAGAGAGTGAAATGTAAAACTGTAAAATGGGGGGGGGGGGGGGGTGAACTTCCTTTCATACTTCGAAATTGTACGGATTACATATTCCGGGCATTATTTCGATTTTTATTACGTAATCCAGAGGGCATGTTTGTCATTTTTGCAGGGCGCGTGAGTATGGCATATGGTCGGAAAAGTAATAATCGAAAAATTAAGGTTAAGGTAAATCTGAAGGAGTGATATGAGACGAGTTTCAGCTGGGTGAAAATTAACATATTTTTTGTTTTGGGCCTAGTAAGAAACAAATTAGTTTGAGAAACTAATAATAAAAATAAAAAAGATTATGCTAAAAGTGTCCATAGGACATTAGTTAATGAGGTAAGATCATCTCCATTTATAAAAATAAATGGAAGATGCAATTTGGAGAGAAATAGACACAAAAAATAGGTAGTGAGTCTTATCATTAAGTGGGTCCAACCATCATTAATTATTTTTTTACTTTTTATGGGTATTTATCTCTCTAAATGGAGAAAATGGAGAGGGAAATAAATGGAGAGGATCTTGACTACTAGTTAATAAGTCAAAAATAGAAAGATTTTTTTTTTTTAAATTTCATGTAGAAAAAGTTTATTTTTAAAGTTTCAAGGCGTTGGATACACAATTCTAAAGGTAAACTTTCTCTTTAAATATTTTTAACTAGGGGGCACTGGTTAGCATTTTCCAAATAAAAAATAATAACAACAGTGTGGTTGAGTGTGTTCAAATATCGACAATAAATTTGCACCGGGTTGACCTGAGTGTTCCCATAACAACCCACAATATTCACCCAAACTAGTTGTGATGCACTTTTGTGAAAATTGCTTTTCCGACATTAGAAATGTTCAAATAACACAAGTAAAATACCATTTTGCCCTCAACGGCAGGTAACTATCGTTCTCTTGTCCGGCAGCAGTTAACTGTCGCTACAGCCAGCGGCAATTAACTGATGTTGCGTTCGTGGGTCAAATTCCAGTAGCTTATTCCTTCCTTTTTCCCCCACATTTGAACATGTTTTATACATACAATTTTAAACAAATTTTTTCACTCTTTTTCATCCAATTGCAAATTCATGAATATAAAATGTACGAAATAATATTTGACATGATAAAAATAAAGCGCAAGAAATAATATAAAACGTACGAAAATGTCATAGAAATATGAAACGGTACGAAACATTTCATAATAATACATCACCATCATCATAGTCAAAATGTACAAAAAAAGCCTAATCAGAATCAACCCTGCTGCCTACGATGCCTCTGCCCCCTGCGCTGCCTGGCAATCTGATACGTAAGGGCAGGGCGACCAGTACTGCCAATCTGAATCACATCCTGAACAATCTCCTCTTTAGTCATCTCGCCGCTCCTGGCCACAATATTATCAACTATCATCACCACATCCCTAATGATCGCCAGTGTGTCAGGCATCTTCTCTATAATCTGCTCCACGTTCGTCGGCCTGGGAAGAGATCCTTCATTAGGTGGGAGTATACGAGGGTGAGAGACTTTGGCATACCAAGCCATGTAGCCAGGCTCATGATGCCATGCTCTCTGACACATCTGTCTCCAATCAGGGTAGAACCACTCAACGGGGTCTATCAACACAGTAGTCAGCATCTCCTTAGGCATCTCAGCGACATCTGACGGATATCTGGGAATGTCTTGTACAAAGGCAAACTGCCTCTTAACCCGCTCAGGTAAATGACGGTACACCCTCTCATTCCCTCACATAAGTCATCCTGAGTAAGTGACAATAAGCTGGAAAGGGCGGATCTCACTATGATTAAGACATTATCACTATAAATTTTAAAGAATTTAAATAAATTAAAGAATTTAAACATTTACACTAATTTTTTTTAATAAGAATTTCAACACTAACATTATGATGGTTCACACAAAGAGGGATCGCCACGTGCCTCATGTAGTCGGACAACAAATGCGTGGTCTCAGGACCTCTAGGAAAGGGAGGCCCTACAACAGGGCAGGGCGGTATCAACGGAGCACGACGACGTTGCCGTCGAGGCTCGGGCTCAAGCACAATATCATTTGCCGCAAGATAATCTGCCTCAACATCCTCGTCCTCTGCCACCTCATCATCCTCTACCACCTCCTCATCCTCTGCCTCCTCCTGCGGCTGATAAAACATAGCCTCCTCCTCCATCTGATCATATCCCTCAAATCCCCCCGCATACCCGACATACTCATGCGCCTGTGTCAGATCAACCACCTGGGAGGAGTAATCCATATGTGGCTGTGAACCTGACGTCTCTTCACCTATCCTCAAGTCCCTACGTCTCCGAGGCTTTGGAACATACAGGTTTTCAACCTCCATCTCCTTCCGATGGCTATTTGTCATATCAAGTTTACCTTTGCGCACCCTACCCTCTCTAACACGCCGCTCCCGTGCATCCTCCTCCCCAGCCATATTTGTACAAAAACAAATTAAAAATAACATAAATACGTGGACAATATATTTAGGCATTTCCTAAAAACTATATACTTTTACGGTAACACAACCTAAGGCATTGAACATATCATAAAAATCCAAGCAAGTAACATGTAACATATCATAAATTATACTTAGGCATTCATAAAAATCCAAGATTAGAATCATTCAACTTAGGCATTTATGTAACATACCACATTATGTCATTCTTAAACTTGCCAAAAAATGTAAAAATCAAAACTTAGAATCATTATAGCATATATACATTATAAAATTTAACATATTTGCAAAAAAATTAAACAAAAAAAACAAGATTATCTCACTTAGGCATTTCATCAAACACCTTAAGTTCATTTCGAAATACTAGCACAATTAGTGTTAATTCAACATCGAATTCAACTACATTGCACCTAAACCTACTCTAAACAACAATGTCAACATAAACAATCCATTACAATATCAAATTCTATCATAATTTACGATTTTTAAACCTAACCTAAACACTAACATTTTGCTAAAATTATCAAAATAACATCCTAAACAACCTACATTGCATGTAAATAGAATTAAGATGACTTACTTGAAGAAATTAGGATGATTTTCATGCAAATGAGGTTTGGGTGATTTTGGATTGAATTTTGAAGTTGCTTTGCATGTGTTCCGACAACCAAAAACTGGAGTTTCTGCGTTCTTAAGATACAGATTGCAACTACAATTAACTACCGCTGAGGCCAGCGGCAACGGTAGTTAACTGTAGTCGGTTTGGCAAACTGTAGTTAACTACTGCTGGGGTCAATTTCATACTTTTCATGTGTTATTAGAAAGATCTTGATGTCAAAACAACAATTTTCCACTTTTATCCAATTCGAATGTGTGAAATTACATCGGATTGGTCGGGTATACTCAGGTCGACCCATATTGAGTAATAAAGCCAGAGTACAAAGTACAAGAACAAGATAAATTAGTTAATCATTTGTCGTTATCATAAATGTATAATTTATGATGTGGAAGATATATACGACATGTAGTAGTGTTGCGTAGCCATTTTCTTTTTCTTCCCATCATTGTTTTCTGCATCATCAACATTTTCACACTTCCCAACACAAACCAACCCAATCGCTTCATTTCACCATCCTCCTCCTTCTTCTTCTTCTTCTTCCACCACCACCATGACTCGTTCCAATCCACAAGGTATCTTTCTCTCTCTAATCTTCATTTTCTGTTATGGTTTGATTCTCTGATCCGTGCAATATGATCCTATGATTTGTTTTTTGTTTTAATATTCTTTTATTGCTTACCCTAGCTATAATAATTTTAACCAAAGTTTTGATTTTATGTTGTGACAGATAAGAATGGAAATATGCCTTCATATTTTGATTTGCCACCACTTGATGTTTCTCTTGCATTTCCACAAGCAACTCCAGCATCTACTTTTCCTCCTTGTGGTAACAACCTTGATTTAATTATTTTCCTTCATACATAGATAGATAGATAGAGATTAAATTTGATTCATTTCACCAATTTTATTTCCAGCCTATTATTATTCCGTACATCTAGGACATGCATTTATGTCCAGGTTGGATAAACAACTTAATCAAGTGTTTACAGCAAAAAGATTTAGGCTTTGTTTGACAAGACACATTTTTTAGCTTATAGCTTATAAGCTCATATGAGTCTAAAAAAGACCCGTTTGGTAACTGTTATTTACTCATGAGCTTATAGCTTAAAGCTTATCATTATTTATCTCAATTTTACACATGTACTCTTAATTGAAAATTATTAAATATTAATTATATACATCATTTCTAAGTCATTTTATATTCATAAGATAGTTCAACCGCTAATTTTACCAAACACTACAAGTTCATTCAGCTAGCTTATCAGCTATCCTATCCGCTATAAGTTCACTTATAAGCTATTTGCTATTTTTTTACCAAACAGAGCCTAACCAAGCATTTATAGCAAAAATATTTATATATACGTGCCCTGGTGATACGAAGTTTGGTCAAGAGGTAAGTAAAATCTGGCCAAGAATTGTTCCACTAACAAATCAAACTCACGTTTTCCTGAACAATTCGTTCTTTGGTGGAACTCATTAACCACTTGAGCCCAATTGCTTGCTTTATGTATCAGTTATTTGACTTATTTCTATAACAAAAGATAAATTAAGTCATATTGTTATCATATAAACTATAAGCTGTTTTCATAAACTACCATGTAGAGCTTAATAAGCGTAGAGCTTAATAAGCTGAGAACATCTTATGAACATATCATCACCTCTTAAATAGTCTCACATGTGCTTATGCTAGTAGATACACGTACATTAGCCAATCCAAACAGGCCCAATAGTTAGTTGATACTCTAAAATCCAAAAATTAAAGCTTCATTTAGAGAAGTCACATTCTGATACATGTGTGTATGTATGTAACTTTGAATTTTCGACAAATATACACTTTGATCTTATACTGTTAATCTTCTTATGTGCTCAACGTTACATGATTCTGGAGTATAAAATATGAGCAAGACATGCCTGGGTTTGGAGGATTGACTTGCATTTTGTATTTGTGATGGTTGTTGGAAAGTGCAGCTTCAGATTATTTTCAATTCGATGACTTATTGAAACCGGAGGAGCAAGCCATTAGGATGAAAGTGAGAGAGTGTATGGAAAAAAATATTGCTCCCATAATGACCCAGGCAAGCTCCTTTTCTTTTTGCTTTTTTAAAGTATTCAATGTAAATATCTTTGTTGGTCCTCCACGAGTAAATATGAAATTTGGTTAAGATGCTACTTGTATTGATTTGGTTTCAAAAAATATCTGTTTGAACATATTGATTTGGTTCTCAAATTTGTTAATGTGCTAGCAAGTCCATCCCTTCATGAACCAAGTTGTATAGACATAAGTTTTTGGGATTTAAAGCAACACACGTAGCATCTTTGAGAGTCCTGATTGTATATTTGTACATGTCTGTGTTGACAATGTGAAAGACCAATTTGATGTAATCAAATTGAAATGAAGGGGGGTTTCTAATCTATTCATTATTGGAGGACAAAACTGAAGTTAATTACATGTTTTTTGATGTTTGCATCTTTTTGGAGGAAGAGTGAAGGTACCTCTCCTAAACTTGATCTCATGCTTTTTAACAGTATTGGGAGAAAGCCGAATTCCCATTTCATGCTATTCCAAAGCTTGGTGAACTGGGTATTGCCGGTGGTACAATCAAGGTTCTCTACATATTTTCCTTGTATTTTGTCCTAATTAGGTCTTAAGAAAGTTCAGAGTTTTTAGCTAGTTGTGATTGATTCTCAGGGTTATGGTTGTCCTGGTCTTTCCGTAACCGGAAGTGCTATTGCTACAGCAGAAGTTGCTAGAGTTGATGCAAGTTGTTCGACTTTCATTTTGGTTCATTCATCCTTAGCAATGCTCACTATTGGTAATATTTATATTTGTTGAAATGGTAATTGTTTTGCTAATAGTTGTTCATAGTTCCTGATATTTTATATCTTTGATTGGCCACAATGTATAGCATTGTGTGGGTCTGAAGCTCAGAAGCAAAAGTATCTACCGTCATTGGCACAGCTAAAAACTATAGCATGTTGGGTTAGTTGTTTTCCTTGGATTTTGAAGATTTGTGTAATTTTTCTGAAGTTACCACTTCTCAAAGAGATTGTTTCTTTATTAGGCCTTGACTGAACCTGACTATGGAAGTGATGCAAGTGCTTTGAAGACCACAGCAACTAAGGTTCAGTGACTGTTGTTTGCCATTCAATTCTTTTTGACTTATTTGTCTTTCTAATGAGACATATTTCACTGTACTCAATTGTTTGAATGTTCAACAGTATAGTTTTTTTTTGCTTTGTAAATATCAGGTAGAAGGTGGTTGGATCCTTGAGGGCCAAAAGCGATGGATAGGAAACAGTACATTTGCTGATTTGTTGGTTATCTTCGCAAGGAATACCTCAACAAATCAGATAAATGGGTATGTGATATGTGTAGTTAGTCCTGTCATTGTTAAATCCCCTATACATATAAACATCCGTGGGTAATTAGCATTCTAGCCCGTCTAAAGGCCACAGAGATCCGAACATCCGTGGAATTTCATGGACTTCCTGTACTATTTCCTCGCACCCAAAAAAAAATAGAATGAGTGAATGAATGTGAATGTTTGGTCTTTGATATATAGTGGTTTTTTTACCAAATTTATGGCCATTACTCGGCTAGAACTTAACACATTAACAAGAAGATAAAGAAGATAAGTTTCTCTCTATGTACTTATCATATTAAAGAATATAGCTTGGGAAAACAAACCACAAAACATTTTAAGACCTGTTTGGCTCGAGATTTACTTCTTTCTGTTTGTACTAATAATGAATAAAACGGAACTACGTTTTTACTTTGTTTTCATCGTTTCCTGTTAGAATGGTCCAACCTACGAAAGAAGGTGGACATTTTGGTAATTATCAGTTAAGAAAATACAATTGAATATATAAAATGTTTTCTCCAACTGAATATGACCTTAGAATACTAGATTTCCTTGCTTATGCATTTCTCTACTAAGCTTTTTATTTTGTTGATGCCTTTATGTCCTGCTTCACATCACAATTACTTATTTATTTACATTTTTCTTATATGCATATCATTTCAGATATATCGTAAAAAAGGATGCACCTGGTTTAACTGTCACAAAAATAGAGAATAAAATTGGACTTAGAATCGTACAAAATGGAGACATTGTTATGAGGAAAGTTTTTGTCCCTGATGAGGACAGAATAGAAGGAGTCAATTCTTTTCAGGATACAAACAAGGTAACATTTATGTGGAATTGTGTTGTTTTTCTGCTGTTACTCAAATAATCACCGTGTGGTTTCCTCAGTACAACAACAAATGACTGTTACAAGTCTGATTCATATAGTTTCTATTACTTGATGAAGTAGTCAAACATTTACGAATACCTTACCAGTACATGTATGATGTATCCTCTTTTAAAACCAGTTGCTGTGCCGTTGCAGTATTCTGCACGTCTTAGGTTATGAATAAGATCAGCATTTGTCTGGTTGTGGGGCCATTCTTTTATTGCCAGTGCACTAGAAGGCTAATGCTGGTCCGACCTGTTGAATATATGACTAATGCATGTTAAATTTGTGTTTACCTGTTTTTCCTTTAGGGCAATGTTTTATTTGTTAATATTGTCACATCTTTTTTTGAAAACATTTTTCCTTCTCTCCGAAGCATTGGAGATTAGATACGTGGTTTAGTTTTTGATATGTACTGCTGACTAGTGAGATTTGAGTTAACACAATTGTTGTAATTTATTTATTATTATTATTATTATTATTATTATTATTATTTTTTTGTAATTTATATGTTGCTTATTTGTTTTTGCTATCTCTAACTAGGTACTTGCTGTTTCGCGTGTGATGGTTGCTTGGCAACCTATTGGTATATCAATGGGCATTTATGATATGTGTCACAGGTATGTTCTTTGCCAAATACAATGTTTTACAAAACCAAACTGGATATCGAACCAATGAGACTTTTGATCATGGTTTAGCTGCTTTAAACTGTTCAAACCACCGAAATCAATGAGCTGTAGACAATGTCTGTCTGGTTTCAATTTGGTTTCTAAAACATTTGTCATTAAATAAAAGACATGCTTATATAACACTTAAATCAAAGTTTTCATTGCATATAATTCTGAACTGTATGTGATTTAAAGGTACCTAAAGGAGAGGAAACAATTTGGAGCACCATTAGCATCTTTCCAAATCAACCAACAGAAACTTGTCCAAATGCTCAGTAACGTTCAAGCGATGATTCTTGTTGGTTGGCGTCTATGCAAGTTGTATGAAAGTGGTAAAATGACCCCGGGTCATGCTAGCTTGGGAAAGGTAATTAGTAGTAAACACAGTGTTGTCAAATAGAGGCTATAGTGCCATAGTGTAGCACAATTCGGACAAACTACTGTTGTTTTGCGTACGCGATTGGTACAAAGTGTTATTAAACTACGTCTATAGTAGCACTATAGTGTAGTGGCATTCTCTGCAATTTCCATTTGACAACATTGTAATTACCCTGCCCTTACAAAATAAGATATGACCACCTAGTTTTGAAAATTCTAAGTTGTCTACTTTGTTGTTATTATTGATTTCACTTGATTCAACTGTGGTAGGTACTGATAATAAATTTTCAATATTTTTTCAGTCATGGATCACCTTGAGGGCAAGAGAAACAGCTGCTTTGGGGCGAGAATTGCTTGGTGGCAATGGAATTTTGGCTGATTTTCTAGTGGCCAAGGTCATCATGCCTAATTCCTTATTTAATGTTTTACTTTGTTCAGCTCTAAACTGATCTATAGATTAAATTGGAATAATTTATAATTGTTTAGTAAGATGCTATGTTTCCAAAGTCCTCACCAACAAAAACCTCCAAGGTCCAAGTATGATTTTTGTTTGAAGGAAAAGGTCCAAGAATGAAATTTATTAAAATGAGTGGATGGTGATGGTGATAAATTTCCCTTAGTTCTAGATAAAATATAGACCCTGCATGAAAGTTATGATAACAATAAATGAGGTTTTTAGATAAGGATGGAAATGTGGGCCCAATTGTGTCGTAATGATTTTTACATATTCATTCAAACTGTCCAAGACCTATGAACCTTGCCTCATGCTAACTACTTGGACGTGATTTGTTGGTGAAGGCTTTTGTAGAATACAATTAAATGGAAAAATTACACTGTGGTCCTTTAACTTGGATTTGCGGCTTTTGTAGAATACAATTAAATGGAAAAATTACACTGTGGTCCTTTAACTTGGATTTGCAAGCTACTGGCGCCAACACATAGTTATGAACACGCAGTTGCACTCAGTCATTTAATTTTCTCAAATTATTACCAATATCAAATATCAATATGTCTCAAATTATTACCAGTATCAATGTGTCTGATTTATTTAGTTTACAAGTGATCAAATTGGTAGTCTATTACAGTGATCAACCACAGCTTTGTATTTCATTTTTGTTCACATTGGGAAGGTTAATTGTTCCAATTTATGGACATCTTGTTTTCTGACATCTTTCTGTTTTTCTTCTCTAATTGTGCAGGCATTCTGTGACTTAGAACCTATCTACACCTACGAAGGCACGTATGAAATCAATACTTTGGTCACAGGAAGAGAAGTTACTGGTTTTGCCAGCTTTAAGCCAGCTACTCAAAGAAGTAGAATGTGAAAGTGTAAAAGTGTTCCTCTACAGACGCTATTACACTATTGTATTCCTTTGGTTCATATTTTTGTAATTAATAAGTACCAAAATAGAAGCATTCAATAAAATGTTGAGTAGATTACAATGCAATGAAATAAAAATAATGATGGTATTGCATATTCCTGAAGTCTACATCTCCTCTTTTCCTTTTGTTGGTGAATGCTATGAAGAACAAGCTGCTTTATAACCTGCTTTGGCATTTCTGCATTCTCTTGCCCTCTCTGTGTGAAGAATGAACCTTGTGTTGAGGAAAGTATAAAAATTACACCTGTTATGATGCAAAATTGCAAATGTCCAAGTGCATGGGAAATTGAAAATGTGATTTTTTTTAAGGTTCCACATCTTATGCATCTAAGTTATTCTTCACTCACAAACATGTCTTAATATCACAAGAAAAAAAAAGAATTCTACTGTAAATATAATATATATAATATAATAATAACAAAAACAAGTAATTAAATCAGAGGCAGCTGTTTGAGTACAGATCCTGGTCTGGCTGTCACTCTTTGTCATATTGTAGCTTCCAGATGAAGGATGCATTGCATGGCCTGATCTTGCTCATCAAGGAAACATCATTAGGGGTAGAAAACCTGAATGAACACTAATCAATGCACATCATCACTGCTAAACCCTATGTATTACACAACTCAAACTCTTATAAAAAATATAAATATAAAAAAAAAATGATGGAAAGAAAAAGGGAAAGGAAAAACAGAAGGAAAACCAAACCACCTTAAATTTCCCATGATTCATTCACCCTTGGTTTTCCCTTTGAGCATCCTTATCAAAACCCAAAGACCTAACCTTGAGCTGAAGCTCAGCAACAGCAACAAAAAAGTTGAGAACCTGAGCTGGTTTCAGTATCTGCACAACTCTCAAAGCTGTCTCAGTCCTCAAAGCATCAGCATTTGTTACCAAATTCTCCAATGTTTCCTTGAATGAACAAGAAACAGTACCCTCTTCTGCCATGAATGACCTATTCAAACACACTCTTCCATGGCTTCTAACATTGTCAAGAACCGGTGGCGCCGCCATACTCTCATGAACCTTAGCCAATTCATCATTGAGTTCTCTCTCCTTCATCTTAGTCTCTTGTTTGAGGTCACTCAGCCTCTGCCTCTGATCATCTGACAAATCCTCTAAAGTTTTGTTTACAAGATGAAATGTTAACCCTGGTTTAAACCCTGCAACCCAGAGAAAAGATTTTTCCAATGAACTGAACCATGGTGGTGAGAAAAGAAGAAGAATATTTTGATGGGCTATCTTTGATTTCTCTTCATAGTATTGTCCATAGTGGCAGAATACTCTGTTTAATAAATTCAACCTATCAGAATCAGGCAACTCTTGTTGCTGTTGTTGAGCTGAGAGAAGATCATTGAGGTAGTTTCTTTGACGAATCATCCATCCTTGGAGAAATTCATCAAATGCAGCAACATTTACATCAGTCATCTATGTATTATTCTTAGGAAAACAGAGCAAAACAGAGAGAAACAGAGGAAGAAAATGAAGAAGAAGATGATGGTGTATTTTGGTGGTGTTTGAAACACGTGATTTAATAAATATATAGTGAAAAAGGGTCAAAAGGGTGTGAGAAAATGTTGGTTTTCTTAAAAGGGAAGCATTGGTAATGGTGGTGTGGTGAAAGGAAAAAAAGGATAATGGAGAAAACAGAGTCATTTGGATAAAAACAGAGTATAAGCGGTGTTGAGTTAAGAAAAACAGAGGATAATTTATAAAGAGTAAAAATAATGGTGCTCATTTGAGAGTGGTTTTCGGTGAAATTTGTCTGCACGTGCTATATATTTTAAATTTTATGAAAAGTTATGATGAAATTAAAACAAAAGAGTGGTAGAGGGGATGAACGGTTGGTTGAGGATTTTGATGAGTTGTGGGGTTGGTTTATTCATGTGAAGGGTGGTAGTCAATTATGATAGAGTGTGTTGTGTTGGTATTTGAGATATTTTTTTAGGGTCAATTGTATTGGTCACAAGTGAGATAAGTCTTATTATATATAAACTTGTTTTTATCATTGGATTACCTATCGTTTATCAAATGAGATCTAATGTTACTTGTTGATCTTAATAATGCAAGATTAACTTACTTGAGCACGTTAGACAATTTATTTTTTGATTTGGAAATTTATTTTAGGGTTAAATATGTTTTTGATCTCTATATATATGTCAACTTTTCGTTTCAGTCCCTCTAAAATTTTCTTTCAACTTTTAGTCCCTGAAAAATTTTCAATCACTACTTTTGGTCCCTATTTTTAATTTAATTTTTGTATTTTTTTAATGAAATGGTGCAGAAATATGTAAAATATTCTAAAAAAATTCCTAAAACTAGAATTTTTTAACAAAACACAAATTAAATATGAATGTTTAACCGTAAATAATATAAAAATTCATATTAAATTTACGTTTTATTAAAAAATTCTAATTTTGTTTTGGGAGTGATTCTTATAATATTTAGAATTTTTCTGAAATTTTTTATTAAAAAATATGAATTCTACATATGAGTTTACTTTAAAAGAGGGACCAAAAATGAAGATTGAAAATTTTATAGGAACTAAAAGTTGAAGGAAAATTTTAGAGGGACTAAAACGAAAAGTTGACATATTTATAGAGACCAAAAACATATTTAACCCTTTATTTTATAGAAAGTCTTTGGTGGATATATATGAAAAATTCTATGGTGAAAAATTCTATGGTGAAGTCATGAAAATGACTTTTCTGGTGAAATTAAATAGTCAATCATTGAACATTTGTGTATCTAATCCACGCCATGTCAGATTATATAGTGTACCGCACATTTATCCATAAAGTGTGTCATTATATCTTTACTTATTGCAATTGTGTCAATGATTAAATCAAAATTAAACATAGATTCCCATTTGTGCACTAAGATTGAAATTCCCCTTGATATTTTGTATGAGAACTGATTTGTAATAAGATAAAATTTAGTTTTAGAGTGGTCCACCAGCAGGACACTAGCTGACATGACATTGACAGTTATACTATTGGCTAAACAAAATAATTTTTTCAAAAAAGTCAGTTTTACGACTGCACCATAGAAGCCCCCTATTTATAAAGGCGCATACACTTTTGAAAAAGAAAGAAATATAGTTATGTGATAAATGTGTTAAATTGGTGATATGATTGAAGGAATAAGAGGTGTACTATGAAACATAGACACAAATATGGACAACGGGTTCATCAACACAATAAATTTAAAAAAAAAATAGTATTCCCTCCTTTACTTATTAAGTGTCTTTTTAGAAAATTAACATCAAAATGGCGACGTGTATTTTTACACATTTTTTTCTATTATATCCTCATTTTAATCCACCAATAAATTCATATTTTTTTGCGCACACTTTATCTTTCCAATAAATTTAATATGTTATCTTTCTCTCATAACAAATAATTGTCAGATATTATCTTTTTCTCCAACAAATTTCTATTTTTTTTGCGCACTCTCTCTTTCATAAAAAACAATTGTCAATTTTCTAAATATTGTGCACATATTTTTAATTATTTTAAATCAATATAAAAATTATTTCAACTTCACATTAATTAAAAGTTAAAGAAAAAATTAACTTTCTTCCAACTCCTTTAATCAAAGTCAAGACTTCAACTATGGCTTCAACCAATGCTACAGTCACACTTGAAATTTTTAACAATTGTTACTCATCTTATTTATAGAATTTTAACTCTTCTTGGAACCATTGTTTGGAACAAAATTTTTGTTTACATTTGAAGATAACAAGAAACAAACTTTAGTTTTTCAAATAGGTACCATTAATTAGTTTTATTGAAAAAGATAAAAGTAATTGACAAATAGTATAATTGACAAATCATACCCTTAAAATACCAAAAAGACAGTTAAATAGGAACGAAAAGTTCACCCTAAAAAGACACTTAAAAAGGAACGAAGGGAGTATAATTCAATATAATCACAAGTGTTAATTAAGTTGATGTCGAACACGACAAATGTGAAACCCTGAAACACATCTTCATTAAAAGTATTGATGTAACAAAATATACAAGTGTCATTGTTATTTTACAAAGCATTAGATTTAAACATTTTAATATTTTATATTTTCTACATCTATTCAACGTTTTATTTTACCTGTAGGGTTAAATAAGAAAATAGTTTCGCAAAATATACAAACATTTGATTTTAGTTTCCCTAAATTTTTTTTAAGTTTTTGATCCCTCTAAAACTTTTAATGTATAAAATTAGTTCCTGCTCTACATTGAGTATTATACTAGAGCAAAAACTAATTTCACAGATGGAAAATTTTAGAGGAACTAAAAACTTAAAAAATATCATTGGAAGACTAAAATCTAATTTTTTAATATATTTAAAGCGACTATTTACTATTTTACTTAATTAATCCTTACCTCTATATCTCTTTTATCACACTTATCACACTACTCTTTCTCTTTTTGCAGTGTATACACTCATATAAGCATTCATTGTACCCAATATAAACCTATATTTTATACTTGGCGTTGGATTAATGAGCTGACACATGCAAACGACATGGTGTCGTCTTTATTTACGCTAATGGTTTCATGCCAAGTAAGGGAGAGAAGTTCAGATATGGTGCCAAGTAAGATAGAGAAAAATTGGAGAACTGTGCTTTGAGAAAAAGATTTTCTATCTGACTTGCGTGAGGTGCATATAAATAAAGCATCTTATCCTACGGTGCCATTTAAGACAGCATCCTTTTTGTACTTAACGGTTAAGGCAAATTTTTTCTTTATTAGTATAATAAATAAGAAAAATGTTAACTTATGTCCTCAAAACACAAGTTAATGATTCAAATATAAATTTTTTTTATTGAAATGTGTGTATTGTATTTAATAGTTAACTTTTTAATCATTTAAATGCACAAAATTTTAGAGAATGTTTCTTCTTTTAGGTTTCTTAACAGATGTCATAAGAGCACAAGTTAACACTACCCAATAAATAAATATAAGAGTTAAATCTGTTTTTAATCCATACATTTTGCATCCATTTGAAGAATAGTCCCTACATTTTATTAAATGTTTTTAAAATCCTCACATTTTATCTCTGTTATCAAAATTAGTTCTGTCTGTTAATTTTCTAACGGAATGTTGATGTGACAGTTAGTGAGTCCCAGTTATTTTAAAGTTAATATGTTTTTGGTCCCTACATTTTGCGTGACTTTGAAAAATAGTCCTTGCATTTTAATAAATGTTTTTAAAATCCTTAAAATAATAAGGATTATTTTTCAAAGACACGCAAAATGTAAGGATCAAAAACATATTTAACCCTAAAATAATTGAGACACACTAACCACCACATCAACATTCAGTTAGAGAATTAACATCAATGACTAATTTTGATAACGGAAATAAAATGTGACAATTTTAAAAACATTTAATGAAATGTAAGGACTATTCTTCAAAGGGATGCAAAATGTAAGGATTAAAAACATATTTAACCCTAAATATAAATATCAACATCAACATTCAAACCAACACCTTTTAAGAATTATTTTCACACTAAAAAGATATATTCTGGTTCTTCTCATGAGTGATATTTTTAAATAAGTATGGTAACTTAAATTCATTTAGAATATAAATGTGTTTGATTTGACGTTGACTTGTGAAGCTAAATTTTTTAACTTCACCACAAATACATGCTAAAAGTGGAATAGATTTAAAATCTAACTTAAGTTAGAAAAGATTTGTGTCATCTCATCTAAACAAACACTCTTTAGTATTTTTAGTAACATGTTCCATTTTTATTTTGAACTATAAAGATATTATTTAATTTTGTTCCCTGTTTTCTAAATATTTATTTATACAAATATTATGGAAACTAAACATTTATTTTTCAGAAATAAATAAAAACAGGGAACATGCTAAAACAATGCTACAATTTCTTATTTGAAAGAAAAACATATGAATTAGTGTTTTTTTAGGGGATTGTATTAAATTTTTGTTTTTCTTTTCAAAATAAACTTACATAAAGAGACAAAAGAATAGTGTTTTTTTAATCAAATCTTATATATTAATATTGTATATAGAAAATTTACACATAAATGAAAGACAAAATGGTAACAGCTTCACCATGAAGGTGAGAAAAATACAGTAAATTGTGTTGGTTTATTCAAAAACTTTTTTAAGTGTTTGCAAAACAATTTGGAGTTTGAAGCAAAACAAAGTTTTGTTCAGAGTCTGAAACAGAGTTAAATGCGGCGGTTCAAAATCAAACATAAAGAGAGACATGGAAAGAGAAGACACAAAACAATTATACTGGTTCATCCCACAAACTGAAAGTGGTCCAGTCACCTTGCACTTCCAAAGGATTTCACAATAATCTCAAAGATTACAAGTTGCTCAAGCACACAAATAAGAGACTTCCTTTTGCTCAATAACACAAGAAAAAAACTTTTACTACTCAATGACACAAGAAAAAGACTTTTACAATCTAACTTAATCAAATAAAAGATTGTTTGGTTATACTTGATATACAATCAAATGTGTAACACAATAATGTTTAGATGGTCTTTGAGACTTAAGAATTTTAAGAGATGAAAATTTATAAGAAATTCTCTAAGTGTTTGTGCGCTATTAATTTTGACCGAGTAAGGACACTTGTAAAAGTTCAGTAAGTTGTATATATTCTTCAAGTCTTTAGGTCGTTATACAAGGGAAAATCTGAAAGACGTTGAAGAGTGGTAGCACAACAAAATGAGTCCTTGAAATGGTTGATCAAAGACGTTGGAATATTGCTTGATTTGGTTAATGTCGTTGAGTAGTCATTCAAAATTCTTTTGCTTTTTAGAATGATCCGTTTCATTCCTTTTTTCCTTGAATTTCTTTGTTTGTATATGCACGTAAGACAATAAATTATACTATTTAGAGTTTGATGGTAATTTTTCTTTAGAAGACGACAAAACAATCAGAGTCTTTTGATGCTGACATATACTTTAGATTCTTGACATCTTCAAAGTCTTCAAACCTTCAGAGTCATCAAACCTTCAGATGCTTTTGAACAAAATTTCTCTTCTGATCGAAAAATTGACTTATGGTTGACCTTTCTTCAAATCTAGTTCCAAAGCATCTGAAGAAAGAAAATAAATCCATTTTGGGTAATAGAAGAAAATTAAATTGTTTTTAGTGTGAAAGGACATAATCATACATCATTTAACACACTAACCATCTTTTCTTTTACTAAGTAACCGATAAGTATTACTTTGGTTCGTCTCCTTGGTTGGCAGGGACATGCATTATTATATGCAGGGGTTGAGGTTCGAACTCCGGACATCTCATTTATTCACTTTGAAAAATGTGAATATTCTAACTATTAGACAACTTGAAGCAAAAAAAATTACTCTGATTCTCTATTCCGTATAAACAAAAACTTTGGCTCTCAATTTGGATAGGGCACATCGATAAGACTTACTTGTGCTCGATCAATCGAGAATACACTTATAATAGATGTGTGTGCTTGATCAATCTGGAATGATGCAGTGGAATTGGTTTTTGTTAATGTTAACATTTTATTTACTTTCTTTATTCATTGTTTCTAGATTCTACCTATTCATTGGCGGTGACACATGAAAATAATGTGTGGTTTTTTGGTCTTTGACTCAAATAATGAGTGGACTTTTTTTTAGAGAAAATAATGAATGGACTTGTTTGCTCCGAGGCTTACGAAATCAAACTCAGGTGACATATTCATAGTATGAATCTTTATATATAAAAAAAATAGATTCTAAAGCACATTGTTTTACAAAACTGAATCTTTAAGCATGTTACCAATTGAATTCTACATCCCTAAAACACAAGTCGGTTCTTTACTTTTCTCCAAGGCTAAGTATAGGCGGTTGTTCTCCTCCTTTTCTCTTTTTGGTACACACAGTCATAGAAATAATAATTTAAAGAGAAATGATATTTGTACAACTCCTGACAACTTTCTCTCTCATACTCATATTATCCTCTGATTTTCTCTCTTTCTTTTTCTCTCTCCATTGTTTTTAACCAATAAAAAAAGAGAAAAAGAAGTTGTCATCAAAAGTTGTCTGAAATAGTTGTTCAAATATCACTACTCTAATTTAAATACAATTCCTTTCTACTTAGTAAAATGCCCTTGCAATATTGGTCCTCTATATTTAGATCAAGTTTTGGTCCCATAATTTTTATAAAAGCAATGTTATTTAAAAATCAAAAACTTACCTAATAATCATATAAACTATGTTATTTATAACTAATGAGATGAGATGATTAATGTCTAACTAGCTTAAATGAAGAAACTAACGTCATGAATAAGACAAAAATATGAGATAAAAAATTGTATTGAAACCAAAAATATATATTTAACTTTCACATGGAATGAAAGGCCTCTCAAAAAAAAAAACTTTCACATGAAAGGTTTGTCACAATCCCATATAGTAGAGGATTTGGATTTCTTGTATTTACGCAATCAATGCAATTACCTATCAAAATCATACAGGATTAGTATAATCATTCCAATTTTATAGTCTAGACATGATTTAACATGAACCATCATATCTTAATATAACGTTCTAGATCAAATGCCTATATCTAATATGTGATTGTGTGACTACCAAGAATTGGAAGGTGATGATGCATTGCAGCAGAACATATACAAAATTCAACATACAAGAATTCAAGGGATTAATGTGATTGTGTCAACCATAACTTATGGTAGAAAGTGCAGTGTTTCTATTATATGTTGACATAATGTGCCCTTATAATGTCACAATTAATGTTGAATATTAGCATGAGAATAACAACAAATGGTTTACTTCATTATCATTTATAGATGATGAGCTCATGAGCACAAAAAGGGGTAGAATACTTTGGATGATCAAAATGCAGCCAAATCTATCCATGCTTCACTCACACCATTTGAGAGCTAGTAGAAACGGCTTATGACATGTCCATAAAACATATTCATTTTATTTTCATAAACTTATAGGTTAGTTTATGAACGCAACTTATATGAAAATAATTTGACTTTATATTATCTTTTGTTATATAAATAACTTATACTCCCGCCCGAACGAAACAAAAGAAAAAAGGGTGATTTAAAAGATGATCCACGTGGTTAAAAATTTAGTCTACGTACATCAATTTTTCAATTACCATTTTTGCTTATATTTTATTCCAAAGTGAGTAAATGAGCACTTTTATGGTATGGGTTTATGCTATAAGTACTTGATTTATCTGTTCATTGAATGAGAGTTGAAAACAAAATTTTCACCAATGATAAAAGTACTACATTTCTTCACATTTTTTTTTGTGTTGATTTTAACACACAATGAGACAATTCAATTTACAACTGAATGGCTGTGCATGCATGCACCAATGGAAGTTCATGGATAGACAGCTACCTATCCCAAAACAATATCTATCAGCATAAGCATCATATTTACAATCTAGAATGAGAACACACAACTTTTTTCTTGAGTTTGATTTAGCAAGAGTAGTGAAAATCATGGTTACTTGTATCACAAGAGACCACACAAACGAGGCCTTGAACAGAACTGCCTTCCATTAGCTTTGACAATTGCCATGACTCCAGCAGTTATTCCAGCACACAGTACAGAAGATACATACTGCTGTGCATTTCGTCCGACTATAAAATAAACAACAAAATTTAAAAATAAAATAAAAAGAAAACGAAGTAAGAATCAAAGACCCTTTATTCAGATGGAAGAAATGTACATAATTAAATACCTTGCTGAAGACTGAAGGTAGTTACTGTCAAACCACCAATTATCAAAGCCGATGCCACAGGGAGGTACTGCATGTATACAGTTTTCCATAAAACATGTCAATGACAAATTAAAATGGTTTCATTAGCCATTTTACAAGATGAATGTAATATAGTTTTCTATATCCACAAACAACATTGAAATTATGTGTGCCGAATGGCTTGTCAAAGTGGTCACGTTTTTTGAGCATTCTTTCATATGAATCTGATAAAATTGATTATAAACCAGAATCAATTTTACAAAATCGATTCAATCAAAATCAATTTTCCCTATTGTAGAACCAAACACACGCTCGTTTTATACAAAATCAAGTTCATAAACTCAATCAATTTTAGACCTCAACCAAGACAGGACGAGATCCTTTTCTTTTTTAGCCATTAGAAATTTTCAGGATTCAAGTAGTAGAAATTAGAGATATTTGATTCTGATACTACTTACAGTTAAAGGTTCAAAGCTACTTCGCTGGAAGGGAGAAGGAATGTTTCTGCTGACAGTGTAGTGACCGCTTATCAGATCCAAGGCATCCTGCATAAGACATGAAACTTATTAACCACTTTTCAATTAGCTGTCATTTATGTATTCACTGAATGGTTAGCTGCGTTAACAATCTAAATTTTTGTCGAATTTTGACATCAAATTTGTGAGTCAAAATAACACAGCTCAAAGAATGATTAACATAAATATGAACTTGCCTGCCGAATCCCATCGTGGAAGTTATTCAAGTAATAGCGCGAAAGTGCACTCATCCCATCTTTAATTAATCCAGATAGTGTCTTTTTTCCGTATCTGCATCATAAATCCAAAATTCATCAGTATCACAGAAGGAAACATAAAAACAGATGATTCATTATAAAAATTTTCATACCTAACTAAGTCCCCTTTGAGGGCATTAGTCCCAGCATACTCAAGGCTTATCTCATCGCCTTGCTCTGCCCACACTAAATAAAATTATCGAGTTCAAATAAGCAGGGTTATAATTCGTAAAGAAGAGCAATAGAACTTATCAAGAAATTTCATACATATTCTAAATTTTCCATATTCCTCGTCGAACATTGAAATGCACTCGGAGCAAGTAAGCACTCCAACCCTCTGCAATTGAAGATTTAATGCTTTCTGGGCCATATAACACTGCAAACAATGGCAAAGCAATCAAAATAAGTAGCTGCATAACTTTCAGACTGGAGGACAATATTATCCATTATCGGCGAACCTGAGTAACATTTGTTCGATCAAGGGAATCAATGCAGTTTGATCTGATAATTCCTTTCTGCTCCTCTAGTATATCGCCTTTTCTATCTATCATGAAGTATCTGCTCAGCTGAAACAGTAGTGATTAAAAGTCTGAATCATAGATTGCCAGCATATCTGTATTGTAGCAACTAGCTGATATCTTTGTAAATAAAATACTTGATTTTTTTCAATACCTTTGTTTTTCAAAATCGTCTGAAATTTGATCGTAGAGGATTTTCAAATCATCGAAATTTGAGCCCCGACAGTGGCAATGGAAATCAAATGGCACATATCTGCCATAGCGTCGTGAGTCAATAAAACATAAAACAATAAAGGTATAAAATAAAAAATGTGAAACGGATTAATCATAACAAACACTGATGCAGTTTAAGATATAACAAAACCAAAGCAGACTCCATAGCACAGGTTGCAAGTTTGCAATACGAGAATAGCATCAGAAAAAAGTCTAAATGATCACCTCACATTTTGCTGATTTTTCATTTCAGCAGCATATGCTGCACTTAATTTACCTTCTTCACCGTGCTGCAACAAAAGTAGAATTAACAGGAAATTGATCAAAACAGTATACACAAAGTAAGAGACAGTTGAAACAGAAAATTGGCCGAAGAGATTGGATATGGAAAAAATTAACACAATCATATATCCTACAGGCAGGGTTGTCAATTGCAGGTGTGGAAAATAGTAGTTTGTTCAAATTCAACTACGCTAAAGTGCTATAGCGCTGCTATTTCCATTATTTAACAACACTTTGTACCAAATAGTGTATCACAGAACAATAATGATTTGTTCAAATTCCTCTATGGTATAGCCACTATTTGACAACACTTCCTATAGAACATGCCAATCAAACTTGGCCAACCCACGGACTCAAATTCCATACTTAACATGTAGTGCCAAAAGTAAAAGGGCGCCTATGAAAGAAATATTTGAATAGATATCACGAGAAAGTCCCTAAAGCAGTGAGCTGTTTGTGGCCAAACAGAAAACCAAAATCAGTTTTACTTAATCATGTATATCTTTGCCTCCTAGAAAACATCAAGAAGATGCTACATATCTTTGGACTCGCTATAAGTCTGAAAAATAAATTTGGGAGAGAATCGTATTAGCGTTGAAAGAGAGTAGATAGAAGTCTTACGTTGTCAGTTAGATCAACTGCCAATACCTCTCCATATCTTTGTGAGAGATCATGGAAATGACGCTCCACAATATTTGGCTGAAACAGAAGGAGTTGAAGGGGATAAAAGCAATAAGAAACATGTATAAGTCTAAATTATGTCAAAAGCTTTTAAGAACCAGAAGAATTGAGAAATAGAAGTGTACTGTTTGCTCATGACTGATAACCCTAAGGTGAGGTTTATAGCTGAGATCAACAATTTGCTCCCACAAAATAGGAATCGAACCTCGAACCTACAAAGTAATTAATTAGAGTACAAATCACATAAACATAATATGCTAGAAGAAAACATAACAACCTATAAGGATAAACAATCAAGGAAATACTGAAAATAAATACTCATAAGTGTAAAATAATACCTGCAAAAATGAGAACTTGAATTCTTCAATTTCAAGCAACTGTTCAGTTTCAATGAAATTGGCAGAGTCACCTTCAAAGTTAGCTCCTCTTCTCCACATTCTTGTTCCTGTGTCACCATATTTCCATATTATATTGAGCTATTGCAAATTTATCTAACTACCATTACAAGGAAGCATCTTTGGATACTGTACCTAAACGCCGTGTACATCTCCTTGAAATTAACGAAAGTTTAGCACATGAGTCTTTCAGCTTCAGCTCAGCTGTTTGGAAGCTTAAGTCTCAGTTAAGGGAAAACATAACAGGATTATTTAAGTGAATGCATACTTCATTTTCTTGTAATGATGTCGTGCAGAGAGCATAGGCATTAGGCACACACACAAAAAGGGGACGGGGGAGAGAAAAACGTAGTTTAAATATCAGGATATTCCCTTGTATTATCGGCATGATGAATCTGTCAAGCTGCCATAAAAAAAAGTTTGGTGTTAAGAGGACAACTTTAACATACTAATAAGGAAGACAAGATGAAGTTAAAACTTTGAGAAGACTTCTTTGCAAAATTATCTGACCTTATACTCGATAAGCTCCTCTGTAAGATGTTTGTTCCAGACGTATCGCGGGTCAGCCTGAAATATAAATGGAAAAAAGCACCTAAATTTTTCAGCAATTTTTTTTATTCTGATTAAGGTCAACAGGTTCAAGAGGCCTTTCTACGGTCTTGTCTATTCTAAGAACTAAATGCATAAGAGAAATGGTCTGAATATGATTATTGCGACACATTGTAATGCAGTAATATAAGATGGAAAAAAGATATGCAAGAATTTTTTGCGATAACATACAAAACTACTCAATTATGCATGAAAATGATGTTGGTGGCAGAATGTTTTGCTCTCAATAAAGATATCAAAAAGTAAATTTCAATATAAAACTTAAACCTAGGATTGGATTTTAAATAACAGTTATTCTAAAAAGAATGAGCATTATGTGTACTAACCTGCTTCCACAATGGCTTACTCATCCACCCTTCTACAAACTTGCTTCTTCTCTGCAAGCTGGTCGACAAGACGAATTACATCTCATGAACATAATTCTTGCAAAGATATGAATATCAAGGGTCTAAGATAATAATAAACCAGCAATTTAAGGACTGATACACTCACTTTAATGTAATATCTGTTTCATAAGAATAGTATAAACCCGGCATTGACTCCACTATTTTTAACAGTGTCAAAAAGTACGCTTCATCCTTTTTCTATAGAAAAATAAAACACAGAGAACATATTGAGTATGAATCATACGTATAACACTTGATTGATCACTCAATAACTTATAATTATATAACCTCTTACTTCTTGAGAAGTTGAAAACTTCAAAGCCTGGTTACACGCAAGTACTCTCATTGACATCAAGCGATATACCGGAAAACCAAGGAAACTTCCAACTTCCTTCCGAGAAGTTATTACAATAGCATAAGTTCCTGTCTCAAGATATCATCATTGAACCTTAATGAGTATAATGCAAGTTATATTGTTAGTCTTTTTGTTCATCTAAATTCTTTTAGCTAGTTAACTTCTTTCTGCTAAGCCAAAATCCATTCAACCTAATATACTTGAGAAGAAGGCTTTCCTTAGGAAAATAAAGACGTCAATAGCATTTTTTTCCTTAACATGTTTAAACGTAAACATATGAAAACAAATGCATAAGGCAAGTACATGTTAAAGCAACTGAGGAAAAGATTATAAGCATATCTACCTACAACCAATCTTATTGTTCCCACGACACCATAAATCGTAGATGTCTTTGTCGGACTTTCTGAGACTGTGGCACCTGCAAATGATTAATACAAAAAATAAATCATAAAAATGAAATTATTACACTAAAATGGTCATTTCAAATATGTTACTAATTAAGTACAAACCAACCAAGTACAGACCAAACCACAGAATGTAACAAGCAGTAGTTTTGGGTATAACAACTTCATTCTTAAATGTGTAAATGCAGAAAGTCAATATGTAACAAAAAACTCATGATCCTGTTTTCTTTCCTAAAATAATATCAATAACTACCTAAAACCACCACCAAGACCCCACAAAAAAAATTAACAGTTGAAAAAACAAATCAACTTCTCATATCAATAACAATAATAAACTTCACAAAAAACTAAAATTAATCTTCTTTCCATTTGCAACCAATCATAAAATGAAAAAGAACTAAAATTCAACAAAAAATAAATAAATAAATAAATAAAAAGAAGATTACCATCAAGTAAATTAATGTTTCCATCAACACGGCTAATCCAAAACCCTTCATTAGGAGATTGAAGGGATTTGATCACAAATTTGTCTTGAAATTCTTGCAATTCAAGCTCATCATAAAGCTTGAATCTTTCAGAAGAATCTGAAGTGGGATCAATGTCCATTTACAAAATGATTGAGGAAAAACAAGACAATTCTTTAAGAAGTTAAGACAATAACATCAAACATAAAAGTTTTTGTTTGCAATGATGAGAAAGTCGTAGTCATATGTAACAACCTGTTACATGTTCCTCATCTTCAACAACTAACCACCATTTTGTTGTAAATTACATGAATACCCCTAGAATAATAATTGAAAATCCAATTCCAGATCATGCTAATTTTAATAATTCCTTTTGTAAATAAAAAACTTCAATAATTCCCAAGTAAAAAAGTTTGAATATAAGTTAGGAGAGCGTTACTAATTGTTTAAATTAACAAAGTTACTTGATTTAATTTCAGATAACAATTTATTGTTTTTTATGTCATTTTGGTTCTTTTGATCCATTTGTATATGGATTCAAACTTTAAATTTATGACTTTATTTTTCGATAAGCTCTCATTCTTCAAATCTTTTGAACCAACGTATATTAGTGGGATTTAACGGAAATCAAAATGTGGCTGAGACAAATTCAACGATGAAGATTTATTCTTGTGTTTCGTTAAATTATGATTCGTAACAACAAGCAATTCCTTTAAAATATAAGAATATCTCTTAAAAATTGACTTAAAAGAGGAAAACAAAAGCGATGATGGAAAATAATAGGATGATCAAAAATTGAAGAAATTTTTTAGAGACACTAAAAATTTTAGAGACTCAAAAAGTGAAATTTGAAAATTTTCTATGGAGCACAAACTTATTTAACTCTCAAACCTATGGTTCTTCATCTACGTTTGCATATAAATATTAAATTCAACGCTTGAAAATTAATATGGGAATGAGCCAAAAGGATCAAAATGCCATAAAAATTGACAAAATTGTTACCTATAATAGACAACAAGAATAATTTTGCCTTAAATTAATTTAGTTTAGAAACAAATTATTAAACCTAATCTAAATTTTTCATTGAAAACAATTACAGAATACAGAACAAACACCTTTATACCAAGTTTAAAAGGAATCACAAACAAATATTTACTAAATATTGTTTTGGTAAAACAAGCAAGGTATTCCAGCGTAATTGAGGAGATTAATCTCAAAAGTTAATTAAAATTTATTTAAGAGGTTGACGAATAAGATACACTTGAATTCTTTAAAAAAAAAGATACACATGAATGTTAGATCAATGGTAAAAGTATATCTTTATAACTAAATTACCCCTTCCCAATTTATTTTTAAGAAACAAATATTTAAGAGGTTAACAATGCATCTAATCTAAATCTAATACAAATAGGTCTTGCAAAAAAAACCATCGAATCGAACATCAGAATCAAACCATACTTAAATTAACCGAACCAATATGTATAGTTTACGAATCGAACCGATAATTCACACAGTTTATGATCCAAACAAATCTGTAAAATTTGAACCGAACTACTTAGCATCTGTACTTAGTCGTTTGCTCGTTTTGAGTCATTTATCTTGATTTTTGAACAACCCTCAATTTTCATTATGTGACTTTTCATGCGCTGCACATTCTGAACTTTAAAGGTGTGTTTGAATGTAGGGTTTAAAAGGAAAAGAAAGGAGATATCTTATTTTTCTTTTTTAAATTACGGACAATATAGAACTTTTTTTTTTGAATAAATTAAGTGTAATTGAAGTATAATATGATCATTTTCTTAAAAAAAAAGAGTATAATATGATCATTTATCATGTTATTTTAATTTTTTTAAAAAAAAGAAGTAGTATCAGTAATTTAAAAAAGAAAATTAAGACATCCCCTCCCTTCCCTTCTTAAACCCTCTATCCGAACAAACCCTAAATTTCTCAATTCTGAAACTCAATTTTCATACGAAAACTAAACCCATACGAATTATTGATCACAAAAATGATTCATACGTGGATTTACTTTTTTTTTTTTTAACAATGGGAAGCTTCCTAATGAGAAAAAGAATAGTCCTATGATGATGAAAATTAGAGTTATAACCATCTTCAATCAAATTCAAAGCCGTTTTTGAGTCATATATTCTAAAATGATAATAAACTTATGATCAAGGTCCCTAGTTAGAAAAACCTTGATTTTGTTTGGAATTTTAAGTTCCACATCAGTCTCCAATTGCCGGGAACCCGAATTTTGGTGCATACAAACAGGAATTTTCAAGATTTCGTCTATGTCGCTTTGCTGAAACATCATTAACAACATATGTCTCTAGACACCATTGAGCACTTGTGTGATCAATGACATAGTTTGAATGTGACAAAATTCATTTTTGTCACCCACATTTAGCATATAGGAAATTAAATACATGCAAGATACTGTGTATCACCATCATCATCAACTTTCTTCATCATATATAATAGGACATGTACATTGCGTCACATTGATAAACAACAAATATTATGTTTCGTGTTTAACATCATAAACCATGTCCGTTTATTCATTCATGTGGTAGCAAAAAGCAACAAATTCTGAACTAAACTAGAGATTACTTGGAATTATCATATAATAAAGATTTATGTGAAGGCAAAAGTGGATTCTTCTCAATTTCACCGGCAATCTTTGAGTCCATAGGTTTCCCTTCAAGAAAATTTGAGTACCATTCAGCAGAGAGTTTTGGTTGTCTCTTCAAACTTGGATCTTTCATATCTACATAATATAAGCCGTAACTTATTTCATATCCACCCATTAATTCGAACGCATCCAATAAGCACCATACAAAATAACCTTTGACATTTGATCCACTCCTTTCAATGTGTCAAGAATAAAAGGAGAGTGCAAAAAAGACAGAAAAAAAAAATCAATTAGCACTCATGAAACAATTGATAACTACTAAACGTGGAGATATAACCATGGTTGTAAATTGCGGATTCACATCCGCAATGCGTCCACAATTTAAAGGATTTTGAGATCTCCACAACTGTATTTTGTTTCAATATGAAAGTTTGTAGTGTAACATCATAGATATAACACTTCATAGTTGGAAATCAAATTAGAAGTACCTTAGTGCATTAGCCATGCTCCCAATGTATTCATGCAAGTATACCACCCTAGACCAATCATCCAACGATGAATTACTAAATGTTTTTTGGCCTGAAAATCCAAATACATACCATACAAATGCGAAATAGGAAGGTTGAGTTGAATTTGTTAATACAATACATACCGTAAAGATTTTGAAATTGATAAAGAATTGAATAATTATCATAAATTTGACAAATATGGTACCGTTTTCATGTATGTAAATTGGAAAATTTCCATAATTGTTCTTCATCCAGTCTAGCACACCTTGCAAAATCCATGGTGTAATTGGATTCTAAACCAACCAGTTGGTTAGTGGACAATATGGACTCTTGATCCTTAAAAAAATGTAGAAGTAAATGAGTAGAGGAACAACTTGATGTTACCTCATTTGGAGATGTATGATTTGATGTAAGCACTACAACAAGAAAGAACATTAATTAGTTGTTTATGTTCCTCAAAATTGGAGGAAGGATGATCGACATTATAGATAGTTTTGAATTTAAGTTGTGTACCGTCACAATTTTTCAATGCAGATTTTGATTGATTTCTTTTTTAAATCTAAAATATTGAGTTTGAAATCCGGACTGTTCGACTATGATTCAATTAGAACCGGATAGTATTGGTTATGCAATTAGAAAATGTGAAGGAAAAAACTTAAGTCATACTTATAGTTTCCACTTCCATATCTGCTATGTAATCTCTATCCTCTATGTGTTGGATGGTAGGACTGTTTTTAACATAAAATGAGTTGTAAAAGTTGATTCCTAAGAAGTCCATTGAGCCCTTTATAAGACTTGATTCCTTTTTGGTGAAGAAAGGAAGTCTTGATCCAGCATTCTTTCTCATTATATCAGGATATTCACCAAATATAAATGGGTTTAGGAACCTATAATATCAAATAATTGAAAGCTATGATATATATATTTTCCATTGGGATAGAGAAATTATGATCAAATTGTTAATTACTTACCACCCCATCATGAAGTCTTGGGCTCTTTGAGTGGCAATTATATCTTCACTAGTATTTGTCAGTGGAACAAAACCAAAAGGAAGAAGATTAAACCCAATAAATCCATGTTGCATGCCCTGCACTTAATTTAAAGATGGTTTCATAAACATATTAAATGATGATTAAGACCATTTCAAAATTACATCATTATGCTCACTTTACATGTCTTTGTTCTTGATTAATTTTACCTTATATTTTTTTCTATACAATCTTGCAGCTGAAGCATGTGCTAACAACATATGATGAGCTACCACATATGGCTCAGTTGAGGAATTTCCCCTTGAGCAATTAGCTTGAAAGGAAGGAGAACACCTCTGAGGTGGTAAGCTGCCAAGATCATAACCAAACAATGCATACACATTGCCCTCATTCAACGTAGTCCAATACTTAACTCTATCGCCAAATTCTTTGAAGCAAACATCAACATATGCAGTGAAATCTTTCCTACAATCATATACTTACATTAATCATAATAAAAATTACGCTCCAAACTTAAATAAAGCAAACAAAGAAAATAAATGTATCTGATCGACTGTAGATCAGATACAAGTATTTTTTCGCTTATATTTAAACCCATATGAAATATTTCTTATGTTTGTGCCAGGTGTATTTGGCATCGTCTCAATCTAAAACAAAACGGTAACATTAATAGAGACTTGAAAGTATGGGAAGCGTACACAATGCTCCGATTAACCCATCCTCCATATTCATCCTCAAGTTTTTGTGGTAGATCCCAATGATGTAATGTAACATGTGGTTGAATTCCTACAAGATGTAGAAACAACAACAAAAGTAAATATACATCAACATTGGATCAACCTGTCAAAGATGTTAGTCAGAGTGATCGAAAAGGAAAATGTAGTATTTGAAAGAACCATGGCTTATCAATTCATCTATAAGATTGTTGTAGTACTGTAATCCTTTTGGATTGACCGGTCCCTTTCCATCTGTTAATACACGAGAACAAGATGGTTAGAAAAATAGTCGACATAATAGTTCAATGTTAGACAACTATATTTAAATTGAGTTAGTGCACTATGCATGTTTGGATCGACAATGGGTTTGATAGGAATCACAATATGCCATCGTGCTTTTAGCAAACGCAACGCTTCGAAACTTAAAAAAAATCATGATGTCACATTGATGTTGCCAAATTCACCGTCAATCTAACATGCACTTAGTGAATCATGCAGTTAAACCAAACTGACTGTGTCAAGTACACTAACTTTTGACAATATGTTAGGCATTCAATTAAAAATTTCTCAGCCAACATTTTGATGATCTTACCAGGAATAAGTCTTGACCATGATATCGAAAATCTATAGGCATCTAAGCCCATGTTTGCCATGAGTTGCACATCTTCCTGCATAAAATCAAGGTCTAACATTTCCTAAGTGCAAAGTATTTTTAAGTGATGAGATAACATTGATATTGTTTGATTCATGTAGCCGAATCCACGTAGTGGGATAAGACTATTGTTTTTTGTACTATATACATTGTTAGCTATAAAGTAAATAGTATACAATATATAGTCCCATACCTTATATTTGTGATATTGGTCGCATGCAATATCTCCATTACCTTGGTACTTATTCCCTGAAAAAATATTTTACATATTTAATTTTTGTTTCAATAAAAAGTAGTATAAATTTTTTTTTATTGAAAATTAAAGTACTTTATATATGTGAGCAGAGGACAATACCATTTCCAGCATAGGAGAAGGTATCCCAAATGCTTGGCTTCCTGCCATCTTTATTTGCTGCACCTTCAACCTTTCACAACAACCAAATTCCAATATACACTTCAATCTTAATTCCAACTATTACCATTGTATGACAAAAATTAAGATTCCATTTGTTCTATAAAAAAAATTAAGATTCCATTGGTTTAAAGATAAAATGTCAATATATACTAAAAGCTTAAGACTTGATGGGAGAGGATAGTTAAGAACTAAATTGATTTAGGAATTGAGAAAGACAGAAAAGAACAAACTTGGTAAGCTGAAGTTGATGCACCAAACACAAAGTCAGAAGGGAATTCATCTCTGTTCAAACCATAAACACTAGGGAGGAGAATTACTAGTAACAGTACTACTGCAGAGGTTAATAATTCTTTCAAGATCAAAGCCATATTAATTTCTTCTGTTTTCCATCAACAAACTTATATGACATACATTATTTTATTCAGGTCAGGTTATTTAAGAATATACATGTCAAGATTCCAGTTCGGAAGCTTACTAAACACGTTACGTATATGGCTACGTGTAGATTTGGTACTTACATTAAATAAGGACACAAAATGTTCAACATATTAATTAATTAAGGCTTAATAGCAGTTTTCGTCACCTAACTTTCCCAAAGTTGCGATTTTAGCCCCTAAGAAAAAAAATACAAAACTGCCCCTTAAGTTTTGCAGCTGTAGTAGTTTTGACCTCCCAAGGCCAAATTTTGGTAAAAAAGAATAAAAAAAATAACACGTGGCACCTCACTTAGGGTGCCACGTCAGCGTAGACCGAGTCGAAATTGGTCTTGGGGGCCAAAACTGTCACAAATGCAAAACTTAGGGGGTGGTTTTGTAGTTTTTTTTCTTAGGGTGCCAAAATCGCAACTTTGAAAAAGTTAGGGGGTTAAAACTACTATAATATACATAGTTACAATTAATCACAATAAGGTGTTGAACAACCATTGGTGATTGATTATAGATTTGAAGACTTATGATGCGTTTGATATGCTAGCATGTAAGTATTGAACAGCGTAAAACATAACAACGCAACATAAGACAGAACAATACGTGACAAACTTTTAGGGTGTGTTTGGAAGGAGGGTTTAGGAGAGGAAGGGAGGGGAGGGTTTCCTTTTCTTTTTTAAATTACGAACATTATAAAATGATTTTTTGAAAATTGAATTAAGAACATGATAAATGATCATATACTTCAAAAACACTTAATTTATTTTAAAAAAACATTTTACATTGTTTGTAATTTAAAACATAAAAGTGAGCCCTCCCCTCCCCTCCCTTTCTCTCATAAACCCTCAATCCAAACACATCCTTAAGGTGTTGAACAACCTTTTGTCTCAAAGGATGTTTGGCGGATAAAAAATTATTTTTTTATCCTTTTAAACAACTTATACTTAGGACAAAAAGTTGTACCGTAGTTTAGTGAGACATAAAATTTTTAGATAAAAGACCAAAATAAGTAAAAAAAAGACGAAGGATCAAATCATTGAAAATAAGTTAAATGATAACGAGAATAATTTTGCATAAGTTAATTAATCAAAAGTGTTCACTATTTTGTGTTATTATTATGGTCCCTGGAAATGTCTGTGTATATGTTATCCCTCTTGCTTAGTTTTAGAGGAAGGACAACACCTCTAGGTGGCAAGCTGCCAAGATCATAGCCATACAATGCAGACTCACTGTCGTCATTCACTGTAGTCCAATACTTATTCTATCACCAAAATCTTTGAAGTACACATCAATTTATACAGTGAAATCTTTCCTACAATAATATACATTTGTGAAGCCCGGATACGAGATACAATACGGATACAATACTACACCGATATGCCGATACAGAAAAATTTCAAAAATCAAGATACGATACGGCTAGGATACGTTAATAAAAAAAATTATATAATTAGATATACAATATAATTTTAACCATTTTTTTAACATAAAAATATATTAACAAACAAAAGTCATAGGCTCGTAACACATCAACATAAATATAAATAATATTGATGATTAAGAAAGTGATGATTAGTCACTTACATACACAATATATCCCAAAAAGAGCATCATGAGTGCTATATTATATTTATATCCAAAAGGAACATTGTTAGTGCTATACTATGTTGATCCAAAAAATAAGCACTATATCCAAAAAAGAACACATCATTAATCAAGAGTTAAGTTATTTTGGTTAGCATTAATTGGGAAATATCGGGGCAGGTATCGGTGCAGGATAGTTATCAGATATTCTCCTGATATGTATCGGGAAGTATTATTATTATTATTTATTTATTTTGAATAAAAGATACTTTTAGAATTTCATTAACTTGCAAGATAAAATAGCTTAACTTGCAAGAGCATGCAGTACCACATTCGCTTGTCCCCGATTCAACTCCACTCTAGAGTTCACAAAATGAGAAGAAAGCATAGACTGACAGGCTGCAATAATATGACCAAATTCTGTATCATTGGTTCGTAGAGTGTTGAACGCATTATCCGTCGTCTTTGAATCCACCACAAGATCAACATTATCCATCTGCATATCTTGTAACCATTGGGCACATGAAACAACCCAAGAGCTTCACCTACATCAACAGAGGTCATAGACGAGATGCTTAGAGTTTTGGCCTGCATGTAGGCTACATCGTCATCCTGCACACATATACCAATACTAGTCCAATTCCAATCCAATATGAGTTAAAAGCGGCATGAATGTTGCATTTTCCTCTCCAATTGCGTCTTGCTGCTGTTGTGGTCTATTGGTTTTGACATTTGCTGCAATCCAGCTGTCCATTAGTTGACGCGCTATCAACCACTTTTGCACACACCTCACTCTCGTTTTTGCAGAGTTTGATATTATGGTGCTACCAGAGACTCCACATAATAGTCATCATCCTATGGCACAGATTAGCAGCAAGATTATGAAGCAAGGAAAATATAGCATCTGTCGTCGAACCATCGGTAGAGACTTCATGAGAAATGGCCTCCCAAAGACCAGCCAAGCGTCAAACCTACACAACAAAAGGACAAGAGAAAGAAAGGTTCTCCATAGGGTGGTCACAAGTCACAACTAACACAAGTAGGGTACTGAACTTCTTTATCTTGCAATCTGATTCGTGTAGTCAGGGAACCGTGACATATTCTCCAAATTAGATTCTTAATTTTTGGTGGCACCTTTAATTTCCATATGGCCACCAATAGCCAGATTAAAAACAGAAAATGATCATCCGCAAACAGCAAGTGGGAACCAGTGGTGCTCCTCTACAAATTGATGTACCTCTAATGACTTCGTAATCCTTGGCGTCGCAAATTAAGATAACCCTTCTGCACAAATGATGAACGGTTTATTATTGTTATTATTATTTACTCAAGAACATTAATTTTAATCACATTTAGACTTAATTAATGTCATATTTATTGCATTTTATTTAAGAGAATATTCTTAAAACAGAGTGTGTGTAGTCAAAACGAGATGCCTGTACTAGACCATGAACAACTCGATTTGCTTGTCTCTTTATACGACTTACTCTAAAGTTGCTATTTTAACAATAAAACCCAACTCATTTTGGCACTGCCTAGAATTATTCACTGCTTCCTCAACATGGTTGCAGTCTATCTCAATAATCACATTCCTGATACCTTTGGTCCCTAACCTAACAAAGAGTGCAGAAGAGATCATACGCTTCAGCTTTGGCAGGTGAAGGACCTCCTGCAAAATGTGCAGTACTCGCTGGAACTGTGTCATTTGGCACACACTATATCCAAGGTCGGCCCAAGGGTCAAGCCACCTAAGAAAGGGTTTTAGGTCTCATTTTGAGACAAAAAAAAAAACTCAAAATATTTCAATTTAGTTATAAATATATTATATAAGAATTAATCAAGGATGTATTTTGGACAAAAAAAATGCCTCGAAATAATTCAATTTATTTTTGACACACACTTGTGATATAATATAGGACAGGGTACATAATGTTTTATTGATGAAAATATACTATATTTCATATTGAACATCATAAACCACATCCTTAATTCATTTACATAGTAGAAGAAAGCAACAAATGTTGACCCCCAAACTAGATATTACAAGGCATTACAGCAAGGAAATGTGAGAAGGCAAAGGTGCATCATTCTCAATTTCCATAATAATCTTTGAGTCCATAGGTTTCCCTTTAAGAAAATTTGAGTACCATTTAGCAGAGAGCTTAGGTTGTCTCTTCAAGTTTGGATCTTTCATATCTATGTAGTACAGGCCATAACTTTCTTCATATCCACTCAGTATTTCAAGTACATCCACGAACGACCATACAAAATATCCTTTTATATTCGATCCATTCCTTTCAATGAGTAAAAAATAAATTAGCAACGGAGATGTACCTCATACATTATACATCGTTTATAACACTTCATTATATTTGAAAATCAAAGTAGAAGTACCTTATTTCATTAGCTATGGTCCCAATGTATTTTTGCAAGTACTTCACCCTAGGCCAATCATTCAAGGATGAATTACGAAGTGTTCTGTAGCCTGCAAAAAAAAAAAAAAAAATTAAAAAAGCATATAATAA